>FWWM01000181.1_pt1 | contig 185627 bp, 161 predicted proteins | sample 2228351 | NCBI WGS metagenome assembly FWWM01 (sample SAMEA103939774, study PRJEB20133) | metagenome | reverse complement strand
CGGGTCTCGTTCAGTGCATATTCGCGGAAGCTCACCTTCGGCGGTGTGCTGTCGAGCTGGAAGGGGTTCTTCCCTTCGCGCGACAGAGCGGGGTTGTAGCGATACAGGGTCCAGTAGCCGCTCTCCACCGCCAGCTTCTGCTGGTGCATGCCTTTTGCCATGTCTATGCCGTGCGCGATGCAGTGCGCGTAGGCGATGATCAGCGCCGGACCGTCGTAGGCTTCGGCTTCGAGGAATGCCTTGATGGTTTGTGCGTCGTTGGCGCCCATCGCCACCTGTGCCACGTACACGTTGCCGTAGGTCGTCGCCATGCGGCCGAGGTCCTTCTTGAGCTGACGCTTGCCAGAGGCAGCGAATTTCGCCACCGCGCCGACTGGCGTCGCTTTGGACGCTTGTCCGCCGGTGTTGGAGTACACCTCCGTGTCGAGCACGAGCATCTTCACGTTGCGCCCGCTGGCGAGCACATGGTCTAGTCCGCCGTAGCCAATGTCGTAAGCCCACCCATCGCCGCCGATGATCCATACGCTTCGGCGCTCGAGTGCGTCCGCCACTGTCAGCAGTTGGCGCGCCAGTGGCTCATCGCCAAGCTGCGCCAGCCGCTGTTTGAGGAGCGCGATCCGCTCGCGCTGGGCGAGGATGCCAGCCTCGTCTGACTGGTCGGCGTTGAGCAGCGCTTCCACCAGCTCGGCGCCGACGCGGTCGCGCAGGCGCATCAGCAAGGCGCGCGCGTGTTCCGTCTGCTGGTCAAGCGCCAGGCGCATGCCCAGCCCAAACTCGGCGTTGTCCTCGAAGAGCGAGTTGCTCCACGCCGGACCGCGCCCCTGGCGGTTGAACGACCAGGGCGTGGTGGGCAGGTTGCCGCCATAGATGCTGGAGCAGCCCGTGGCGTTTGCGACGTAGATGCGGTCGCCGAAGAGGCGCGTCAGCAGGCTGAGGTAAGGCGTCTCGCCGCAACCCGCGCAGGCGCCGCTGAACTCGAACAATGGCTGCAGCAATTGCAGATTCTTCGTGTTGTTGAAGTGCAGGTGATTCACGCGCGGATACTCTGGCAGGCGCTTGAAGAACTCCCAGTTGGCGATCTCGCGCGCGCGGATCGGCAGCACAGGGACCATGTTAATGGCTTTGCGCCCAGCCTGCGATTTATCCTTCGCCGGGCACGCCTCGACGCACAGCGCGCAGCCTGTGCAGTCTTCCACTGCCACCTGTAAGGTGTATTTCATCCCTTGCAGCTCTTTCCAGCGGGCGTTGGCGCTCTGGAATCCTTCTGGTGCTTCAGCGAGCAGCTTAGGCTCATACACTTTGGCGCGGATCACCGCATGTGGGCACACCATCACGCACTTGCCGCACTGGATGCAGATGTTGGGGTCCCACTGTGGCACTTCCAGGGCGATGTTGCGCCGCTCCCATTGAGACGTGCCGCTGGGGTAGGTGCCATCAGGAGGTAGGGCGCTAACAGGCAACAGGTCGCCCTGACCAGCGATCATGCGCGCGGTCGCCTTTTGCACGAACTCGGGCGCGTCGGGCGGCACGGGTGGCAGCAACGGCTTGCCATTGAGCGGCGCGTCAGCGGGGATGGTCACTGCATGGAGATGCGCCAGCGTGGCATCCACCGCCTCGAAGTTCTTGCGCACCACTGCCTCGCCGCGCTTGCCGTAGGTCTTGCGAATTGCCTCTTTGATTTTGGCGATGGCTTCCTCTCGCGGCAACACGCCGCTCACGGCGAAGAAGCAAGTTTGCATCACGGTGTTGATGCGGTTGCCCATGCCCGCCTCCGCAGCCACCTTGTAGGCGTCAATCACAAACAGGCGCAGCCGCTTGCTCAAGATGTGCTGCTGTGCGGGCAACGGCAGATGGTCCCACACTTCTTCTGGTCCGTAAGGGCTGTTCAGCAGCACCACGGCGTTCGGCTCTGCCACTTCCAGCACGTCGTAGCGGTCGAGGAAACCGAATTGATGCACGCCGACAAACGACGCCCGGCGGATCAGGTAGGGGCTGTGGATGGGTCGCGGACCGAAACGCAGGTGCGAGACGGTGCGCGCGCCGGATTTCTTCGAGTCGTACACGAAGTAGCCCTGCGCGTAGTTGGCGGTCTCCTCGCCGATGATCTTGATGGAGTTTTTGTTGGCGCCAACCGTGCCATCGGCGCCGAGTCCCCAGAACACCGCGCGCACGATGTCGGGCGGCTCGATGTCGAACTGCTCGTCGTAGCTTAGGCTGGTGAAAGTCACGTCGTCGTGAATGCCGATGGTGAAGTGGTTCTTCGGGCGCGCTTTGCGCATCTCGTCGTAGATGGCTTTCACCATGGCGGGGGTGAACTCTTTGGAGGAAAGCCCGTAGCGCCCGCCGATCACGCGCGGCAGGTCGCCTTCCCATCCCTCGTTCAGCGCGGTGACCACGTCCAGGTAAAGCGGCTCGCCTGCGCTGCCAGGCTCTTTGCAGCGGTCCAGCGCAGCGATCACGCGCACCGTGGGCGGCAGCGCCTGGATAAAGTGTGAGACCGAGAAGGGGCGATACAGACGCACTTTCACCGCGCCCACTTTCTCGCCGCGTGCCACCAACCAGTTCACCGTTTGCTCAACCGTCTCGCAGCTCGACCCCATCGAGACGATCACGCGCTCTGCATCGGGCGCACCGACGTAATCGAACAGACGATAGCGCCGACCGCTCAGCGCGGCGAAGTGGTCCATTGCATTTTGCACAATCGTCGGTGTGGCGAGGTAGAAGGGGTTCGCTGCTTCGCGCCCTTGAAAGTACACGTCTGGGTTTTGGGCGGTGCCGCGCATGATGCGCCGATCGGGCGCGAGCGCGCGCTCGCGGTGGGCGCGCACCAGGTCTTCGCGGATCATGGCGCGCATCACCGCTTCTGGCACTAGCTCAATTTTTTGGATTTCGTGCGAGGTGCGGAAGCCATCGAAGACGTGCAGGAAGGGCACGCGCGCCTCGAGCGTGCTGGCGAAGGCAATGAGCGCGAAGTCCATCACTTCCTGGACCGAGCTGGAAAAGAGCATCGCCCAGCCGGTGGAGCGGGCAGCCATCACGTCGCTGTGATCGCCGAAGATGCTCAGCCCCTGCGCCGCGATGGAGCGCGCTGCGATGTGAAACACCGCGCTGGTCAGCTCGCCAGCGATCTTGAACATGTTGGGGATCATGAGCAGCAAGCCCTGCGAGGAGGTGAAGGTGGTGGCGAGCGCGCCGCTCTGCAGCGCGCCGTGCACTGCGCCTGCCGCGCCGCCTTCAGACTGCATCTCCTGCACGGTGGGCACACTGCCCCACAGATTCACTCGCCCCTCGCTGCTCCACTGGTCGCAGAACTCTGCCATCGGCGAAGAGGGCGTGATGGGGTAGATGCAAATCACTTCGCTGGTCTTGTAAGCGACATAAGCCGCTGCCTCGTTGCCTTCAATGGTGGTGAACACGCGCTCGGTAGCCATAACTAGAGACGGTTGTACGTCATGGCTGTGGCGTCGGCGCTTGCGTCCTGGCTAATTTGGCACTGTCCAGTTGGGCAGGGGCTGCTCTATATGAGCGGTTCAGCGCAAGTGGCGGTCGAAGAAGGCTGTGACGCGCCGCATCATCAGCGCGTAGTCCGCTCCGCGCAGGCTGTGTCCGCCGCTGCGATACTCGTAGAGCGTGCTGGACTTGTTCAGCGCAGTCAGCCGACGGTGTAGGTCGCGCGACCACTCCACCGGCACTTGTGGGTCACGCGCGCCGTGATGAATTTCCACCGCTGCCGTGATCTGGTCGAAGTACGCAGCGGGCGAGATGCGATCCCACAGCGCCAGCGGCACGGCATCTTCTGGCATCTGCTGCGCGCCGCGCCGAAACACGTTGCGAATGCGATCTACGTTCAATCGCTCGTCGCCGTTCATAGAGCCGTACAGCACCGCCGCGCGCACATCGGGGCTGACCACCATCACGCGCTGGGCAATGCCACCGCCCATCGAGTGACCGAAGAGTCCGATGGCGTCGGCGCGAGCGTTGGGCAGGCGCTTCACATGCGCGATGAGGTTCAACACGTCAATGGCGTATCCGATGCGGAAGAGGTTGCTTGCGCCTTCTGCATCGCCCTCGCTGAGGCCGTGTCCGCGGTAGTCGGGGTGAACCACCAGGAAGCCAGCGCGCGCCAGCGCATCGGCGTAGCGTTGAGTGTAGCCGTAGGGTGTGCGATACGTGCGCGGGTTGACGTAACCGTGCAGCACCAACACTACTGGAAAGGGTCCTGCGCCGCGCGGCGTGTTCATGAAGCCGTACACGCGCAAGCCGTCGCTGTCGAAGCTGATCAACGTGCGGGTGAACTCGCGCGTCACTTGCAGCACGCGCTCCACGCGAAAATCACCCGCGCCATACGACCGCTCGCGCAGGCGCTCGATGAACAGTGACTCATATTCGCTCTCCGCGCGAGCTGCCGCAGCTAAGGTCGGGCGAGGCTGGCTCGCGTTGACGAAGACACCCAAGAACAAGGACAAAGCGGTGACCGTCCGCAGCAAGTGCATTTCTGCCATACCTGCGACAATAGCATCACACAGCATGACGACAACTGAGCAGCTCAGGCAACACAAGGCTTTGTTGCGCCAGCGCGCTCGTGCCCGGCGCGACGCCCTCTCTGCTCAGCAGCGCGCCGCTTGGAGCAGCGTGATCGGCGCGCGCGCGATCCGCATGGCGGAGGAGCGCAAAGCACACACGCTGCACGTGTATCTATCCGTCGGCAGCGAGGTGGATACTGACCCGCTCATCCGCGCGGCGCTGGCGCGCGGGATGCAGGTGGCAGTGCCGATTGTTGTGCCAGGCAGCTCGGCGACGCCTTGCGCGCGCATCGAGACGCTGGACGAGTCCGCTTTCGCGCGAGATTTGCGGGGTTTGCGCCACCCGCGTGTGGTGGTGCCGGTTGCGGTGGAGTTTATCGACATCGCGTTTGTGCCGCTGATCGCGTTCGGTGCGCCGGCGGATGGCAGGCTGGGCATTGCGCGATTAGGGCAAGGGGGTGGCTACTACGACCGCTTCCTGGCGCAACTGCGCGCGGGAGCGTTGAAGGTGGGATTGGCGTTCGCGTGCCAGGAGGTGCCCGCCGTGCCGGTGGAGCCGCATGATGTGCTGCTCGATGCCGTCATCACGGAGGCTAACTGATGCAGCCGCTGTTGCTAAGACTTGTGTCGCAGCACGCGCACAGGGTCCCCAACTCGCACCACACCAGTGTTCAGCGCGATGGCGTTTTGCCCAAACGTCACCTTGCCGTTGCGACGGCGAAACGTCTCCAACGCGCGCAGCGGTTCTGGGTTGCTCTCGCCAGTGGACTGGTCAATCGTGATCACCGTGCAGCGCGAGCAAGGCTTCACCAGTGCGAAGCGCACATTGCCGACTGCGATTTCCGCCCAGTCGTCCTCCTCGAAAGGCTGATTGCCTGTGATCACCAGGTTAGGTCTGAAGCGCTCCATGGGAATAGGGCGAGAGAGGCGCGCGTTCAAATCATCCAGCGAGGGCTGTGTGGTGATGAGGAAAGGATAGGCGTCGGCGAAGCTCACGGCGTCGTCTTCGGTGATCGCGTAGCGTGCGTCCACGCGGCGAATGCAATCCTCTGCCAGGCGCACCAGTCGCGCTGGGCGGTGCAGGTAGTGGCTCAGCCAGTCAGCGATTTCGTCGCCCTGGTCAACCGCCTCGCAGGTGTCGTTCCAAATGCGCACGGGATAGCGCGTGCCATCGCGCCGCAGGAGCGCGGACACCTCTGGCATGTCAGGGGCGCGCAGCGTCAGCACGTCCTCCACCAGTGAGGGTGCGATCAGCGCAAGTTGTGGTGTGCTGCGCTGCGAGATGAACTGCCCCGACTCATCCACGATCATCATCAATCGGTCATCCACCAGCCCACGCCGCTCAACAGCGGCGGCGTCCATCCTGACGCCACGACAGGACTTGATCGGGTAGCACACCAGCGCCGCAAGACGCAGATCAGACGCGCTCATACGCTGATTGTAAGTGAGGGGGGAGACTAGAACACGTCAGTTCTGTTTAAGCGGCTGGCAAAGCCAGGCGCAGATTCAGACCCAGCGAGGGCTTGGTCGGACGATGACAATAGGCGATCAAACCGCACACCAGGTTGACCAGGAAGTTGACAGGGCTGCGATGGCGCGTATGTTCGATCTGCGAGATGTTCTTCAGTTGGTCAATGATGGTCTCGGCGATGGCGCGTTTGCGCAAGAGCAGCTTGTCAGCCAGCGGCATGAGCTGGTTCTTCATGTTGCGCTTGAGCTGGGCGACCAATTGCACGCCGTATGTCTCAAACAAGGAGCGGAATAGAGCAGCCGAGAGATAGCCCTTGTCACCAAACAGCTTACCAAACAGGCGTTTGGCGAGCCGAGGCAATGCTTTGATGTCGTGGACATTACCTGGAGTGAGCAGGAAATCCAGCAACTCGCCCTGATCGTTGAACACAACGTGCAGCTTGAAGCCAAAGAACCAACCCGTCGAACTCTTGCCACGTCTGGCTAGTCCAGCGAAGGCACGATGCTGGTGGATGCGGGCGTTGTGGCACACCGCCAGGGGCGTAGAGTCAATGAATGAGATGCCCGTGCATTGCCCGAACAGGCTGCGCAGATAGGCGCACAGCGGGACTAACGCGTCTGGAATCAGCGCTACGAAGCGCGAATAGCTCACCAGCCTGGGAAACTCCGCGCGTTGATAGCGGCACACGTGCTCCAAGTAATAGGCTTTGAAGTTGCGGTAGTGCGACTGGTGGAATCCGATGAGGATAGTCATGATTTCGCTCAGGCACAGCTCACCTGGGCGCTGGCGTGCTTGCAGACCAGCTGCCTTGAGCGCGGCTCGATAATGCGGCTCAAAGGCATTGCAGAAATCGTCCACGTGACAGAACAATTCGACTATACTCATGTTGGAAGCCTCCTTCGCTTGCTTTGTTTTTGATACCCCAAGCATAATCGAAGGTGGCTTCCTTATCCAGAACTGACGTTATTACAGCCTCCAATCCCTCCAATCGACGGTTGAGCGTCGCTGGCGTAAAACGCCGCGGCGCGGTCGCCCGATCAAGCCGCGACCGAGTTGCCGCGAGCGTTACAAAGTTGAGCGGTGCTTTGCATGGATGGACAACTGTCGGCGGCTGGTGGTCCGTTACGAGCGCTATGTTCATCTTTACAAAGCCTTCTGTATTGTCGCCATCATCCTGTGGTGCATCAATGCCTTTTTGAAATAAGTTCTACACCGCCACCATCCGCGCCTGGAACGCCAACGGCGAGTTGCTCGCCAGCGTGCCAGTGACGATCATCCTCATGTCGGCGCAGGTGAGCGCGCTGCATCTCGGCGTAGCTGAGGCGGAGGGCGTCGCCTTCATCACGGTCAGCCTGCCGGCCGCGCTGCCGATCGCGGTGGGCTTGACCTATGCCACGGTGGATGGCACGGCGCTGGCAGGCAGCGACTACGTGTTCACCGCCGGCGTGCTCACCTTCAATCCTGGTGAGACCGAGAAAGTGATCGTTGTGCCGATTGTGGAGGATGGCACGCCAGAGCCGGATGAGTGGTTCTTCGTGCACATCGGGCAGCCTGACCCGGCGCTGGCGGGCATGATGAGCGCGCAGTTCCTGCCGCTCGGCGCGCAGATGGCTGCCGACGCGATGTCGTTACAGAGCGCGCCGCCGATTGTCGTGCGGGTGCTGATCGCGGGCACGCACCGCCTGTATCTGCCGATCGCGCGGCGGGCGATGTGAGGCGCGGAGGAACACGATGAGGCTGAGCATCCTCAAAGCGGGGTTGATCCTGGGCGGCGCGCTGGTGGCAGGTTGGTGGGGCGCGCAGCCGGCGCAGGCGCAGTCGTGCTTCGCCACGCTGGACGGCACGACGGTGTACAGCAGCACCGACGCCCAAGCAGTGCGCGATGCGATGCTAGCTGCCGCGCCGGGCGACATAGTGCGCATCGCAGGCGCGTGCGCCGGCGTGAGCGGCGCTCAAGTGGTTGGTGTGGGGTTGCCGCTCACGCTGCGCGGCGGCTACACCGCCACCGACTGGTCGCTCAGCGATCCGCTGCTGCACCCCACCATTCTCGACGCGCAACAGGGCGGGCGGGTGATCTACGCCAGCGCGCCGATCACGCTGGAGAACCTGATCGCGCAAAATGGGCGCTGGACATCGTCGGGCAGCGGGGGCGGGGTAGCGGCAGAGAACACAGCGACGATCAGCAACACGGTGGTCCGCTGGAGCGCGGCGCTGGACGGCAACGGCGGCGGATTATACGCGGGCGGGTCGGCGCAGGTGATCGCCAGCGTGTTCATCAGCAACAGCGCCAGCAATCGCGGCGGCGGCGCACTCTTCAATGCCGATGCCGTGGTGCGCGATTCTGCGTTCCTGAGCAACACCGCAACGGGCGCGTTCGGCACAGGTGGCGGCGCGCACTTCGGGTTTGGCGCATCGGCTTTCGTGACGCGCACGCAGTTTGTGGGCAACACGGCGCTGAGCACGGGTGGCGGCGCGGCGTTTCCCCACGTCGCGTGGCTGGATGATGTGGTGGTCGCGCGCAACGCGGCGCGCAGCGCCGGCGGCGCGCTGTTCAGCGGCGAGACGCGCGCCGTCTCGGTCACGTTCAGCCATAACCGCGCCACGCTCTTCAGCGCCGGCGGCGCGCAATTCAACTTTGTAGCAGTCCTCACGCAAGCCACGTTCTACGACAACGCGGCGGGCTTTGACGGCGGCGGGGCACACTTTAACCTCTTCCTCGACAACGCGGTGACACTGCGCCAGGTGGCGTTCATCAGCAACACCGCAGGCTGGCGCGGTGGCGGGGCGTTTGCGACGAGCAACATGCGGCTGGACGGCGAGGCGTTGACCTTCGCGGACAACCGGGCGAGCATGGCGGGCGGCGGGCTGTTCAGCCTGTCGCCCGCGCATCTGCGCGCGGCGGAGTTCATCCGCAACCAGAGCGACGAGAGCGGCGGCGGGGCGTTCTTCAGCCAGACGGTCACGCTGACTGGCGCGAGCTTCGTGAGCAACACGACGCAAGCGTTGGGCGGCGGCGCGGTGTTCGGGGCGGCAGCCGCGCTTGACCCGATCACGTTCACGTCCAACGTGGCGGGGGCGTTCGGCGGCGGCGCGCACGTCTCGACCACGCTCGCGCTCAGCGGCAGCCTGTTCGAGGACAATCGCACGTCGCTGCGCGGCGGCGGGCTTTCGGCTGCTGGCGGCGTGGCGCTGACGTCGGTGGTATTTCGCGGGAATCAGTCAGATGGCGCGCAGGGATGGGGCGGCGGCTTGTATGCCGCCGGGCAGGCGGCGCTGACCGACACGCGCTTCCTCAGCAACACGGCGCGGCAGGGCGGTGGGGCGTATCTGATGGCAGCCGCTACCCTGAGCGCGACCGACTTCTACAGCAACACGGCGCTCTCCAACAGCGGTGGGGCTGCCTTTCTTGGCGCGACGCGCATCCAACACAGCGCGTTTGTGGCGAATCGCGCGCTGGGCGGCGCGGCACCTCTGCAAGCGCAGGGAATCGCCGCGCCGTTGGCGCTGCTTGCGCTGCAGGGTTCAGGCGGCGGCGCGCTGTGGTTTCATGCCACTACTGTGAGCGACACGCACTTCGCGCGCAACGTGGCGGCTGAGTCGGGCGGCGGGGCATACGCCTGGGCGGTGGGGAGCGGCGAGCGGGTGATCTGGCGCGGCAACCGCGCCGGGCAGTGCGGCGGTGGGCTGTATCTGGCTGGCATGACGGTGGGAGGACAATCGCGCTGGGTCAACAGTTTGTGGGATGCCAATCATGCGCCAGAGGGGGCGGCGGTTTGCGCAGCCTACGACGGCAGCGATGATGCGCTCGTGCTGCTGCATCAGACCTTCGTCAGTCCGACGCTGGCTGCGGCGGATGCCGTGCGGGTGCGCGCTGGCACGGTGCAGGTGATCAACACGATTGTCGCCTCGCACACGGTGGGGCTGGCGCGTTCGGGCGGGACGATGCAGGTGGCGCACGTGGCGATCAGCGGCGCGACGACGCCGATCAGCGGCGCGGTGGCGCTAAGCGGGCTGGTGTGGTTCGCGCCGGTGCGCTTTCTGGATCACGCGGATTATCTGCTCGCGCCAATTAGCGTGGCGGTGGATAGCGGCATACTACAGGGCGTGGCGCAGGATTACTTCAGGCAGCCGCGCACGCAGGGCGACGCGCCCGACCTGGGCTACGCCGAGTCGCCGTTCACGGCGCATCACGTCTTCTTGCCGTCGGTGAGGCAGTGATCTCTGCCAGCGACATCAGGCGTCGTACGGCGTTTCGGATTCCCGAAAGATGATCGCGGGAGGAGTGAATGTTTCCCGATTTGTGCTCAGCAGTTCGGCAATGGTCTTCTCGACCTGCAGGACAAGTTGACTTTCGTTTGGCGCGGTGAAGGGGATCGCCCAGCTTTGCAACACGTTTTGAAATTGAGAGAGCCGCTGCGCATCTCTTAACTCCACCCACAGGATGCCTTTGTTGCTGAGATTTGCCTTCACTGAATCTAGCAACGTGTCCGCGATGAGCACGTCCGTGTCGCGCGCGAACGCTGCGTCGGCGCTCTCTGGGTTGCCACGACCCATCAGCTTCACTTCGCAGCGGTGAGGCTTGCCAGATGCGTCGAACAGGTAAAAATCCACCTCTCGCCCTCCCCGTTTGGGTACATGCGATTGGTCGAGGTGCTGCTTGGGCACTTGGTGGAGGTGGCATAGCGTCAACATCAAAGGCTTCTCGACCTGCTTGCCAGCGCTGCTCCAAAGGCTGCCGCGAATGGCTGCCCGTTTGACAGCCAGCGCATTTATCACTATCAGGCTTTCGCTGATGTTTAAGTCCACCGACACATTTCTGAACTTTACGGTCAGACTTAAATCAACCTCGTCCTGGTTTCGGATAAGCCCCTCCAACAAAGCCAGCAACGTGTCATAATGCGATTTAGAAACCTCTATCACAGTCGCCTTGCGCGCGTTTCCGTGAATGTTGCGGATGGTCTTCAGGTTTAAGCCAGCGTGGGTCGCAATATCATGGGGATTGAGCGCCTCGCTCAGCATCTGGGCTTTGTACCAGTCTGTGTCTATAGGTTGGCTGCTCAACTTGGCTTCCACAACCTTCTTGAAGAAAGAAATCGTGTAGTCCAAAAACTCAGAGTTGATGAGTGCGGTGACCTCCGAGCGGTAATCCTGACCGAGGATCAGCTTTTTGACGATCCGGATGATTGCCTCTTGAGTAGCGGTCATGAAGCGTTGTTTTGGCGGCTGAGAGCGGCAAACTCCTCTAGCCCGAGCATCTCTGGCTGAGTGTGACTGAGCAGGCTGCTCTCGCTGAGCAGGCGTATGGCGTACTGCGCGTAAGTAGGGTCTTTCTCGGTGAGGAAGAAGTAGCGACCAAGCATCATTGCAGCAAGCCCTGTTGTGCCTCTTCCAGCGAACGGGTCGAACACCAGATCGCCGCGGTACGAATATAGCGCCAGGACGCGCTCCGCGAGTTCCACAGGAAAGACGGCGGGATGCACCGGGTCCGACGATGGAGCAATCCGCCACAGGTTAGTTTTCTCATAGTCGCCCGTCACGCGGCTCGCCTCCACGGTTTCTTCGTCGTACTGGCGGATGTTCCAGTCAATTAGCTTATCAGTTTGCTTGCGATAAACAATCACGTATTCCACCACTGAGTTTGCTTTGTAGGCGAGCGGCTTTCGATGCTGGAAGAAACCGCCGTTACGATTCTTAGCACTAGGTTCAGGTTTGACCCAGATGATGTCGTCCACAAACTCAAAGCCAATCTGGATGATACGAGGGTGAATGTCAAAGGGGATGAGATAGCGCGTGCTGGAGTGGCGTCGGCTCATGCGCGGGATCAGAATCGGCGAGGTGTTCAGCACGAAAAAACGCCCCTCCTTCGTGATGCGGTGAACCTCAGTGAACACCTGAACCAGGAATTCAAGGTAACCCTCGTAACTCTGGTAGATGGTGTAATCGCGAGCGTTGTAGTAGGGTGGTGATGTAAATGTCAGATGCACAGACTCATCTGGCACGTGTTTCAGCGCCTCGATCACATCCGCATTTACCAGCTTGTTGTGCATCCAGGCTGGGCTGTGGGGGTGTGGGCAGCGCTGCGCTCGGTACTCACCAGACCTGAAGAAGATGCCAGCCAGCGCTTTGCGGATCAGTTCGCTGGGGTGATCGCGCAGCGCCTGCAGATGCGCATTTACTTCTGCCTCCTCGCGGAAGGGGAGCAGACCTCGAATCGCTTGCAGCACCACCTTCGGGTCTGGGTCACGTAGTGCCTCTAGCAAGTGGGGCTTGATCGTCGGATGGCGCAACCTGCCAATCGCCGAGATGACCTCGCGCCTGACGCGCGTGGAGGATTCCCCGTGCGCCAGGTCCACGAAGTAATCCAACAGCGCTACATCCCCCAGCTTGGCGAGATTCTTGATAGCCAGCAGTCGCACGTCCTCGTCGGGGTGCATTGTCAGAGACAGCAAAGGGAGAGGATCAACGTTCGGCTGTAAACGACCTAGCTGCTGCAGCACCTCGATGATCTCACGCGCGCTCATTTGGCTGGCGCGGGTGAGACGTTCCAGAGGGCTTGGGCTAGTCGCCACCTTCATCTCTGTGATTATAGTGAGACGCAGTGCTTCATCTGACGGGGTTCCTCTCTGCTCAACCAGACCTGCTTCAGCAGACTCGCTCATCCCCGCGCGGTCTTTCGGGTGGGGGTGGCGTTCCACGGGTCCTCTGGCCACGGGTGCTTGGGATAGCGACCGCGCAGTTCTCTGCGCACCTGCGGGTAGGCATTGCGCCAGAAGCTCGCCAGGTCTTGCGTCACCTGGATGGGGCGCTGGGCTGGCGAGAGCAGATGCAGCACCACCTTGACGCGCCCGCCGTTCACCGTGGGCGTGTCCGCCAAGCCGAACATCTCCTGGAGCTTCACCGCCAGCACTGGCGGCGACCCATCCATCGCGTAACGCAGGCGAATGGCGGACCCGCTCGGCACGACCAGGCGCGCTGGCGCCAGCCGATCCGCCCGCTCGCGCAGGGCAGGCGGCAGGCGCGCCTCTAACATCGGCAACACGTCCAATCGGGCGAAGTCCTCGCGGCGTTGCACGTCGGCGAGCGATGGCGCAAGCCATTCCTCCAACTCTGCCAGCAGCGCCCCGTCGGAAAAGTCCAACCAGGGCGCGCCGTTCCACAGAAACAGCGATTGCAAACGCGCGCGCCACTGCTGCGCCGCGTCGGTCCAGCCCAGCAGCGAAAGCCCTTCGCGGCGCACCACCTCGCACAGCACCGCCACGCGCTCGCGGAGTGGCGGCTGCGGCAAGGACCGCACACCAAGCACCAACGCGCCGATGCGCTGCTCGCGGCGCGCCACCAGCGCCCCCTGCTTCTCGTCCCAGCCAATCACCTCGCGCTCCGTCACCAGGCACTGCATGTCGGACGAGTCGAGCGGCGCAGCCAGGAAGATGCGCCCCTCTCCCGATTGACCTGCGTCCACCTCTGCCACGGCGAGCCATTCATGCCGCTGAAGAGGGTCGTGCACTTCCAGCATCGCGCCGCGCCCGTTCGCCAGGCGAAAACGCACACCTGCGCCTGGTCGGCGCTGAGCCACGCGGTCGGGATAAGCCAACGCCAACAGCGCCCCCACTGCGAAGGGGGAGGGCGCGCGGTCCGATGCAGCGATCTTCAAGCGCCGACGCCACGCCTGCGCCAACCGATCCACACGCGCTGCGCGGCGAGGGTCCGCCGAGGATACTTCGCCGCGACGCCAGCGCTGCAGCGCCTCCAGGCGCAGCGTGACATCGGCGGTGGGCGCTGCTGGCAACGGGTCGCGCTCCTCCAGCAAGCTCACCAGGTCGGCAGCCAGCGCTGCTGCAGCGTTGCCCATGTGTTGGGCTTCGATGAGCATGTGCGCCAAGCGCGGATGAGTCCCCCATTCCAGTATCTCTCGCCCGCGTTGGGTGATGCGCTCGGCTTCGTCCAGCGCGCCGAGTTGTTGAAGCAGCGCGGTCGCCTGTCGCCACGCGCCCACAGGTGGTGGCGTGATCCAGCGCAGGTCCTCCGCGCGGCGCGCGCCCCACTGCGCGACCTCGAGGCGCAGGGAGGTCAGGTCTGCGTCCAGTATCTCTGGCTGGCGCGAAGCAGCGAGCTGCTGATGTTGCTGGCGCGTCCAGAGGCGATAGCAAACGCCGGGCATCAGCCGCCCAGCACGTCCAGCGCGTTGATCGGCGGCGTCGCGCGTCACGCGGGTGGTGACCAGCCGGGTCAAACCCGTGCGCGGGTCGAAGCGCGGTTGGCGCGTGTAGCCCGCATCAATCACGAGGCGCACCCCCTCGACGGTGAGCGAGGTCTCCGCGATGGTGGTCGCCAGCACCGCGCGGCGGCGCCCGTCGGCGCAGGGGAACAGCGCCGCCTGCTGCGCGTCCAACGGCAGCTCGCCGTGCAGGGGTTGGATCGCCAGGGTTGGAAAGCGCTCCGCCAGAATCGCGCCGACGCGGGCGATCTCCGCCGCGCCTGGCAGGAAGACCAGCGCGTCACCCACCGTTTCCGCCAGCGCCGACGCGACAGCCTGGGCAATCGCGGGGATGAGCGGCGGCTGAAGTGGGCGTTCCAGATAGCGCACCTCGACGGGAAATTGTTGACCCTCCGCCCGCACGACTGGCGCCTCGTCCAGCGCGCGGCTGAGCGCGTCGCCGTCGAGGGTCGCCGACATGACCAGGATGCGCACATCGGGGCGCAGCGACGCCTGAACCTCACGGCACAGCGCCAGCGCCAGGTCGGCGTGCAGGCTGCGCTCGTGGAACTCGTCGAAGATGATCAGCCCGACGCCCTCCAGCGCAGGGTCGTGTTGCAGGCGGCGGGTGAGGATGCCCTCGGTGAGCACTTCCACGCGAGTGCGCGGGCTGGCGCGGCGCTCCAATCGCACGTGATACCCCACTTGCTGACCGAGTGGCTCATTGCAGAGCTGCGCCATGCGCGCAGCGATAGCCCGCGCAGCGAGTCGGCGCGGTTGAAGGATCCAGATGCGCTGTCCTCGCAGCCATGCCTCGTCGCGCAGCGCCAGCGGCACCCATGTGCTCTTTCCAGCGCCAGGTGGCGCCTGCAACAAGACAATCGGATGTGCGCGCAGGGCAGCTCGCAACTGCGGCAGCGCTGTCTCAATTGGCAGAGGGTTCATGTGAAGTTACTCAGACTTGTTCCAGCTCCCGCGCATGAAATGTCGCAACCACCTTCACCGTTAGGCGCTCCCGTTAGCAAAGCGGCGGCAGATGATCGCGCAGCGCGCGCAGCAGCATGATGTTCTCCTGTGGGCGTCGAGTGGCGATGCGGATCAAGTGCGAACACCCCAAAGAGGTGCAATCGCGCACGCGGATGCCGCGCGCAAGCTGCGCCGCCCACGCGCGCGCCGTCGGCAGCGTGTGCTCTAGAAAGTGTGCCTGTTGAGGCGGCTTTGCCAGCGCCGCCGCTGCAGAAGATCGGGTCGCCCACACCGTATAATCTTAAATCCCATGCTCAGCAATCAGGTTCGCCAGACGTTTGTGGACTACTTCGTGCGTCAGGGGCATCGCGCCGTGCCCTCCTCTTCGCTCATCCCTTACAACGACAAAACCATCCTGTTCACCAATGCGGGGATGAATCAGTTCAAGAACGTCTTTCTGGGTCTGGAACAGCGCGAGTACACCCGCGCCGTGACCGTGCAGAAGGTGATGCGCGTGAGCGGCAAGCATAACGACCTGGAGAACATCGGCTACACCCGCCGCCACCACACCTTCTTTGAGATGCTGGGCAACTTCTCGTTTGGCGACTACTTCAAGGCTGAGGCGATGGGCTTTGCGCTGGAGCTGTTGGAGAAGGAATACGGCTTCCCGCGCGAGCGCATGTGGTTCACCATTTACGAAGACGACGACGAGTCGTTCGCGCTGTGGCAAAAACACGGCATCCCCGCCTCGCGCATCTTGCGCTTCGGCGAAAAGGACAACTTCTGGAGCATGGGACCGACCGGTCCGTGCGGACCGAACAGCGAGATTCACATCTACACGGGCGACCTGCGCGACAACGACGCAAAGTGGGTTAACAACGACGACGATCCCGAAGAGCGCACCTCCGAGGTGTGGAATCTGGTGTTCATGCAGTTCAACCGCGACGAGAGCGGCAAGCTCACCCCGCTGCCCAACACAGGCGTGGACACCGGCATGGGCTTCGAGCGGTTGGTGCGGCTCATCCAGGGCGTGCCCAGCAACTACGACACCGACCTCTTCACCGACATCTTCGACCGCTTACAAGCCGTGGCGGGTCACTCGCGCGCGCAGCGCGAACAGCACATCGTCCCCTATCGCGTGATCGCCGATCACGCACGGGCAACCACCTTCCTGATCGGCGATGGCGTGTTGCCAGGCAACGAGGGGCGCGGCTACGTGCTGCGCATGCTCATGCGCCGCGCCATGCGCTTCGCCCACAAGATGAAGCTGACCGAGCCCTTCCTGCATCGCGTGTGCGAAGCTGTGATCGAGAAGATGGGCGCGCACTACACCGAGCTGCACGCGCGCCGCGATTACATCCTGCAAACCGTCCTGTTGGAGGAGGAGCGCTTCGCGCGCACGCTCGACCAGGGGCTTGCCCGTTTGGAAGAGATGCTGGCGGATCGTTCCGCTTTCGTCGAAGGCGACCCGCAGTGCATTAGCGGAGAGGCTGCTTTCCGTCTCTACGACACCTACGGCTTGCCATTGGAGATCACCCGCGACGAAGCGCGCGAGCGCGGCTTGCGCGTGGACGAGGAGGAATTTCAGCGCGCCCGCGAACGCGCCCGACAAATCGCCCGCGCCGCCACCCAAAGTATGTTCGAGGGCGACTACGCGCGCCTGACGGCTTACCGCGACGCGCTCGCCACGCTGATCAGCGAAGGGGCGCTGCCCGCCAGCGGCGTCTCTCACGATCCCTACAGCGCTCTCAACCGCCACACGCGCCTGATCGCCATTTTGCGCGATAGCGAAATGACCTCGCGCGCGGTGAAAGGCGAACAAGTGGAGCTGGTGCTGCGCGAGACGCCGTTCTACGTGGAGAGCGGCGGACAGGTGAGCGACACCGGCTTGATCTGCGCCGAAAACGACCCCATCGCAGATTCCGAGCCAAGCTGGGGCTTCGCCGTCCGCGATGTGCGCCGACCCGCCCAGGGGTTGATCGTCCACGCCGGCGTAGTCGAGTGGGGAGACCTGCAAGTGGGCGACGCTTGCATCGCCCAGGTGGATCGCCAGCGGCGCGAAGCCATCGCCCGCAACCACACCGCCACCCACCTCTTGCAACAAGCGCTGCGCATCGTGCTCGGCACCCATGTCCGACAGGAAGGCTCCCTAGTCGCACCTGACCACTTGCGCTTCGATTTCTCGCACAACGCCGCTCTCAGCGAAGAGGAGCTGCGCCAGGTGTTGGATATTGTCAACAACACCATCTTGAATGACCTGCCAGTCTCCGCAACCTACATGCCCTATCAGCAGGCTATTGATGCTGGCGCATTGGCGTTCTTCAGCGAGAAATACAGCGACATTGTCCGCGTGGTCAGCATTGGCGAGCCAGACTCGCCGCCAGTCAGCATGGAATTGTGCGGGGGCACGCACGTGCGACGCACCGGCGAGATCGGCAGCCTGCTGATCCAAAGTGAGGGTGCCATTAGCGCGGGCATTCGACGCATCGAGGCGATCACCGGGCGCGCTGTGATCGAGTATGCCCAGCGGCAAAGCCAGTTGACCAGCGAGCTGGCGCGCCTGTTGGGCGCACCAACCGATCAGCTCGCTGAACAGGCTGCCCGCCTGATCGCACAAATGCACGAAACTCGCAGGGAGCTGGAGGCAGCCCAGCGCGCGCTGGCGCGGGTGCAGTTTGAGGACACCCTGCGCCAGGCACAAGCCATCAACGGCGCGCATTTCCTGGTCGCCGAAGTCAACGTCAACAGCGCAGACCTGCTGCGCGAGATGACCGACTGGTATCGCGCGCGCTACCCTAGCGGCGCAGTCGTGCTGGGCGCGGTTATCAACGGCAAGCCGGCGTTCGTCGCAGCCGTCACGCCAGACCTGACCCGTCAAGGACTGGACGCTGGCAAGTTAGTGCGAGAAGTCGCCAGCGTAGTCGGTGGCAGCGGAGGTGGACGCCCAACCCTGGCGCAGGCTGGCGGCAAGCACGCCGAGCGACTCGGCGAAGCGCTAGAGACAGCGCGACGCCTGCTGTTCCAATGATCGCCAAGCTTATCGCCCTTGACCCCAACGACGACCCTGCATCGGCGCGCGACCGCATCGAGTGGGCGCGGGCGCAGCGCGTTGCGCTGGTCATGCCTGCCGACCTGCAATGGCGCAGCGTGGACTACGCCCGCCTGCATCGCGCCGCGCGCGCGCTTGGCGTGGAAGTGAGCGTTGTCCATCCTTCTCCCGCGCAACGGGCTATGGCAGCAGAGGCGGGCTTGTCCGCTTTCCCCACCCCAGAGGCTGCGATGCAGCAGACCTGGGAGAACGACGCTTTTGTCGTGCCCGTTCGTCGCTCGCCGCCGCGTCGCTTTGTGCCAAACACCCTCAGCCGCTTCTTCCCACGCCCCCATCTTCTGCGCACCGCGATACATGCCTTGATCGCGCTCGTCGCGTTGCTCGCCATGATGAGCGCGGCTGCGTTGCTCGCGTTGGAGGCGCGCGTGACGCTCGCAGTGCCCAGCATGACCCTGACGGAGGAATTGCCCTTCACACTGGACACGCGCGCGAGCGCGGTCAACCTGAGCGATCGCGTCATCCCTGCGCAGCGCGTGGACGTGATCGTCGAAGGGCAGCTCTCGACCGAGGCGACCGGCAGAAAGGATGTGCCGCGCTTTAAGGCGCGCGGCAGAGTGGTCTTCTTTAACTCGTTCGCCACGCCTTACACCGTGCCCACAAACACAGTTGTGCGCACCACTGCCACCAACGTGCCAGTGCGCTTCGCCACCCTAGAGATGGCGGAGGTGCCACCTGGCGGTCGCGCAGAGGTGGAGGTCGAGGCGCTAGAGCCAGGTACGCAGGGCAACGTGGGCGCGTTGCAGATCAACCTGGTGGAGGGGATCGCCGCCGTCGCTGTGAGCGTCGCCAACCCAGAGCCAACGCAGGGAGGCGGAAACGTGACCGTGCGCAAGGTGGTCGAGGACGACTACAACCGCTTGCGCGGCGCACTGCGCGAACAATTGCTTCAACAAGCACTCGATCGGATGCGCCAGGACCGCGAGGTGGTCGCCAGCGGCTGGATCATCCTCCCCGAAACGCTGTTCATCGCCAGCGTTCAGGAGGAGACTTTCGACCGCTTCCTTACTGAGCAAGCGGACAGCGTGACGCTCAATTTGCGGCTGCAGGTGGCTGGGTTAGCCATAGACCCCAACGATCTACAACAAGTGGCGCAGGCGATCCTCGCGGACCGCACACCGCCCGGCTTCCGATTGCTGGCGATCAACCCCACGCGCAGCGAGTCAGTGGAGCAGACCACCGACAACACGCTGCAACTGCGCCTGGTGGCAAACGGCGTGGTTGCCACAGATGTGGACCCCAGCCTGGTGCGACGTATGGTGCGCGGCAAATCCATTGAAGAGGCGCGCGCGATACTGCAACGCGCCTATCCGCTGCAGCGCCCCCCCAGCATTCAAGCACAGCCCGAATGGCTCTATCGCCTGATCGGGCGACTGCCCCTCGCCGCGCCACGCATCCAGGTGAGAATGGAGCTAGTGCAATGAACGGCAAACGCGCTTCTGGTCGCGTGATTGGGCTGGACGTGGGCGACCGCCGCATCGGTGTGGCAGTCAGCGACCCCCTGCAGGTGGTGGCTCGCCCGCTGGAGATCATTGACCGCTGCTCAGCAGACGCCCTATCCCGCGTGATCGCGTTGTGCCGTGAACACAGCGCATGTGCGGTGGTGGTGGGGTTGCCGTTGCACACCAACGGGCTGCGTGGCGCACAAGCGGAGCAGGCGGAAGCGTTCGCCGATCAGTTGCGCGCCGCCCTCCACGTGCCCGTTGTATTGCGCGACGAGCGGTTCACCACTCAGGAGGCGCGGCAAATCTTGAGCGAGCAGCGCCAGCGCAGGCGCATCATGCACGACGACGCCCTAGCCGCAGCTATCGTGCTGCAACGCTACCTCGACGCCCGCGCGCTCGCCGAGGAAGGCATAGATTCAGATCACGTGTGAGGAGGAACATCTTTGAAACGCGCCACTTCCCCCGTTGTCAAGTTGGTGATTTCCATCGCAACATTGGGCGCGCTGATCGCTGCGCTCAGCACCTGGAGCGGTCTGCTTCGCGGCAGCGAGAACAGCGCCCGCATGAGCAACCTGGACCGCTGGGCGCTGTCCACATATCTGGACTTGTTGCGAAGCACAGACATCTCTCAGCCCGCCAGCAGCGACCCCACGCCACAAACGTTCATCGTTGAGCCAGGCGAATCTGTCACCAGCATCGCCAAGCGCCTGCAAAATCAAGGGTTGATCCGCGATGCAGACCTGTTCCGCATGTATGCGCGGCTGCGCGGGCTAGACAACACCATCCGCGCTGGGCAATTCACACTGCGCCCCAACATGAACATCGAGCAGATCGCGCTGGCGCTTCAGCGCAGCACAGCGGTGGAGGTGCAAGTGACCATCCCTGAGGGGCGCCGACGCGAAGAGATCGCCGATCTGCTGGAGCAACAACTCGGCATCAGCGCCGATGAGTTCCGCGCGCTCACCAGCCGCGCCAGCGCCTACGACTATCCCTTCCTGAAGAACCTGCCCCGCGACGCCACGCTGGAGGGCTACCTGTTCCCCGACACTTACCGCCTGCCAGAAAACCCCACTGCGCAAGATGTCATCCTGCGCATGTTGGATAACTTTGGGCAGAAGGTGGCACCGCTGTTGGAGCAGTATGCCGCTGCTGGCGGCGGATGGACGTCGCACGAGCTGATCACGCTCGCATCCATCGTCGAGCGTGAGGCAGTCATTCCAGAGGAGCGCCCGGTGATCGCCAGCGTGTATTTCAACCGCCTGCGCGTCGGACAACCCCTGCAAGCTGACCCCACGACGCAGTACGCGCTCGGTTACCAGGCAGACCAGGGCACGTGGTGGAAACGAGGACTCACCCTCGAGGACCTGCGCTACGCCGATCCTGGCGGCTACAACACCTACGTGTATCCCACCCTGCCGCCAGGTCCGATTGCCAATCCAGGGCTGTCCTCCATTCAAGCGGTGTTGCAACCGGCACAGACCAACTTCTTTTACTTCGTCGCATCGTGCAACGGCGATGGCAGCCATCAATTCTCGGTCACCTTCGCCGAGCATCAGAGCAAGCTATGCCGTTGAGCGCAGCAAAGATGGACACACCCGACTCCAACCAACCGCTCGATCAGCTCGCGCGCGAAGCATGTCACGCCAGGCTGCACGACTGGATGACAGAGCAAGGCGCGCGCTGCGCGCACCTGGTCTTCGAGCAGTCCACGCACTCCGTCGAAGAAGCCGCGCGCGCCGCAGGCGCGACACCCGAGGACTTCATCAAGAGCATCTGCTGGCTCAGCCGCGATGGGCGCGTGGTGGTCTCAATCGTCAAAGGGGAAGATCGCGCCGACCGCCAGGCGGTGCAAGAAGCGGCAGGGATGGGCAAGTTGCGCATCGCCTCAGAAGACGAGGTGTTGCGACACACGGGTTATCCTGCGGGTGGGGTGCCTCCGTTTGGCTTCGACGCCCTCTTCCTGATAGACGAGCGCGTGATGGAGGCGCCGCGCGTGTATGGCGGCGGCGGCAGCGACCGTGCGCTGATCTGCGCTGCGCCAGCGGAGATCAAGCGCCTGAATCACGGTCGCGTGACGCGGCTGCGCGTCGTTGCCAGGCAAGCACCTGCCTGACAAACCATGGCAGCGCTGCGTTTTGAACAGATATACGCTGTGGTGCGGCTTATCCCCAAAGGAAAGGTGATGAGCTATAGCGGCATCGCACGACAATGCGGCAGCCCCCGCAGCGCTCGCTACGTTGGCTTTGCGCTACACGCCCTGCTGCACACGCCTCGCAGCGAGGCTGTGCCGTGGTGGCGGGTGATCAACGCGCGAGGATATATCTCCAACCCATTCGCGTCGGAAGAGCAGCGCCGCCGCCTGGAACAGGAGGGTGTGCAGGTCAGCGCAGATTTGCGCGTGGACCTCTCCCGCTTCGACGGCGAAGCAATCGTCCATCGCCTGCTGCGACGACAGCGCGCTAAAGCGTCATCCAGAAATCGCGCAGACCTCGGCTGAAATGGGGATGCCGCAGTTTGCGCAGCGCGCGCGACTCGATCTGCCTGGCGCGCTCACGCGTGATGCCTAACAACGCGCTGATCTCCTCCAGCGTCTTTGGCTCACCATCGTTCAAGCCGTAGCGCAGCTCCAGGATCTGTCGCTCGCGCAGGGACAACATGCCCAACACGCGGTCCAGATGTTCCTTCAGCAGGTGCCGGGAGGCAGTGTCGGAGGGAGAAGGTTCACTGTCGTCGCGGATGATGTCGCTCAGCACGCCGTCTTGATCGTTGCCGATGGGCGATTCCAGCGACAGCGGCTCGGACAGCGCCTGCATCATTTGTTGGAAGCGCTGCTCAGCCGTGTGCAGCTTTTGGGCAACCGGCGGGGGGATCGGCTCGCCTTTGGCGCGCGCCTCCAACGCCAGCGCTTGCTCCTCTGGTGTGAGGAGACCTAGCTCGATTGCCAGGTCGAGCGTGGTGGGGTCTTCGCCTTTGCGTTGCATGATGCGCCGCTGGGCGCTGAGCAGCTTGCTGACGCTCTCTGTCAGGTGAGAGGGCAGGCGGATCACGCGCCCCTGCTCCGCCAGGCTGCGCGAGATGAACTGGCGTATCCACCAGGTGGCGTAGGTGCTGAAGCGAAAGCCACGCCAGGGATGAAACCGTTCGACGGCGCGCATCAATCCGAGGCTACCCTCCTGGATCAGGTCGGGCAAGCTCAAGCCGCGCCCCAAGAAGCGCCGCGCAATGCTGACCACCAGGCGCAAGTTGGCGCGCGCCATGGTGTCGCGCGCGTCGGCGCACGCCTGCAACACGTGCTGATGGTGTGCCAGACACGCCTCAGCGGGGGGCAGCCACTCGCGCGCCTGATCCCATGTGGGCATCTCTCCCGTGTGTTCCACGTGCTCGGCGAGGCGCTCCACCAACGCCACTGGCAGGACCGCCGCGCTCATGATCATCTCGAAGAGGGGCTGGCTCAGCGACTCCAGCCGCGCATCGCGCCCCCACCCCAACGGGCGGAGGTAATCCTGGAGTTGCAGTGGTTGAGGCGAGAGGTAATCACTGGCGAAGCGGGCGCCCTCACGCAGCAGCGCCGCCCAATCGGGCGCAGGTATCCCCAGCTCTGCAATTGCCTGGTTCGCCCGCGCCCAGGCGCTCGACAAATGTTCCCAGACTTGCGGATACAGGCTGGTTGGGTCGGGCGTGTGCTCTCCATGCAGCGCGTGAAGCCAGCGCTCCACTTCGCATAATGTCGCCGCGCGGATTTCCCGATCAACAGTGAGCAGCGGCGTCTGGCTGATCTCTCTCAGGTAAGTGGTGACAGGGTCTTCGAGCGCTTCAAGACGGTCGTCGTCTTCGCCGCGCTGAGCCAGCAGATCGAGGTCGTCGTCCAGCAGGTCGTCCTCGCTGGAGAAGGCGAAAGCGGCAGCTTCTGCCTCGAGGTCTGTGGGGTCCCAGTCCGCGAGGATGTCCTGCGCGTCGCCCGAATCCTTCTCCGAGAGGGCTTCGGCGGCGGGGATGTCTGTCTCCAGCAAGTCTTCTAGTTCTGGCACTTCGGCTTCGGTGAGGCGCAAGCGCTGAGGAGGCGCTGCAGCGCGCTCATCTTGAGCGTCGAAGCGCGCTTGTTTCGACCCTGCGGCTCGCTTGGGTTTCGGCATCCTACCTCCTCTGTGTGGTCGCTAGATGCTCAGCGCGTTGCGTAACTGCAGTGCCTTTTGAGCGCGCAACCGTTGCATTGTGACTCGCTGTAACTCAGGATTATAGTGTTGGATCAAGGCGGGCTGATGCTCCTCGCGCGCCTGCTCGATCAGCGCCACCAGCGCCTGCTGGTCGCGGGCGGCGTTGCGCTCGCGCAGTCGCAGCGCTGTGCGCACCAAATCTTCGCGGATCACAGCGAGGTCGTCCTTCGAGATACGGCTGAGTTCCATGCGCACGGCGGGCGCGTTGACTGCGACAGTCGGGTCGTAGTCTGCGACCAGCGCCAACCAGGCGTCGTCGTCGCCTTCCAGCGACGGATGCCCCATCGCGTGGCGGCTGAGCGAGCGAAAGCCCTGGCGCAGCGCGGCGTCGGCGAAGTCTTTCTCGCTGAGCACATCCAGCCCAGCCCTTGTGAGGGCGACGTTGGCGTCCATCAGCATGTCTGGATGGCGCAACAGCAAGGCGATCAGGTGGAGCTCCAGGTCTAGCGGCGCGCTTGGCTGCGGCGACTTCGCCGCTGACGGCGCCGGCTCGCTTCGCGCAGAGCGGTGCTGTTCGCGCTCTGCCTCGTGCAGCGCGTGTGTCACAGCGCGCAACGTCAAGTGCAGGCGACGCGCCAGTAGTTGCGCGTACGCGTCGCGCTGGATGGGGTCGGTGGCGTCCAGCAAGATTGGCGCAACCGCGCGCAGCGCAGCGGGCTTCTGTGCTGCGTCGTTCAGGTTGAATTGGCTGAGCACCGCGCCGATCACGTGTTCCACGATGGGGGCGGCGCTGGCGATCACCTCACGCCAGGCTTGAGGGTCGTCCAGCACGATTTCATCCGGGTCGCGCTCGGCGGGCAGCGTCGCCACACGCAAGTCCACCTTCAGGCGAGACTGGGCGCGGATTGCACCGCGCGGGTCGAAGCGCAGGTCGGTTTCGCGCTCCAGCGCCTCGCGCGCCACGTCCAGGCTGCGCAGGATGGCGCGCTGACCGCTGGCGTCGGCGTCCAGCGCCAACACAATGCGCGGGGCAAGCCGCCGCAGGGCGCTGAGCTGATCGTCCGTGAGCGATGTGCCCATCCCCGCCACCACGTTGGTGAAGCCCGCCTGGTGACAAGCGATCACGTCCATGTAGCCTTCCACCAGCACTGCCTCGCCCATCTGGCGAATGGTGCCACGGGCGCGATCTAGACCGAAGAGCAGCCGACCTTTGTCGAACACAGGCGTTTGCGGGGAGTTCATGTATTTCGGCTCGCTGCCATCCAGCGAACGCGAACCGAAGCCCACCACCTGCCCGCGCGCATCGCGGATGGGGATGATCAGCCGCCCACGGAATCGGTCATAGCGCCGCCCAGCGTCGTTCTCGATCACCAGCCCGGCGGCGATCAGATCTTGTTGCGAAAAGCCTTTCTCCGCGAGGTAGGTGGAGAGCGCGTGATAGTCAGGGAGGCTATAACCCAGCGCCCAGGCGCGGATGGTGTCTTCGGTGAGGCGGCGTCGCTTGAGCAGGTATTCGCGGCAGGCTTGTGCCTGCGGCGCACTGAGCAGGAGTTGGTGAAAGTAGGCGGCGGCTTGCTCCAGCGCCTGGCGCAGGCGTTGAAGCTCGTTCTCCTCGCGTTGTCGCTCAGGGGTGCGATCCTCCAGCGGCACACCGGCGCGTCGCGCCAGCTCCTGCAACGCCTCGCGGAAGGTCCATCCCTCCTTCTTCATCACAAAAGTGAAGATGTCCCCCTGCTCACCACTGGAGAAATCCTTGAAAGTCTGCGTGTCGGGGAAGACGAAGAAGGAGGGCGTCCGCTCGTGCTTAAACGGCGACAGCCCCTTGTAGTTGCGCCCGCTGCGCGTGAGCTTCACGTAGCTGCCGATCACGTCCACAATGTCCAGGCGACTACGAATCTCTTCGACCACCGACATCGCTGTTGATTTTAGACAGTTGCACGCAAACAGCCGCGTAGAATCGCCGACATGTCGCCAGCCTCTCATCCGCTGGAGCAAGCCTTGCGCCGTCATGTCAGCGGCGACGTGCGCTTCGATACAGCCGCGCGCGTGCTCTACAGCACCGACGCGAGCAACTACCAGCTTCATCCGCTGGGTGTGGTGATGCCGCGCACCGCCGAAGACGTGATCGCCGTCGTCTCGCTGTGCGCAGAGCATGGCGTGAGCGTCATCCCGCGCGGTGGCGGCAGCAACTTGTGCGGCTCGGCTATCGGCGAGGGCGTGGTGGTGGATTTCACGCCACACATGGACGCAGTGCTGGATGTGGACACCAGCGCGCGCCAGGCGCGCGTGCAGCCTGGGGTGATTCTGGGTCAGTTAAACCGCCGGCTGGCAACACACGGCTTGCAGTTCGGTCCTGACCCCGCCAGCGCGGAGCGCGTGGCTGTGGGCGGCGCAATCGGCGCTAATGCCACCGGCGCGCACTCTATTCGCTACGGCATGACTGCAGACCACGTGGACGCCGCACAGGTGGTGCTCGCGGATGGCTGCCTGGGCAGCTTCGATGCGAACGTCGCGCCGGCTGCGCTGCGCTCCGCCGTGGAGCGCATCGCGCGCCAATACGCGCAGGACGTGCGCCGCGACTTCCCTAAGGTCTGGCGACGCGCCAGCGGCTACAACCTTGACTTTGTGGTGGAGATGCTCGACTTCGACCCCGCCTACCCCACCGCCTGCCTCACCGCTGCCAACGCGCAACGGCAAGGCAGCAACCTGGAGGCGCACCTGCGCCAGATCAGCCGCCGCAGCCTGGCGCCGCTCTTCGCTGGCGCGGAGGGCACGCTGGGCGTGCTCACCGAAGCCACGTTACACCTGGTGCCCAAGCCGCAACACACCGTGTTGGTGGTCACGGCGTTTGCCTCGCTGGTGGACGCCATGCGCGCAGTGCCGCTGCTGCTCACGGTCAACCCCTCTGCCATCGAACTGATCGGGGGGATGTTCATCCGCACTGCTCGCGATCTGCCGGAGTGCCGCGACCGCATAAGCTGGCTGGAGGCGCAGGACACGCTGGAAGGCGTCCTGGTGGTGGAGTTCGATGGCGACACGCCCGCCGAGGCGACGGATGGCGCTGAGCGACTGCGCCACCTGGTGCAGGCGGAGCACTTGCCCTGTCGGCTGCGCCCCCTGCTGGATCCGCGAGAGCAGGCGGACGTGTGGTACGTGCGCCGCATCGGCTTGAACGTGCTCACCAGCATCCGCGGGCACGTCAAGCCGATCAGCATCGTGGAGGACCTGGCTGTGCCCGTGGAGCGCCTGGCGGAGTTTGTCGAGCGCATGGACGCGATCTTTGCCGCCAACAACACCGAAGGCGCCTACTACGCCCACGCCAGCGCTGGTGTGTTGCACGTGCGGCCGCTGGTCAATCTGCGCACGGAGCGCGGCCTAGCGCAAATGCGCGATATTGGCGAGCGCGCGCTCGCGCTGTGCCACGAGCTGGGCGGTGCGATGAGCGGTGAACACGGCGACGGCGTGGAGCGCTCGCACTACAACGAGGCGCTTTTTGGTCCGCGCGTGTATCGCGCCTTCTGCGAGCTAAAGGACGCCTTCGACCCGCACGGGGTGCTGAACCCAGGCAAGAAAGTGCGGGCGGTCGAGATGGAGCACCACCTGCGTTTCGGACCAGGCTACGCCGCGCTGTCTCATCTGCGCCCCACCACCTTTCGCTTTCATACGGACGGCAGCTTCGCCGGCATGGTGGAGCAGTGCAACGGGAATGGGGTGTGTCGCAAGCCAGAGGGTGGGGTGATGTGCCCCTCCTATCGCGCCACCCGCGACGAGGCGCACAGCACGCGCGGGCGCGCTAACCTGCTGCGCGAGCTATTGCGCCGCAACGGCGCGCTGCGCCCCAGTCTGGACGACGTGAAACAGGCGCTGGACCTGTGCCTATCGTGCAAGGCATGCGCCACCGAGTGCGCCGCTGGCGTGGACATGAGCAAGCTGAAAAGCGAGTTTCTGGCGCACTACTACGCCGAGCGCGGCACCCCGTTGCGCGCCTGGGCGCTGGGGCGCATTGGGCGATTCGCGCCGCTCGCATCCGCGCTGGCGCCGCTCAGCAACTGGTTTTTGCGCCTGCCGCTTGCTGCAGCCGCGCTGAAACTGGCGCCGCAGCGCCAGCTCCCGACATTCCGCTGGCGCTCGTTTGATCGCTGGTGGCGCCGCCACGCGCGCGAGCATGCCGATGCCAGCCGACCCGCGGTCGTGTTGTTCGTGGACACGTTCGCCCGCTACCAGCATCCAGAAATCGCCATCAGCGCCGCGCGCCTGATCGCACACCTAGGGTTCCGGGTCGTCGTGCCGCCGTGGCGCTGCTGCGGTCGCCCGCTGTTGTCGCAGGGGCAGCCAGGCGCAATGCTGGCTGACGCGCGCTTCAACGTGGCGCAGCTCGCGCCGTGGGCGCGTCAGGGTGCCTCCATCGTGGGGCTAGAGCCGAGCTGTGTGAGCGCGCTGCGCCACGACTACCCCGACTTGCTCTCTGACGATGCTGCGCGCACAATCGCGCAGCAGACGGTGAGCATCGAGGAATGGTTGGCGCAACACCTGCCCGACTCAACCACACCTGCAAACGCGCCAGCGGTGCTGCTGCACGGGCACTGCCACCAAAAGGCGCTTTGGGGCACGGGCGCCACGCGCGAGGCGCTGCGCCGCGCGGGCTTCCGCGTCCGCGAGGTGGACTCCACTTGCTGCGGCATGGCAGGCGCTTTCGGCTACGAGGCGGAGCACTACGCCATCTCGCAGCGCATCGGCGAGCTATCGCTGTTGCCTGCGGTGCGCGCGGCAGATCCCGCCACGCACATTGCCGCGCCTGGCACCTCCTGCCGCGAGCAGATCGCGCACTTCACCGCGCGCGAGGCGCAGCATCCCGTCGTGCTGATCGCGCAGCATCTGTTGGGGAAAGGCTCAACGGCTTTTGGGTGAAGCGCGCCCTGGCGGCGGGTCTGTGCGCTCCAGCGGTTCATCCGACCAGGAGCACGGCTCCTCCAGCGGCTCCAGGTGCGTGAGCACCACCGCGCCGGGCACAGCGGCGCGCAAATCCGCCTCGATGCGCTCCAGCAAGTCGTGCCCGCGCTGCACGCTCCAGTCTCCTGGCACCAACACATGCAGCGAGATGAACCGCCGCGCAGCAGCCTCGCGCGTGCGCAGCGCGTGATATTGCACGCCCATCTCCGCATAGCGCGCCAACACAGCGCGGATGCGCGCCAGCTCTGCCTCAGGCAACGAGACATCGAGCAAGCCGTGCGCAGAACGCCACAGCAGTTGCACGCCGCCGCGCGCGATGTTCGCCGCGATCAGCAGCGCCACGACGGGGTCCAGCCAGAGTATCCCGCTCCACGCCACCGCCAGCAAGCCGCCAATCGCCGCCGCCGAGGTCCACACATCCGCCATCAAGTGCGCCGACTCCGCCTCCAGTGCGACCGAGCGGTAACGCTTGGCTGCCCAACGCAACACCTGCGCGACACCCAAGTTCACCAGCGACGCAACGCCTGCGAAGACCGCCCCTAGCCCAGCCTGCTCCACTGGCGCGGACTCGATCAAACGACGAATCGCCGAATAGGCGATGGTCGCCGCAGCCAGCAGCGTCACCGCCCCCACAGCGCCGCTGGACATGTATTCCAGCTTGGAGTGCCCGTGCGGATGCTTTTCGTCGGCGGGGCGCGCCGCAACTGCCAGCGCTGCCGCAGTGAGCGCTGCAGTGAGCAGGTTGATCAGAGACTCCAGCGCATCCGAAAGCAACCCCACCGACCCAGTGAGACGCCACGCCAGCAGCTTCAACCCGATGGTGATCGTCGCCGCTGCCGCCGAAAGCGCAGCGAACGGGACGAGCGAACGCTCGCGCATAGATGATGCTGAGGAGTGTATCAAGCTGGGCGCAAATCTACGGTGTGCTTACTTTCAATAGACGTAGATGGGATTGCTGTAAATCCACCCTCGCCACCATCCGCGAAAGAAGCGCCGCACTTCAACGCGATATACGCCACGGTCGGCAGAGACGTGCTCTAGCCCGCGACCCAGCCGCTGTGCCACAACGCAGCCATCGCGGAGCAGCCGAATCCAGCCTGCGCCTGGCGTGCGCACGCTAAACCGCACCGCCCCCGCGCGCTCCAGCGTGTCGCCCATCTGCGCCTGTGCCGCGCCGCTGCGGGCAAAGAAGCGAAAGCCGCGCGTCGGCGCAGGAAGATCATAGCCGACGAACGCACGCCCCCGACGCAGGGCAGAAAGCAAAGCCGCTTTGTCCGCAGCGAATTCGCCGCTCAACGGATGATCCAGCAGCAGGTGGGTGTTGACACAGCGAAAGAGATACTCGTAGGAGAAGACCGCCTTCCGAAACGGTCCGAAGCTGAACACTTCACCATGCGCGTCTGCGTTGCCGATCCCAACCATCTGCCGACCCTCGCGCAGCAAGGCATCCCAGCGGTGCAGCGCTTCCTTAAACGGACTGAAGATGAACCACGACGGAAACAACGCTGCCATGAACGCGATCGGCCAGTTGCGCAGGCGCGCCTTGAACTCCGTCATGTAGTTCCACAGCTCGATGCCAGTGTTGCCGCGCACCTCCCAGCTCACCCACGGGATCGCGCCGTAGTCGGGGCTGAGCGGGCTGGAGAACTCCACAGGATGCGCAAAGAAGGCGAGCGCATCCCGCCGCGCGGCTTCGCGGATCAGCGCGGATGGCGCATCTGCAAAAGGTGACATCTCGGCGTCTGCCCCGTATATCAGGCAGTGGTTCGCTTGTGGTCGGCGTTGGGTATCGTGCACCTCCTCCCCCACCAGCACGAGCAATCCATCCATGTAACCCTCCACCCCGCGCACATGCACGTTGTGATCGGTGAACGCCAGCGCCTGCAAGCCGGCGCGCAACGCGGCGCGGACAATCTCGCGGTATCCCCAGGCGCCATCCGAAAGCTGCGAGTGCACGTGCAAATTCGCAACCACCTCCACCATAACCTGGCGATGAAGTTTAACGCGCTGGATGGCGCTCGGACACAACCTGAACCAGCTCCCGCCGCGCGACAGAACGGGCAGCAGAAAAAGCCAAACCCCTCAACGTGTGCCCAGCACGTCGAGGGGCTTGACCACCCGAGAATCCAACCCGGAGGGACCCAGGAGGACGCCAATTAACTTGTCTAGTAGCGCGCCAGGCTGCTTGTCGCTCGCCCTTCACTGCGCTGCAACTGCAATATACAAAACAAGGTGGCGGAAAAGTTGACTTTTCTTGCCAAAGAACTTGTCAAAAATACACTTTCTCATCGTGCGACAGACACCACTGCAGTACAATTCACGTCACACAAAAGTGATTTTTGTCACTTTTGTAAACCTGTTCTCTCATGGTGCGCTCATCTTTTGATGGCGAGGGCAGCGAAGCCCTCACCTTTGGTGAAACATTGCGCCGGTTGCGCCGTCGGGCTGGATTGACACAGCGCGAGCTTGGCTTGGCTGTGGGCTACTCTGAGGCGCACATCGCGCGACTAGAGAGCAACCAGCGCCTCCCCGACCCAGATAACGTTCGGGAGAACTTCGTCGCTGCGCTGAAATTAGGCAATTCGCAGGAGGCAGAGCAACTGATCGCGCTGGCACAGGCAGCCAAAGCCAAAGCGCGCACCGCCAAGGCGCGGAAACAAGCAGAAGCTGGTCGCAGCGCAGAGGCGGAGCTGCCAGCGCAACAAACCAACTTGCTGCCAATGCTCACGCCTTTCGTCGGGCGTGCTGCTGACCTGGCGGCGGTGAAGCAATTGCTCCGCGAGAGCCGCCTGCTCACCATCACAGGGAGCGGCGGCGTCGGTAAGACGCGGTTGGCGATGCAAGTGATGCAAGACGTGGCGCACGCATACGCACATGGGGCATGGATCGTGGAGATGACCGCCCTCACCGACCCGCTGCTGGTCGGAGATGCGGTCGCCAACGCGCTAGGGCTGCGCCCAACTGGAGACACCACGTTTAACGTGCTCTTGGACTTTCTGCGCAATCGCCACCTGCTGCTGGTGCTGGACGGCTGCGACCGCATGATCTGGCAAGTGGCAGATTTGATCGTCTCGTTGCTGCGCTATTGCCCGAGGCTTCAGAGCATCGTCACCAGCCGCGAGGTGCTCAACGTGCCTGGCGAGACCGTGTATCGCCTGGAAGGATTGCCTATCGAGGACGCCATCATGCTCTTTCGGCTGCGCGCGCACGCCGCCCGACCAGACTTCGATCTGAAACCCGAAGAAGAGGAGATAGTCGCACACATCTGCCAACGACTGGACGGACTTCCGCTGGCGCTGGAGCTAGCAGCCTCTCGCGTGCGAGGGTTGACGCTGGAGCAAATCTCAGCGCGGCTGGCAGACCGATTCCAGTTGCTCTCCAGCGGAGCGCGCACCACGCTGCCCCATCACCAGACACTGCGCGCCATGATTGACTGGAGCTACGATTTGCTGAGCGAGGCGGAGCGCGTGTTGCTGCGCCGGCTGGCGGTGTTCGCCGGCGATTGGACGCTGGAAGCCGCAGAGGCAATTTGCTGCGACGACACGCCCACCGCCGGCGCCACATCCAGCCAGAGCACCTGCTCACCACGCCTGGAGTCCTCTCAGATTTTGGGTTTGGTGGTGCAGCTTGTCAACAAATCGCTCGTCCTGGACGATGGCTCAGGGCGCTATCGGCTCACCGAAGAGCTGCGTCAATATGCGCTAGAGAAGCTCGAGCAAGCAGGCGAGCGCATGCACTTCACCGACAAACACTTGCACTACTACTTTGAACTTAACGAGCGCATCACGCCGTACCTGGGCACGCCTGAACAGCGCAAATGGCTGCTGCTGTTTGAGGACGAGAAAGCCAACTTCCGCGCAGCGCTCAGCCACCTAGCTGAAACCTCCAACCTGAATCTGCTGGAGCGCCCGTGGAATGGGCTGCACGCGTTCTGGGCGCGGCGCGGCTATTGGGGGGAGGGCTTGCGCTGGCTCGTCTTCCTCTCCGAGCACACTCCTTCTCCGCGACAGCGCGCCGAAGCTATGCTGGGCGCAGCCCACCTGCTCTGGCGCAGGGGCGAGTATGACCGTATGCGCGCTTTCACGCAGCTCGGCAGCGACATCGCGCGTCGCCTCAACGACACCCGGCTGCTCGTAAAAGCGCATCTCTTGATGGGCATCGCCGCAGAGCCTTATGAGAAAGCGCGCGAAGTGCTGGAAGAAGGCTTGCGCATGGCGAGACAGGAGCAGCTACACGAAGAGGCTGCGGGCTTGTTGCTCTGGCTGGGCAAACACACGCGCGTGCAAAAGAAAGACCTGGAGGAGAGCCAGCATTTCTACGAAGAAGGGCTGAACATCGCCAAAGCGCTGGGCGACCGATACCGCGAAATCGCCTGCATCGGAGAGCTGGGGCTGGTCCGCTTCGAGCAAGGGGACTACACCAGCGCCCGCGCCGCCATCGAGCAGTGCGTCCAGTTTATGCGCGATATGGGAGACCTGACCGGCTTGGCGGATTGGCTGATGCCGCTCAGCATGATCGCGTTCTACCAAGACGATATTGCAGTGGTGCGCGAGGTCGTGCGGGAGGGCATTCAATTGCGCCAGCGCTTCGGCAGCGGCGAACATTTGCCCCACTTCTTGATGCTCGCTGGCAGCCTCGCCCACTACGAGGGAAACCTGGAGCAAGCTGTGCGGCTGTTGTCCAAAGCTTCTAACTTGCGCGAGAGCCTCACCATGCACAACCGCCTGGAGCCGCTGCGCTACAAAGAGTTGCACCGACGACTCTCCGCCGTGCGCAAAGAGATGAACTCTGCTGAACTCTTTGATCGCGCCTGGCAGGAGGGTCAACACATGCCCACCCAGCAAGCTATAGATGAGGCGCTCCGCGTATAAACCCCTGCCGCGCGGGAGCGAGCCGCACGTGGCGAGTTGGCGATGTGGTAATCTCTGTGCGCTATGGCTTCGTTGCGCGAAACGCTTGCGCGCACCCGCAACAGCATCTTCGGCAAAGTACAAGCCCTGCTGGGTCAGACAGACATCACCCCCGACACATGGGACGAGCTGGAGGCGCTGCTGCTTCAAGCAGACGTCGGCGCTGCCACCACTTCCCACTTGATGGAGCGCTTGCAACAGCGCGCCAGAGACGAAGGTATCGTCCGCGCGGACAAGCTGCGCGACGTGCTGAAACAGGAACTGCGCGCCCTGTTGGAGTCACCACAACGCGCGGCACCACCCGCTTCGGAGAAGACGCGCCTGCTGGAGGTGATCCTGGTTGTCGGCGTGAACGGCAGTGGCAAGACCACCAGCATCGCCAAACTGGCGCATCGGTATCACCAGAGCGGGCGCAGGGTGTTGCTGGCTGCCTGCGACACTTTCCGCGCCGCCGCCGTGGACCAGCTGCAAATCTGGGGCGAGCGCATCGGCGTGCCCGTCGTCGCTGGACCGCCCAACGGCGATCCAGGTGCCGTGGCGTTTGACGCAGTGCAGGCAGCTTTTGCCCGCAAAGCAGACGTGCTGATCGTGGACACTGCCGGACGGCTGCACACGCGCCACAACCTCATGCAAGAGCTGCGCAAGGTGCATGGCGTGCTGCGACGCGCCGTCCACGAGGCACCCCATCACACGCTGCTGGTGATTGACGCCACCAACGGTCAGAACGCCATCGCCCAGGCGCGCGGCTTTTTGGAAGCCGTGGGCGTCACAGGTGTCATCTTAACCAAGCTGGACGGCACACCCAAAGGTGGCGTCGCGTTCGCCATCGCAGGCGAGCTGGGCATCCCGATTCATTTCATCGGCGTCGGGGAGCGCGTGGACGACCTCGCGCCATTTGACGCGGCGAGCTTTGTCGAGAGCTTGTTTGAGTGATCGCCCGCATCACAGCATAAGGGATAACGTGTGAGCAACGTCTGAACGCTCATTTGCGCAACAGCAAACTGTGTCATCATGACTGCTTGTGAAAGTGCGCAGACTCGTGCTAGCGCTGGGCATCTTGGCGTGGAGCGCAGCCGCGTTCGGCGCTGGGTTTGGGGTGCGCGCCTGGCTGTCGCCGGTGGAAGTGCGCGTCGAGCGCGTTTATGGGGCAGATCACGCGCACCCGCTGCTAGATGAAGCGTGGCGGATCGTCGAGACGCACGCGCTGGAAGAGTTGCCGCCCGCGTCCAAACGAGAATATGCCGCAATTCGCGGGCTGTTGTCCTCTCTGAACGACTCGCACGCGCAGTTCAACGAGCCAGCGCAAGACCAGATTGCGCGCAGCCATCTGCGCGGCATTGTTGGCGGCATTGGCGTGCGCTTTGCGTTGGACGAGTCAGGTCACATCGTGCTCACGCCGTTGCGCGATAGCCCTGCTGAGCGCGCTGGCATTCGACCTGGCGACATCTTGCTGAGCATTGACAACCGCCTGCTGCCCTCGCCGGCACGGCTGGAGGACGCGATCGGGCTACAGGGTGAGCCAGGCACGGTAGTCCTCATCGCGGTGCGCCGCGGCGGGCAGCGCTTGCAATTCCGCGTGACCCGCGAGCAGATTCGCATCCCATCTGTAGAGTGGGAGTTGATCGGCGAGACTGCCCAGCTAGGGTGGGTGCGCGTGCGTCAGTTCTCTGAGCAAACCGCCGACGAGTTGCAACACGCGCTACAGTCAATCAACCAGCGCAACGTGCGCGCGTACATCCTCGACCTGCGGGACAACAGCGGCGGTTTGCTGAGCAGCGCGGTGGATGTAGCCAGCCAGTTCATCATCGCAGGAGAGATCGCCATCGAGCAGCAGCGCGGTCAAGCCGACCAGGTGTTCATGGTCAATCCTGCTGAGCGGCGTCTAGGCTTGGATAAGCCGATGGTCGTGCTGATCAACGAGAACACTGCTAGCGCTGCCGAGATCGTTGCCAGCGCAATCCAGCATCATCGCCGCGGCAGGCTGGTGGGCACGCGCACCTTTGGCAAGGGGTCTGTGCAGCGCCTGTTCGCGCTGCGCGACGGCTCCTCGTTGCGCATCACCACATCGCGCTGGCTCACCGCCGGGCGTCGCACGCTCGAAGATCAGGGTTTGCAGCCAGATGTGTGGGTGCAAGGCGCCGACGAGCAGATGCAGACAGCCGTACGGCTTTTGACAGAAATGAGCGCACACGCTCAGTAGGCAAGACAAGGACAGAGAGTTATGCGAGAACCTTTCTCTTCACGCACCAGCGTGATCCGCGCGCTCGCGCTTTGGTTGACGGGCGCGTTCACAGGCGCGCTGATTTTCATCCTGGGCGTCGCTGCTGGCGTCGCCCTGGCACAACCTGGTGGGTTGCTGCATCAGACCGGGCTGCCTTTTATCACGTCTAACAACATCGAGGTGAGCATTGCCAGCGATAGCTCGCCAGGCGCAGTGCAATCGCGCGGCCGCGTGAACACCGCGCTGCTCAACGAGGCGCTGCGCAAGCTGCGCGAGCAGTGGTACGGCACGCTCCCCAGCGACGACGTGCTGACCGACGGCGCGCTGCGCGGCATGGTCAACGCGCTAGGAGACCCCTACACCCAGTATGTCGAGCCACGGTTTGCGCGCCTCTTGCGCGAGGACATCAGTGGGCAGTTTGAAGGCATCGGCGCAACCCTGCGGCAGATTGAGAACGGCGGCGGCGTGCAGATCGTGCGCGTCTTCCCCGGCAGCCCTGCCGAACGCGGCGGCGTGCTGCCCGGCGACATCGTGGAGGCGGTGGACGGGGTCAACGTGAGCAACCTGAGCACAACCGAAGTTGCCGCGCTGATCCGCGGCCCGCGCGGCACAAAGGTCAAGCTGACGCTGCGCCGCAGCACGGAGCCACGCCCAGTCGAGCTTACGCTCACCCGTGAGCTGATTGTCATCCCCGTGGTTGAAAGTCGCATGGTGGGCGACGGGGACATCGCCTACGTCAGCCTGTTTGATTTCAGCCAGCAAGCCAGCCGACAACTGGAAACGGAGCTGCGCAAGACACTAGCGCAACAACCGCGCGGATTGATCCTCGACTTGCGAGACAACCCCGGCGGCTTGCTCAGCCAGGCTGTGGAAGTGGGCGACATCTTCCTGGATGAGGGCGTGTTCGTCATCGAGCGCGACTATCGCGGCAACACGCGCACCACGCGCACCACCAGCAAAGGCATCGCGCAGGACATCCCGCTGGTCGTGCTGGTCAACGCTGGATCAGCCAGCGCGTCTGAGATCGTGGCTGGCGCGATTCAAGACCGCGGACGGGGCGTGTTGATCGGCGAGCGCACCTTTGGCAAAGGGTCGGTGCAATCGCCGCAGACGCTCTCCAACGGCGGGCAATTGCGCATCACCATCGAGCGCTGGTTCACCCCAAAAGACCGCCTCATCCACGAGGTCGGCATCACGCCGGATTACGTGGTGACGCGCACGCTGGACGATCAAAAAGCAAACCGCGACCCTCAACTGGATGCAGCGGTGGAGTTCATCACCACGGGCGCGGTCTCTGTCAACCGTTGAGCGAGCGGCGCAGTTATTGCAACGCCAGATCGCGCACCTGGTCGGCTGTGCGACACAGCCGACCAGGTGTTTGTGTGCGACGTTAGCTGGCAGGGCAGCTTGGCGGATGAATCACTCGATCACCAGCGCGCCATCGCGCGCGTCCACGCGAATCGTGTCGCCGTCTCGGTAGCGCCCAGCCAAGATCGCCAGCGAAAGCGGGTCTTGCAGCTCGCTCTGGATGGCGCGCTTGAGCGGGCGCGCGCCGAACGCGGGGTCGTAGCCGACCTGCGCCAGGTGTTGCTTGGCGCGCTCGGTCAGCTCCAGCGAAAGCTTGCGGTCCGCCAACAGTTTGCGCAGCTTCGCCAGTTGAATCTCGACGATCTGCGCGATGTGCGCCTCGCTCAACGGATGGAACACGACGATCTCATCAATACGGTTGAGGAACTCTGGGCGGAAGAAGCGTTGTAGCTCGCGCACGATTTGATCGCGCGTCATCAGCTCCAGCGATTGACCCGCCAGCAAGTTGCTGGTCATGATCACGACCGTGTTCCGAAAATCCACTGTGCGCCCCTGCCCGTCCGTCAGGCGACCGTCGTCTAGCAATTGTAGGAGCACGTTGAACACCTCTGGGTGCGCCTTCTCGATCTCGTCGAACAACACGACGGAGTATGGGCGACGGCGCACGGCTTCGGTCAGTTGTCCGCCCTCCTCATAGCCGACATAGCCTGGCGGCGCGCCGATCAAGCGCGAGACGGTGTGCTTCTCCTGATACTCGCTCATGTCAATACGCACCATGGCGCGCTCGTCGTCGAACAAGAACTCAGCGAGCGCTTTCGCCGTCTCGGTCTTGCCGACGCCTGTGGGGCCGAGGAAGATGAACGACCCGATCGGGCGGTTGGGGTCTTGCAAGCCAGCACGCGCGCGGCGCACCGCGTTGCTCACGGCGCGCAGCGCGGCATCCTGACCGACTACGCGCTGGCGCAGGCGCTCCTCCATGTGGGTCAGCTTTTGCAGCTCGCTCTCCATCAGCCGCGAGACAGGTATGCCAGTCCAGCGCGCAACCACAGCAGCGACCTCATCCGGTCCGACTTCCTCCTTGAGCAGCGGATTGCCTTTTTGCAGGTCGGCAAGCCGCGCCTGGGCTTCCTTCAGCCTGGCTTCCAACTCGCGCAGGCGACCGTAGCGCAGCTCGGCGGCGCGCGCCAGGTCGGTGTCGCGCTCTGCTTGTTCTATCTGCACGTTCACCTGCTCGATCTGGGCGCGGATGTTGCGCACCTCCTGGATCGCCTGCTTCTCCTGCTCCCACTGGGCGCGCAGGGCGTTGCTCTTTTCGCGCTCGCTGGCGATCTCTGCCTCGATCTTCGCCAGGCGCTCTTTGCTGGCTTCGTCGGTCTCCTTTTTGAGCGCCTCGCGCTCGATCTCCAGTTGCAGGATGCGGCGGTCAATCTCGTCCAGCGCGGTGGGCTTAGAGTCAATCTCCATCTTCACGCGGCTGGCAGCCTCGTCGACCAGGTCAATGGCTTTATCGGGCAGGTGGCGGTCGGTGATGTAGCGGTGGCTGAGCGTGGCTGCGGCGATCACGGCGGCATCTTGAATGCGCACGCCGTGATGAATCTCGTAGCGCTCCTTCAAGCCGCGCAAGATACTGATGGTGTCCTCCACGCTCGGCTCGCCGACAAACACGGGCTGGAAGCGGCGCTCCAGCGCGGCGTCTTTCTCGATGTGCTTGCGGTACTCGTCGAGCGTGGTGGCGCCGATGCAGTGCAGCTCGCCACGCGCCAGCATGGGCTTGAGCAGGTTGCCGGCGTCCATCGCGCCCTCCGCCTTGCCCGCGCCGACGACAGTGTGCAGCTCGTCAATGAAGAGGATGATGCGCCCGTTGCTGGCGGTGACCTCCTTCAACACAGCCTTCAGGCGCTCTTCAAACTCGCCGCGATACTTGGCGCCCGCGATCAACGCGCCCATGTCCAGGGCGACGATGCGCTTGTCTTTCAGCCCTTCGGGCACGTCTCTGCGCACGATGCGCTGCGCCAAGCCCTCCGCGATGGCTGTTTTGCCAACGCCAGGCTCGCCGATCAACACGGGGTTGTTCTTGGTGCGCCGGCTGAGGATTTGGATCACGCGGCGGATTTCCTCATCGCGTCCGATAACGGGGTCTAGTTTGCCCTGCTCCGCCAGCAGCGTGAGGTCGCGCCCGTATTTCTCCAGCGCCTGATAGGTGCTCTCTGGGTTTTGAGAAGTGACGCGCTGGTTGCCGCGCACTTGCGTCAGCGCGCGCAGAATGGCATCGCGGTTGAGCCCGTGTTCGTTCAGAATGCGCGTGGCGGCTGGCGTGCGCCCGGTGCGCACGGCGCGCGGATCGGCGAGCGCGAGCAGCAGGTGCTCAGTGCTGACGTAGTCATCGCGCATTTGCCGCGCTTCTTCCTCTGCCTGGTCTGTGATCTGGCTGACTTCGCGCGAGAGGCGCACATCGCCCGTGTCGCCGCTCACTTTGGGCTTGGCGCGGATGTCGCGCTCGACCAGGTCGGCGATGCGGTTGGGGTTCACCCCTGCCGCCTGAATGATCGGTGGCACGATGCCGCCCTCCTGCTGCAGCAGGGAGAGCAGCAGGTGCTCTGGCTCGATGGTTTGCTGACCGTACTCTCTCGCCAGCCCTTGAGCCTCAATGATTGCCTCTTGGGCTTTCTCGGTGTATTTGTTGAGATTCATGTCGCAGCCTCTCCTCGCTGGATGTCTCCAAATGTGCTTCGTTACTGAGCATAGCGCCCCATGATGGAAGCGCGTTAGCGATATGTAGGATTTTGATTGGAGCAACCCGCGCGGGGGGCGATGTTCAAGGTGCTTTTTGCGTGTTCCTCTACAATCAACTGCAGCCAAGTGGGAAAGGTCGCCTCTGCCTAATGCCGACCTGCCAACGGCAAGATGACCCCTTAAGGAGCTTATACCATGAACTTCGCTGATTTGTCCGGAATCATCACCTTGAAGCCCGACGCCTACCGCCGCGTGGCGCATGACCCAAGCGCCTTGACGCCCGCGCTCATCATCGTGGTCGTCGTCACGATCATTAGTGCGGCGCTCACCGCGCTGCTCGCTGCAAACACAGTGATTGCTGTGGTCAGCGCGCTCACCGGCGTGCTGTTTGGCTGGCTGCTGGCAAGCGTGCTGCTGGCGCTGGTAGCGCGGACGCTCTTTCAGGGCGACACCAATGTGGGCGAGATGTTGCGCATGTTGGGGTTTGTGTACGTCTTCAACATTTTGGGCATCATCCCGATAGTTGGCGGCATTGCTGCGCTGGTGCTGAGCGCCATCGGCACCGTGATCGGCATCCGCGAAGCTGCCAACTTGGACACGCAGAAATCTGTGATCACCGCTGTGATCACGTGGGTGATCGTGTTCATTGTGAACTCGATCATCGTTGGCGCAATCACCGCCGCGGCGGTGCTCAGCAATATGTGAGCAGCGCGCGCAACCTTCGTCTTGATTGCAGAAGGCGCGGCAACTGAACTGCCGCGCCTTCTGCTTCAAATGAATTGGTGGCTGTCGGGCTGCAAAACCAGCTCGTTCAACACGCCTTGAGGCGAAGCCTCTAGCGCGTACAGGATCGCGCGTGCCGCGTCCTCAACAGAAAGCATCTTCTCGCGTTGCACGCGCATCTCGATGCCATCCCAGAATGGCGAATTCACCCCACCAAGATAGAGCAAGGAGATACCCACGTTGTTGCGCTGCCACTCCGTCGCCATCGCCTTGAGCGCCCCTACCGCGCCCCATTTGCTGGCGCTGTAGGCGACGCTGCCGCGCATGACGTACCGCCCCATCGTGCCGACGGGCGTGATGATTTTGCCGCCCCCGCGCTTGACCATTTCCAGACCAACCGCGCGCGAGACCAGGATCACGCCCTTTGTGTTCACCGACAGCACGTGGTCAATGTCCGTCTCGCTGAGCTGCTCGACGGGACGCAGCACGCCCACGCCGGCACAGTTAATCAGCGCGTCAATGCGGTCGAACGTGGCAAGCACTTCGCTGACCATGTCTTCTACCTGGCTTTGCTGAGTCACATCGGTGGGCACCACCACCACCTGCGCACCCAGTCGGCGCGCTTCGTTGGCTACTTCTTCGAGGCGGGCGCGGTTGCGCGCCACGAGCGCCAGTTGCGCGCCGCGCGCAGCCAGGAGCAGCGCCGTCGCGCGCCCAATGCCGCTGCTGGCGCCTGTGATGAGGATCACACGGTCTTTCATTGTCATCTTCCGAGAATTCAAGGTGATTCAAGCAAACAGCGCGTTGCTCGCTCGCGTGCGACAAAGAGCAAGCGCATCGCCAAGTTGCCGAACAGCGCCCCAGCCATGCGCCCCACCACACCGAACGGCAGCTCGTACACGATGGTGTCGCTGACGCGGGTGCGACAGGCATCAAGTGCTTGAAAGGCGTGCGTGTGTCTCCAGACCGCAAACGGTCCTTCGCCGGGCACCTGCTCGTCGGTGAAGCGTGTGGGGGGTTGATGCTCGCGCAAACGCAAATGCCAGCGCCAGCGCAGCGGTCCGAACGCCATCTCGATTTGAATGCGGCTGCCTGGCTGAGGCGGGCGGTCCGCGTGCATCACGCGCATCTTCGTCAGTTTTGGCATCACGCGCGGCAGCATGTGGGGATCGTCGTGAAAGCGCCACACTGCGTCAAGCGGCGCCTGAACCTCAAACGAATATGTGAAGGTCGGCAAGGGGGCGACTCTTTCGCGCAGGAGGCGCGTCTAGCGATACTCCAATCGCCCGAGCGTGCGCAGGATCAGCTTGCGCGCTGTCATCTCGCGCACAAAACCGATGCCCTCGCGCAGGCGGATCGGGCGCAAGCCGAAGACGGTCTCTGTGGCGTTGTCGGTGGCGACGTTGTCCACGCCCAGTTGGGCAAGCAAGCTGGAGGTGACCGGCGGCTTGGGCAGCGTGGCTTCCATCAATTTCACGCCGACGCGCAGCAACGGGACGGGCATGTGAATCTTGATGCGGCGCACGCCCATCTCGTCCAGGATGGCGTCAATGATGCCCTCCAATGTGATCACCTCGCTGCCGCAGATTTGCAGCCGCCGATTGAGCAAGTCGGCTCGCTGAAGCGATTGCACCACACAACTCGCCACATCTTGCGCCGCAATGGGCTGGAAGCGCGATTTGCCATCGCCTGGCACAATCATGAACGGCGGAATGCGTGCCAGACCAGCCAGTGTGTTGATGAATTCGTCGCCCGGTCCGAAGATGACCGACGCCTCCAACACCGTGTAGGGCACGCCGCTGGACATCAGGTAATCCACGCCGCGCCCTTGCGTGCTGGCGAGTGGGAACGGGCGCCGCGCGTCTGCCCCCAACCCCACGACAGTGACGATCTGCTTTACGCCAGCGCGCTTTGCCGCGTCTGTGACGTTGATCGTCCCCTGTGCGTTGATGCGCTCCATAGTGGAAGCGCCACGGTCTCGGTTGACCGCAGCCAGGTGAACGACTCGTTCCATCCCTTGCAGCGCTGACTCTAGTGAAGCGGGGTCAGTCACATCACCCAGCACAGCGCGCACGCCGCGTTGACGCAACTTCTCCACACCGCGCTGGCTGCGCACCAGACCGACGATTGAATCCGCGGGGACACCTGAGGCTCGCAAAGCGTGAATGACAAAATCGGCAACGTAGCCGCCTGCGCCTGTGATGAGGATCATAATCTCTCTCCAATGTGGATGCGAGTATAGGGAGCGAGCTTAAGGATTGCCTTAAACCTGAGCCACTCCGCCGTCAGATGCAGCCAGTGGCAGGGCTTTGGCAAGTGCGGGCATTTACGCTGACGAGGACGCTGGCGTCTCGGTGAACCCGTTTCTCAGCGCCATCAGGTATGGGGCGAGGCTGCGCTGGGCAGGCTCTGGCAACAAGCTGGTGCAGGCGTCTGCTATCAGATCAGCGTGTTGAGCAAGCCAGCGCACGGGGCTGATGCAGGGCGGGGGGGCGTCGCTCCGCAAGTCGAGCGCGTGGTCCAGCACGGAAGGCTCTTCAAAGACCAGCGCCGACTCGAGCAGATCGAGCAGGTCGGCAATTGTGCTGGTGATGCAAGCGTAATCCAGGCTTTCATCCAAAGTGGTGGAGGCTGCATGCACTGCCGCTGCTGTGATTGCCGAGCGGTGTTGACGCAGCAGGTTGAGTGTTTCTTGCGCGTTCAACGACGGCAAGGTCACAGTGGGCATAGGGGGCTGCGTGCGATTATCAGCCAACCACTGCGCGATCTGCCGCGTTGCCTCGCGGGCGTCGCTGGCGAGGTAAAGCGCTGGCACATGCCCGGCCAGCGCGGGCAATGTGTGGAACACCTGACCTCCGAAGGCGACTGTCAGACGCTCTTTGCCTGGCTGCGTGCGGATGTGCCGCACAGCCTCCAGCAGATTGGCAGCGGTGGGCAGCGTGCTGGCGGAGAGCAACACCACATCTGGGCATATTTTCTCCAGGACTTCGTTCAGGCGGCTGAGCGCCAAGCTTTGTCCCAGATAGGTGACGTGGAAACACCAGCGCCGCAGGAAGAGCGCCAGCGTCAGAATGCCCATCTCGTGCAGCTCGCGCGGGGCGCAGGCTGCGACCACGCGCCCTGCGTGGTGAGGCAGGGGCGCATTTGCCATCAACGCAAGCAGCCGTCGGCGCAACACGTTTGTGACGAAGTGCTCAGCCGACACGCTCGCCTCACCCGCGCGCCACATCTCGCCGATGGTCGTCAGCGCCGGCTGCATGAGCTGAATGCACACATCCTCCACCGAGAAAAGGGCAAACGCCTCCGCCAGCGTCTGCTCCATGCGAATCTCGTCAAAGTCTAGCGCGGCGACGATCAGATCATCATGCAGCCGCTGCCATGAAGCTGGCAGGTGAGCCTGCGCTTCCGCATCCGCCGTGGCGCGCCCGTCGGCAGCCTGCAAGCTGCGCAGCAGTGCCACCGCCTTGCTGATGGTTAAGCCATTCTGTAGTTGGGCTTTGATCCAGCGCAACATAGCGATGTCGCGCATGGAATAGAGGCGGTAGCCGCTTGGCGTGCGCGATGGGCTAGGGATTCCGTAGCGTCGCTCCCAGGCGCGCAGGGTGGCGGGGTCTATGTCGGCTTGAAGAGAAACGGCTTTAACGTTAAAAACGGGTTCAGCACTGAAATGGTCGAACATGCACGCAGAGTTTTACAAAGTATACAAACTTTGTCGAAAGTTTGTATCGAGCCATTGTAGGCTGGACGCGCTGTGTGTGGAGCTGCGTAAGTACAAAAACTGCTGCCAGAGGTTTCTGGCAGCAGTCAACATTGTGCGCGGTGGAGTCGGTCAAGAGGCTTGTTCGTCGCGCTTTTCGCGTGCGTGTTGTGGAAGGCGGCTCTGCTCGACGGCATCGCGGTCAGTGAAGAGGAACAGGACGAACAATCCCGCTGAGCCGAAGAGCAGCAGCGCGATGCACAGTAGGGATTCAGTTCCTGGAATCAACATGATCTCACCTCGTTATCACTACGCGCAGCGGCGATCATGGCCGCTGCGCAGCGAAACTGGCTCATGTGCCGGGGATGTCACTCAACCCAGCAAAGGCGGATGTTGTCCGCGTGCGGACGACGAACGCTTCGCGTGGCACGAAGACCAACGCGATCAGCGCAAGGGCGATAAGCGCCATCTCTGTCATGTACACGGTGGTGTATCCCTGAACCAGGCTGCCAGTGGTGCGAGTGACGAGATCGCGCAGATTGCTGCCCGCCAACGCGCCCAGCCCAGCGGCGGCGGTTTGCACCAGCCCCCACATGCCCACGTACAGCCCAGCCGTCTTCACTTCCGCCAGGTTCACGATGACAGACAGTGTAGAGATCAGGAACAGTCCCGAGGCAACTCCCACCACTGCAGCGCCTAGCGCAAAGGTCACCACCGATTGCGCGCTGCTCGAAAAGGTGATCAGCCCGAAGCCGACCAGCCCGATCAGACAAGCCGCCACTGTCACTGGCACTGGAGAGTTCAAGCGGGGGATGAGTTGCCACGCGACGATCATCGCCAGCAGCATCCCCGTGCCCCATGCAGCGGTGAGGCGAGCTGTCTCGCTCACGCTCATGCCCAACACTTGCCCTCCGTATGGCTCTAACAGCACGTCCTGTGCAGTGAGGCCCAAAGTGCCGATGAAGAGAACGATGAAGAAGGCTCTCATGCGCGGCTCGGAGAGCACATCCCAGATTTTGCTGGAGAAGTCGTCACTGTCTGGCTCCAGGTCCACGGGGCGATCTTGTTTCCAGATCGCGGTGACTGCCAGCACCAGGAAGACCACTGAACTGCCCTGCATCACCTGGATCAGCTTGATTGGGTGGAAGTCCTCCAGCAGCGCGCTGATGACGAATGCGCTGATGATCTGTCCGATGATCAGCGTGAGCCAGAGGAAGGCGACTGCACGGCTGCGGTCCTGTTTTGGAGTGAGGTCAGTGACCAGCGCCAAGTAGCCTGTCTGCCCGATATGAGAGCCGAGCGCATACATCAGGAAGATGAACGTGCATACGCCGAAGGCGACCGAGAAGGGCACGTCGCTGTTCAACTGCGAAGATTTGCTCAGCAGGAGCAGCGAGAATGGCGCAGCCGAAAGCGCGCAGAAGATGAACATCGTGCCAAACCAGGCATACGGCAGACGACGATACCCGTAGCTGCGCTTCTCCCGGTCAGACCAGAAGCCCATCAACGCACGCACTGGCGCGACAAACAAGCCCAGGCTCAGCAGCCAGCCGACCACACCAGCAGGGATGCCTTCTTCCGCGATCAGCACGCGGTTGAGCGCGCCGTTGAACACGACGATGCTGAAGCCCAGTCCGAGTTGAAAGAGGCTAAGTCGAAGCAATCGCGCGTTGATCATGACAGGATGTCGTTAAAGTGAACGCAGGAGATGGCGACTATCCGCCGCCATCTCCTGCCGACCCACCCTCGCCCGTCATTGATTTGGCAAGATGGGCTTGAGCAGCGGCAAGTCCACGATGGGCTTGATGTCCGATTCCACGCCAGGCAAGATGGGCTCATTGAAGAGATACGCGCCCGGCGGCACCACGTGACCGCGATGGCACATGTAGCAGTTGGGCTGAGCGTAGTAGTCCTGCAGTTTGTTCGGGTCTTCCACGCTCGGCATCTGCGGGAACCAGTTAATCGCGATGTCCTGCATCATCGCCTGCATGTGGCGTGCCTGCGTCTTAGGCCACTTGAACGTGCCGTCTGCCTTCACGTAGCTCTTGAAGTAGCCGCCGTAGTGGCAGAAGTCGCATCCGACGCCCAGCGCGACGTTCTGGTGATACATCGCATACTGGTTGCGATAGGTGGCGTTGAGCCCGGCTGGAGTGTCCTTGTCCGCCGTGACCTGGAAGAAGTTCAGGTTGCCGCTGGCGTCCTGACGCGCAGCCAGGTACTGGTCATCCACAATCTCGTAGCTAGAGGGCGTCTTGCCGTTCAGGGTGATGCCCACGTTGCGCATGTCGTACGGCGTGGGGTTGCCACCCCCTGCAACGCCGAACAGCTCCGGATTGCTGGCTTTCAGGCTGACGTTCCAGAACTTCGCCTGACCGTTGTGACAGGTGGCGCACTTGATGTTGTAGAGCGGCTGACCCTCTGGGCGTGGGATGTTGTCCACCCACTTCTTTTGCAGCTCAAACTGCATGATCAGCATCGCCTTCGCCACTGTCTTTTGCGGCTTTTCGTAGCTGGCGAAGTTCTGCAAGTTGTGGCAGTACTCACAGCTCTGACCGACGCCAGGCGTGAAGTACGCCGCCATGTAGGCGAAGACGTTGGCGGTGTCGTTGTATTTGTCGCCCAGGTACTTGTTCAGCACCTGCACGTTGACGGTTCTCGGGTTTTGCGCCACCCACTGGTTGTATGCCTGCAACGCCTCTGCAGAGGGCTGAGCTGGCTGCTCGCCTCTGCGGGCGAGGTACTTCACAAAGTCCACCTGCTGCACGCCTGCGTAGTTGTAAGCGAAATCGGCGCGCAAGCCGAATTCGTTGCGCACGTCGGTCAGCGCCAGCGACACGGCGATCACGGCGCCCAGCGCCATGATGGTGCCTGCCACCAGCCCCACCAACTCACCGCGCAAGATGGAGCGCTGCAGGTCGTCATACTTTGCAACTGCTCCAGGAGGCGCACCTTCATGTCCTGACATGATGTCACCCTCCTTTTAAGGGTTCGGCGGGCAAGCCGCCTGAATGTTGGGGACGATGTCAGCGCGGCAACCCCAGAGATACCAGTTTGGCTCAAATGGACCGCTGGTCAACACGCCAAGCGCACCTGCCACTGCCGTGAGGGTGGCGAAGCCCAGCGCCCAGACGTGGATCGAGTGCGCGGTGGCGTTGAAACCCATCACCCAGCGCCACAGGAGCTGAGCGCGGTGCGTGCCCTCGTCGCTGCTCTCGATCTCGTCAATTTCTTTGTGGGCGTTGTAGGACAGCGTGGCGAGAATGGTCGCCCCGTGCATGGCAAGGAGCAGTGTGCTGCCCAGCAAGCCGAAGATCGAGACCATGTGGAAGGGGTTGTAGTAGAAGTTGCCGTATTTCACGCTGAAGTGGTTGGTCCACAACAGGATCGCCGCCAGACCGTGACCAGGGGCTTCGTTCCACGAGTTCATCCAGATGGGGTGGATGATGTAGATCGCCGCGTACAGGAACAGCGCCGCGCTGAACGCGACCGGCACCATCGGGCGCAGCTTGTTCGCTGTGGCGCGCGTCCAGATGCGGATCGTCCAGAAGACCAGCGTCAGCGTGAGGAACAGCGTCGCCAGTTGCCAGTAGCCGCCTTCTTGGAGAGGTGCGATGCGCAACCCGTACGAGGGCGGCGGTGGATAGAGGGTCAACACTGGCAACTCACGCATGAAGCGGATAGGGTTCCAGCCCACTTGCTCGCCCCAACCGATCACTGTGATGAAGGCACAGAGCAAGTAGGAGAAGAACGCCAGCGCGCCCCACATGCCCAGGTAAATGGGTCCGATCTGCGTGTCTGCTAGACCCTCCAGGAACTTGAGATAACGCACGGTTTTGGTGCGTCGCTCGAAAGACTCGCGATACACTTCAGTAGCCATCGCTGTCCTCCTTAGTTAAAGCCGAACCCGCTCCAGAACGGCGCCTTGTTCCAGAAGTCCCAGAAGGCGTTCCAGTCCTGGACAACCGTGCCGGATAAGACGAAGCACAGATTGCTCATCAGCACGCACATCACGGCAGTCCACATCGCCAGGCGGTGAATGCCGACTTCGCCGATGGAGTAACCGAAGAAGTCCCAGTAGAACTGGTTGACGTTATCCTCGGTCACCCCCTCGCTCTTCAAGCCAGAGGCGCTGAGGATGGTGGCGCCGTGCAGTGAGAGCACAAACGCGCTGCCGAACAGCAGCGTGATGCCGATGGCATGGAAGGGGTTGAAGAAGAAGTTGTAGAAACGGTAGCCGAACGCGGACAGCCAGTCCAGGTGCGCCATCACACCCAGCGGGAAGCCCTCCGACCAGTGCCCGAGCAGGACCGGGCGCACGATCTGGATAGTCACCCATGAAGAGAAGACGGCGCCGAAGGCAATCGGAACCTGATAGCCGATCTTCAGCAGGCGGGAAATGTCCACCTGGCGCATCATCCACGCGAAGAACGTGATCGTCGCGCAGAAGACGATGAACAACCACCAGAAACCTTTGCCGTCTTCAAAGGTGATCGCCAGCCCCACCTCAGGGGGTGGTGGCTTCACCTCGCCGCGAATGAAGTTCAACAGGGGGTTGGTCTTGTCCACCGCCTCCGCGAAGAGCACCCGCCAGAACCACGCTGCTGAGCCGAGCACGCCGAAGATCAACGCGATCAGTCCCCAAAAGCCTAGATAGAACCGACCGATCCAGATCTTCAGCACGCCCAACCCTAGCGCATAGACTGGCGGCACTGCCATCGCTTCCTGGCGGTATTTCGCCTCAAACGACAACATACCTCTGTCTCCTTTGTCATCGTGGAGCGGGCTTTCCTCACGCGTCTCGTTCGAGGCTGGTTTGGCTGGATTTGGCAACTACGAATAAAGGGATGAGTAACAAATGAGATCTGCTGTGCCGTTATATGTGCCTACCTGCCTCGTTCACGCTTCATCTGTGAGAACAGCTCGCTTCACAGATAAAAAACCGGCGAAACACACAACCTTCGGCAGCTCATCTGCGGTCGTATTGCCACCCGGTCGCGCATCTCGCCGGTCGATAAAGACTTAACGCACTACTTCAGCCAGAAGTCGTTCCAGCTTGAGCTGTACAACACGAAGTGGATCAACAGCGACGTCAAGACCATCGAGACAACGTAGATTCCCAGCGCGGTCTTGAAGTCTATGAACTTCGGGTCTCTCATGTGTGTTCACCTCCTTTACGATGAGGGTGTTACCCTACTCTGCTCTGCTTCAGCGCGCGGGGATCCACGGCTTGTAAGCAGCGACGATGACGTGGATGATCCCAGCCAGGATGAAGAACATCCACGAACCCAACACCACCAACTGGTGCTGCAGCCACTCCTCGTTGGTGAACAGTGGCTTCCATCGCTCTGGAACCTTGTCGTTCATCGGTTTGTCACCTCCTTGACCTCAGATTGCGCTGCGATGTAAAGACTTGCGCCTTACAGGCAGCTCATGCGCAGATGAGCTTCTGATCGGTATTGTATGCGATTTTGAAGCGTTGTCAACTCGACGACTGGCGAGTTCTGCCAGCGCTTGGCGGAAGGGTCCGAACAGGGAGGGCGCGAAACACACCAGCGCGGCTGGTCGCCGCGCTGGTGTCGGCGATGGGCAGCGCGATCAGCGCAACAAGCCGCCGATCTGCACGAACAGCGGGGCAAACACCAGCGACACCACACTCATCAGCTTGATGAGGATGTTGAGCGAAGGTCCGCTCGTGTCCTTGAAGGGATCGCCAACTGTGTCGCCCACCACGGCGGCTTTGTGGTTCGCTGACCCCTTGCCGCCGTACTCGCCCGTCTCGATGTACTTCTTGGCGTTGTCCCATGCGCCGCCGGCGTTTGCCATCATGACCGCGAGCACGAAGCCCGAAGCGGTCGCGCCCACCAGCAACCCCGCCAGCGCCGCCGGTCCGAGCAAGATGCCCACGCCTATCGGCGCGGCGACCGCCAGCACGCCAGGCAACACCATCTCGCGCAGCGCGCTGCGCGTGCTGATCGCCACGCAGCGCGCGTAGTCTGCTCGCGCAGTGCCTTCCATCAAGCCGGGAATCTCTCTGAATTGTCGCCGCACCTCTTCCACGATTTGCATAGCCGCGCGACCGACCGCCGTCATGGTGATCGCGGTGAACAGGAACGGCAACATCGCACCAAACAACAGCGCCCCAAGCAGCCGCGGGTCTAACAACGTGAGTTGCTCTGATTTGAGTCCCGTGGTTTGGGCGTAGGCTGCGATCAACCCCAGCGCGGTCAGGACCGCCGAGCCGATGGCGAAGCCTTTGCCGGTGGCAGCGGTGGTGTTGCCTAGCGAGTCCAGCGCGTCGGTGCGGGCGCGCACTTCTTTGGGCAGGTGCGACATCTCCGCAATACCGCCAGCGTTATCGGCGACTGGTCCGTAAGCATCGGTCGCCAGGGTCACCCCCAAAGTGCTGAGCATGCCAACCGCTGCTAGTGAGACGGCATACAAACCGCCATCCACCCCACCCACACGACCGCCGACCGCGTTGTTAAAGCCGAGCAGATAAGCGCCGATCACTGCAACCACCACGATCACGACTGCGGCGAAGGTGGAGCGCATCCCCACCGCCAGCCCTTCGATGATGAGCGTCGCCACGCCGGTCTGGGCGCTGCGGGCAATGCCCTGCGTAGGTGGCTCGGTGTAGCTGGTGAAGTATTCGGTGAAGTAGGCGATCAGCAAGCCAGCTCCCAGCCCCAGCAAGATGGCGACGAAGATCGGCCAGCCGATGGTGCCATCTAGCACGATCACGACGGCTATGGCTGGCACGATCAACAGCGATGCGCCCCAAACCGCTATGCGCAATGCGCGCAGCAGCTCCTGCTGGGTGGCGTTCTCTTTGGTGCGCACGAGCAACGACCCGATCAGCGCGGCGATGATGCCGATGCTGGCAATTGCGAACGGCAGGAGCACTGCGCTTGGGCTCAGCTCGCCGCGCGTTGACCCAACCAGCGCCACAGCCGACGCCGCCACGATGGACCCCACGTACGACTCGTACAGGTCCGCCCCCATGCCAGCCACGTCGCCCACGTTATCGCCCACGTTGTCGGCGATGACGGCGGGGTTGCGCGGGTCGTCTTCGGGGATGCCCGCTTCCACTTTGCCGACCAGGTCGGCACCCACATCAGCCGCTTTGGTGTAGATGCCGCCGCCCACACGCGCGAAAAGCGCGATAGCCGATGCGCCGAACGAAAAGCCCGTCACGGCGTCAATGGCTGTGCGAAGGTCACCGAAGGCGATGAACAGCACCGACAAGCCAAGCAAGCCGATGCTCACCACGCTCATGCCCATCACGCTGCCGCTGCGGAAGGCGACACGCAGCCCCGCGTCGAGCGACTTCATCGCCGCCGCCGTGGTGCGCGCGTTGGCACGGGTGGCGATGCTCATGCCGATGAAGCCAGTGAGCGCGGAAGTGAACGCGCCCACCACAAAGCTCACTGCGGTTTGCCAGCGAATGAACACGGCTATCGCCACCGCCACCACCGCCCCGAACACGACCAGCACGCGGTACTCCTGCGACAGAAAAGCTTGCGCCCCTTCGCGGATCGCCTGGCTGATCTGCTGCATGGTGGCGTTTCCAGGGTCGCTCGCCAGCACGGCTCGGGCGGTCAAAAGCACATACGCTAAACCAACGAGGCTGATCCCTAAAGAGAACCAGAGTGTAGTTGTCTCTGTGGTCACGATTGCTCTCCTTGTTGTGTGCGAAACGTCATGGTTTCTGCATCTCAGGCAATGTTGATTGTAAACCTGTGCTTTTTGGAACAATGTGACCAGACCAGGACTCGCCTGGAGGGCGCGGCGTCTGGACGTTCTCTCAGAACGGCGCAATACAATCGCTTGCGTGTCGCTGCGCGGCGTGCGCCAGATCGTCACTCAAATGAGCGCCTTCTCAGCGCTGTCGGCGGAGATCGCGCGCGGTCATCTTCCCGCCGCACTGGGGCTGCTGCGCAATGCGCGCCCGGTGGTCGCTGCAGCGCTGGCGGAGGCGCTGCAGTTGCCGATGCTCTACGTCGCGTCGTCAGTCGAAAGCTCGCGCATGGTCAGCGATGCGCTCAGCCGCATGTGCGCCTTGCCCGCCGTGCGCCTGCCCGAACCCAATACTGCTTTCTACGATGTGGTCGCGCCGTCGCCAGACGTAATCGCCCAATATGCGGCGACGCTGGCAGCTTTCGTGCGCGACACGCCAATGGTCGTGGTCGCGTCTCCCCGCGCGTTGATGCAACCGCTGACCCACCCAGACCGCGCCCGCGAACAATTGCAGACTGTTCGCGTTGGCGATGTGATGTACCCAGAGCGCGCGATCAATCGCTGGATGCAGGCGGGTTACGCACCTGAGCCAGTCGTCGAGCGAATTGGCGCCATGAGCCGACGGGGCGGCATTCTGGACGTATGGTCGCCCGCCCACACCTTGCCTGTGCGCATCGAACTGTTTGGCAATGTCATCGAGACGCTGCGCGAATTCGACCCCTCCACGCAACGCAGCACACGACCGCTGGAGGAGGCACTGATCGCGCCGCTGAGCGTGTTCGCCAGATCGCAAGCTGAAGCGTCACTGGTGGACTATCTCCCCTCGCGCGCGCTGGTCTTGCTGGACGACGAAGCCGAGCTGCAAGACGCCTGGCGCACGCTGGAGGAGCGCGCACAACGCGAGCGTGAAAGCGCGCCTGCTGGCGTCAACGCTGCCCACATCACCTGGGAGCAGTTTGAGTCGCAGCTCGCACAACGTCAGCGCAGCCTGACGCTGGGGCAATCGGCGCGTGGCACGTTGCAAATGCACCCGTTGGCGGCTTGTTTTGCGCCAGCGCCGCACTTCAACGGTCAACTCACCCCCTTGCTGGACTATCTGCGCGCCGCCAGCGCAGAGCCTGACGCGCGCGTGTGGGTGATCTCGCGGCAGGCAGCGCGCCTGGCGGAAATTTGGAGCGAGCGCCACGCCGCGCTCGCTGCTCAGTCCGATCTCGACGAGGTGGCTGACGCTGGACTGTCGTTCGTGGCGGGCGCAATGATGGGCGGTTTTGTGCTGCGCGAGGTGCGCCAGCACGTCACCCTGCTGACAGATGCAGAGATATATGGGCATGTCCGCGTGGAGTGGTTTCAGCGCGGGCGGGCGCGCCGCGCCGCGCCCGAAAAGGCGTTTGCCGATTGGCGTGTGGGCGACGCGGTCGTTCACGAGGATTACGGCATCGGCATCTATCGCGGCTTGGCGCAGCTTACTGTGAAGGACGCCGATGGCAGCAGCGTTGAGCGGGAGTATCTGCTCCTGGAATACGCAGACGGCGACCGGCTCTACGTGCCGCTGCATCAGCTCGACCGCGTGCAGCGCTACGTGGGCAGCAGCGATGCTCAGCCTCGCCTGGATAAGCTGGGCAGCGACAGCTGGGAGAAAGCGCGCCGCAAGGCACAACGCGCCGCGATGGAGACGGCGCGCGAGTTGCTCACCATTTACGCCGCGCGTGAGCTGGCGAGCCGCCCGCCTTACGGACCCGACACCCCCTGGCAGGCGGAGATGGAGGCAGCTTTCCCATTCATCGAGACCGATGACCAGCTTCGCGTCATCCAGGAAGTGAAAGAGGACATGCAGCGCCCTCAGCCGATGGACCGACTGGTGGTGGGCGACGTCGGCTTTGGCAAGACCGAAGTCGCGCTGCGCGCCGCCTTCAAAGCAGTGATGAGCGGACGGCAAGTCGCCGTGCTGGCGCCGACCACCGTGCTCACCCAGCAACACTGGAACACCTTTTCGCAGCGATTAGCTTCGTATCCGATCCGCGTGGAGATGCTGTCGCGGTTTTGCACGCCCGCTGAGAAGGCGCGGACGCTGCAACAACTCACCACTGGAGAAGTGGATATCGTGATCGGCACGCACGCGCTGCTCAGCGACAAGGTGCAGTTTCACAACCTCGGCTTGCTCATTGTGGACGAAGAGCACCGCTTCGGTGTCAAGGACAAGGAGAAGCTGAAACGGCTGCGCACTCAAGTGGATGTGCTGACGCTCTCCGCCACCCCCATCCCGCGCACGCTCTACATGGGCTTGAGCGGCTTGCGCGCAGTCAGCCGCATTGAGACGCCGCCGCTGGAGCGCTTGCCTGTGATCACGTTTGTCGGCGCCTGGGACGACGCGCTCGTGCAACAAGCCATCCGCCGCGAGCTGGACCGCGACGGGCAAATCTTCTTCGTGCACAACCGCATCCAGACTATCGAGATGATGGCGCAGAAAATTCAGCGGCTGGTGCCCGAGGTGAAGCTGGCGATTGCGCACGGGCAAATGCCAGAACGCGCACTGGCACAGGTGATGCGGCGCTTCGCCGACGGCGAGATCAGCCTGCTGCTGTGCACCAACATCATCGAGAGCGGGCTGGACATCTCCAACGCCAACACTATCATCGTGACCGACGCCGACCACTTCGGATTAGCGGAGCTGCACCAATTGCGGGGGCGCGTCGGTCGCAGCAGCGTGCAGGCGTATGCCTACCTATTCTACAGCAGCGCCCACCGCATCACACCAGAGGCGCGTGAGCGCCTGGAGACGCTGCGTGAAAACAGCAGCTTTGGCGCTGGCTACAGCATCGCCCTGCGCGATCTGGAGCTGCGCGGCGCCGGCGAGTTGCTCGGCGCGAAACAGAGCGGTCACATCAGCGCGGTGGGCTTCGACCTGTATGCCCGTCTGCTCGCACAAGAGACCGCCCGATTGCGCGCCCTGCGCGAAGGCAAGCCGCCCCCTGCGGCAGCGCCCAGCGCCGTGACAATTGACCTGCCGATCACCGTTGGTTTGCCCCCCTCGTACGTGAGCGATGCCGGCTTGCGCGTGCAGTTGTATCGCCGCGCCGCTTCGTTGGAGACGCCAGAGCAGCTGCAGCAATTCGAGGATGAGCTGCGCGACCGCTTCGGGCCGCTCCCGCAGGCGGCGCGCAACCTGGTGTTCCAGTTGCGCTTAAAGCTGTTGGCGATGCGTGCGAACGTCGTGGCGATCCTGAGCGACGACAGCTACATCACCGTCCGCACCCCGTTGATTCGCCAGCTGAACGCCACCTTGCTGCGCTTGCGGCTGGGCGATGATGTGCTCATCGGGCGGGAGCAGATTCGCTTCCCTCGCGCTAAAACGGCGGATGCGTGGAAAGCGCGCCTGGTGCGCACGCTGGAGCATTTGGCAGAAATGGCGGCGCTGCGCACTGCTTCGGCAGAACCGCCCTCCACCCTTGCTGCAAAGCCACATCCACCGCGCGAGGCGAAACCCGAATCAGCGCAAGACGCGCTCCCCTCTCTGCTGAGGGACGCCGACTGGTGAACGCGCAGCGCAACGCAAGCGCAGCGATCTGCAAGCGGAATCCTTCACGCTGCCATCGCCCCCGCGATAGGCAAAGCTGGCTAACGCGCCACCTGGCGCGCCAGCGCAGCCTCCACGGTGCGGCGGATGCCCTCTTCAAGCGAGACGCGCGGCTGGTACCCCAGCCGCTCTTGAGCACGACTGAGATCGGCACACAGCCGTGAGACGCCCCCACTTTCTGCTGTGACATGCAGCGGCGTGAGCTTTTTGCCCAGCACGCGCCCCACCACTTCCACCAGCGCGTTGATCGAGGTCGGCACGCCACTGCCGACGTTGATGATCAGACGGTTGACGGTGGGCGATTCCGCGGCTGCGATCAACGCCTCCACCACATCGTCCACATACACGAAGTCGCGCTGCTGGCGACCGTCGCCGTGAACGATGATTGACCCGCCGCCCAGCGCCTGGCGAATCACTGCGGGGATGACGGGCGGGTGAGAAGGGCGCATCTTCTGTCCTGGACCGTAGGCGTTAAAGATGCGCAGAATGACGGTCTCGATGCCCCACAACGCGCCGATGGTGTTGACGTAGTACTCCGCTGCCAGCTTGCTCACGGCGTAGGGGGAGCCGGGGTTCGGGATGGCGTCTTCGCGCACACGCTCGGCAGCCTGCTCGCCATACACTGCGCCGGAGGAGGCAAAAATGATGCGGCGCGCGCCAGCGTCGCGCACGGCTTGGATTAACGAGACGGTGCCGCCCACGTTAGTGGCGTTGTATTCGCGGGGATAGAGGATGGACTCGCTCACAGCCACGCGCGCGGCGAGATGAAACACGTAATCCACTCCTTGGAGCAGCGACCACAGCTTCGGGATGTCATTCACGTCGCCGCGGTTGAAGTGCACGGCAGGCGCAAGCTGCGAGGGATCACCAGCGCTGAGATCGTCAATCACACGCACCACATAGCCGCGCTCGCACAGCGCGTTTGCCAGCGCCGACCCAAGAAAACCCGCGCCGCCCGTGATGAGAACTTTGCGCGTTGTCACGGCAGGTCGGTATTATCGTTCGCGCTTCATGCGCTCGATTTGTTCGTGGCTGAGCATCGGCGCCTCGCGCCCGTCCACGCCCAGGGCGCGGCGCTGCGCTTCGCGCCAGCGGCTGAGCCGCTCTGCGATGGTTCGCTCGTAGCCCTCTGTGCTGGGGGTGTAGAACGCCAGCCCCCAGAGAGAACGCGGCAGATACCCCTGCGCCACCCAGTGCCCCGCGTGGTCGTGGGGATACACGTAGCCTTTGCCGTGACCCAAGCCGCGCGCGTCGCGGTTGGCGTCCTTCAGGTGGTCAGGCACGTCGCCTACGCCTTTTGCCTCGATGTGTGCTCTTGCGCGAAAGTAGTGCGTGGTGGTGTTGCTCTTCGGCGCAGTGGCGAGATACAGCGTGGCTTCCACCAGCGGATACACCCCCTCTGGCATGCCGACGTAGTCCAGCGCGGTGGCAGCCGCCGCGGCGATCACCAGCCCCTGCGGATCAGCCAGCCCGACGTCTTCGCTTGCCAAGATGAGCAGGCGGCGCATGATGAAGCGCGGGTCTTCGCCAGCGTAGAGCATCTTCGCCAGCCAGTACAGCGCAGCGTCGGGGTCGCTGCCGCGCACGCTTTTGATGAACGCGCTGATGGTGTCGTAGTGTGCGTCGCCGTCTTTGTCGTACAAGATAGCGCGCCGCTGGATGCTCTCCTGCGCCACATCCAGGGTGATGTGGATGACGCCCGCCTGGTTGGGCGGGGTGGACTCCACCGCCAGCTCAAGGGCGTTTAGCGCATTGCGCGCGTCGCCAGCAGCGATGCGTGCCAGGTGGCGCAGGGCGTCCTCGTCCGCCAGGATGTGTCGCGCGCCGTAGCCGCGTTCGGGATCAGCCAGGGCAGCGCGCAGAATGCGCAGCACCTCGTCTTCGCTTAACGGGCGCAACATGAACAGGCGAGACCGCGAGAGCAGCGCACTGTTGACTTCAAAGTATGGGTTCTCGGTGGTCGCCCCGATCAGCGTGATTGTGCCGTCCTCGACATGCGGCAGGAGGGCGTCTTGCTGGCTTTTGTTGAAGCGGTGAATCTCGTCCACCAGCAGGATGGTGCGCTGCTGATAGAGCTTGCGGCGCTGTTGCGCTTCGCTCACCACGCGGCGGATGTCTGCCACGCCAGACATGACGGCGTTGAGCGTCTCAAAGTGGCTGCGGGTCGTGTTGGCGATGATGGCTGCGAGGGTGGTCTTGCCTGTGCCCGGCGGTCCCCAGAGGATGATTGAGCTAAAGAGCCGGTCCGCTTCAATCGCTCGCCGCAACAACCGCCCCGGGCCCACGATCTCATCTTGTCCGACAAACTCATCCAGCGTGCGTGGGCGCATCCGCGCAGCCAGGGGCGTTTCGCGCTGCTGACGCTGACTTTGGGCGTGGTCGAACAAGTCCGCGGACACACCCCCATCATAGCGCGGGCGACTCGCTCAGCGCAGGTAAATCAGCGGGTTCATCGGCACGCCGTTGTAGCGAATCTCAAAGTGCAGATGCGGACCTGTGGAGCGCCCCGTGCTGCCCATCGCGCCGATCACTTGACCAGGGGCAACGCTCTGACCTGGGTTGACATACCACTGGCTCAGGTGGGCATACAGCGTGGTAAAGCCGTTGCCATGATCGAGCGTCACCATATACCCGTACCCGACTGGGCTCCAGCCCGCAAAGGTGACGTAGCCACCATCGGCAGCCGCGATGGGCGTGCCGACGCCATTTGCAATGTCAATGCCCAGGTGTTGTGCGTGATACCCCTGCGAGAGATACCCGCGTGTGGGCCAGATAAACGCACCCGACGCCATAAAGCTCGGCGCCGGACCGACGTAGCGCGTGCCTGGCGTGACGCGGCGAGGCTGGTTGACACCAACCACGCGCAGCGGCGTCGGCTTGACACCGCCTGGAATGATGATGCGCTGCCCAGGGACCAGGTTTGAGCCATCCGCCAGGTTGTTGAGCGGATACTTGATGATGTCCTCCATCTTCACCTTGAAGCGCTCCGCGATGCCGCTCAGCGTGTCGCTCGGCTGCACCTCGTACAGAACGCCGTCCACAGGCAAAATGTTTAGCACTTGACCGACCAGCAAGATGTTGGGGTCTTCTTCCAGCTCCTTGTTCGCCCAGATGATGGAGGATGTCTGCAAGTTGAAACGCTGCGCGATGGACGCGACGTTGTCTCCCTCTCGTACGGTATAGGTGACGATGGACGTGCGAGCCAGCGAGCGCTCCTCTTGGTGCCACACAAAGTTGCGAACCAGCGGGAAATCGTCCGTGGAGGCGAGGCTCGCTACGCGCGTCTCAACCGTCGAGGGTCTCAAAATGGCGGCGTCTCGCAACAGTCGTGGCGAGGGTGCGTCGAGGATGTCCTCCACCTCAGTCGCCTCGACAGGCACAGGGGCGCTCGTCAGACGACTGATAATCATCGCCAGCGCAACGCAGCCGACCACCACGCAGTGAGCGAGACGGCGGGCGGTGGTTACCAAAAACTCATAGTACTGGTCCGGGTCGGTCGCCTGCTCATACAAGCTGACGAGCCGCTCCTCCGCGCGGTGCTTCCATTGCTGATACGTCTGATGCGACCAGGTGACGATGCCGCGCTCCACACGACGGGCGACCGTCACAAGTGCGCGCTCAGCGAGTTGTTCACTCATCTGTCGGGCTTCATTATGCCAGCGTCGAGGACGCCCTCGCCCACGTGCGGGAGAGGATGCGGCACCCTGGCACCTTCCCTTGTTGCGCCAGCACGTCATCGCTCGCCCTGGCAATCTGACTGAAGACGTTGCAGCAATTGTGAGCTGAGACGAAAGACCACCTTGCGGTTGCGCGCAACTCTGCCGTGCGGCGCGCAGCGGGTCGCCGTTGCGGAGGGATACACCCTCTGCAGGGTCGCTGCTAAAATCCCTCTTATGAGCCAATCATCCCTCGCTTCACGCGCGATCAGCGCCGAGGCGATTCAGGCGAATCAGAACCGCAAGTTTGGCATTTGGCTTTTCCTCAGCTCCGAACTGCTGATCTTCGCTGGGCTGATCGGCGCGTTTGTGCTGACGCGGCGCCAGGTGTTCTTGCGCGGCGAAGAGTGGTGGCACGCCACCCCGTTCAGCACGGCGCTGGTGAGCCTGAACACGTTCCTCCTGCTCGCCAGCAGCCTGATGGTAGTGCTGGGCATTTACGCCATCCGCGAGAACAAACAGGCAGGTCTGCAGCGTTACCTCGCTCTGACGGCGCTGCTGGGCGCGCTGTTCCTGGCAGGGCAGGCAGTGGAATACCGCATCTTGATCTTCGAGGAAGGGCACTCCTTTGCCGACCCGTTTGGCAGCGCCTTCTTCACGTTGACAGGGTTGCACGGCTTGCACGTGCTGGTGGGCGTGTTGTGGTGCCTGGTCATGCTGCTGGTCGCCCGCAGCGGCAAGTTCAACGCCAACAACTACACCAGCGTCGAGATTTTCGGTCTGTACTGGCACTTTGTGGACCTGATCTGGGTCATCATCTTCACCGTTGTTTACCTCACCTGAGCCATGCAAGGACATTCCGATCACAGCGACCATCGCCACCACACCAACCCAGTGGTGGTGTTCGGCGTGCTCACCGTGTTGACGATCATCGAGATCGCGATCCCGCTGTTGGGGATCGCTAAGAACGTGCAAGTGCCGAGCTTGCTGGCGATCTCCTTCACGAAGGCGGGGCTGGTGGCAGCTTACTACATGCACCTGCGCTACGAGAAGCCGATCTACACGCTGATCTTCATCACGCCAGCGCTGTTTGCCGTGTTCTTGATTGCAACGCTGGCGGCTTGAACGGGCAGGTGCGCTCCACCCGCCCGCCGTCTCATCGCTCCTGATCGCTGTGACCGCGCAGGGCTGCCTGACCCCTCTTCCACACACAGCCGTTCGCTTAACCGACGGCTTCTGGTCGCCGCGCGAAGAGCGCAACCGCAACGTCACACTGCCGCACATCTACCAGCAACTTGAGCGCACCGGGCGTATCGCCGCCTGGGACTTGCGCTGGCAGCCAGGTCAGCCAAATCTGCCCCATGTCTTCTGGGATTCCGATGTCGCCAAGTGGATCGAGGCGGCTTGCCTCTCGCTCGCCGCACATCCCGACGACACTCTGCGCGATCAGGTGGAACGTGTGGTGCAGCGCATCATCGGCGCCCAGCCCCTCGATGGCTACTTGAACAGCTACTATCTCACTATGGAGCGGCTGGGGGTCGCCCAGCGCTGGACGAACCTGCGCGACGCGCACGAGTTGTACTGCGCCGGTCACTTAATCGAAGCAGCCGTCGCACATCATCAGGCGACAGGCGAGCGCCACTTCCTAGAGGCGCTCATGCGCTACGCTGACTACATCGAGATCACGTTTGGCAGACAGCGCGGCAAGCTGCGCGGCTATTGTGGGCATCCTGAGATTGAGCTGGCGCTGGTCAAACTCTTTCGCGCCACAGGCGAACGGCGATACCTGAAGCTGGCGCAGTACTTCGTGGACGAACGCGGCAGGACGCCGCACTACTTCGACACCGAGGCGCGCCATCGCGGCGAGGATCCGCAAACCTTCTGGGCGGGCAGCTACGCCTACAACCAGTCGCATCTGCCCGTGCGCGAGCAGCGCGAAGCGGTCGGTCACGCTGTGCGCGCGATGTATCTCTACAGCGCCATGACCGATCTGGCTGCGGAGCTGAAAGACACCACGCTGCGCGCTGCGGTGCTTCGGCTGTGGGAGGATGTCACCAGCACCAAGATGTATGTCACTGGCGGGGTGGGCGCGCGCGCGGCGAATGAGGGTTTCGGCAAGCCATACGAGCTGCCCAACCACACTGCATACGCAGAAACCTGCGCCGCGATCGGTCTGGTGCTTTGGAGCCATCGGCTGGTCCAACTGGAGCGCGATGCGCGATTCGCCGACGTCATGGAGCGCGCGCTATACAACGCCGTGTTGAGCGGCATCTCACTGCGCGGAGATCGCTTCTTCTACGCCAACCCGCTGGCATCTGAAGGCGACCATCGGCGCAGCGCATGGTTCGACTGCGCCTGCTGCCCGCCCAACGTTGCGCGATTGCTCGCGCAAGTCGGCGGTTTCTTTTATTCACTGGGAGCAGACGGCATCTACGTCCACCTATACGCTTCGAGTGTGGCGCAGTGCTCACTGCAAGGCGTGGACATGTCGTTGGTGCAGGACACCCGCTATCCGTGGAATGGTGATATTGCGATCACCCTGCGTCTGCCGCGCCCCACGCGCTTTGCGCTGCACTTGCGCGTGCCAGGTTGGTGCTCCAAGTTCCGAGTCAGGGTCAACGGAAAGTCGCGTCGGGTGAGCTTGAATCGCAGCTATGTCATGCTACGCGAAACCTGGCTCGATGGAGACGTGATCCGCCTGGAGCTGGACATGCCCGCCCGATTGATCGCCGCTCACCCAATGGTGCGGTCCGACGCGGGGCGCGCCGCCTTGCAGCGCGGACCGTTGGTGTATTGCTTTGAGCAAGCGGACACCCCCTCCTGCTTACTCGACCACATCCTGCTCACCCCAGAGATAAGCTGGAAAGTGGAGCCGATAGAGATTGACGGGTTAGAGATGGGCGCGATCCGCTTGCAGGCGCTGCGCGAGGTCTTCCTTAAAGCGACAGAGGCATTGTACGCGCCGTATGTGCCGCCGCGACGGCGCCCGCTGGCAGCGTTGGCGGTGCCGTACTTCGTCTGGGCGAACCGCGACGCCAGCGGCGCCATGCGTGTGTGGATGCGCACGACACAATGAAGCAGGGCTGAAGCGCAGGCAGACATGCGGACGACAGCGTTACAATCGTCCTACAATCGTCGTTAGTAATGTCCTATGTGATCACGGCGCTTAAGGCGCAGAAGGCACAGCGCGGGCGCGTTAACGTCTATCTGGACGGCGCCTTCGCTTTCAGCCTGGCTGCGATCTACGCCGTCGCACTGCGAGTGGGTCAAGCAATCAGCGAAGCGCAGGTGCGCGCTCTGAAGCAGGCGGACGAAGGGGAGCGCGCCCAACAGCGAGTCCTGCATTTATTGGCTTACCGCCCCCGATCAGTGCAGGAAGTGCGCGATCGGCTGCGCCGACTGGGCGTAGCCGACGACGTTATTCAGCAAACGGTGGAGCGCCTTCAGCAGTGCGGACTGCTGGATGATCGCGCGTTCAGCCAAGCGTGGGCACAGAGCCGCCAGCAGCGCAGTCCGCGTAGTCGGCGCGCGATCGCATGGGAGTTGCAACGAAAAGGCGTGTCGGAGGACCACATTGCGGAGGCGCTAGAAAGTGTGGATGAACGCGCAGCGGCGCTCGCCGCTGCTCAGCGTTATAGCAAGCGACTGGCAGAGACTGATCCGCTTCAGCGCCGCCGCAAGCTATATGCCCACCTGGCACGCCGCGGATTCGACTATGCGGTCATTGAGGAGGTGGTCGCAACAGTAGATGCTGAGGGGTCGTCGGATGGGACATAGGCGAGAACGCGCTCGTTGTCGATGGGCGGCTGTTGGATGAAAACGGTTGCTTTCATGAAGTGTGCGCAGCGTTGCTCTTGTCTTCCTAGCTGACGACGTCAGTCGGCGAGGAAAGTCATGGAAGTCACGTTGTTTGTCGTCGAAGCAATCTTGGGCGCGATTGTGGCTGTGATAGTGGGTGTGTTAGCCTATCGCGCGGGAAACAAGAAATCGAAGCTCGAAGGAGCAGTGTTGCGCGCCGAGGCGGAAAAGGCGCTAGAGGAGGCGCAGGCGCGTGCTCGCCAGGTGTTACTCGAAGCCAAAGATGGCGCCATCCGCATTCGCGATGAGCTGGAGAAAGAGGTGCGCGACCGGCGCGCGGAGCTGCAACGCGAAGAAGACAAGCTGAAGCGTCGCCGCGAAGAAGTGGAGCAGATGCGCGAACGCCTGGAGAAGCGCGAACGCGCGCTGAACCAGCGGCAATCTCAGCTCGATAAGCGCGAGGCAGAGATTGACCGCCTGCAAAAAGAAAAGCTGGCTGCGCTGGAGTCTCGCCTGCAAGAGATCGCCGGCATGAGCCGCGACGAAGCGCGCGCCGAGTTGCTCAACACCGTGCGCGAGACGGCGCGCGCCGATATGGCGCGCGTCATCCGCGAGATCGAGGACGAGGCGCGCGAGACTGCTGAGCAACGCGCCCGCAAGATCATCATCGAGACCATGCAGCGCATCGCCACAGACACAGTGGCTGAGCGCGCCATCACCACCGTGGAGCTGCCCAGCGAGGAGGCAAAAGGGCGCATCATCGGTCGCAACGGGCGCAACGTGCAAGCGTTTGAGCAGGCGGCCGGCGTGGACATCATTGTGGACGACACGCCAGAAGTTGTCACCATCTCCTGCTTCGACCCCGTGCGCCGCGAAATCGCCCGGCGCGCGCTGGAGTCGCTCGTGCGCGATGGGCGTATTCACCCGTCGCGCATCGAGAAGGCGCTGGAGGACGCGCGGCGTGAGGTGGAGCGCATCATGCTTGAGGAGGGCGAGCGCGCCACCATCGAGGCAGGTGTGCCCGGCTTGCCCAACGAGATCGTGAGAACGCTGGGGCGATTGCGCTTCCGCACCAGCTACGGTCAGAACCAGCTCTACCACTCCGTCGAGACAGCGCGGCTGGCAAGCCTGCTCGCCTCCGAGATGAAAGCGGATGTGAAGGTGTGCCGCACCGCTGGGTTGCTGCATGACATCGGCAAAGCGCTCGACCGCGAGAACGAAGGCACTCACGTGCAGCTCGGTGTGGAGCTGCTGCGCCGCTACAACATCAATCCGAAGGTGATCCATTGCGTGGAAGCGCACCATCACGACGTGCCGCAGGAGACCATCGAAGCGGTGATCGTGGAAATTGCAGATGCGATCAGTGGGTCGCGCCCAGGCGCGCGGCGAGAGACGCTGGAGATGTACGTCAAGCGCGTGCGCCAGCTCGAGGACACCGCGCGGTCCTTCAAAGGCGTGGCGGAGTGTTTTGCAGTGCAAGCCGGACGCGAGCTGCGCGTCATTGTGAAGCCCGAGGCGTTGGACGACCTCGCCTGCATTCAGCTCAGCCGCGACATCGCCCGCCGCATCGAGGAGACGATGGAGTATCCTGGTCAGATCAAGGTCACCGTGGTGAGAGAGATGCGCGCCGTTGAATACGCGAAGTAAAATAGAGGCTCACTTCTACAGCGTCGCTCAGCAACACGAGCGCGCCGTGAGATCAGGTAACCAGCGTTTTGGAGGCAAGTCATGTCAGGTCACAGCAAATGGGCAACGATTAAGCGCGCCAAGAGCGCCAATGACGCCAAGCGCGGGGCGATGTTCACCCGCCTTGCGCGCGAGATCACGATTGCTGCCCGCGAAGGTGGTGGCAACCCCGAGACCAACTTCCGCCTGCGGCTGGCGGTGGACCGCGCGCGCGCTGCCAACATGCCGAAGGAGAACATCGAGCGCGCCATTGCCCGCGCAACGGGTCAAGGCGGCGAAAGCGAGGCTCTGGAAGAGATCACCTACGAAGTGTACCTGCCGCACAAAGTCGCCGCCATGATTCAAGTGCTCACGGACAACCGCAACCGCACTGTCGCCGAGTTGCGCAAAACGGTGACGCGCGCTGGCGGGCAGTTCGATGGCGCCGCGGTCGCGTGGCAGTTTGCGCGCAAGGGCGTGATCGTGATCGAGCGCGCGCCCTCCGTCAACCCAGACGAGGTCTTTGAGGTGGCGCTGGAGGCGGGCGCCGACGACATTGACGTCGGCGATGAAGCCATCGAGATCACGACCAGCGTGGAGAGCTTCCGCGATGTGCGCGAGGCGCTCATGAAGAAAGGCTGGGAGCTAGCCAGCGCCGAGCTGGCAATGGTGCCCACCAGCACTACAACACTTGACAAAGACAAAGCCGCGCAAGTGCTCAGCCTGATCGAGGCGCTGGAAGAGATGGACGACGTGCAGCAGGTGTACCACAACCTGGAGTTGCCCGAAGAGGTCGCCGCCTGACCACGACGAAGCTTGTGCATAAAGCCCGCCAGGTGAACCGACCCCCTGGCGGGCTTGCTTTACCCGTCGCCCGCGCTCGGCTGCTCAGCGCTGCTGTCATGCCCCTCGCGTGAGGTATGGTGTGTGCCTGCACCCATGCTCGTGATCGGCGTCGACCCTGGCATTGCCACAACAGGCTACGGGATCGTGCGCGAGATGCCAGGTGGTGAGCTACAGGTTGTGGACTACGGCGCGCTGGAGACATCCAAAGCGCGCTCGCTGCCAGAGCGCCTGCACGATCTGCATCACAGCTTGCGCGATCTCATCGCACGATGGCAACCGCAAGAAGCCGCTGTGGAAGCCCTGTTCTTCGCCGCCAACGCCAAGAGCGCCATGAGCGTCGGTCACGCTCGCGGCGTGGCGCTGATGACGCTCCACGAAGCAGGTTTGACGATTGCCGAATACACGCCGATGCAGGTGAAACAGTCCATCTCTGGCTATGGCGGGGCTGATAAACGCCAGATGCAGGAGATGGTGCGCTTGCTGCTGCGCCTGCCAGGCATCCCCAAGCCAGACGACGCTGCCGATGCCCTCGCTGTCGCCATCACGCACATTCACCATCGCCGCTGGAACTGAACAACTGTCACAAGCGCACACCTAACCTTTCCCTGCTAAGCTTCATGATAAGTGGAGGAGACAATCATGAGTGAACCATCTCGTGAAACCCGATTGGCGCGCTGGACATTGGGCGGCGTCATCGTCGGCTTTTTGTTGCCTCTGTGTTTGTGTGTGAGCCTGACGCTCTCCACGTTCATCGGTTTTGGTGCAGCGCTCAGCAGCGGCGCCACAGCATCAACGCCATCGGGTTTCGACGCGCCGCAGCACGTCTCTGGACCGTTGACTGGTCCAGCAGTTGCGATCATCGAGGTGCGCGGACCGATCGTGAGCGGCGAGCCAGATACTTTTGATTTCAGCGGCGTCGCGGTTGCCGCATCGGAGCGCATCGTGCGCCTGATCGAGAAGGCAGCAGGTGACCCAGATGTAAAAGCCATCCTGCTGCGCGTGGAGTCGCCTGGCGGCAGCGTGGTCGGCAGCGATCAGATTTACCGCGCGCTCAAGCGCGCCGGCAAGCCCGTGGTGGCGCAGATGGGCGAGGTGGCTGCGTCGGGCGGCTACTACGTCAGCATGGCAGCCGAGCACGTCGTCGCCTATCCAGACACGCTCACTGGCAGCATCGGCGTGATCAGTGAGTTCACCAACATCGAGGGGCTATACGAGAAGCTGGGCTTGCAAAGCCACATCGTCAAGAGCGGCGAAAACAAAGACTTCGGCAACCCCACCAGCCCCTTCACAGATGAGGATCGCCGTCTGTGGCAGGCGGTGATTGACGAGGTGTATGAAGGCTTTGTGCGCGTGGTGGCGGATGGTCGGAAGATGCGCGTGGAGCAGGTGAAGCCGCTGGCGGATGGTCGCATCTACACAGGTCGGCAGGCGCTGGCGGTCGGTCTGGTGGACCAGCTCGGCGGCTACGAGGAGGCGCTGGCAGAAGCAGCCCGACGCGGCGGCATCACGGGCGAGCCGCGTGTCATTCGCTATCGCGCCGGTGGTTTCTGGCAGATTCTCGGAGGCGCAGCCGTGCGCGTGCTCTTAATCAGCCTGGGTGTACCCTCTTCGCGCCTGAACGGGCAACCCGTGACGCTGGAATATCGCTAAGCGCCTTCGCCCGATGGTGGTGTCACGCTCATGCGCACGATCGGACCCGCCACAGCAAACTCGGCGCGCACCACCTGCACAGGCGATTCCTCGCCCAGCACTTCCATCATGGCGATCAGCAGCGTGCCGCGAGGGATGCCGCGCGGCAGCCACATGGTGGGTGCTGGGCGACGCTCCATCGCGCCCACCAACGAGACGTAGCGCAGCACCTCGCCCTCCAGCGTCAAGATGCTCACATCAATTGAGGGAAACTCGCGGAAGGGCGTCAAGCCCATCTCTACAGTGACGCGCGTGCCGTCGGGCCAAGGCATCACGCGACAGTCGGTGATGCGCGCGTCGCTGACCGGCCGCCTGGGCAAGGGCTGCGCTGCGGTGTCGTCGAAGAACTGCATATCATCCATGACGCACTCGATTATCACGCCAGCGCTGAGCGCGCGATGAGGGCATACAATCCAACTCATTCATGATTCGCATCGCCGAGTTTTTGCCACCACAGCCCTCACGCTTATGGCGGCTGGCGCAGCAGGCTGGCGTGCGCTATGCCGTTGGCGGCTTGCCGCTGCCGTCCGATTGCCGCGACGGCGAAACACCCTACGATCTAGAACCGTTGCGACGCATGAAGCAGCGCTACGAGGAGGCGGGCTTCCAGCTTGCCGTCATCGAGGCGCGCCCGCCGATGGATAACCTCATGCGCGGCTTGCCTGGCAAAGACCAGGAACTGGAGTGGTGCGCGAAGCTGGTGGAGAACATGGGCAAGCTGAACATCCCAGTCTGGTGCTACGCCTGGATGGCGGTGATGAACTGGACGCGCACAGACCTGCGCCGTCCGTCCCGTGGCGGGTCGCTGGTCACCGCGTTTGATCTGGATGAATTCGAGCGCGGCGAGCCGCTGCCCACAGTGCGCGAGGAGGACCTGTGGCAGAACCTGGCGGATTTTCTGCGCGAGATGGTGCCGTTGGCAGAGCGCGCGGGCATCAAACTCAGCGCGCATCCCGACGACCCGCCCCTCTCCCCATTGCGCGGTGTGGGGCGCATCCTGACCAGCGTGGAGAACTTTCAGCGGCTGATTGACCTCGTGCCTAGCGACCACAACACCATCACGCTGTGTCAGGGCAACTTCACCCTCATGACCGACGACTTGCCATCTGTGATCCGTCACTTCGGACGACAAGGCAAGATCAGCTTTGTGCATTTCCGCGACGTGCGCGGCACCGCGCAGCACTTCGAGGAGACCTGGCACGACGACGGCAAGACCGACATGCGTGCCTGCATGGAGGCATATCGAGACATCGGTTACGAGGGCGTTTTACGACCCGACCACGTGCCCACTGTCGAAGGCGACAGCAACGACGACGCTGGTTACTCGCTATACGGTCGGCTGTATGCTATCGGCTACATTCGGGGCTTACGCGAAGGCGTCTATGGCAAAAAGGGAGAGTGAGCATGTCACCCATCGTCGCATTCCAAGGAGAACCCGGCGCCTACAGTGAACAAGCTGCGCTGGACTTCTTCGGATCAAACGCTGAGCCGTTGCCTCGCCCAACGTTCGATGAGGTGTTCGACGATGTGGCGGCTGGGCGCTGCGATTACGGCATCGTGCCGATGGAGAACTCGCTCGGCGGCAGCGTGCATCGCAACTACGATTTGCTGATGCGCCACAGCTTGCACATCATCGGCGAGGTGATCGTGCGCGTGCAGTGGTATCTCTACGCCTTGCCAGAAGTCAAGCTGAGCGACATCCGGCGCGTGATCTCGCACTGGCAAGCGCTGGCGCAGTGCGAGCGCACCCTGTCGCGTTTGTTGCCCCATGCTGAACGTGAGCCGGTGTACGACACCGCTGGCAGCGTCAAAATGCTTGCGCAAGAGGGGCGGCGCGACACGGCAGCCATCGCCGGGCGCAGAGCTGGCGAACTATACGGCGTGCCCATCCTGCGCGAGGACATCGAGGACGACGACGCCAACTTCACCCGCTTCGTGGTGCTCGCGCGCGAGGCGAAAATGCAACATCACACACTGCTCGATGAGGCAGCTTACAAAACCTCCATCGTGTTCGCCATGCGCAACGTGCCGGGCGCGCTCTTCCGCGCGCTGGCAGCGTTTGCCTTGCGCGACATAGACCTGACCAAGATCGAGTCGCGCCCACTACAAGGCTCGCCGTGGGAATACCTGTTTTATCTGGATTTTGTCGGACATGCCCAATCGCCGACAGGACAGCGCGCCCTGGCGCACCTCAGCGAGATCACCACAGTGTTGCGCGTGTTGGGTAGCTACCCGCGCGCTACAATGCCATCCTGAGCTTTGCGAGTGAGAGGATTCCACACATGAAGATGATCCTGGCTGTGGTGCAGGCTGATGACGCAGTGAAGGTGATGCAGGCGCTCACGGACGCCGGACACCGCGTCACGCGCATCGCCACACAGGGCGCCTGGTTGCGCCGCGAGAACGCCACGCTGCTGCTTGGCGTGGCAGACAACCAGGTGGATGGGGTGTTGAAAATCTTGCAGCAAACCGCGCGGCGCCGAACCTCCTACGTCGCGTCGCCGCGCGAGGTGCCAGGCGCGCTCAGCCCACAAATGATGGACGTAGAGATCGGCGGCGCGACGATATTTGTGCTGAACGTGGAGCGCTTCGAGCAGTTGTGACCAGCGACGTTCAAGGCAACAGCCCAAGCGCCGCGGCTGCTTCGCGCAGCACCTTTCTGCTCTCGTCGTAGGTGATGAGCGCCTCTGCTTCCTCGAAGTCGCTCCAGCGGCATTCGCGCACCTCGCTCAGTTGCGCCTGTGTTTGGGGATTGCGCACCAAGCCGATGTAATACTGCACCACCTTGTCCACAACGGTTGTCGGGTCGTCGTGGGCGGGCTTTCGATACTGCTCTACAAACACGCGATCTGTCAACAGCTCGACATCCGCGATGCCCGTCTCCTCCTGTAACTCGCGCAGCGCGGCTTCTGCGGCCGTCTCTCCAATCTGCGCATGACCTTTCGGAAACGACCAGTGTCCCGCGTTGTGTTGCACCAACAAGAAGCGCGTTCGATCACCCCCTCGCCATACGGGGATCACCCCAAATGAACGCTCAACATAACCAGACGACACAATCGCAGAATATAACCGCTTGAGCGCCAGAAGATATGCTGGGGTGGCGTTCACGTTTGTTTGTTGCAGCGGGCAGATCGGGCTAGACGCAACTCGGCGCCTGGCAGCCCGCGCAGGTTGAGTACACTCAAGCGCTGGGATTTTGTTGCCCGACTGTTAGCCCTGCTCCTTATCCGAATTCATGCGTGCAAGCCTTACCCGCCCTCTCATCGCGCTGAACTGGCAGCGATTAGCTGCATCTGGATGGCTGGCGAACCTGTCGCTCGTGCTCAGCTTCGCGGTGGCTTGGGTCTTGTATGAGCCATCGGAGGGTGGAACGGCGCTCCTGTTGGTGATGGTGATCGTGAACGCCTGGGTGGTGTTGTGGGCTTTGCTCGATGGTGTGCACTGGGGAGCGCTGGTGGCAAGCTGGCGCACCTGGCGCGGCGAGGTGCAGCTTCCTCATCTGCCGTATGCCCTTCCTGATAGCGATGCAGCGCGCGCGCGCCGCCGTCTGGGGACGCTCATCGCCTGGGCGCGCGATGCCGCCTTGCCGGGCGGAGGGAGCATCGGCGCGCTCCTGGCGGTGGCTCTGGTAGTGCTCATCTTGTTGCCGGCGCTGGGGTTGGGGGCAATTGCTGTGGCGCTGAGCGCGCTGGCGTTGTTGTGCGCTCAAGCCAACGTCTGGGCGGAGCATCAAACGCACGCGCCTCTCCGACTGCGCACAGTCGTGGCGGCGTTGACTTCTGGCGCGCTTCGCGTCGCGCTGCCAGTGTTGCTCGGTCACGTGGTCGTAGCGCCTGTATCGTTGCCCGTGGTGGCGCTTGCTGGCAGTCTAGCGCTGGCTGCGCATCCTTCGCGCGCATGGCGCGATGTGGGTCACGCCGCCACCATCGCGTTACTGCTGTTCACCCGACAGCCGATCGGCGCGTTTTTGTTGGCACAAATCTGGCTGCCGCAGCTCTACTTCGGCGAGTTGCGATGGCGGCTCTTGTGGCAATCGCTGGCTATCAGCATTGCGCTGCTCACGCTCAGCTAGTGCGCTCGTCCGCTCAGCAGTATGAGGCGCTATCATTCTCAGCACGCATGACGCGCAAACGCAAAGGCATCTACCAACACCTGGACGCCGCCGGGAACGTCATCGCGGATGAGCGATGGCAAATGATCTTCGACGACGACGGCACCCTCAAGCAAATAGACAACGAGACCGCGCGCGTGGCGCCCTTCGACGAGCCGCGTGGCGATTCGCTGATGCTTCTCCTGGATGCCGCGCGGCGCATTGTGGAGCTGAGCATCTACGGTTTGTATGGGGCGCGCGTGTGCCGTGTGTGCGTCGTCGGCGAAGAGCGACGTCAGGCGACGCTGTGCTGGCAGCATCGCGGCGAAGTGCACGAACGGCACGTCGCCTGGCGAGAAGACATCGAGTTAGACTGGGACACCCCCCTTCTGAAGACCGCAACCATCCATCGCGCGCAATTGGAGATCGGTCAATCGTGCGAGCGCGCGATGTGGCAGCTCGCGCCTGTGGACTTCCGCCCCACCCTGCGCGCGTTGGAGCTGCGCCGGCTGCGCGATGTGCGGCGACTCACACGCTTCGGCGAGATGACGCTGGCACACTACCAATTCAACGACGCGGAGCTGTGGTGCGACGCAGACGGCGTGATTTACGAGTATCGCTCGCCAGAGCGCACCTACGTGCTCACAGCCACCAATCTGCCGCTCATCACACAGGGCGCCCACTAAGGCGCCAGGCGCGCGCACTTCGTCCTGAGCAAGGATAATAGCCACTTGAATCATGAAACTGGCTCACAACCTTCAGCGCGCGCATGTGAAGCTCGGCGCTGCAGCGATAGCAGCGCTCGCGCTCGGCGCGTCGCCCTTCGCTCACGCGCAGACGCACACACCGCGCATCGTGATCGCCGACTACATGATGTGGTACGACCCCTCGCTCTTCGACGGCACCAAGACCTTTGACATCCCGCTGGACGGACCGTATCGCTCTGGTGACGACGACACCATTCGCCGTCACATCGCGCAAGCGCAGCAAGCCTGCCTGGACGGCTTCGCCCCGCACTGGTATGGTCCGTTCGAGCCGATCACCACGCAAAACTTCGCCAAGCTGCTGCAGTACTCCGAAGGCACCCCTCTGCGGCACGCCATCGTGGTGCAGACCAACATCTTGCCCAAAGCCAACGAGGCGATGTTGATCGAGGCAATCCAGTTTCTCATCGAGCACTGGGCGCCGCACCCCAACTATCTCAAGATTGACGGGCGACCAGTCATCCTGTTCACCGACATGCCCCGCCCGTGGGGCAGCCTCGCCGCCGCACGGCGAGGCTGGGAGCGCATCCGCCGCGCCACAGACCCTGAGCGCCGCACCATCTGGATGGCGGAAGGATACAGCACCACCTTCAACCCCCTCTTCGATGGGCTGTATGTCTATCGCATTGACCACAAGAACGCGCCGCGCGCCTGGCTGCGCCAACCCTTCTGGGCAGAGCAACTACGCAAAGTGGCTGAGAAGCACCAGGCGCGCCTCTACTTCGCCGACACCATCGCGCCAGGCTACGACGACACCCGCTCGCGCCGCGTGCCAGTGGATCAGCGCATGCCATCCCCCCTCTTCGCGCGCGACCGCCGCAACGGCGGCTACTACCGCGACACCTTCGAGGTCACCCGCCAGACCAACGGCGATTTCCTCATCGTCAAGTCGTTCAACGAGTGGGTGGAGGGCACAGCCATCGAACCCGGACGCACATACGGCTATCGCTACCTCGAGCTGACCTGCGAGCTGGCTACTCTCTATCGCCAGGCGATGCCGACCGACCCCGCCAACGCCAGCGCCGGCGCCCCGCCTCAGCCATGACACGCCTGCTTTACCACGCCGACGCCTACCAGCGCACGTTCACGGCGCAGGTGCTGCACGTCGAGCCGCGCGAAGGACGCATTGCAGTCATCCTCGACCAGACTGCCTTTTACCCGGCTGCTGGTGGGCAACCCTGCGACCACGGCACGCTCGCCGACGCGCGCGTGGAGGAGGTGTTCGCTGCAGCGGACGGCGCGGTCATTCACCTCCTGAACGCCCCGACGCCCCTGGCTGTCGGCGCGACAGTGCATGGTGCGATTGACTGGCTCCGCCGCTCCGACCACATGCAGCAGCACACCGGACAGCACATCCTCTCGCAGGCGTTTGTGCGCATCGCCAGCATGGAGACGCGCAGTATGCACATCGGCAGCGAGGACAACACCATTGACCTAGACACGCCCACAGTGCCATCCCCAGAGACGGTGCGCGCCGTCGAAGCGGAAGCCAACCGGGTGGTGTTCGACGACCTTCCCGTGCGGACCTACACCGTGAGCGAGGCGGAGGTGAGCCATTTGCCGCTCCGCCGTCCGCCGCAGGTGCGTGGGCAGGTGCGCATCGTCGAAATGGAAGGCTACGACTGGTCAGCCTGTGGCGGCACACACGTGCGCAATACCGCCCAAGTGGGACTCATCAAGATTATCCGCGTGGAGCGTTACAAGGGCGGCGCGCGCGTCACTTTTCGCTGCGGCAGGCGCGCGCTGGCGGATTACGCCCAATTGCACGAGATGGTGAGCGCCCTCTCTGCTGCGCTGAGCGCGCCACGCTACGAAGTCGCCGCCGTCGCATTGCGCGCTGTTGAAGAGGCGCGCAGCCTGCAGCGCGCGCTAGACGCTGCTAAAACCACGCTGCGCCAACACGAAGCCCACGCCTTGCTCGCAGCAGCACCGCTCGACAGCCAACAACGCCGCTGGGTGATCCACGTCGTCGAGAACGCCGCCCCCGCAGACCTGCGCGCCCTGGCGCAGATGCTGATCAGTCACCCTGGTGTGGTGGCGCTGGTTGCTGGCGCAGGCGCGCAGGCGCAATTGGTGTTCGCACGCTCTGAAGATGTCAACCTGGATGTCGCTGCGCTGCTGCGCCGGGCACTGGCGCAGTTGGCGCCCGACGGCAGCGCCAAAGGTGGAGGCAGCCCCCGCTTCGCGCAAGGTGGCGGATTCATCGCGGACACCCCTACGCTGCAGGGGCTCCTCCGCGCCCTCATGTGCGCAGATCATCCATGAGCAACCTCTGGGAGTTAGCGCCCCCTGCGCCCGAATCGTTCATCCGCGCCCTGGCGCCGATCCATCGCCTGGCGGCGCAGGTGATGTATGCGCGCGGCTTCCACGACCCAGAAGCTGCCTGGCAATTCCTGCGCGCCGACGACTCACCTGTGGACGGCTTCTCAGGGCGGGACTTTCGCCTGGCGGTGGAACGTCTGCTGCGCGCTGCTGCGACAGGCGAGCGAATCGCCATCTATGGGGACTACGACGTGGACGGCGTGGCATCGTGCGCGCTGCTCAGCGAAGCGCTGGCGCTGCTCGGCGCAAACGCGCAGATTTACATCCCCAACCGCTTCGACGAGGGCTACGGCTTGAACGCAGCAGCGCTGGAGCAGTTGCACGCGCAGGGCGCGCGCGTGGTGGCCACCGTAGATTGCGGGGTGCGCGGCTTTGCGGAGGCAGCACGGGCGCGCCAGCTTGGGCTGGACCTGATCATCACCGATCACCACAACCTGGAGGACAATCGCGTGCCCGACGCTTTCGCCGTGGTCAACCCCAAGTGCGAGGCACATGCCGCCCCGTTGCACCTCATCGCTGGCGTGGGCGTCGCCTACCTGCTGGCACAGGCGTTGATTGCAGAGGGTCGCCGCGCAGGCTTGTTGCGCCGCGACGCTGACACAGAGCAATGGCTGGAGCTGGTCGCTCTGGGCACGGTGGCGGATGTAGTGCCATTGCAATCCGTGAATCGCCACTGGGTGCGGCGCGGGTTGGAGCAACTGCGCCACAGCCAGCGTGTCGGGCTGCGCGCGCTGATGGAGGTGGCAGGCATCACCCCCGCCGCAGTCTCCGCCGAGCAGATCGGTTTCGCGCTCGCGCCACGCCTGAACGCTGCCGGGCGACTGGAGAGCGCACAGCAAGCGCTGCAGCTACTGCTGGCGCAACACCCTGATCGGGCGCGAGAGCTGGCAGGCGAGCTGGATCGCCAGAACCGTCAGCGGCAGGAGTTGACCCAGCAAGTGCTGGAGGATGCCGAGCAACGCGCCGCAATGGAAGACGCGCAGTCCCCACTGCTGTTTGCCGCGGGCGATTATCACATCGGCGTGGTGGGCTTGGCGGCGCAGCGCCTGGTGGATCGGCGGTATCAGCCAGCGGTGGTGGTCGGCGTGGAGGATGGCGTGGGGCGCGGTTCATGCCGCAGCGTGGCTGGATTTCACATCACCCACGCCCTCGACGCCTGCCGCGACCTGCTGATCAAGCATGGCGGGCATGAGATGGCAGCCGGATTCACCGTGCGCGCTGATCACATCCCCGCGCTCAAGGCGCGCCTGACGGAGGTGGCGAGACAGCATCGCCCACCCGACGGCTGGCAGCGCGTGCTACGCGCCGACGCCGAGCTGGACGCTGTCGCGTTGCGCGAATGCGCTATCTGGGACGGCGAAGCGATGCGCAGCCTGGCGCTGCTCCAGCCGCATGGCGCAGGCAACCCCCGACCGCTGTTCTGGCTCAGGAAGTTGAGTCTGCAACGGGCGCGCATCTTCGGCGCGACAGGGCGCGAGGCACATTTGCGCCTCACCGTGCGCGACGCGCGAGGTGCGCTGTGGGACCTGAAGGGGTGGCGAATGGGCGCGCGCATCGCTGAGGTGCAGCCTGGAGACGCGCTGGAGGCGCTGGTGCATCTGGAAACTTCCACCTGGAACGGCGCGCCTCAACTGGAGCTGCGCATGGCGGACTTTCGCAAGGCGGGCTGAGCCTAAGCGGTTGCTTCGCGCGAGGTGAGCACGGTGCGCACATCAAAGCGCCGCACCAACGCCACGCGCCAGTGCAACATCAGATAAACTACCGCGCACACCAGACCACAAGCCACTGCCGCGGTCGGCGCACCCCACTGCTGCGCCACGTTGCCCACGATGAAGCTGCCCAGCGGGGCGGAGCCTTGCAGCGCCCACAAGTACGTGCTGATGGCGCGGCTGCGCAGCGCGGAAGGCGTGATCAGTTGAACCAGCGTGTTGCTATTTGCCAGCGCCGTCACCGTCCCCCACCCGAACATCACCATCGCCACCAGCGAAAGCCACAGCGCACGCGACATCCCCAACGTCAAAAGCCCCGCTGTGAACGCAGCCTGACCTAACAACACAGCTAGCCCTTTACGCTGCACCTGCTGCCCAAAGAGCGTGAGCGTCAGCGCAGCTGTCAGCGCGCCCGCCCCTTGCGCGGTCACCAAGGCGCTGTTTCGCGCGGCGACATCTGCTGGACTATCTGCCAATCCAGCCAGCACATCGCGGGCGAACACAGGCAACTGTTGCACGTTCGGGAAAGCGACCAGCCCTACCACGGCAGCCATCGCCACCACCGCCAACACCAGCGGCTGGCTGCGCACGTAAGCCAGACCTTCACGCAGCGCGTCGAGCGCGTCGTGCAGCGTGAGCGGCGCTGCGGGCTTTGGCGCCTCAGCGACGGGACGCGCTATCGCCAGGCTGCCAATCACGGCAGCGTAGCTCAAGCCATTCGTCAAAAACACCCATCCTTCTCCCAGCGCGATCAGCAGCGGCGCGGCGAGCGCCGGACCAACGACGCGCGCGACGTTAAACGAAGTGGCTTGCAGCGCAATGGCGTTGGGCAGCGCGCCTGCACCAACCAAGTCGCTGAGCATCGCCTGGCGCGCGGTGATCTCCACCGAATTCGCCACGCCATTGACGAACGCCAGCGCGATGATCCACTCAATCGTGATGCGACTGCTCAGCGTGAGACCTGCCAGGGTGAGCGATTGCAGCATCATCACTGTCTGCAACGCCATCACGGCATGGCGTTTGTTGACCCGCTCCACCCACACGCCAGCGGGCAAGGCGAAGAGCAACATCGGCAGTGCGCTGGCTGTGCCAATCGCGCCCAAATAAATCGGCGCTGCCGTGAGCCGATACGCCAGGTATGCCTGCACGGTGGTTTGCATCCATGTGCCAACCTGCGACACAAAGTGACCTGTCAGAAAAACGGCGAAGCTGCGCGACCCGAGCGCGGGAAAGCGACGTTGCAACACGAGGCAACCTTAATTATAGGTCTCTCATGGCGCACCCTCAGCCGCATACAATCCGCGATATGCACGATCCTCGCTTCGACAAAATGGCAGACGTGATTGTGAACTACTCGCTGGAGGTGAAGCCGCGCCAGACGGTGTACGTCTGGAGTCAAACGCCTGCTGCTCCGCTGATGTTGGCGATCTATCGCAAGGTCTTGGAAGCTGGTGGCAACGCCTTCCTGCGCGCCGACCTGCCCGGCGCACAGGAGATTTTCTACACCTACGCCACGGGCGAGCAGCTCGACTTTGTCTCTCCAGTGGACCGCATCTCAGTCGAGGAGGGGATGTTCGACGCCTACGTGCGCATCGGCGCAGAGACAAACACCCGTCGGCTCAGCAACGCAGACCCATCAAAAGTGCAGCGCCACCAAGCCGCCATGCGCCCCATCCTTGATCGGCGGCTGCAACGCAGCGCGCAAGGCAACTACAATTGGTGCGTCACCCAGTTCCCCACAGAGGCATACGCAATGGACGCCGACATGAGCCTGGCGGAGTATGCCGAATTTCTCTTCGCCGCCTGCATGGTCAACGACCCCGACCCAGTGGCGCGTTGGAAGGAGCTGGGCGCGCATCAGCAGCGCTACATCGAGTTCCTGCAAGCCCATCGCACCTTGCGCTTCCAGGGCGAAGATGTTGACCTGACCATGACCATCGCTGGGCGCGTTTGGAAAAACAGTTGCGGCAAACGCAACTTCCCCGATGGCGAGATTTTCAGCGCCCCGCACGAGGACACGGTGAACGGTTGGGTGCGTTTTCGCTATCCCGCGATTTATCAAGGACGAGAGGTGAGCGGCGTCGAACTGTGGTTCGAGCGCGGCTGCGTGGTGCGCGCCCGCGCCGAGAAGAACGAGGCGTTCCTGCTCAGCGTGTTAGACACAGACGCCGGCGCGCGCACGCTGGGCGAAGTGGCTATCGGCACTAACTACGGCATCACCCGCTTTTCGCGCAACATCTTGTTCGACGAAAAGATCGGCGGCACTTTCCATCTGGCGCTCGGCGCGGGGTATCCCGACACAGGCGCGACCAACCAGAGCGCCATCCACTGGGACCTGATCGCCGACGCGCGCAACGCTGAGATCAGCGCGGATGGCGTGGTGTTCTATCGCAATGGGGCGTTTGTGATTTAGCTCAGAGAGCCTCACACAAAGGAGGTTTTGTTCTCATGACCAAGCTAACTGCGGATGAAGTTCAAGCTGCGCTGAGCGCGCTGCCTGGCTGGTCACTCAACCAGGCAGGTGAGATCACCAAGACCTTTCGCTTTCGAGACTTCGCCCAGTCTTTGATGTTCACCGTGTCTGTTGGGTGGTTGGCAGAAGCCGCCCAGCACCATCCAGACATCACCATCCAGTGGAATCGCGTCACGCTCGCCCTCACCACACATGACGTCGGCGGACTGACCGCTAAGGACATCGCGCTGGCGAAACAAATCGAAAACCTGCCCTCCATTGCCTGAGGCAGGCTGTGCAACCAGATGCAGGCTGGCGGGTGCGGGTGTGCTCTCATCATCGCGCACACCCGCGCCTGCTCAGCTCTCTGGGTTAGCGCTGACGTAGAGCCGCTCACGGATGTACATCAAATCGCGGCGCAGTTGGTCGTCGGTTTCCAGGCGCTCTTTGATGCGCTCCACGCCGTGGATCACGGTAGTGTGGTCGCGTCCGCCCAACAGCGCGCCGATCTCCGGCAGCGATGCGTCCGTCTCCTGGCGCAGGAGATACATTGCCACCTGGCGCGGCAACACCAACTCCTTGTTGCGGGCGGGAGAGGTCATCTCTTGCACGGTGAGCTTGTAGTACTCTGCGACGATCTCCACCACCTGCGTGGGGCTGACGTTGATATGGCGACCGAAGATGTCGCCGAGCGCATCGCGCGCGAACTGAATGGTGAGCGGGCGACCGAGCACTTCAGAGGTGGCGAGCAGGCGATTCAGCGCGCCCTCCAGCTCGCGCACGTTGCTCTGAATCTGCCGGGCGACGAACTCCAACACGTCGGGCGGCACCTTTGCGCCGCGCTGCTCCGCTTTATGCTGCAAGATGGCGATGCGCGTCTCCAGGTCTGGCGGCGACACTTCTACCATCAACCCCCATTCAAAACGGCTGCGCAATCGCTCCTCCAGCGTGATCATGCGCTTCGGGGTGCGGTCGCTGGTCAAGACGATCTGCTTCTGCGCGCTCTGGAGCGTGTTGAAGGTGTGGAAGAACTCCTCTTGGGCGAACTCCGTGCGGGCAAGGAACTGGACGTCATCCACCAGCAACAGGTCCACGTTGCGGTATTTCTCGCGGAACTCCTGCTGCGACTGACTGCGCAGAGCAGCGATGAACTCGTTGACGAAGGTTTCGGTGGTGATATAGCAACATGCCAGACCACGCCGCGTGACGCTGTTGCCGATCGCGTGCAACAGGTGAGTCTTGCCCAGGCCAGTGCCGCCGTAGATGAACAGTGGGTTGTACTTGTTTGCGGGCTGTTCCGCCACCGCCATGGATACTGCATGTGCGAAGCGGTTGCCCGCACCCACCACGAACGTCTCGAAGGTGTATTCCGGCAGCAGGTTGCGTGATGTAGCAGAAGGCTGTGGTTGTTTGGTGAGCATGATGTTCATCAAGCCATCGTGCGCTGGCTCAGCCCGCTGGATCGGCGCGGTGTCTCTGGCGGCAACGTGTTGGAGCACGACAAAGCGCACGTTCACGCTGCGTCCGAGGCGCTCGCTGAGCAGCTTCTGCACCTCGGCGCGCTTGCGTTGCTCCAGCCACTCCTTGGCGTAGCCGTTCGACACGCCGATCACAAACTGGCCATCCTCATAGGTGACCAGTCGCGCCGATTGCAGCCAGGTGGCGTATGTGCTGCGCCCCAGGCTCAGCTCCAGCTCTCCCAAAACGGCTTGCCATGCTTCTTCTGGTTTCATCATGTGTTATGCCCTCGCACGATGTTGTCAAACGGTCTTTCCAAGCCAGCGCGGCGAAGGGGACTTTATCCCGACGGCTGGGACTCTGATTCTATTCCCGACTCCAGGTGGGGGCGATCGGTGAAATCAGCTTCAACCTTAAAATTCGCGCGCTGGCGTTGAGGTTGTGCAAAACTTCGCCGAAAGTGGGTAAAAAGCGTTGACGATTTCAGCTTCACCTGTTAACATTTAGGTCATGCGCTACCGGCTGCACAAGCTGCTTTACGGGCCGGTTGGGGAGACGCAAAGTGCCACGCTGGAGCGCGGCACCACAACCTTTCCAGATGGGCTCAAGGTGCACTTCTTGCGCGGCGAGTTCCATTTCACGCGAATCAACCAGGGCATCCTGGTGCACGGCGAGGTGGACACAGCCATCACCGCGCAGTGCACGCGCTCGCTGGACGAGTTCGAGATGCCCCTTCACATCACACTCGAAGATTTGCTGTTCACCCCGTCGTCCGTGCCCACCGACGACCCCGACCGGCGCATTGGGGATGATGGCTGGCTCGACCTGACGGAGACGCTGCGCGAAGAGATCATTCTCGCTATCCCGATCAACCCGATTCACCCCCGCTTTCGCAACATCTCCTCAGCAGACCTGCTGCAAGAGCTGGACGTGGCGGACACAGACTGGCTCGACATCAAGTTGAGCACAACCGATAACCACCCGAGCGCACATCCTCACCTGGAAGACAACAGAGGTGACATATGAATCACCAGATAGACGATGAACAGATCATCGCGCAACTGCTCATCAAAGCCGAGACCCAGGGCTACGTCGTCACCGACGACATCATCGAGCTGCTGCCCGATAGCGAAGACAACTACGACCTGATCGAGCACATCGTGCGCAACTTAGAGGAGGCAGGCGTCACTGTTCAAGACCTGGACACCGACGATGAGGAAGACGCCGACGAGTTCGCCGATGACGACGACGAGGGCGAGGTGGTCTATGCACCCGACGACGACCTCGCCCACATCAGCACCGACGACACCATCGGGCTTTACCTGCGCGAGATGACGCGCGTGCCGCTGTTAACCAACGAGGAGGAGGTGCGACTCGCAAAAGCGGTGTCGCGCGGCAAGGTGGCGGAGGCACGCCTGAAAGCGCGCGGACACAAACTCACCCCCAAGCAACGCCAGAAAATCGAGGCAATTCTGGCTGAAGCGCGGCAAGCCCGCGAGCATCTGATCAAGGCGAACACGCGGCTGGTGGTCAGCATCGCAAAGAAATACATGGGGCGCGGCGTGCCTTTCCTGGACCTAATTCAAGAGGGCAATCTCGGCTTGATGAAGGCAGTTGAGAAGTTCAATTACAAGCTCGGTTTCCGCTTCAGCACCTACGCCACCTGGTGGATTCGCCAGACCATCACGCGCGCCATCGCCGATCAAAGCCGCACCATCCGCGTACCCGTGCACATGAACGACCGCATCCGTCGGCTCTACAAAGTGATGCGAGAGATGGAACAGGTCAAGGGCAGGCAGCCTACCCCTCAGGAGCTCGCCGAAGAGCTAGACCTGGACCCCGACCAGATCGAGTGGATGCTGAAGGTGTCCTGGCGACCGATCTCGTTGGAGCAGCCCATCGGCGAAGACGAAGATGCTGAATTCGGCGCGTTCATCGAGGACGAATCCTCGCCCACGCCGCAGCAGCGGGTATATGAAGAATTGTTGCGCTCCCGCATTGAGGAAGTGCTCAGCACCCTGACGCCCCGCGAGCAGCGCATCCTGCGCCTGCGCTTTGGACTGGTGAACGGCATCAGCTACACACTGGAAGAGGTGGGACAAAAGTTCGGCTTAACGCGCGAGCGCATCCGGCAGATCGAGGCGCGCGCGCTGCGCCGCTTGCGCCACCCCCGACGCGCGCGCCTGCTCCGCGATTATCTTTAGATTAAATTAAGATGAGAACATGGCACGGCACGCCACGCCGTGTTCGCTAGAATCCTCGCTCGAGTATGAAGCCGAGCAAGCTCATCATGTGCGGGGCGGCGGCTGTCTTGGCTTTGGCGGGGGTGCTCAAAGGGGGGGTGGTGCTCTCTCAGGAGGCTGAACCCACACCTGAACCCACACCCGAGCTGACGCCAACCCCAGCGGCGCGCGTGCGCGTGCCAGAGAACACGATCAATATCGCTCTTCTAGGCATTGATACGCGGCCCGATCGCAACTTCCGAAACACCGACGTGATTATGATCGCTAGCGTCAACCTGGACACGTCGGCTGTGGCGCTGATCTCGATACCAAGAGATACGCCCGTGCATGTCCCCAATTTCGGCACCTACAAGATCAACACGATCTATGCAGCCGGCGGGCCAGATGGGTTCAAGCGCATGATGCTCTACAACTTCGGACTGCGCATTGACCACTACGTTGTTGTGAACTTTTCCGCAGTGGTAAAAGCCGTGGACGCGCTCGGGGGCGTAGACATCATCGCCACATGTCCGCTCGACCACACCTTCCCCCGCGATCCATACTATATGGGAGGTCCTATCCTCGCTCAAGATCACGTGGATTACTTCACAGGCGAAGTGTGGCCCGCAGGCTCTCCCGTGCCCACGCTGCGCATCTACATTCCCAAGCCAGGCATCTACACCTTGAACGGGCTACAAGCGCTCGCCTACGCGCGCGCGCGCTATGGAGTGCCCGGCGGGGACTTCGATCGCGGGCGGCGCGAGCAGCGCTTGCTGCGCGCCATGCTGGCGAAAGCGCGACAACTTGAGCCAGTTTCCACAGCAACGCGCCTTTACCAGGCGGTGAAAAGCGAGGTGGAGACCGATCTTTCGTTTGAATCTCTGCTGAAACTGGGCATGGCTGCCGCTCGCCTTGGCGATACCACTGTGCGCAGCTACTATCTCATGAGCGAAGACTTCAACGGCGCGGCGCTGAACAACAACACGCCGCTGGCGCGCGGGAGTTGGTCTGGTTTCATTCAAAGGGTGTTGAACGTCTCCCTGAATCGGCGCACGGCTGAACCCATTCGGGTGCTGGTGCTCAACGGCACGAGCGACGTCGGTTTCGCCGTTGCCGCTGCTGACCGACTTCGCGAGCTGGGGTTTGAGATCGCCGACTTGCGCCCCGCCAGCCAACCTAGCGAGCGCACCTTGATCCTGGACCACTCCACCAACCCCAAAGGCAGCCCAATCAACTTGCTGAGGCGCGCGCTGAACCTTGATCAGTCTCAAATCGTCAAAACACCTGGCGAGGGGGACGTCTATCTCACCGTCATTGTCGGGCCAGACTTCAACACCTGCTACTACGCCAGAACACTCAAAGACACGGGCAGTGCGCCGATAGAAGCTTCCTCTGTGGACGCTCGCGAGCCACCCTTAAAACCCTTCGCTCCATCAGACGCGAATCCGCCTCAATCTCTCAAGGAGAGCTGGTCTAGCCCTGGCTTGCCGCTCGAGTTGACACAGGGAGGAGGTGTGGAAGGCTTTGGCGTCATACCTGTATCTGCCAGCTCGCTCATCTCTTTCGCCGTGCCTGCTGGCAAGACCGTAGCTGCGCATAGCGCGCCCTCCACTCGCGCGTACGTGCTCAGGAGGCTGCCACAAGGCTTCACAGCCACAATCGAGGGGCGCAGCGTAGATGGTCAATGGCTGCAGTTCACGCTGCCGCGCGACACGCGGAAAGCCTGGGTGCGCGCGGACGCGGTTGAGATGCTCACGCCACAGCCGTCGCCCACACCCGAGAGCGATTCCGCCATCACCGCATCGCCTTCACCTGACGTCAACCTTGAAGCCACTCCACCAGCGGCTTCACTCACCAACGCTCTCACACCACAGCCGATGCCCATACAGACAGCGACGCCCGCGCCCCAAGAGATGTCGCCGTCACTGGTGCGGGTTTTGGGCAATGGCGGTGTGAACTTGAGAGCCGAGCCTTCTCTGAAAGGAGCAGTGCTTGCTGTGCTGCGCCCAGGAACGCAGTATCCTGTGCTTGCGCAGGACGCTTCTGGAGATTGGGTGCAGGTGAAAGCAGGCGATCAGATTGGCTGGGTTAATCGAGCCGTGGCGCAGATCATCACCCCGCCGCCGCTGCCCAGTCAGGTGCAAATTCCGCCCGCCCGCACCGTCAACCTGCGCGCCGCGCCTTCTCTCTCTGCCGCAGTGTTAGCTGTGCTGCAAGGCGGCAGCCAGTATGCGGTGCTTAGTCAGGACGCTTCTGGCGAGTGGCTGCAAATCCAGGCAGAGGGCAACACCGGCTGGATCAACCGCGCCGTCGTGATCGTGACACCGAACTGAGGGTGACACTGCGCGCTGCACCCACCAAGCGCGAGTGGGAAGAAAACCTCCAGCAATTACAATGCGCGACGTGATACGTCACCTCGTCGCTGGATGCTTGCTGCTGTCGCTCGGTGTATGGCTGGCAGCCTGCCAGAGTGATGAAGACGCGCGCACACGTCAGCAGCCTGCACCCCCGCGGCTCGGTGAGTTTGACGAAGCCGCCATCCGCAACGTGAATCCCGAAGCGCTGCCCCTCCTGCCAGAGATCACGCCGTCGCTTCAAGCGAGATTGCGCCAGACCTACGCGCGCGGCAAGGCGCTGGGCAGAAACCCGCGTGTGTTCACCAAGCTCGGAGACTGCATGACCGATACGCCTCACTTTCTAGCCCCACTGGGCGACGGCAACTATGTGCTCGGCGAACACAGCAACCTGGCGCAGGTGATCGCGCGCTTCCAGGACACACCCGCCCGGCAGGGGCGCTGGCAGCAAAACGCCTTCCTCACGCCGAGCCTGGCTGCCGCAGGTGGATTTAACGTCGCCTCACCGCTCGACCCCACCTGGTCAGACCCAGCGTGGTGCCGTGCGGAGGAGTCGCCGCTGGCTTGCGAGCTGCGCGTGGCAAACCCGGCGTTCGCCGTGATCATGTTCGGCACGAACGACGTCAACACCACCGACCTGTCATCGTTCGACTTCTACCTGCGCACCGTGATCAGCCAAACGCTGGATGCAGGTGTGATCCCCCTTCTGAGCACCTTCCCCCCTCGACCAGAGAACCCCGAGAAGTCCAGGCAGATCAACCAGATCGTGGTGCGCGTGGCACAGGACTACCAGATACCGCTGGTGAACCTCGCGCGGGCATTGGACGGGCTGCCGCACAGAGGGGTGAACCCAGAAGACACCACGCATCTGACCTTGCCGCCCGATGGGCGAGCGGACGTTTTCACCCCAGAGGGTTTGCAATACGGCTTCAACGTGCGCAATCTGCTCACGTTGCAGGCGCTGGCGCGGGTGCTCGCAGCCGTGGAGTGAGGCGCGCTCAGCGATAGCCGCACACGCGCCAATCTCCACCCTCGACGACCACTCTGAACGCGCGGTCCGCCAGGTTCAGATCGCGACGTTCTCCGTCGTAGCTGGTGAGGATGCTGCCCTCGCAAGCCACCCACGCCACATCTCCCTCCTGACCCAGCAAGCGACAGCTCATGTTGCTCAGTTGCGGGCTGCGCCCCTGAATGGAGGTTGCCTCCAGGCGGGCGTTCTGCTCCCAATCCGCGCAGGAAAGCGCGATCATCCGTGAAACGTCGCCGCGCACGCGCGCTTGAAGGTAAGCCTCAACGTTGCGCGGCGCGTTGTCCACTGGCGCAACAGACCCACAACTCGCCAGCGCAACCAGCAGCAGGACGAGCCACCATCGAGATCGCCCGCCGAACATGGCGAGGGGACTCATACCAGCTTGAGCAGGCGACGAATCTCTTCGATGTGCTCGCGGGCGTGGTCGGGCCAAACCAGCATCGTCTCAGCCAGTCGGCGCGCGCTCGCTTTGCGGGCGAGGAAGCCTGCCGGCAGCGCGTTGAGCAACGCCACTGTCTCCGCCTCGTTGCGCTTCAGCTCGGTGAGCAATGCCTGCACCGTGGGGAAGCCGTTGATGACAGCGTCCAGCCGCTCGCGCAGCGTGGGGCTGTAGCGATAGTCTTGAAGCGGCTCTTCTGCGTTGATCAGACACGTGATCCAGTGATGGATGTAACGCTCGCCCTCGATGAGATGCGCCAGGACGTGTCGCACGCTCCAGCGACCACCCAGAGGCACACGCGCGGCGCGCTCGTCGCTCACGTTCTTCAACGCTTGGGTCAGATCGCGGTTGACTTCAGTGTATTTGCGCGCCACGATCTCTGCCAACACCTCGTGATCGCGGGGCACGTCCAGCACAGCAGACCCCAGCGTGATCGCGGCATTAAACCGATGACCGTTGCGCGCGATGTCCACCTTCAGCTTATCCCCCACTTTGCGTTGCTGCAACGCGGCAGACAGCGACTGCTCGTTGACCATGCGGGTGTTGCCGAGAGAGAGCAGCACATCCCCAACTTGAATGCCCGCTTCGGAAGCCGGGCTGTTGGGATGAATCGCCACGACGCGCACGCCTTCTTCGGCGGCGATGCCATTGGAAGAGACATCCAACCCCAACGACGGACGGGCAGCCGCGCGTTGATCAACGCCAGTCTCCAGGACTGAGACCAGGTTGTCGAGCGCGGCGTTCCAGCGCGCCTCTTCTTGCGCCAGGTGCTTCGAGTTAGCCCTGCCTTCACCAGAAAGTGTGAGCGTGAGCGCGGTGCAGTTGTCCTTCTCTGCAAGTGCAGCAGTCACCGCCACCTCGCTGCCGTCCTCATCGCCCCGCAACACAAAGGCAACTTTCTTGAGGGGTGTCAGAGCGACGTAGCGCCCCATCAGCGCGCTTCCGTCATCCCATTGGCAGTAGATGCGCCCGCCAACAAAAGGCTGCACCAGCGCCAGGTCACAGAACCACTCGCGCAGGGCGGTGGCGTTCGTGAAGGACATATAAACCAGCGCGGGGGATGCGCAAACAGAGCGCTTCAGCGTAAATGTTTTGCTCGCCATAGGTTTAAGCAAGATCGTGAAAGGAGCTTTCGCTGGCTATTCGAGCAGAGATAGTCACGCGGGCTTGCTTGATCTGGCATCACTATCGCTGTTCCGTGTTGCAACGCAAATTATACCTTAAAAAACGCGAGGCAATGTTAAAAAGCCCCGACGGCGCTGCAAAACTACAATCAGGGTATGACGAAGCCTGCTTCACGCTCGCGGCGCGTTGTGCGGATCGGTCTGGTGCAGGAGCGCTGGCACGCCGATCCGCGGCGCCACGCTCAGGCGCTGCGGCGCGGCGTTCTACACGCCGCGGCGCAAGGCGCGCAAATCATCTGTTTGCAAGAGTTGACCTTGCACCGCTACTTCGGCGACGTGAAAGACCCTGCGCTGTTTGCGCTCGCCGAGCCTCTGGAGGACGGTCCGACCAGCGCGCTGTGTCGTGCGTTAGCAAAAGAGTCTGGCGCGTATGTGGTGGGTTCACTCTTCGAGTGTGGCAAGCCGCTGCGGCGCGCCAACCGCGCGACTGCCGCGCACTACTACAACACGGCGGTCATCTTCGCACCAGATGGTTCGCTGGTTGGGTTCACACGCAAACAACACATCCCCCGTGGCACAGGCTATGAGGAGGAGTTCTACTTTGAGCCTGGAGACTCCAACTATCCGGTGCATGATTTGGGGCTGATCAAGTTGGCTGTGCCGACGTGCTACGACCAATGGTTTCCAGAGGTGGCGCGCATCTACGCGCTGAAGGGCGCCGAGCTGATCGTGTATCCCACCGCCATCGGCAGCGAGCCAGACTTCCCACGCTTCGACTCGCAGCCGCGCTGGCAGACCGTGATGCAGGCGCACGCCATCAGCAACGGCATCTTCGTCGCCGCAGTCAATCGCACCGGTCAGGAAACGATGGTCAGATTTTATGGGTCGTCGTTTGTGTGCGACCCGACCGGCGTCATACTTGCTCAAGCGCCGCGCAATCGTTCTGCTGTGGTGGTGGCAGATCTGGATTTCGGCGTGATGGAGTTCTGGCGGAAGCTGTTTCCCCTCCTCGAGCAGCGCCATCCAGAGACCTACCGCCCGCTCACGCGCCCCACTGCGTAAGCTCGCCCGCTTCCACCCGCCGCATCACCTCCCACCAGAAGGCTTGCGCGTTAGCGATGTCGCGCTGCGTCTTGGCGTCCAGCGGGTGACGAAACGGCAGGTCGTCCACCCGGTCAAAGAACTCCTCCACTAGCGCGTCGGCATCAAAGGTGGTGATGCGGCGGTCGCGCACCACCACGCTACCGTTGACGATGACATGCCGGACGGACTGGCTCGTCTCCACATGCACCAACATGCCGTAGGCGTCGTTCATGGGGGCGAGCAAAGCGCTGCGGGTGTCGAGCAGGGTGACATCAGCCAAAGCGCCAGGGCGCAACACGCCTAATTGATCGCGCAGCAGGAGCGCGGCTGCCCCGTTCACCGTCGCCATGTCAAACGCTTCGCGCGCGGAGATCCAGCGCGCGGGGTCTGTGTCGGTGAGGTTGTGGATGAGCGCTGCCAGCTTGATGGCATCGAAGATGTTTTGGTTATCGCTGCTGCACGCACCATCCACCCCCAGCGCCACTGTGATGCCGCGGTCGAGCATCTGGCGCAACGGCATGAGACCACTGCCGAGCTTGAGATTCGCCGCTGGGTTATGCACGGGGATCGCGCCGCGCTCCGCTAAACGGTCCAGGTCAGCCGCGCTGCGAATCCAGACGGAGTGTGGGAGGGTCAGCTCTGGTGAGAGCAGGTCCTCGTCGTAGAGCCAGTGGATGATGGTTTTGCCCCGCGCGCGTCGGATGCAGTAATCTTGCACGCGCGTCTCGACGCAGTGCATGTGCACACCAGCCCCGAACTTGCGAGCAAGCTCAAAAGACGCGCGCAGGCATTCGGTGGTGACAAGTTGCCCGGCTGCGGGACCGAGGAAGGTTTGCAGCCGGCCGTTGTCGTGCTGGTGCCAATCGCGCATCCAGCTCTCGAAGAGCGCCAGGTTGTCGCGAAGTACGCCGCGGCGATAGTCCTCTCTGTCGGCGCGGTAGCCGCCATGAGACAAGCCGTACACACTGCCCCGCAAGTCGTAGCCGAGCGCATCTGCCACGTCGAGCACGTAGTCGTGATCGTCGTACATCGGAGCGACGGCGGCGCGGATGCCGCTATCAGCATACGCTTGCATGGTGGCATCGAGGAGCTCTCGCCGCCAGGGCCCGCCATGCCAGAGATGGTCGAGCGTGCCGGTCACACCGCCGAGCAGCATCTCGATGGCGCTCATCGCGGCGCAGAGGTAATGATCGCGAGGGGTGTATTCGCCACATGTGCCATACAACCACACCAACCAGGGTTCTAGCGGCATACGCTCGGTCGCGCCGCGCATGAAGTTTTCGGGCGAGTGTGTGTGCGCGCTGATCAGACCAGGAATAGCCAGTAAGCCGCGCCCGTTGATCACCTCTATATTGCCTGCAGGTGCAGAAGACAACACCGTGGCGCAGTTCAGTTCGTCTGATGGGGCAATGCGCACAATGCGATTTGCCTCTATCAGGATAGACTGATCGCGCGCCACACTGCGCGCCGCGTCGGGGTTCAACACATCCACGTGCTCGATGAGCAAGCTCATAGTCTGGAGATAATACGCTATTCGACGCGGCAGCTCCACAGCGCGCTGTGTGAAGTGAGGACGGCGGCGGGAGCATCGTGGTATGCCACGGCGGGGAATAGCGCGGTTGCTTTTGTGCTACAATTTTCTGCACACTAAATCAGGAGGCGTAGCACAGAGATGATCAGCTCACCATCCTTCTCACGCGCTGCGATTGAGCGGCTCTCTTGCTGCGTCGGCAATGCTGCGCGCCACAACGTCTGAGCACATTTTGTGTTCGCGAAAGTGCCGTTTAAGCCACGAGAGACGAGAGTCGCTCCGTGGCTTTTTTATTCGCTCCGTCTTGTGTCTTGCGATTCGTGTTCCCGTTTGTGTTCGATTGCGCGCCATGATCTATCTCAAACGTCTGCTTCCTTTAGCGGCGCCCTACCGCCGCAGCATCTTGCTCACCGCGCTATTCACGCTGGGCGGGCTATTCTCCAACCTGGTCGTCCCACAGATGCTAGGGCGAGCTGTGGACAACGGCGTTTTGCGGCTCGATCTGCAGGCTACGCTGTTCTGGGTTGCCGCGCTGATCGCCGTGGCTGCTCTGCGCAGCTTGTTCTTCTACTTGCAGGGTGTGTGGCAAGGCACTATCGGCGCCGACATCGTGCGCGACCTGCGCAACATGCTATATGCCAAGCTACATCGGCTTCCCTTCAGCTACTACACCATCACGCCAACGGGTCAAATCATGAGCCGCATGTTGAGCGACCTGGACGCCGTGGAACAGTTTGTCGTGTTTGGCTTCACCGCAATGATCACAGAGATCAGCACATTTGTGCTGACGCTGGCAATCCTGCTACAGATAGATTGGCAGCTCACCCTCATCGTTCTGGCGCCGATGGGGTTGATGTATTTCCCAATTGCGCGCTTTCGGCTCAGGCTCGACCCGGCGTGGGAGGCGGTGCGTGAACAGATGGGGCGGCTGACCACCGTGCTGCAAGAGAATGTGTCTGGCATTCGTGTGGTGAAGGCGTTCGGGCGCGAGCAGTTCGCCACAGACCAATTCGAGCGAGAAAACCAGCTCAACCGCCAACGCAACGTGGAGCGCGGGCGGTTAGAAGCAGCCGCCTTCCCCACGATGGACCTGATTAGCGGTCTCTCGTTTCTCACACTGTTGCTGGTGGGCGCGCTGCGCATTGCAGATGGTTCACTGTCGCTGGGCACGTTCACAGCGTTCACGTGGTATATCTGGGCGTTGATCTGGCCGATCCGCCTGATCGGTTGGTTCATCAGCATCTCCCGCCAAGCGGTCGCCTCGGCGAAGCGGCTGTTCGAGATCGCAGACGCCGAAGAGAGCATCCGATCACCACTTGCGCCCCGCGCTGCTCCTCCGCCGCGCGGTCAGGTGGTCTTTGAGAACGTGCATTTCAGCTTTCCCGATGACCCCGATACACCTGTGCTGCGCGGGCTGAACCTGCGCGTCGAGCCAGGTCAGACAGTCGTCATTCTGGGCAGCACTGGCAGCGGGAAGAGCAGCGTGATCAACCTGGTGCCGCGGTTCTACGATGTCACCGCCGGGCGCGTGCTGGTGGATGGCGTGGACGTGCGCGATTACGCGCTGGAGGAGCTGCGCAGCCGCATCGCCATCGTCCCCCAGGAGACGTTCCTGTTCAGCGCCACACTGCGCGAGAACATCGCTTTTGGCAAGCCAGATGCCGCGATGGAGGAAATCATCGCCGCCGCCAAGACCGCCCAGGTGCATGAGTTTGCGGAGCAGCTCCCCAAAGGCTACGACACCTTAATCGGCGAGCGCGGAGTCGGCTTGAGCGGCGGGCAACGCCAACGTGTGGCGCTAGCCCGCGCCGTGCTGATGAACCCCACCATCCTGCTGCTCGACGAGGCGACCAGCGCGGTGGACACGCGCACCGAACTACTCATCCAGCGCGCGATGGCTGATGTGATGCGCCACCGCACCAGCATCGTCATCGCGCAGCGATTGAGCACGATCCGAAACGCGGACAAAATTGTCGTCCTTCAGGATGGCGTTGTGGTTGAGGAAGGCACCCACGAAGCGCTATACGCGCTGGGTGGCGCGTATCGTGCGCTATACGATGCTCAGCTCCGCGACCAAGCCTCTCGGCAGTTCATCCAGGAACAGCTCCCAGACGCCCCGCCTCATGGCGTCGCCCAACCTCAGCCCACCTTCTAGTGCGACGGGATGGAACACACTCAAGCCAAAATCATCGAAGCCAGCCCAGCGCAGCGACACCTCCTGCGCGCTTTATTCGAGCTGTACGCGCACGACCTCAGCCCTTTCACTGGCGCCGATGTGGACGCCGATGGGCGCTTCACGCCAGCGCACTTTCTGAAGGGAAGCTGGTCGCCAGACTTTCACCCGTTCCTCTTGCGAGTGAACGGCGCATGGACTGGCTTCGCCTGGGTGACGCGCGGCAGCTACATCTCGCCTGGTCGGGCAATGAACTACCTCATGGCGGAGTTCTTCATCTTGCGCAAGTATCGCCAGCAGGGACTGGGACAGCGATTCGCGCATCATCTGTTCCGACGTTTTCCAGGCGTCTGGGAAGTGGGGCAACTTCCCCTCAACCAGGATGCCATCGCTTTCTGGCGACGGGTCATCGGAACATTCACAGATGGACAATACGAGGAGCTGCACGTGGACAACGACCTCTGGCACGGACCTGTGCAGCGCTTCATCACCGGCTAAGAAGCCAAAAAGCTATCCTTTCAACAAATCATTACATCAATCATGTCTGCCAGCTTTGAAGCGTTCGAGGAGGCACTCACAGAGGAGCCTGAGGAGCGCCCTTTCAACTACGCCTACTTCAGGCGGCTGTTGCGCTACTTAAAGCCTTACCGTCGGCGGTTGCTGATTGTAGGTGGACTGGTGCTGGCAAGCACAGTAGCGAATCTCAGCGAGCCATTGCTGATCGCGCTGCTCATAGATGAGGGGGCGCTGAAAGGCAATGTAGGGCTCATCGTGGCGCTGATCGCCGCTGCACTTGTGCTACGGCTGATCTCGTGGGCGGCGACCGGAATGCGCATCAACGCGATCAACGAGATCGGGCAAAGCGTAATGCACGACATGCGTCACGAGCTTTTCACGCATATTCAGAAGCTGAGCCTGCGGTTTTACGACAATCGCCCAGTGGGCAAAATCATGTCGCGCATAACCAGCGACATCGGCTCGATCAACGAGCTGTTGAACGGCGGGCTGACCATGATTCTGGCGGAAGGCTTAAGCCTGATCGGCATTATGGCGATCATGCTGTCCATCAACTGGCAATTAGCGCTCGCCTCTTTTATCACGCTGCCGTTCATGTATCTGGTGTTTGGCACACTGCGCGCGCGCGTGGAGACCACCTGGAAGAACGTGCGTAAGAGCGCATCTAACCTGAACGCCAACCTCAATGAGAGCATCAATGGCATTCGGGTGACGCAGGCTTTTCGCCGTGAGTCGCGGAACATACAACGCTTTCAACAGATCAACCAGTGGAATCGCAACGCCAACGTGCGCGCTGTGCAACTGGACAACCTGATTTGGCCTCTGTTCGACTTTATCGGCGTGTGCGGCACTGCCTTGCTGGTCGTGGTTGGCGCGGTCCAGGTGCTCGCTGGCACGGTGTCCATTGGTGTTATTTCTGCGTTTATCAACTATCTGTGGCGATTTTGGGCGCCGATCAGCGCGCTGAGCCGCGTGTATTCGCAGGTGCTCAGCGCAATGGCAAGCGCGGAGCGCGTGTTTGAGTTCCTGGACACAGCGCCAGAAATCCAGGACGCGCCCGGTGCAATCGCTCTGCCGCGCATTCGCGGCGAGGTGGAGTTTGACAACGTGCATTTTGCTTATAACCTCGCTGGCAAGCACGCGCTGCGCGGGGTGAGCTTTCGGGTGCAGCCTGGGCAGACGGTCGCTATCGTCGGACCGACGGGCGCAGGCAAGACCACCATCATCAACCTGTTGATGCGCTTTTACGACCCCACTCAGGGCGCTGTGCGCGTGGACGGATACGACTTGCGCGATGTCCAGCTTCAATCGCTGCGAGAACAGGTGTCGCTTGTGCTGCAGGAGCCATTCATCTTTAGCGGCACACTGCGTGACAACATCCGCTATGGCAAACTCAACGCGACTCAAGAGGAGATTGAGCGCGCTGCTAAGGCTGTCGGGCTGGACCGATTCGTCAGCCGACTGAAAGAGGGCTACGAGTACGAGGTGGAAGAGCGCGGCGGACGGCTCTCACTAGGACAGCGGCAGCTCGTTTCCTTCGCGCGGGCGCTGCTTGCCGACCCGCGCATTCTCATCCTCGACGAGGCGACCTCCTCTGTGGACACCCAGACAGAACTGATAATCCAACAAGCGCTACAGACACTGCTGCGCGGACGCACGGCGTTTGTGATCGCGCATCGCTTAAGCACCATCCGCAACGCCGATATGATTCTAGTAATGCAGGATGGGCAGATCGTTGAGCAGGGCACGCATGAGGCGCTTATGACAAAGCGCGGGCTTTATTACCGACTGGTCACCGCACATCAAAGCGAGTCCGCTTTATCAGGGGCAACAGAATCCGCATCTTCGATACAATCATGGATGTGAGTCGTAGAGAGAGGGAGCGCCCCCGTCTTCGCAGCTCTCGCTGGGCATCGTTGCTAGGGCTGGTGGTGGCTGCCATGCTCATTTTGAGCATGTTGGCATCCGCTGTGTTCATCATTCCTGCCCCTTGAAGTAAGGGCTATTTCGCACTTAGCAAAGGACTTTCAAGCCATGACCGATCGCAGCATCGTTCGCACGACAGAGGCTCCCGCAGCCATCGGACCGTATTCTCAGGCAGTTGTAGTGGGAGACCTGGTCTTCTGCTCGGGGCAGATTCCGCTTGATCCTGCAACCGGGCAGATGATCGAGGGAGACGTGCAGGCACAAACCCACCGGGTGTTACAAAATTTGCGTGCTGTTCTGGAGGCGGCGGGGAGCAGTCTCTCCCAGGTGGTGAAGACCACCGTGTTTTTGCAAAACATGAACGACTTCGCCGCGATGAACGCTGTGTACAGCGAGTATTTTGGCGATCAGCCGCCTGCGCGCTCCACAGTTGAAGTGGCGCGGCTGCCGCGCGGCGCGCTGGTGGAGATAGAGTGCATTGCGATTCGGTGAGCGACGCGACACCGCAAGAGCAGAGAGGAGGCTGCTACGAGCCTCCTCTCTCTTTTTTGAAGACTTCAGCACTCTCCCGCAGCAGGCTGGCTACGGAAAGCACGAATGACCCAGCGTCCACCCGTTTGTATTAGCTCGTAGGTGTAGTCTCGCACATCGCACACCTGCACATCACTTAAGGGATTGTCGTACTTCCAGGCTTCTCTGGAAGAGACTGTAGCGCCGACGTCAACCTGAGAAAGCAAGCGTGGCGGTTGCAGATAGCGAAAGGACACCTTCAGCGAGTTCCGCTGTGTGGGGCTCATGCGCACTGCGCGCAGGAGGGTGGTGTTTCCAAACTGGATCACCCGTTCCCAGGCTGCCCCCGACCAAAACTGTCGCAGGTCGGAGGCGTCAACCCTGCCGATGTAGAAGAGAACCAATTGCTCGTTCATGTCCAGAATGGTCTGAACAGCGGGATGTTGTGGGGGGCTTTGGGTGGGTGTAGCAGAGAGCGTGGGAACGGGGGAAGGCACAGCGGTGGGCGAAGGCGTTGGTTCGGGTGTGTCGGCGGGCAACATTCCCCGAGCTTGTGGGAGAGCGACAGGCTGCTCAGGTGTGGGGGGGGAGTGGAGCGGAGACACCTGTTCACTGTTCAGGGATGGCGCAACTGGAGCAGTCGTCAGCGCATCTGGCGGAGGGGTCACTTGTCCGCTACGACTGGAGATAGCAATCACGCTCACCAGTAGCAGAGCCAGCAAGACGGGGACGACAAACAAAAGCGGGGTTGCGGATGCGGTGTGTCGAGACTGTGCTGTTTCCAGCTCCCTCAGCGCGGCAGCCAGCTCCTGAGACTCCCAGACTTCTGGGCGGAGTTCACGCAGCCGTCTGCAAAGCGCTCTCAGCTTCCCCTGCTCAGACGCCCATGTCACAATTTCGCGCGATTTTCCAAACTGCCCAACGCCCGGCAGGGCGGCGTAGTTCGCCCCAATATCCTGGCAAAGGGAGGAAAGTTCCGTCTCCGTGAATTCTGTGAGGAGGACGTTGCGCAGCTTGGTAAAAAGCAGGTCACTCATGGCTTGCGGGCAACAGGTCAACTTTGTTGGATCGTGGTTTCACGTGAAACACACACAGACATTCTCGCACTCGCTTGTTTCACGTGAAACGCTGCGCAGTAGGCGCGCCCAGCAGGATTCGAACCCACAACCCCTTGATCCGAAGTCAAGTGCTCTATCCAGTTGAGCTATGGGCGCACACAGTAGTGCTATTATTATATCCTGTGTTGCCGGGTCCCGTGCGGCAAAAGCCATCGAACCCCGCCAGGACCGGAAGGGAGCAACGGTAAGATGACCCTTTTGGGTGTCACGGAGCGCCCGGCAGCACTGGTCTTTTAGAGCATGTCAGATTCGTCATTTCTGATGCGCGTCGTTAGCAACGTTCGCCGTGCGCGTTGGTTTGCGATCCCCATCGTTCTGGGCATCTTTAGCTTGCTGACCGTCGGCTACCTTAGCAGCTTCGCAGTTGTGCGCATTCAGGATGATAACCGCGCGCTGAACATCCGCACAAACCAGTCTTTGGTGCGCGATGTCCTCCGCGAGGCTGGCATCACGCTCCACCCAGAGGATACGACCATCCCTGCCCTTGACCAGACGCTCGGGTCCGAAAGACTCATTCAAATCCGCCGCGCCCGTCTGGTGCAGTTCACGGTTGACGACCAATTGCCCCGCTTGCTGCGCACACAGTCCGAAAGCGCGCGGGAGCTGCTTCAACAACTTGGGTTCAATCTGACTGTGAATGACTACCTGACCGTCAACGGCGAATTCACCGACCAGATTCCTCGCCGCCAGCGCAGCGACCAGGATGATGCCAGCGCCACTCTGCCAGACGCAGAGATTGTGCTTCGCCGCAGCGTGTCAGTCACTATTCAAGAGGGAGATTCCGTTCAGACGCTGCGCACTGCCGCGCGCACCGTGGGCGAAGCATTGCTGCAAGCAGGATACATCCTGCACCTGGCAGATAGAGTGGACCCCCCTCCGGACACGGTGATTCGCCCTAATCTTCAAATCCGCCTGGAGCGCGCCAAACCTGTCACCATCTGGGTAGATGGGCGATCTGTGCGCACGCGCACACTCCGAGACACCGTCGGCGAGGTGCTGGCTGAAATGAACATCGCCTTGCTGGACGAAGACTACGCGCTGCCCTCGCTGGATGCACCTGTCACGCCACAAAGCGAAATTCGGGTGGTCCGCATCCGCCGCGAACTGCAGGTTCAACAAAACACCATCCCGTTCGAGACGCGCTGGGAGCCTGACCCTGAGCTGGAGCTGGACACGACTGCCGTAGCACAGGAAGGCGCTGCCGGGGTGCGCGAGCGCCGCAGCCTGGTGACGTTCGAGGATGGCATCGAGGTGAAACGCACTCTGGTCTCAGATTCCATTCCCGTGCCACCACAGCCGAAGATCAACAAGTACGGCACCAAGATCGTCATCCGCACACTGGACACGCCCGCCGGACCTGTGCAATACTGGCGAAAGATTCGTATGCTGGCAACGTCCTACTCCGCCAGCACGGCTGGAGTGCCTCGCAACTCGCCGTGGTACGGGCGCACCCGTTGTGGCGAACCCATGCGATTTGGCATTGTCGCTGTTGACCCGCGCGTCATCCCCTTGCGCAGCAATGTGTACGTACCTGATTACGGCATAGGGCTTGCGTGCGACACCGGCAGCGCTATCATCGGCAAACGAATTGACCTGGGCTACGACGACAACAACCTGCGCCTGTGGTATCGCTGGGTGGACGTTTACCTGCTCACGCCCGTGCCCAGCAACATTCGGTACCGCCTTGATTAGACATCCGCACCAGTCAGGTCACACACCGCGCCGCAGCCTGGGTCAGCACTTTCTTATCAACCAGCACGACATCACGCGCATTGTGTCGGCTGTGCATCTCACTCCTCGCTCGACCGTGATCGAGATCGGACCAGGGCTAGGCGCGTTGACGCGCCGACTCGTCGCAAGCGCACACACCGTCATTGCCGTTGAGCTGGACAGCAGCCTTGTGGCGCAGCTTCCCTCTATGCTAGGGTTTCCCAGCAATCTCAAGATGATTCACGCAGACATCCTAAAAGTGCGGTGGGAGGACCTGTTGCAACATGCTGGTGAGTCTGCGGAGGTAGTCATCGTAGCCAATTTACCCTACTACATCACCTCTGCCGCCATTCGGCACATCCTAGAGGGTGGGTGTCCCTATCACGTGGCTGTGCTCACAGTGCAGTGGGAGGTGGCAGAACGCATCGTCGCAAAGCCACCAGAAATGAACCTGCTGGCACTTAGCGTACAATTCTACGCGCAACCAGAAATTCTTTTCCGCATCCCCCCCAGCCATTTCCATCCAGCGCCGGCAGTTCATTCTGCTGTAGTACGGCTCAAACCGCACTCCGTGCCTCAACCTGTATCCGCCCGGCAGTTCTTCCGTTGGGCGCGGGCGGGGTTTAGTCAACCGCGAAAGCAACTGCGCAATACACTATCTGCAAGCTTGCGTGTGCCCAAGTCGCTCGTTGAAAGCATGTTGGAGCAGTGCCAGATAGACCCTTCTCGGCGCCCCGAATCGCTGAGTTTCCAGGAGTGGCTCAAGTTAGCTGGTCAACCATTACCTGAGGGATAAAGAAGCCTTTCAACTGCTGCTCGAGTGTCTCCAGCGCCATCTGGCTATGCGCCGCGAGGATGGCAAAGCTCACATCACGATAATTCACACCAGGTCGAAGCGGGAAGAGCGGCATTCGCAGATTGGTCTTGTAGCAACCGCCTGCCTCTTCCAGGATGGTCACAGCCGCAGCCACATCCCACACATGCACGCTTTGATCGAGGCTACCAAGACACACTCCCCGCGCAACCGATGCGAGGTCGTACGCGCTCGTGCCTGCCACGCGCGCCTTTGCCGCCAGAGTCCACGCGCCGAGCTTCAGCGTGCGACTGCAGCAAGCAAAGAGCTGCGAGGATGGGTGTGCCTCTGCCTGATCCTGGGTGAGCACGCGAATCGGCGCTCCGTTCAGCCAGGCGCCCAGTCCGCGCGCAGCGTAATACTGCTCGTTGAGCAGCGGGAAGTCCATCACACCTAGCACGGGGAAGCCGTTGTGCAGCAACCCCACCAGCACTCCCCACACTGGAAAACCATGCGTGAAATTTGTGGTGCCATCAATTGGGTCAATGACCCATGTCCATTCTGCGCCCCGAAAGGTTTGTCCGCCTTCTTCAGAGAGACAGTCGTGGGATGGGAAGTGCGCGGTGATTGCTTGTCGCAAGGCAGCATCCGACTCCATATCAAAAGCGGTCACCAGCGAGCCATCCTGCTTCGCTTTTGCATGAACGCGATGTTGCGCTGGAATCACTTGACGCGCCACTTTCTGCGCGATGCATCGCGCAAAGTGGAGCGCGGCGCTCAGGTACTCTTGCCACCCCTGCACATGTGCAAGGGGCACGGGGGGCATATCTTCACACCTGAGCGATTTTCTAAAAGGCTCAAAGAAAGGGTCGCGCATCCTTTGCTGAATCGCCTCATCCAAGCTGGTCGAAGTGGAGCACGTTGGCATGGGAAAATAGGGATTGCTTATCATGCCTCTCCTGAGCCGTTGCAAACTGTTTGCATTGTACGCGCAAACCCTGTTATCAACAAGACCTTGCTGACAGGGGTAACCTCTCTATTTCTACTTCTTGCGCATCTGCCATTGTTGTCGTGTGGATGTTGTGGATAATCCACACGGTGTCCTACCTGTGGCGGGCTGATGGATGACGACTGCCACCCATAGTGTTGCGAGGTGTGCGGGTGTGTTAATGATATGTGAATGAGGCGTGGAAGTTGTGTCGCGCGTCTCCCTCCATCCAATGCGTGCGGGTCCGATATACAGGCAAACAATCCGTGCAAGCGCCACGAAACCCACAAGGTGTGCAAAAGGTGTTGCGCAGGCGGTGAGTTTGTGGATAATTAAAGAATGTGCAAGAGCCATAGAGTATTGAGATGCATCCAGGCGCTTGCTGTCGGGGTGGCGGTGGTGATGACGAGGGGGGAGGTGCGAGCGTCTCATGCAAAGCATCTCTGGTCTGATGTGCTTGGTGCTGGCTTGGCAGAAGTAGGTGCGGAGCATGAAACGCCTGTGCCCTCGCCGACGCCTCTGGAACCTGTGCTGCCGAAGCCAGTGATCGTCCCTCGCGTGCCGTTGACGACGCCCTCAAACATTCAGTCTACTCAGGTGTTCTCGCTTCACGTGGTGCCGCCGCCAGTAGGGATAGTTCGCCAGCCACCTGCGACGCTCAATATCGCTCTGCTGGGGGTGGATTCGCGCGGTGGGGTGAGCGGCAACACCGATGTGCTGATCGTGGCGAGCGTGCAACCGGACATTCCCGCAGTCACGCTCCTCTCTATCCCCCGCGATACGCTGGTGTACATACCTGGTCGTCGCATGGCGAAGGTGAACACAGCCTTTTCCCTCGGACCAGAGGTGTTTCGACAGACCATGCGCTACAACTTTGGGTTGCGCATTGATGCCTACGTTGCGGTGAATTTCACTGGGGTCGTGCGAACGGTGAACCTGCTGGGTGGCATTGAGATCGTCGCGCTGTGCCCAGTGTATCAAGTGTTTCCGCGCGACCCATTTTATCTGGCTGACCCTGAGCAACCAAACATCGTGACGCGCCCATACACCGACACGTTCACAGGTCGAGCGTGGGAGGTGGGGCAACCGGTGCCCACGATGACAATTAGCCTCCCTAGACCAGGCGTATACAAACTGGATGGATTGCGAGCGCTTGCCTACGCCCGAGCGCGATATGGCATTCGCGGTGGCGACGTGGATCGCGGGCGGCGCACGCAGGATGTGCTGCGCGCGATGTGGCAGAAAGCGCGCACCGATGGCTTGCTCACTCTCGCTCGCGCTCCGCAAATTTATCAGCAGCTTCAGCGTTATGTAAGAACCGATCTCTCTCTGTCACAGATCCTCTGGCTGGCTGGCATTGCTAATTCGCTAGAGCTAGGCGCGATACGCAGCCGCTACTTCGACGGCGTCGGCTTAACTGCGATGACGTTGCCAGAAGTGGGGGCGGTGCTGGTGCCCAACCGCGAGCGCATTCAACCCTTCCTCGAGCAGGCGCTGAGTGTGTCGCCCAATCAGGTCGTCGGCGATGGCATCCAGATAGAGGTGTGGAATGGTCACACGCGCTCCGATTTTGATCGTGTGGCAGTGGCGCGGCTGCGAGAATTGGGCTTCAGTGTCGTTTCGGTGGAGCGGGTGGATCAGGTGTACACCCAGACCCAAGTTGTGGACTTCACCACCACCTCAAAAGGAAGCGCGCTGCCGCTCCTTAAGCGCTCCCTCGGTGTGAAGGATGAAAATGTGACCACCTATCCCCGCGCCGACGGTCCGCGCTATCGCGTCATTGTAGGCAACGACTTTGTCTCCTGTTACCGCGATAACTACACCTTCTTCCAGCAAGCGCCATCTCCTGCGATCACGCCCACGCCCTCGCCCGACGCCACGCCCGCGCCGCCAACAGGAGAGCAGCCCCTTCAAGATTTGCCTGATGATCAGTTCGACGCGCTGTAGGGTTCAGTGCTCAATGCGAGGAAGGGTCACACCAGATTGTTTCTGATACTTGCCGCGCTTGTCGGCGTAGCTTTTCTCGCACAGCCCATCGGCGCTGAGGAAAATCAGTTGGGCGATGCCCTCGTTCGCGTACACCTTCGCGGGCAGTGGCGTGGTGTTGCTGATCTCAAGTGTGAGATAACCTTCCCACTCTGGTTCTAGTGGTGTGACGTTCACGATTAAGCCGCAGCGCGCATAGGTGGATTTGCCGAGGCAAATCACCAGCACATCGCGCGGGATGCGGAAATACTCTACGGTGCGGCTGAGCACGAACGAGTTGGGCGGGATGATGCACACGTCTCCGACGAAATCCACGAATGACTCGGCGACGAAGCGCTTGGGGTCCACGATGGCAGAGTTGACGTTGGTAAAAATCTTAAACTCATTGCTCACGCGAATGTCGTAGCCATACGAGGACAGCCCATAGCTGACGACACCCTGTCGGATCGAGTCCTCGACGAAGGGTTCGATCATCTGGTGCTGGAGCGCCATCTGGCGGATCCAGTGATCAGGTTTCACTCCCATGATGACATTCTGAGGTTACATTTTCGCTGGTGCGCTCATGCCCATGAGGCGCAGCACTTTCGCCAGCGTCAACCGCGTTGCGCGCGCCAGTTGAAGCCGCGCGAAGGTGGTCTGCGGCGCAGAGCCTTTGATGCGGCATTCCTCGTAGAACCTGCTGAAAAGGTAAGACACCTCGCGCGCGTATGTGGTGTAATGATGTGGTTGAAGCGTGGTCGCCACCAGCTCCACGACTTCGGGCAGCTCTATCAGCTTGCGAATGAGCGCCAGCTCGACGGGGTGTTCGTAGTGCAAGGGGGCGCTTGCGTCTATCTCCCAGTTTTCCTCAGCGGCGCGCGCCTCCAACGAGCAAATGCGCGCATGACCATACTGGACATAATAAACAGGGTTCTTCTCGTTTTGCTCGCGCAGCAGGGCGATGTCGAAGGTGAACTTGGTGTCTATGCTGCGCGAGAGCATGATGTAGCGGAAGGCGTCCACGCCAATCTCATCGAGCACGTCATCAATGAGCAGGGCGTTGCCCTTGCGTTTGCCCATCCGCACCTCTTCGCCCGCCCGCATGAGGGTGATGAAGCGATAGATCACCACTTTCACTGAACCCTCTGGCAAATCAATCGCGCGCGCGACAGCATACAACCGCTCCACGCTTGCCTGGTGATCCTCGCCCCAGACGTAGATCGCGGGGTTAAATCCGCGAATGACCACCTTGTGGTAGGCATAGGCGATGTCGCTGGCGAGATAGGTGGGGCGCTCCTCTGGCAAAGGAGCCACCTGCGGCGAGCGCATCACCACAGCCTGGACGGGCAGGCGCCTACCTGTTTCGTCCGTGTTCGCGGATTCCTCCGCGCCCTCCCGACCAGCACGGATGGGCGATCCGTCTTCGCTGAACCACAGTGCGCCTTCATGTTCTATCACCAGCCCTTTCTCGCGCAGGCGCGCGATCATCTGCTCGCCCAGCCCGCTCGTCCAAAGACTTTTCTCGCTGAAGTAGTTGTCGTAGTGAACGTTTAGGCGTTGCATGGTGCGCTGGATGTTCTCCATGACCAGCGCCACGCCGAGCTGCGCGATGGCGCGCGTCGCTTCTGAGCGCGCCATGTGCAGAAAGCGGTCGCCTTCGCGCGCTGCGATCCATCGTCCCACCTCTGCCACATCTTCACCTTGATAACCGCGTTCGGGCAGCGGCTCGTCTATGCCGAGCGCCTGTGCGTAGCGGGCAAACACGCTTTCGCCGAAGACGCGAATCTGGGCGCCTGCGTCATTGACATACCATTCGCGGTGCACCTGGTAACCTGCTGCTGAGAGCGTATTCGCCAGCACGTCACCCACCACCACATTGCGCCCCGTGCCCAGCGTGGCGTAACCTGTTGGGTTGGCGCTGCCGAACTCCACCTGCGCTTTGCGCCCCTGCCCAAGCGCGATCTCTCCCCAGCGCTCGCCCGCAGCGAGGATGCGCTCAACCTGGCGCGCGAGAAAATTAGGCGACAACCGAAAGTTCACAAAGCCGCTCACTGCCTCAGCTTTGAAATCAGGATGCGCGATGTGTTGTGCGATGACAGCCGCGATCTGCTGGGGTGACATGCGCGCCGCACGCGCAAGTTGCAAGGCGACGTTGGTCGCGTAGTCGCCGTGCTCTGGCTGGCGGGGGTGCTCAATCAAGATGTCGGAGGGAATGTCGAAAGATGGCAATTCTCCAGCCCGCTGGGCTGCTGCAATGGCATCTTTTACTGAATGAAGAATAGATGCACGAATCATGCCGATTGATGCGCCGCGTATTGTAGTGGGTGCGCGCATCGCAAAGGCGAGCGGGCAGCGATGACCTTCACACGCTAAAGAAACACCCTGCGAGAAGCTCAACAAGGTGCGTTGGATGCCATGCTGAGCAGCGAAAAGATCAACGGACGGCAGTTCCGCTAGTGCCGTCCGTCCACTTGGTTGATATGACGCGCGAGGGTATGTGGAGCTACTGCGACAAAATCCAGTTGATGGTTTTATCCGCCAGCAGATCCAACGCGCGAACGCTCATCTCGATGTGCTCTAGCTTGGTGTCTTCGATGGGGTTGTGGGAGATGCCGCGCAAGCTCTGCACAAACATCATCACGGTGGGGATTCCCGCTCGTGCAATCTCTGCGGCGTCGTGTAGAGGACCGCTGGGCAGCTTGTGCGCTTTGCCAGCGACCTCCACACAGCTTTCGTAGCAGAACTGCACCAACTTCGGATGGAAGAGGATCGGCTCGATGTTCCAGATGCGACTCCAGTGCACTTCGCACTTTTCCGCTTTGGCGGCGCGCTGGCTGGCTTTGATCGCCGCCTTGTACATCGTTGCCAGCTTGCCCGCCTTGAGGTGGCGCTGGTCGAGGGTGACTTCGCATTCGTTGGCGATGGCGGTGGGGATGCCTGGGCGCGTTACACAAGACCCAACCGTGCCCACGCCGCCGTTTTTCACAGCGATGTCGCGCACCTCCAGAGCGAAGCGAGCAGCAGCGAGCAGCGGGTCGCGACGCTTGTCCATCGGCGTGCTGCCAGCGTGGGCAGCCTGACCCACAAACTTCAGCGCGTGTCGCTCCACGCCGAATGTGCCCAGCACGGCGCCCAGGGGCAGATTCATGCTCTCCAGCACAGGACCCTGCTCAATGTGCAGCTCCAGGTAGGCGGCGGCGTTTCTGAGTTCCTTTTTGCTTTGCTTCATCTGGTCAATGTCCACGCCGCAGCGCCGCAGCGCGTCTTCGAGTGCGATGCCGTCTTTGTCTTTGCGGTGACGGTCCTCGTTGGGCTTAAATGTGCCCGCGCAGGCGCTGCTGCCCAACAAGCTCCGCCCGAAGCGTGCGCCCTCTTCGTCTGCCCAATCCACGAGGCGCACGGTGATGGGCGGCTTGCCTTGATACTGATCGGCAATGCGCCGCAGCACCTCGATGCCAGCGAGCACGTTCAGGCAACCGTCTAACCAGCCGCCGTTGGGCACGCTGTCCATGTGTCCGCCGATCAGCAACGCTTTCTTGCTCTTGCCGTGAAGTGTGTACCACATGTTGCCAGCTTCGTCAGTGTGAACCTCGATGGGCAGGTCGGCAACTTTTTGCTTGAGCCACTCGCGCGCTTGTAGCCATGTGTCTGTCCATGCCACGCGCATTGCTCCGCCAGTGTTTGGGTCGGATGTTAGCTGGCGAAGCTCTTGAAGCTCGGTGATTGTCCGCTTAGGGTCAACGGTGCTCATATTGCGCATTGTAAGACGATCCTTAAAAGCTGCAAGCGTGGACTCTGCAAGCGACGCCGCCACCAGCGAGCAGGTTTGCAAGCACAGCGCCAGGAGTATCTTTGCAAGCTTCGGTCTTCGCCAGAGTTCACCTTTCGCCCTCTCGCACTGAGCGCGCGCTCATAAACGATTGATGCTTCAGCCATGGTGCAGCGCCTCAACGCCCGTCAATGCGCATTTGAGGTCAGGCTGGCAACCCAAACTGACATGTTGGAAAGACAAGAAAGGTCAACTTTTCTGCTCGCTCCTTGCGTATGCTACCCCCCGCAAGTAAGGGTAAACGCAGCTTGCAAGGAGCAAAATATGTTGACATACGATCAAATCCTACTCGCTCAGATGCGCTATCAGGAAATGATAGCTGAGGCGGAGAAGGCGAAGTATCGCTTCGATCTGCCCCCAGCGCCTGGTGCGTTCGCACGGCTGAGTGGAAAGATCGGGGCGTGGCTTGCGCGGCGCCGCACTACAGCGCGGGCTAAAACGGCGCTGGCGGCGCAAAACAGTGCGTGAAGATTGGCGTCCTCCTGGTTCCTCTGGGTTGGATTCTCGGGTGGCTGAACCCCCAGCACCTTGCATAGGCGCTGGGGGTTTGGCTTTGTTGAGGCTGCTCGCGTTCCACCTCAGAGGCGCGTTACAGACCAGCCCACTGGTGTGCCGTCTCGATATGGCATAACACCGTAAAACACGCGCGGGTTGTCGTCGAACACAAGCGGCACGAAATACATGTCTCCTGGCCAGAGCGGCAGGTTAGCGCGTTGACGTGTTTCGAGGTTGGGGTGGCAAGCATCGAGCAGCCGTTGCAGGGGAATCCAGTCAAGTTCGCCCTCTGGGTTGCGCTTTATCGGTGTGCCGCTCCACGCTGTGATGAGGAAGATAAACCCCAACCAGTCCTCACCTGCCTTGCCAAAGCCTGGCCAGCTCACCACGCCGCGCAGTTGCAACGCGTGAGCTTCGATGCCAGCTTCTTCGCGCAGTTCGCGCCGCATACACTGCGCCACGTCCTCAACGGGGTACATTTTGCCGCCCAACCCGTTGTATTTGCCCAGCGCAGGGTCATCGGGGCGAGCGTTGCGATGGATCATCAGCACGTGCTGGCGATCTGCGGAAAGCACATAGCCGAGCGTAGCCACGATGGGCGTGTAGGGCATGAGTTCGGATTGTACGCTGGTGACAGCGATTCACCCGATGCTGCGCAGCTACCTCAATCTTGCCGCCACGATCACATCGGCTACGTTTGTGCCTGTAGGTCCGGTGCGTAGATGATCGCCAAGTGCCTCGAAGAAGGTGTAGCTGTCGTTGCGGCGCAGATACGCCGCAGCGTCGAGAGAGAGGGCGCGCGCGCGGACCAGCGTGTCGTGCCAGGCAATGGCGCCAGCGGAGTCGGTCGGTCCGTCGCTGCCATCGGTCGCAAATGCGACCACGCAGTCGCCGGATGTGGCGTGTCGCTCGTCCAGCGCGATGGCGGCTGCCAGTGCCAGCTCCTGATTGCGTCCGCCTTTGCCACTGCCGTGCAGGGTGACCGTGGTCTCACCGCCGTAGATCAGGCAACTCATGGCGGGGCGCTCCAGGAGTGCCTGGGCGATCTGTGTGCCCACGTCGCGCGCCTCTCCTTGCAGGGTGGTGGTGACTATGTGCGGCTGCAGCCCAGAGGCGCGCGCTGCGCTTGCCAGTGCCTCGCAAGCCGCCGTGTTGTTTGCGACGATCACGTTGTGCGCTTCGGGAGCAGCTGTCGGTCCGCTGCCGATCACGCCGATGGGGTCGCCGATCACGTCGCTCAGGATCAGCCCGATCACCTGCGCTGGCTGTGCGAGTCGAGCCAACCCGCCGCCCTTGAGGTAGTCGAGCGCGGCACGGGCTGCGTTGATTTGATAGATGTCCACACCGCTGCGCAGCAGTCGTAAGTTGGCTTCGCGGATGCCTTCAAGCGAATAACCCTCTTTGGGCGCCACCATCAGCGCAGAGGCGCCGCCGCTCACGCACACCATCACTAATGTCTGCGAGGTGCAGCCTTCCAGTGCGCGCACGACGGCTTCTCCTGCGCGCAAGCTGTCTTCGTCTGGAACTGGATGGCCGCTCTCGATGAAGACGCCGCTGCCGATCAGTGCAGCAAGCCTCTCCCGCTCCGCGGCGCTCATTGCTGCGGTGTAGCCGCGTCGCGTGACGACCACTTTGCAAGCCCAATCGTTGCCGATTTGCGCCACCACCGCCTGTGCCATCGGCACGCTGGCTTTGCCGACGGCTATCAGGCGGCGGTCGGGATAGGCGCTGAGATCGAACGTGCGGTTGCCCGCCACGAGCTGCGCGCCGTGGCGGTACAGATGGCGACGGGTGGCTTCTTGCGGATCCACAGCGCGCAGTGCGGCATGTAGCCACTGCTCAATCACGGGACGCCATTGAGCGCGCATCGCCTCGCTCATGTGCTTGACGTCGGTGGTTGGATGGGTGCTGCTCGCTGGCTTTTTTGTCGTCGGCGCAGCAGTAATACCAATGCAACAAATGGCAATGCCACAATGGCAAGCACAGGCGCGATCACGATGACACTCCAGATGAACGCAGTCGCCAACCACTGCAAGGCGCTGATTAACGCTTCTACTGCGTTGCGCACTTCTCTGCCGAGCTGCCAGCCGCCGACCTCTATCGGCACAGCCAGCACGTCCTGTAGCACAAACACGCTGATGCTGGACAAGGCGGCAGCCTCTTTCAGGTATTGCATACGCCCGCGCAGTTGCTCGATTTGACCGCGCACAGAGACCAGCTCACGATAGACGTTGAGCACCTCATCTATGCTGCCAGACCGCTCCATCAGGCGTTGAAGCTGCGTTTCTGCCACCTCTAAGTTGCGCAGCCGCGCTTCCAGGTCAACATACTCTGCGGTGACGTCCTGCCCAGATACGCTTTCACTGCGCACTTCGATGGCAAGTCCTCTCACGCGGTTGAGCGCTTCGTCCAGCCGTTTTGCGTCCACACGCAAAGTGATGCGCCCTTGCAAGCCGCGCTCAAGGCGCGTGATCTCTGAGGAGACTACAAACCCGTCCATCTCCGCAGCCATGCGCGAGAGGTGAGCGATGCTATCTTCCACATCCCTGACGACGATGGTCATGTCGGCGGTGCGGATGACGATGCGCTCGGCAGGTGGCAGCATCTCTTGAGCCACATCCACGCTCCAGGAGCGATCCGCTGCTGAAGGTGGTGAGAGTTGAAACTTTGGCTCGATGGCAGTAGCCGCTGACGGGGCAGGTTCAGCTGGCACTCCTGCGACAGACGGGGCTCCCTCAGCCATCGGGACGGGGCTGGCTGCGCTGCACCCCGCGCTTAGCGCGATCAACAGCGCGGCGAGCAACCCTCTGACAAGTTGAGACGGTCTGTTCATGACTTTGCTCCTATGGCGTTCAGAAGGAGTGTTCTTGCTCGTTGCTTCAAGAGACGCCTCCGCGTTTGTGTTTGTTCCTCGCGTGTCGGTAGTCGAGGTGACGAGATGGGACGTGCGGGTAGTCACGACAGGCGGCATAATTCAGTATATGGGCAAGTCTCCTTTTCGGGTTCTCGCCGGTGTGTGCCTGGTGGCAAGCCTTGCGCTGAGCGCCAACGTGGCAGCAGCTCAGTCCTTCACAACACGCGGCACCCCTGTGACGCGTGTTCTCTCGCTGGTGGTGCTGAATATTCGCAGCGGTCCGCACACCAGTTACCCTGTGGTGGGGCGACTGTATCCTGGTCAGCGGGCGACGGTGATTGGCATCAGCAGCGACTACAACTGGTGGCGCATCTCCTGCCGATTGCGCTCGTGTTGGGTGTCGGCGAATCCTGCGTATAGTCGTCCTATCGCCTGGCGGTAGCGCTACACGCACATGCGAGAAGTGCTTGACGACGTCCTGCGCTGGGCAAGCGCAGGGTTGCCTGTTGCTGTCGCAACAGTGGTCTCCACGCGGGGGTCGGCGCCGCGCGCGGTGGGCGCAAAAATGGCGCTTGCGCGAGACCATCGCATCGCTGGTTCGGTGAGCGGCGGCTGTGTAGAGGGCGCAGTGTATGAGGCGGGAGTGGGGGTCATCGAGACTGGATGCCCGCAATTGCTGCGTTTCGGCATCACCGAGGAGCAGGCATTTGAGAAGGTCGGGCTGGCATGTGGTGGCGAGATTGCAGTATGGGTGGAGCGGCTGGATGACGTGCGTCGCGCATTTTGGCAGCAGGTATGTCAGGCGGATCACAGCGCGGTGGTGTTGAGTGTGGTGGACGGTCCCCAGGAGTGGATCGGAGCGTGGCTGGCATTCGATGAAGACAGCGCGGCGTTGCAGGCGCATCGCGTGCCGCAGCCGGCGCTGTCTGTGCTGCAAGCACACGCCCTGTCGGCGTTGCATCGGGGGCAATCGCAACTTGTCGAAGCTGAGGTGCAAGGAACGCCTTTGCGGATGTTCGCCGATGTGTTGCTGCCGCGCCCCAAGCTGGTCATCGTGGGGGCGACGCACATCTCCATCACGCTGACCACGCTGGCGCGGGCGTTGGGTTTCCGTGTGACGGTGGTGGACCCGCGCAGCGCATTCAATAATCCAGAGCGCTTCCCACACGCCGATGAGCGCATCCTGGAGCACCCCAGGCGGGTGTTTGCGACGCTGCGGCTACACCGCGCCACTGCGGTGGCAGCGCTCAGCCATGACGACAAATTTGATGACCCAGCGCTCATCGCCGCCCTTCGGAGCGAGGCGTTTTATGTGGGCGCGCTGGGGGGGAAACAGACCCAGCAAAAGCGTCGCGCGCGCTTACTGGCGGCAGGCGTCCCTGCGGAGGCGCTGGCGCGTTTGCGCGGACCGATCGGCATCCCCATCGGCGCGCGCACACCAGAAGAGATCGCGCTTGCTACGCTTGCCGAGATTGTGGCTGCTCAGCGTGCAGGTTCAGGCGCGCGTGTCTAACGTTGAGGCAGCTTGTTGCAGCGCCGTGCCGCTGATGAAGCCGATATACGCTGGCACTAACGGCAGCACGCAAGGTGAGAGGAAGGAGAGCAGTCCCGCTGCAGCGGCGACGGGAATGCTCAGCGCGGCATCGCCCAGCAAGACGATTTCCAGCTCGTTGCTCACACCAGCCAGTGACGCGCTCAATCTGGCGAGCTGCCCGCCGAGCAGCAACACCCCAACCGCAATGAGCAACACGCCGCTGGCGATCTCCACCCAGCGCATATGCCGTTGCACGCGGCGCAGCAGTGGCACCACCTGATCGGTGAGCGCCGCCGTGAGCAAAAACGGCACTCCTAACCCCAGCACGTAGGCGCTCAGCATGAGCAGGCGTATCCCCAGTTCGGTGGTGACGCTCATGGAGAGGATTGCGCCAAGAAACGGACCGATGCAGGGCGTCCAGCCTGCGGCGAAGCCAAGCCCGGTCAGGTAAGCGCGCAATCCGCCAGTGTGTTGAACGAGCGATTGCAACCCTACGCGGGTGTCGCTGTTCAGCCAGGGGATGTGGATGATCCGCATCGTGAATAACCCGAACACCACAAGCGCGGCACCGCCGACCACCCGCACAACGTCGCGTGCGTCGTAAAACAAATCCCCCAGCAGCGTGCCTGAGACGCCGAAGAAACCCAAAATAAATGTGGCGAAGCCCCCCACAAACAACATCCCTTGTGTCAACACATGCCACTGCTGGCGACTATCCAGCCTGTCACGCGCCAGTGCTACTCGCTCCATACTGCTGATTATAGAGATGTCGGTGTTGCCCAGAAGGTTACGATCAGGAAAGTGACAAAACCTGTGCCGTTTGACTCGACTGATGAAAATGAAAGCATGTCGCCTGGTGTGCGCGCTTTCTGGCGGCTTTCTCTGTGGGAGTGGGCGCTGGTCAGCGCTGTCGTCCTGGTGTTTGTGCAGTTTTTTTGGTTGCCCCAGGACATGTTCTTCTCGCCCGACTCAAGTTCGAGAAGGGAACATGCGCCGATGAAGAAAACGGGCGGGACTAAGACCCCGCCCGTTCTCCTCTGTGTCGAGTGAGCGATCACGCGCCGGTCAGCGTCTCTAACAGCTCCACGCACAACACCGTGCCAGGGTCGAGCTTGCCTTCGGTGCGTTCGCCCACCCAGCTTGCGCGCCCCACGTTGCTGCGCAGAGGTATGGCATCGTCGCGCCCTTTACGCGCCGCGGCAAGCATTTCCTGCGCTGCCTGCGCCACATCTGCCCCGCGCTGCAAAGCGGCAGCGAATGCTTCAGCGGCGGGCAAGAGTGCATCGAGGATGGTCTTGTCGCCGCGTTGGGCTTTGCCGCGCTCCTGAATGCCAGCCGCAGCAGCTTGCAGCATCTGTGCCACTTGGGTGGGAGTGAGCGTCGTCGCGCCTTTGACCTCTCTGCCCATGCGCATCAGCGCGGTCGCCAGCAACGTGCCCATTGTGCTGGGTGCTGCACGGTTCAGCGCCATGCCCGCGTTTGCGAGGTACTTGCCGATGTCGTCGCCATCTGAAAGCGGCGTGTTCTGGGCATACTCCACCAGCGCAGCCCCGCCCTTGCTCACGCTTAAGCCCGTGTCGCCGTCGCCCATCGCGGCGTCTAGCTCGTTGAGGGTGTCGCGCAAGTCAACCATCTTTTGACCTGCGCGGAGCAGCGCTTCGCGCACCTGAGTGGCTGTGTAGTCGCTCATACCTGCACAAAGAAGGGCGTGCGCGCGGGGTGGTCGAGCAAGGCTGCCAGCTCGTCGTCGAGTTTGAAGAGCGTGAGTGAGCAGCCAGCCATCTCCATGCTGGTGGCGTATTCGCCGACGTAGGCGCGATGAATGCGCACGGATTGCGCGGTGAGCAGGTCGTGCACACGGCGATAGACGATGTATAGCTCCTCTGGTGGCGTGGCGCCCAGCCCATTCACCATCACTGCCACGCGATCACCAGGAGCGAGCGGCATATCGTCTGTGAGTGTTTTCAACATGCGCTCAGCGATCTCATCGGCAGTCTTGAGCGACTCGCGGCTGATGCCTGGCTCGCCGTGAATGCCCATGCCCATCTCCATCTCGTTTTCGCCAATGGTGAAAGTGGGCTTGCCAACTTGTGGCACGGTGCAGGGCGTGAGTGCCACGCCCATCGTGCGCACGTTGGCGAGCGTCTTGCGAGCGACCGCTTCCACCTCGTCGAGCGAGCCGCCCTGATCGGCTTTGGCGCCTGCGCACTTGAAGGCGAACACCATGCCCGCTACGCCGCGGCGCTTCTCTGGGTCTTTGTTAGAGACCACATCGTCCTTCACCAGCACCGTGCGCACCTCGATGTCCTCCATGCTCGCCATCTCGGCTGCCATGTCGAAGTTCATTACGTCGCCGCCGTAGTTGCCGTAGATGTAAAGCACGCCTTTGCCGCCGTGGATGCGGCGGGTCACCTCCAGCATTTGGTCGGCGCTTGGTGACTGGAAGACATCGCCCACCGCGCAACCATCGAGCATCCCTTTGCCCACATACCCTAGAAACACAGGCAAGTGTCCTGAGCCGCCGCCGGTCGCCAGCGCGACCTTGCCCTGTACTGGTGCATCGGCGCGCACGATGCAATGCACATCGCCGCCGGCGAAGCTCAGTTGGTCTGCGTGTGCTTTCAGCAAGCCGTCCAGCATCTCTGGCACGAAGTTTTTGGGGTCATTCAAGATTTTCTTCATCGGTCTTGTATCCTCCGGTTGTAATGTCGGCGGTGTCCTCACGCGCTGCTGGTGTGCCTGACGATGTTGTGGATCAGGTCCTGCAGGCGAGGGTAGGTCTCGATGTAGCGATCCACGTAGAAGCGATACGCCTCGTGGCGCTCCATGTCGGGTTCGATGCGCTCCTTCACATGCACCATCGCGGCTGAGGCAGTGGGGATGTCGGGATGCAGCCCTGCCGCCACCGAAGCTAACACCGCCGACCCCAGCGCGGTGGCGTCGGGCACGCGAGTGAGGGTGATGGGCGTGCCGCTCGCGTCGGCGTGAATTTGCATCCACAGCCGGCTTTTGGTCGGTCCGCCAGCTGCGACGATCTCATCTACGGTGTAGCCATGGCTGCGCATGGTGCGGAAGATGTGCTCGGAGCCGTAAGCGATGCCCTCGATGATGGCGCGGAAGAGATGCCCAGCAGTGTGCTTGAGTGACAAACCCAGCATCACGCCGCGCGCCAGCGAGTCCACGTAGGGCGTGCGATTGCCTTGGAAGTAATCCAGCACGATCAGCCCTTCTGAGCCGACCGGCACCTGTGCCGCCCATTCGTTGAGCACAGTGTAGGTGTCCACGCCGCGCTCCCGCGCGATGGCAGCGGCGTTGCCGGCGTAGTTCTCCTTGAACCACTTGACGACCGAACCTGTGGAAACCTGCCCGCCCTCAACGGTGTATTGACCAGGCATCACTGCGTCGGTGTACGTGCCGAAGATGCCCTTGCCGTGGAAAGGCTTTGCCGATTGCCCCAGCATCAGGTGCGATGAGCCGACGATGAATGCCATCTTGCCTGGCGCGACCACGTTCAAGCCAAACATCGCCACAAACGCATCGGCGCCACCTTCGGCGACGGGTATGCCGGCTGGCAACCCCAGCTCCTCTGCCACAGAGGGCAACAGCGCCCCAGCGACCTTGCCCATGTCCAGCACCTGAGGCGGGAAGCGCGGGATCAGGTCTTCCAGACCGATCCGCTCGTAGAAGGAGGTGGGCCATCCACCCTCGTTGCGGTCGTAGTACCAGCGGATGCTGGTGTTGTTGATGCTGGCGACCCAGTTGCCAGTCAGGCGCAACGTCACCCAGTCTATGAACTCGCCGATGTAGCGAGCACGGTCGTAGGTCTCGCGCTCGTTTTCTTTCAGCCACAGCACCTTGCAAGGTAGCCACTCCGCCGACACGCTGCCGAAGCCGTTGTATTTCAAGGCGGGATGACCGCTGGCGGCGATGCGCTGTGCCTGATCGGCAGCGCGCACGTCCATCCAGATGATGGCGGGGCGCAGCGGCTGAAACCGCTCGTCCATCACCACTACCGTGCAACTGGTGCAATCCACGCCAACGCCTGCGATAGCCTCTTTAGGGACGTTGCCCTCTTGCAACGCGCGGCGGGTCGCCTTGACGAACGACGCCCACCACTCCTCAGGCTTTTGCTCTGCCCAGCCTGGTCGTGGGTGGTAGAGCGGATATGGCTCTGCTGCAAAGACGACGGGTGTGCCGTCCAGCGTGAACACGCCGACGCGCACGCTTTCTGTGCCGAAATCAACACCGATTACAAAAGGAGAGGTGGACATAGTCTTGCCTCAATGATGAGAGGTGTGTCACGTTTGCTGTTTTGGGGGCGTGGCGCTGTGCCTCAGCCGACGCTGCTCGCTCAGGTAGTTTGCCACCATGATCAGCAGCAGCATCGCGCCCCAGGCAAATTCCTTAAAGAACTGTCCTCCGCTCACCACCAACAGCAACATGTTTAAGCCAGTGGAGATAAATTGCAACGTGAGGATGGCGAGCACAATGCCAGCGATGCGTCCGAAGCCGCCGCTGGGGTTTACGCCAGCCATCACCGCCACGAGGATCGCCTGCAACACGTAGGACGGCGCAAAGTCCCACTTTGCAGAGTTGTTGCGCCCAAGAAAGATCACCGCGACCACCGCAGCCAGCACGCCGCTCAGCACGTATGCGCCGATCAGCGTGCGCGGCACGTCAATGCCCGAAAACTGCGCAGCCCTCTCGTTGCTGCCCACCAAATACAGCTTCAAGCCGAATGACGTGTGGTTCAGCACAAACGAGAACAACGCCACCACACCGATGAAGATCACCAACGGTATGGCGATCACATCGAGCAGATACGTATTGCCGATGAACGTCAGGCGATCCTCGGCGAAGACGGCGTTGCCGCGCGTGATCACCACGTTCACGCCTGTGTAGAGCGTCATGGTGCCGAGCGTAGCCAGGATGGGCGTCAGGCGCACGCGCGCGATCAGTAAGCCATTTATCAAGCCGCACAACGCGCCGACGATCAGCGCCAGCACCACCGCGACCACCAACCCAACAGCCACCATCCCAGGCGGCGCGTCTGAAGGGATGAAATTGCGGATGAACAGCGCCGCCAGCACCCCCGCGAGGTTCGCCACACTCACCACCGAGAGATCAATGCCGCCTGTAAGCATGGTGATCATGATGGCGATTGCCAGGATGCCGATCTCTGGGAACTGGTTGCCCATCGAGCGGAAGTTCTCCACTGTGGGAAAGACCGCCGGACGGAGCAGCGACATGATGACGAACACTGACACGCACGCGATGAACAGGCGCACCAGGTTGCCATCGCGCGGCATCAGGCGCCTCCACGGGTTTGGTGGGACTACTTGTTGAGAGACGTTCATGATGCACCTCTCGGTGAAGCGAGTGCTGATGTGGGCGTCTCTTCCTCCACGTTCACAGCCCTGCGGCGCTGGCGCAGGCTGCGCAGCGTCGGCACCGCTGTGCCGATGATGATGATAGCCCCGATCACCACGCGCTGCCAGGTGGTGGGTATTCCCATCAGCACCAGGCTATTGCTCATCACCACCACGAGCATCACGCCCAGCAGCGTGCCGATCACGCTGCCGCGCCCGCCCATGATGGACGCGCCGCCGAGCACGGTTGCTGCGATCACATCCAGCTCTTGACCGACGATGTCCTGCGAGTTTGCCTGGCGGTTCAGCCCGCCGTAGATCATGCCCGCAATGCCAGCCAGCACGCCGACAAAAGCGTAGATGAACACCTGTGTTGCGGTCACGTTAAAGCCAGCGCGCTCCGCGGCTTCACGCGACCCGCCCAGCGCGTAGATGCTGCGCCCGAGCATGGTGTATCGCAGCAACACAAACGCGATCACGGCGATCACCACCAACCACAGCACTGCCGAGTGCAACCCCACCGTCACGCCACGCGCCTCATCGGTCACTGTGAACAGGAATGCGCGCGAGTAATCCGCCATGCCGGGCGGGATGTCGCGGATGATGCGACTGCCGATCACAAACAGCAAAAAGCCGCGGAACATGCTTTGTGTGCCCAGCGTGACGATCAGGGTGGGCAATCGAAATTTGGCGATGAAGAATGCGTTGATCAACCCCAATCCCAGACCAATCAGTGCTGACAAGACGAAGAACAGCGTCATGTCGCCTTGATAGTTGAGGCTGCGCAGGATCACGGTGGTGGTGTACATCGAGAACACCGCAATCGCCGTGAACGAGACGTCAATCCCGCCAGAGATGAGCACGATCAAGACGCCAATCGCAAAGATGCCAGTCACGGTGGCACTGCGCGCCAGGTCGAACCAGTTGCCTGCAGTCCAGAAGACGGGGTTGATGAAACCGATCAGGAGGCACAGCCCCGCCAATGTGATGGCGACCAGCGTCTCCTGTTTTGAAAAGATGCGCTTGAGCATAACTGTCTGTCCTCAGGGCTACCCCTCCGCTGTCAACTGATGGGTCAGTTCGATTTCATCAATTTCGCGGCGCTCGAACCGCTCGGCGACGCGCCCACGCCGCATGAGCAGGATGCGGTTGCACGTTTGCATCAGCTCTGGGATGTCGTCCGATATGATGATCACCCCCAACCCCTCGCGCGCCAACTGTTTCACGATGCTGTGCAGCTCCGCTTTAGAGCCAACATCCACGCCAACCGTTGGTCCGTTGAGGATAAGCACCTTCGGTTTGCTCGCCAGCCACTTGGCAAGCACCACGCGCTGCTGGTTGCCGCCGGAGAGGGTCTTGACGGGCAGTTCGGGGTCGGTGGTCTTGATGCTCAGCCGTCGCACCCACTCCGCCACTTGCGCTTTCACACGCTTGCTATCCAGAGCGATCGGTCCGTTGCGCAATTCGTCCAACACGCGCGCGATGATGTTGTTGCTGATGGACCTTTCGAGGAACAGCCCTTCAGTGAGGCGATCTTCAGGCACATAGCCGATGCCGTGTGCGAGCGCGTCCTGGATGTTGTTGACGCGAACAGGCTTGCCAGAGATGAGGATTTCGCCGCTATCGGCAGGCAACACACCGAAGAGCGATAGTGCCAGCTCCGTCCTGCCGCTGCCCAGCAGCCCGGTGATGCCCAGAATTTCGCCCGCGCGCAGTTCAAACGAAACGTCGCGGAAGTTGCCACGCGAGGTCAGGTTGCGCACTTCCAGCAACGGCGTTTCGCTAGGGTTGCCTTGCCACTCGAAGGCGGTCTCGCCGATCTCACGCCCGGTCATGTAGTAAGCCAGGCGCGTGCGGTCCAGATCGCGCGCGTCCGCGTCTAACACCACTTTGCCGTTGCGCAGGATCAGCGCCTTGTCGGCGATCTCCAGCACCTCGTCTAACTTGTGGCTGACGAAGAGCACAGCCACGCCTTCGCGCTGCACGTTGTGAATCACCTGGAAGAGCGAGCGGATCTCGCGCTCGGTGAGCGCGGTGGTCGCTTCATCCATGATCAGCAGCCTGGCGTTCTGCACCAGCGCACGACAAATGGCGACGAGCTGTTTGTCGGCTACGGAAATTTCGTCCACTGTGGCGTCCAGGTCGAGTTGGACGTGAATCTTGTTCACTGCTGCTTGGGCGATCTCGCGCACGCGCCGCCAATTCACCCAGCGCTTGCGCTGCGCCAGCTCGTAGTTCAACGCGATGTTTTCCGCGACGCTGAGGTTGGGGAACAGCGAGAAATCTTGGTAGATCACCTGGATGCCCTGCTGAATGGCGTCCATGGGGTGCCAAGAGCGCATGACCTGGCCGTTGATCGCGATCTGCCCTTGATCTGGCTCAACCACACCCGCAATAATCTTGATCAACGTAGATTTGCCAGAGCCGTTCTCACCCACCAGGCAGTGAATCTCACCGGGATACACTGTCAGACTGACGTCCTCAAGCGCCTTGACGCCTGCGAAAGATTTGTGAATGTTTGAGAGAGAGAGAAAGGGTTGCACGTTTCCGGCGTGAATATTGGTGACTTCATGGATTGTGCGGCGAGAACCCGCCGCTGCGGAGCAGGTGAGTTCTCGCCGCACGTTGAGGAGGCTATCTCGACGCGGGAGATCAGAACGGGTAGTCGTTCAGGTTGTCTTTGGTGACGTCCACCCACGCCGAGCCATACAGCACGTTGCCGCGGGCGATCAGCTTGTTGTAGCCCTCCAAGCCGAGATCCATGCCGTCGCCGATCTTCTCGCCCTTGATGTGCATCATCGCCAGCTTGAGCATGGCTTTGCCAGCGATCTTCGGGTCCCAGAAGCTGATCATCTGCACCGCGCCGCTCTCGATGAACTTGCCCGTGATTGACGGCAGGCTGGTGCCAGCAACGACAATTTTGCCGACCAGACCGGCTTCCTCAATCGCTTGACCGACACCAGCAGCATCGGTGGAGGCGCTGGTCTGTGCCGCGCGCAGGTTGGGGAACGCCTTGAGCAGCTCCTTCATCTTCTGGTAGGCGATCTGCGAGTCGTCTTTGGTCTCCTGCTTATCCGCCACCAGCTTCATGTTGGGGAACTTCTCCTTCTGGCGCGCGATGCCGCCGTCCACCCACTCGTTGTGCGTCTTCGAGCCGAGCGAGCCGACAAACACCGCATACTCGCCTTCGCCGCCGACTTGCTCACCGATGAAATCCATCAGGTGTGCGCCATACTCGGTGTTGTCAAACGCTTCGATGTCCCAGTGCATGCTCTTCTGGTTGGACGCCTCGTGCGTGATCACGGTGATGCCAGCGTCCATCGCCTTCTTCAGCACGGGGTCGAGCACGTCGGGGTCCATCGGCACCACGCCCAGCGCGGACACCTTCTGTGCGATCAAGTTCTCGATGATGGGGATTTGCAGCGCGGCGTCCGCCTTCTCTGGTCCGGTGAGGAACGCAGTGACACCATTCTCGGTGCCCCACTCCTTCACGCCCTCTTCCATGCGGTTGAACCAGTTGATGCCGGCGATCTTGACCACAACCGCGTAGGTGCCCATTGCGTCTGCAGCCGGCTTCGGCTGTTCAGCGGGTTGCTGGTTGCTGGTTTGCTGCTGAGGTTGTGCAGCCGGCGCAGCGCAGGCGGCGAGCAAGCTGCCCGCACTCAGCATCACGGCGCCCTTCAAGAGCTGACGACGATTGATCTTGCGATCCTTCTCGGGATTCATGTTTCGGTTCTCCTCTTTGGTTGTTCGCTTGAGGTTGATCCTCAGAAAGTCAGGTGTCTTCGATTGGCGAAGACCCACGATGCTCATGACATACGAAGAAGCTATCTCATCACAGCAAATGGCAAAAGCTGCAAAGATGCTTCAGACAGATGAGACTGAAATGTGCTCTCGCGTGCTAAGCCGATCCTGCTTCACCTCCTTGTAACAAGCAAATACTACTGCACAATAGTGCATAGCGCTTTTAATTGTACCTTGAAGCCTATAAAGGGCAACTTCACCGACGATCCACCTTTACGACAGGGGTTCGCGGTGCGTTGCAACGCTTAGGTGCGTCTCGTATTGCCATCACAAATGCCTCATTTGCGTCTTGCCGTAGTCTTCGCCAAAAGTTACTTAATTTTTAAGCGCATCTCACGCTTGTTTTAGCGCGAGCCTGTAGTCTCCTCTCGGCTTGTATCACGAACGCGACGCGAGCCTTAGAGCAGCAGCGTCGCAACAATGCACACAACATCACCAAACTTGCTTGATTGAAGAGAGGAGGAGTATGAACACAGTGAAGACATTCACATCAGCACGAATTGTCGCTGGAGCTATTGCCTCCGCCCTGCTGCTTGCAGCGTGCGCTGCGCCAGCAGCGAACACACCGACGCCAGTGCCACCCCCCACCGAAGCGCCCACCCCCATGCCATCCCCAGCTCAGCCCGACATTGTTGATACGGCTGTCTCCGCTGGCAGCTTTGCCACACTGGTGAGCGCTGTGGAAGCGGCTGGCTTGGTGGAGACGCTCAAGGGCGAAGGTCCCTTCACCGTCTTCGCGCCGACCGATGAGGCGTTCGCCAAGCTGCCAGAAGGCGTATTGGAAGCCCTGCTTCAGCCGGAAAACAAAGACGCGCTGACCGCCATTCTCACTTACCACGTGGTGGCGGGCAAGCTGATGGCAGCAGATGTGACCATGATGTCTTCTGCAACAACCGTGCAGGGCGGCTCACTCACCATCAAGGTGGAAGGTAGCACCGTGAGCATCAACGACGCAAAAGTGGTGCAAGCGGATGTAGAAGCCAGCAATGGCGTGATTCATGTGATTGACAGCGTGCTGCTGCCGCCCGACCTGGACCTGAGCGCCATTCTGCCCAAGCCCAATGTCGTGGAATTGGCGTCGAGTCGTGGTGACCTAAAGACGCTCGTCGCTGCCGTGGAAGCGGCGGGGCTGGTGGACACGCTCAAGGGTGAAGGTCCCTTCACCATCTTCGCGCCGACCGATGAGGCATTCGCTAAGTTGCGTGCTGGCACGCTGGACGACCTGCTCAAGCCAGAAAATAAGGACACGCTGATCGCCATCCTCACGTATCACGTCGTGCCAGGCAAGCTGATGGCTGCGGATGTGGTGAACGAGACGAAGCTAGTCACTGTGCAGGGCGAGGAGATCGCTGTCAACGTGATGGTGGAAGAGCAAGGCGTGATGTTGAACGAGTCCACTGTGATCACGGCAGACCTGGAGGCGAGCAACGGCGTGATCCACGTGATTGACACGGTGCTGCTGCCGCCCTCGCTGACCGAAGCTGCTGAGCCAACAGACATCTTGGAGATCGCCAAGTCGGCTGGCTCGTTTAACACCCTCATCGCTGCTGTGGAAGCGGCTGGCTTGGTGGACACGCTCAAGGGCGAAGGTCCCTTCACCGTCTTCGCGCCGACCGATGAGGCGTTCGCCAAGCTGCCTGCTGGTACGCTGGACGACCTGCTAAAGCCAGAGAATAAAGACCGTTTGATCGCCATCCTCACGTATCACGTCGTGTCAGGCAAGGTGATGGCTGCGGATGTGGTGAAGCTCACCGCTGCCAAGACGGTAGAGGGGAGCGAGATCAAGATCACTGTGGACGGCAATACAGTGAAGGTGGACGACGCCACTGTCGTGCAGACGGACATTGAGGCGAGCAACGGCGTGATCCACGTGATTGACGCGGTGATCCTGCCGCCCGCGCTACGTTGAACATCGTATCTTCAACGCAATTCGCGCAAGAAGCGCATCGAGGCTGGTGTAAAGACACCAGCCTCTTTTTTTTTACAAGCAGTGAACAGCATGATGTCAGCTTTGAGTTGTGTATATTAGCCATCGAATAGGCACGAAGAGAGGATGCGATGAAGGGAGATCGAACCTTTGTCATGAGGGACAGCAGGCAACTGTCACTTTGGAGTGACAATCCTGTCGCCGAGGATCCCGACTACCTTTCAAAGCAACTCATTACATACATTGGCAACAAGCGCGCCCTTCTGAAGCATATCGGCGTTGCGCTGGAGCGCGTCAAGCAACGACTGGGCAAAGAGCGACTGCGGGTGGTCGATCTTTTCAGCGGTTCTGGTGTTGTTTCTCGTTACATGAAAGCCCATGCTTCGTTGCTTGTAAGCAATGACATCGAAGACTATGCAGCTGTGATTTCTCGTTGTTATCTGCGCAACCGAAGCACAGTGGACTTTTCTGCTCTTTCAGAGATCGTTTCAGAGTTGAACACCAGAGTTGCTTCTGAACCCTTCCCAGTAGGTCTTATTGAGGAAATGTATGCACCAAAAGATGAATCCAACATCACCAGAGAGGATAGAGTCTTTTATACACGAGAGAATGCCAGGCGGATAGACAACTATCGTCGTCTGATAGATGAATTCCCAACAGATATGAAAGACTTGCTCCTCGGCCCGCTATTGAGCGAGGCATCCGTTCATGCGAACACTGCAGGCGTCTTTAAGGGTTTCTACAAGAATCACCAGACAGGAGTTGGGCAATTTGGGGGCAGTGGCTCCGATGCTCTCACGCGAATCTTGGGGCGCATCATGCTCGAAGTTCCTGTTCTCAGCCTTTTTGAGTGCGATTACCGGGTGTTTCAAGAAGATGCAAACACGCTGGCACGCAAGCTGAAAGGGCTGGATTTGGCATACATTGACCCTCCCTACAATCAGCACCCGTATGGCTCCAACTACTTCATGTTAAACCTCATCGTTCGTTATCAACGCCCCACGCATGTTAGCCGTGTTTCAGGGATACCTACCGATTGGCGACGCTCTGAATACAACGTTAGGAGCAAAGCTCCGCTGTTGCTAAAGGATCTGCTGGACAACATTGACGCATCTTTCCTCCTGGTATCCTTCAATAACGAGGGTTTTATCGCTCCAGAGAAAATGCGTGAGATGCTTGAGGGGCTTGGCAGAGTGGAAGTTGTCGAGCTGCCTTACAATGCCTTTCGAGGAAGCCGGAACTTCAACAATCGGTCTATCCATGTCACGGAATACTTGTTTCTAGTTGAACGGAGATAGGCACTGTGGCACGAAAACATCAACTCCGAGCGCAGCGGTCTGGCACGATCATCAACGCGACATCGAGGCAACAAGAGTCAGACATCTCTTGATTGCCGAGGTAAAGAATCAGGGCACAAACGACCTTCGCACTGCTGAGGGTCTTCCAGGACAGGCGAGCTGGTGATTAGCACATGCCTCAAGTGCGGGGTGAGGTAGCTCATGGGTGGCAGAGCACCGAGCGCTTGAGGCACCTGTGCCCCAGCGCACAGGTGTTGCAGCCTCGCTCAAGCAAGGCTTAACGAAGCGGCAGTGTATTTGCAGGTCAGATGCTTTGAACGCAGCTCGGTATTGTGGCTCAAATAGTTCGCCGAAATCTTCGGCACGTTACGTGACAAAACATTTTGGCTATACTCATATCGAAAGCCCCTCCAGTTACTCTGTCGGCTGATAACTTGGGCATAATTGAGGGCGGCTTATTCATCCACAACTGGCGTTCTGAGTTGATGGCGCTTCATGCGCTGGAAAAAGAGAGAGGTTTGCTGGCAAGATGGCTGTATCACACACACTTCGAGAGCTGGTCGCCTCTGTGGGCGATTGCATCGAGCTGGAGACCGGCGGGCGCCGCGTCTCGGACGAGAAGTCCAGCCTGGCGGTGCATGTCGGTGTGGCGGTCAAAGACGCGCGCGCCTTGCAAGCGCACGGGATTGACAAACTGGTATACGCAGCAGTCTTCGGAGACGATGAGCAAAAAGGTGCGGCGCGCTGGATGATCTGGGAGCTCGGTCAGGCGTTGGGCGTGCGCCCGGCGTCTATCCATGAGCTGTATGTCGCGCGTGGGCGCAACGCGATCCCTCACACCTTCACCACGCCAGCGATGAACATTCGCATGATGGCTTACGACAGCGCCCGCGCCGCGTTTAAGGCGGCTGTGCATGGCAAGGTTGGCGCGCTCATCTTTGAGATCGCGCGCAGCGAGATGAGCTACACCGATCAGCGCCCAGCAGAATACGTAGCAGTCATGATCGCTGCTGCGATCAAGGAAGGCTTCCGCGGACCGCTGTTCATTCAAGGTGATCACTTCCAGGTGAACCTTAAAAAGTTCAAGACGAACCCCGAAGAGGAGCTGCACGCGCTGCGCAAGTTGATAGATGAATCGCTGGCGGCTGGCTTCTACAACATAGACATTGACACGTCCACCCTGGTGGACCTGAGCAAGCCTACGCTGGACGAGCAGCAGAAGCTGAACTATGAATACTGCGCACTCTTCAGCGATTACGTGCGCGCGCGCCAGCCAGCGGGCATCACGGTGTCGCTCGGCGGCGAGATCGGCGAGGTGGGTCACAAGAACAGCGATGTGCATGAGCTGCGCGCATTTATGGCGGGCTACCAGCGACTGATCACGCATCAACCTGGCTTGAGCAAAATCTCCATTCAAACAGGCACCTCACACGGCGGCGTGGTGCTGCCCGATGGATCCATCGCCGATGTGGAGATTGACTTCGATTGCCTGCGTGAGCTTTCCACTGCCGCGCGCGAGGAGTTCGGCATGGGCGGCGCGGTGCAACACGGCGCCAGCACGCTGCCAGAGGCTGCCTTCAGCAAGTTTGTTGAGGCTGGCGCGATAGAAGTGCACCTGGCGACTGCTTTCCAGCAACTCGCTTTCTCCGCCTTGCCGAAAGCGCTGAACGACGAGATCACGCAGTGGCTGTTTAAGAATGCCGCCGACGAGCGCAAACCCGGCGACACCGACGAACAGTTCCTGCACAAGACGCGAAAGAAAGCCACCGGTCCCTTCAAGAAGCAACTCTGGTCGTTGCCAGAGTCTGACCGCGCTCACGTGCGCGACGTGCTAGAGCGGCGCTTTGCGTTGCTCTTCGAGCGGCTGGGTGTGTTGAACACCGCGGAGCTGGTGCAAGACTTCGTCACCACGCGGGAGATGCACAAGTCGCCGGAGAGCTTTGGCGTGCAGGCAGTCGCCGCAGAGGACGTGCGCGGCTTGGCGGATTGAGCGCGCCTCCGTTCAAAAATGGGAGCAACCCCGGGCAGGAGCGCTTCACCCCTGCCCGGGGTTGCTTTGTCATGGCGTCAGCACCAGTCGCGCCGCGCGCTCAGCTTCCACCTGGTCGCGTGTCCAGAGGAGCGGGTTGTATTGACCCTCGCGCCAGCGCGGGATCATGTCGTCGTAGTGCGGATGGAAAGCATGACCGCTCTGCCCAGTGGTGTGGATGGCTACTGCGCGGGTGAAGTCCGCCATGTCTACCACCATGCGCCAGGAGGGCAGCGAGGTCGCCTCAAAGCCGGGTCCGGCGTTGCCGATGTTGTTCACTGCGCTGGAGGCGCCATCCACTGCGAACGGTCCGCGGTTGAACAGCCGCTCAATGGGGGCGATGCCGCTGCGCCCTAGCGTCTGATTGCGGAAGCTGAGCACGTGCGCCCGCCCCCATTGCCAGTCTGTCACGCGCTCACCGAAGCGCGCCTTGAGCGAGGCGAGCGCGTTGCGCCAGGCGCGGGCGATGATAAGGTCAGGTGTCTCGGTTGCTTCGGTGGTGACGTCGTCCCACCACGGCGCTGCAGGATCGCGCAGCGCGTCGAGCACCGCCAGCTTGGTGGCGGTGTCGGTGCTGATCACCTCGCCTGCCAGCGCATCGCCCAGCTCGTCGTCGAAGATCGCGTGTGCGAGCTGCACCCAGAGCGCCTCGAAGATCAGCGCACCCACGCTCTCGCGCGTGCTGAAGCGATCCCAGTCGCGCAGTTGCTCAAACGCAGCGCGACTCAAAACATCCTCTTGAGGCAAGCGGTTAAGCAGCAACGGCAGCAGGTCGTCCGCGAAGAGTGAGCGGGTGTCGCTTTGGATGCGCTGCATGTCCTCGACGCTCAGCGTGTCCTGCGCGGTCAAGAGTTGAATAATGCGCCGAGCGCGGTAGCCGTGATCCCAGCTCTTGCCGAGAAAGAAGGGGTATGCCGACGGATCCACAACGGCGTGGTTTGCGGTGACGATCCAGCCTTGAGGCGGGTTGAAAACGCTGGGCAGCGCGTCAAACGGGATTTCGCCCACCCACTCATACTCGCCGGTCCAGCCTGGCACAGGTCCGCTGCCGTCGCCTGCTGCGCGGATGGGCACTCGCCCTGGCATCTGATAGCCTATGTTGCCGTCCACATCGGCATACACGAAGTTTTGCGAGGGCACGTCCCAGTAACGCAGCGCCTCGCGGAATTCGCGCCAGTTTGTAGCTTTGTTGATTGCGATGACGCTGCGCAGCAGTTGTCCTGGCTGAAGCGCCGTCCACTGCATGGCGAGCGGCGGCTGATCCGCTAGCGATTCCAGCACGTCGTTGATGATCGGCCCGTGTCGCGTGATGCGCACCCGCAGCGTGACCGGCTCAGCGCGCCCCGCAACCCGGATTACCTCTTCAACCACCTGTGCTCGTTCAGGCTGACCGCGAAACTCGAATGTGTCCGGCTGACCTTCCACCGGCTTTTCGATGAACAAATCGGTCACGTCTGGACCGACATTGGTCACGCCCCAGGCGATGCGATGGTTATGACCGATGATCACGCCTGGTGTGCCAGCAAACGAGGCGCCCACCACGTCGAACGGGCAAGCCGCGCTCAGCGAGCGGCAGTGCAGCCCTACCTGATACCAGATGGAGGGCATCTGCACGCCGAGGTGAGGGTCATTGGCGAGGATGGGCATTCCGCTGGTTGAACGCGCACCAGACACCACCCAGTTGTTGCTGCCCACGTCTGGGTCGCGCGGCAAGCCGATCTGCTGCGCTGTGCGACGCATCAACGCGCGCAACGGCTGCGCCACGGCTGACACATCGGGCGCCGGCGCGGGTGTGCGCATCGGCGCGGTGCCAAACGTGGGCGAGGCGACGATGAAAGGCGCCTCTGGAGGATAGGGCGGCATGAGCGCGTTAACCAGCGCTTCGCCGCCGCGCGCGCGGAGCAACGCGCGCGTCAGCTCATCCTCGCCGCTGGCGTTCAGGTTAAATGCCATCGCCTTGCCCCAGGTCAACGTGTTCAAAGGCGTCCACGGCTCAGGCGACCACTCGCGCCCGATCAAACCGAGCACCTTGAACTCTAAGCCGAGCCGGTCCGCGTTGCGGGCGATGTAGGCGTTCACGCCGCGTGAGTAGCTTTCCAGCACATTGCGCGTGTCGGTGTCCAACATCGCCACCTCTTGCTCGGCGACGCGATGCCACCCCAGCGTGCGGATGAACTTGTCCTGCATCAGCGCGCCTTCTCCGAACAGCTCCGCCAGCCGCCCTTGACCGATACGGCGCCAAAACTCCATCTGGAAGAAGCGGTCCTGCGCGTGTACGAAGCCCTGCGCGAAGAAGAGGTCTTCGGCGGTGTCGGCGTAGATGTGTGGCACGCCGAAGCGGTCGCGCACGATCTCCACCTCGCCGTTCAACCCCTCAATTTGCAGGAGACCTTCCACTTGTGGAAATTGCTGCCTCACCACCCAGACAACGCCGCCGAGGAGCGCCGCTGCGATCAGCGACACACCGATCAGCACCCCAACCACGATGCGAACGACAACTTTGAACATAGCCAGGTTGACCTTCCGAGTGCGGAATGCAGCAAGTATGCAACAGCCTGGCGAGCGGCGCGGTGGCTTGCGGCGCTCTGCGCTTCTGGCTCTGTGTCTTTCTTTCGTCAGGCGATGCCGACCTGTTCGAGGTAGCGCATCACCTCGTGTCCCTCTGCGCCGAAGACGCGCGCCAGCGCCTTCGTGCGGCGCAGCTCGTCGGGATCGCCCACGATAAATGTGCCGTCGCGTCCGAGCAGCCACAGCCTGTCCGCGTAGCGCAGCGCCAGGTCGAGGTCGTGCGTGCTGAGCAGAATGGCGCGTTCAGCTTCGCGGGAGAGACGGCGAAGCAGCGCCATCACCAGCACGCGATGGGGCAAATCGAGGAAGGCAGTGGGTTCATCGAGCATGATGAGGGGTGTGTCCTGAGCCAGCGCGCGCGCGATCATCACCCGCTGCCGTTCGCCGTCGCTCAATTCGGCGATCTGCCGCTGTGCGAAGGCTGCTGTGTCGGTCACCTGCATCGCCCAGCGCACACGGGCGTAGTCGGCGTCGGTGAGATGTCCGCTCCAGTCGGTGTGGGGATAGCGCCCCAACGCCACCAACTCTGCGACGCTCATATAGCCCACCTCCACGCGATCGGTCAACACGACGGCAATGGTGCGCGCCATTGCGGCGGGCGAGATGCGGCGCGCATCTGCGCCTTGCACCAGCACGCTGCCCGCCAGCGGGCGCTGCATTCCCAGCAGCGTGCGCATTAGCGTGCTCTTGCCCGCGCCGTTCGGGCCCAGCAGGCACACCAGCTCGCCGCGGCGCAGACACAGCGACAGGTCGCGGGCGAGCGGGCGTCGGTAGCCCACGGCGAGGTGCTGCGTTTCCAGAACGACCGTGCTCATCACTCACACCATCACGCGACGACGGCGCAGGATCACCCACGCCACTACAGGCGCGCCGATCAGCGCGGTGACCGAGTTGAGCGGCAGCGCGACAGGCGCGCCGGGCATTTGCGCGATCAGGTCGAAGATCAGCGCCAGCGCGCCGCCCAGCAGCGCCGCGAAAGGAACGAGCACCCGATGGTCGCTGGTGCGCAGCAAGCCGCGCGCCAGGTGCGGCACTGCCACGCCCAGAAAGCCAATCGGACCGCAGAACGCTGCCACTGCGCCAGCCAGCAGCGACGAAGCCGCCATGACGAGATAGCGCACCCGCCGCACGTTCACCCCCAGGCTGCGGGCGTAATTTTCGCCCAGCAGCAGCGCGTTGAGCGGCTTTGCGCCCAACCCGGTGGCGATCAACCCGATGAGCGCCGCGCCAGCGAAGACAGGCATCTGAGACCAGGTCACCCCACCAAAACTGCCGAACGTCCAGTTCAGATACGCCTGTATCTGCTCCGGCAGGCTAAACGCGATCAAGATGCTGACGATGGCGCTGACGGCGTAGCCGAACATCAAGCCCAGCACCAGCAACGCAACGATGTTTTGCAGGCGCTGCGAGAGCATCATCACCAGCCCAAACGCAGCAGCCGCGCCCAGGCTGGCTGCGCCCAGCACCCCCAGCGCGTTCTGTGCGATCACGCGACTCAGCAAGGGGACCGCGCTCACGCCCGCCAGTGAAGTGGCGCTGCCCATCACCACCAGCGCCACCCCCAGGCTGGCGCCACTGCTGATGCCCAGCACAAAAGGGTCTGCCAGCGGGTTACGAAAGACGGTCTGCATTTGCAAGCCAGCCACCGCCAGCGCGGCACCTGCCAGCAGCGCGGTGATGGCTTTGGGCAGTCGAAAGACGAGCACGATGGTGGCGTACGTCCCGTCGCTGGTGGGCAACCCAAGTAGCGCGCGCAGCACGTCGTCGGGCGGGATGGGCACCGCGCCGACTGTGAGCGAGAGGATGAGCGCAGCCAGCACAAGCGCCACCAACAGCGGCGCGGCTTGCCAGCGCACGGTTGTTGCTGCCTCCCGGCGGTGCGCGAAGAGGGTGGCGGCAACTTGCTCTACTTTAGCCATCGCTTGGTTTGAAAATTGCCTGAGCCGAGCCTGCGAATGCGCTCGGCTCAGGCTGAGCTGCTCTCAGTCTGCGGGCAACTGACGGTAGAAGACGAACTTGTGATTGGGCAGCAGCGTTGGGTGGAAGATGGCGACGAGGTCGCGCAGAATGATGTCGGGGTTTGTGACGCCAGTCTCCCAGTAGTCGTTGCCGCCATTCTCGTTCGTCCGCGCGTCGTAGTTCCAGACTTTGCCTGCTCGCAGCGCGCGAATGTTGTTGAGTCGCTGATCTACTGCGGTCACAGCCGCTGTGCTGGGAAACGAGCCGAAGGCGTTCAACAGCCAGACATCCGCGTTGACGCCGCGCGCGTAGACCTCCTCAAATGTGCGCAACACGCTGCCGCTTGACCTGTCTTCGGCGAAGAGGTAATCTGCGCCCGCGTCTTTGAGCAACGTCGCCGCGTAGCTTTCACCTCCTGGCACAAACCAGCGGTCGCGTTGCGGCAGACCCACCAGCACGGTGGGCTTGCGGGAAACGTTGCGCGCCAGCAATGCGGCGCGGCGATAACGGCTCACAATGCCGCCGAACTCCCGGTTGGCGCGGTCCTCTGCGTTGAAGAAAGCGGCTGTGAACTTGATCCATTCGGCGCGACCAAGCGGCGTGCTCTCAACCCATTCCGCGTTGAGCGCTGCCTTTAAGCCAGCCTCCAACAGCTTGGGGTGCGCGTCGAACTGCGGATCGCCGACGGCGAAGGTCATGATCAAGTCGGGCTTGGCGGCAATCGCCTTCTCCACCTGCAGCAAGCCGCCAGGGCTGATCTCCACCAGCCGGTTCTCTCGGATCAGGCGGCGCACATTTTCGTTTTGGACGTAGGTGAACTCGTCGAGGCCGATCAGCCGATCTAGCAAGCCGAGGCGATCCAGGTGCGGCAGTTGTGTGGTGGACATTGCGATCACGCGCCGCACCGGGATTTCCACCACTGTTGTGTTGGGCGGCAGATCGGTTGGCACTGGCGTGCCGCATTGCACCAAGGCGTAGTTAAACGTCTCGGTTGCGCCCGGCCAGGGTCGCGTGACCTTGATCAGCTTGTAGTGGTTGCGATACTCGATCTGCACGCCCTTCGCTAAAACGAACCGTGACTTCGCGGGGAAGTAGTCCGTGCCTGGGCGATAGTTCGTCACACAACCCTGCGGGTTGCGGGATGGGATCGCAGCGTGCGAAGGTGCTACGGCGACGATGAGCGTGAGCGCAAGCGCGGCGCTGATTGCCGCGCGATGAAGCAAGGTCTTGTGAGTCAACATCTTGATCTGATTTGGTACGGATGCGTAGTTACGGATGGATGACCGGCGAGAGGCAAGGCTTCAGCAGCAGGCTGCCAAAGCCGCGAGAGACGCGGACGCAGAACGCGTCCAAATCAAAACATCCCCAGCTCGTCTCGCTCCGAGCTGGGGATGTGCTGAGGAAGCTACTCAGATGCCCACCGCACCTGAGCAGCGTTGGAGTCCAGTCTGCTCATGCATCACCTCCTTAGCTCGAGGAAGTTTCTGCGAATCGGTCAAGGCAGGCGTCCTGGCTTGCGCGTCGTTGCGCGCTTACAGTTGCGGCACAGCGCCGGACTTTCACCGGCTTCCACCTTTACGCCCTGGCCTCCGAGCCTTTGAGTTGCGCTTTGTGCAACACCGGGTCACCTTGACGTATTCACTTGTGCGGGCGGAGTATAGCACGCGCTCAGGATCACGCGAGGCTGCGTCGCGCGCCACTTGCGCGTCCGCGTCAGCGCTGCTGGCGTGTTTCGCGCTTCGTGACTGGCTTCGTATAATCCAGCGCACATGTCCGCCTCTTCACTGACGCTTTCCCTCGATGAGCAAGTGGAATGGCTGATGCAGGGCACTGAGTTCGGCGATGCGGAATTGGCGCGCAACATGCGGCGCGAGCTGCGCGAACGACTTGCCGAAGGTCGCCCGCTGCGCGTGTATTGTGGCTTCGACCCACGCACCAGCGACCTGCATCTGGGGCACACCATCCCCATGCGCAAACTGCGCCAGTTCCAGGAGCTAGGACACGATGTGACGTTCTTGATCGGCGACTACACTTCGCTGCTGGGCGACCCGTCGGACAAGGACAAGTTGCGCGCGCTGCTCTCTGAAGAAGACGTGGCGCGCAACGCGCAAACGTACGCCGAGCAAGCCTTCCGCATCCTCGACCCAGCTCGCACGCGCATCCGCCGCAACTCTGAATGGCTGAGCAAGCTCTCGTTGCTAGACGTGATCAAGTTGGCGCAAAACTTCACTGTGCAGCAGTTCACAAGCCGCGAGAACTTCGCCCTGCGGTTGGAGAAGGGAGAGGCGGTATACCTGCACGAGATGTTCTACGCGCTGATGCAAGGCTACGACGCGGTGGCGCTGCATGCTGATGTGCAAATCGGCGGGACGGATCAACTGTTCAACATCCTCACGGCTGGGCGCAAGCTCCAGGAGGCGTTTGGGCAGCGCCCGCAGATCGGCATCTTTCTAAAGATTCTTCCAGGCACGGACGGCGTGGTGAAAATGTCCAAGTCGCTGGGCAATCACATCCCCATCCTGGCGGCGCCAGAGGACATGTACGGCAAGGTCATGTCCATCCCCGATAGCGCCCTCATCACCTACTTCGAGCTGGCGACACGCTACACGCCCGCTCATATCGCCGATGTCAAGCGTCGTCTTGCCAAAGGTGTGAACCCCCGCGACATCAAGATGGAGCTGGCGCGCGAGATCGTCTCCATCTTTCATGGTGACGACGCAGCCCATAAAGCGGAGGCGGACTTCGTGACGGTCTTCCAGAAGCGCGGCTTGCCAGAGGATATGCCCGTCTTGCGCGTCACGTCCCCGTCCATCACCATCGTAGATGCAATGCTCGCGCTCAACTTCGCAGCTTCCAGGAGCGATGCCAAACGGCTGATCGCAGGAGGGGGGGTGTATCTGGACGGGCGCACAGTGCGCGACCCCAACGAGGCGCTCAACCCGCCACACGTGCTGCAAGTGGGCAAGCGCCGCTTCGCCCGCCTGGAGCGCGCCTGAGACAGTCTTCATCTCCCCACATGTCGCTGTTTCTCTCGGTTGTCATACCTGCGTACAACGAGTCGAGCAACATCGCCGCTGGCGCGCTGCAATCAGTGGCTGACTACCTCGCGCAGCAAGGCTACACCCACGAAGTGATCGTGGTGGACGATGGCAGCGAAGATGACACTGCCGAGCGCGCACAAGATTTCGCGCGCGCACACCCCACCTTTCGCGTGATTCGCAACCCTCATCGGGGCAAGGCGTTCACCGTGGCGACCGGCTTACGCGCTGCGCTAGGAGAGATCGCGTTGTTCACCGACATGGACCAAGCCACACCCATCTGCGAGACTGCCCGCCTGCTGCCCTGGTTTGAACAAGGGTATGACGTGGTGATCGGATCGCGGGGCACGTATCGCCGCAATGCACCGCTGTGGCGGCGCGCCATGTCGCGCGGGCAAATTCTGCTGCGCAACTGGCTGCTCGGCTTCAGAAACATCACTGATACCCAGTGCGGTTTCAAAGCTTTTCGCCGAGAGGTCATCACTCCAATCCTGGACCACCTTTACCTGTATGACTTCGCGCGCCAGAGCGAGGTGCATGGTGCAACAGTCACTGCAGGGTTCGATGTGGAAGTGCTGTTTGTGGCGCAGCGGTTGGGCTATCGCGTGAAAGAAGTGCCAGTGGAGTGGGACTACCGACATTCGCGGCGGGTCAACCTGCTGCGCGATAGCTTGCGCGGCATCCGCGAGCTGATTGACATCCGCGCCGCTGAAATGCGCGGCGCGTATGCGTTTGAACGCGCCGAGTCGTGACCACCTGGGATGTGTTGGGTCTGGGCGCGGTGGCGCTCGACCACCTGTTGTACGTGCAGGCGTATCCACCGCCAGACACCAAGACGGCGGTGCTGCGCAGCGAACGCCAGTGTGGAGGTCTGACTGCCACAGCGCTAGTGGCGGCTGCCCGACTGGGCGCCCGTTGCGCCTATGCGGGGCTGCTCGGCGAGGATGACGACTCGCGTTTTGTCGCTCAGGCGTTGCAGCGCGAGGGTGTTGACCTCGCCTGGGTCAGGCGCGACCCGCAAGCAGGACCGATTCGCTCCACCATCATCGTTGGGGCACAGCCACCGACGCGCAACATCTTCGCCGAGCACCCACCGTTGTTTGGTGCGCATCCTGACTGGCCGCCCTCGTCGGTGATCGAGTCGGCACGGGTGTTGTTGGTGGATCATCTCGGCGTGGAGGGCATGTTGCGCGCTGCGCAAATCGCGCGCGCTGCGGGCGTTGCGGTGGTGAGCGATGTAGAACGGTTTTTGCCAGGCGTGGAGCGTTTGCTGGAGGTGGTGGAGCATGTGGTCACCAGCTGGGAGTTTGCCTCTGCCTTCACGGGTGCGCCCGAACCGAAGGCTGCGGCGCGGGCGTTGTGGAACGCGTCGCGCGCCGCGGTCGTGATCACGCTCGGCGCGGAGGGATGCGTGTTCACCACGAATGGCGTGGATGTGCAGCACTTCCCCGCGTTCGTAGTGCCAGTGTTGGACACCACCGGCTGCGGGGATGTATTTCATGGCGCATATTGCGCCGCGCTGGCTTGGGGCGAGCCGATGGAGTCGCGCGTGCGCATTGCATCGGCAGCGGCGGCGCTGAAGGCAACGCAGCCAGGCGCGCAGGCGGGCGCCCCTTCGCGGACGCAATTGGAGGACTTCCTCGCTGCGCGGTCTTGATGCGCCGTGCTACCATCGTCTGCAATATGCGTGTCATCTTGCAGCGTGTGCTGCGCGCCTCCGTGAGCGTCAATCACATCGAAGTCGCGGCGATCGGCAGGGGCGTGTTGTTGCTGGTGGGGATCACGCACGAAGACACGCCTCAGCGCGCGGAGTGGATGGCGAAGAAGATCGCTGCGCTGCGCATCTTCCCTTCGGATGATGGTCGTTCTGGCTTTGATAAGTCGTTGCGAGAGGTGAGCGGAGAGGTGCTGGTGGTCTCGCAATTCACGCTGTACGGTGAGGCGCGCAAGGGACGCCGTCCAGATTTTGTGGCAGCAGCGCGCCCTGAGCAAGCTGCGCCGCTGATCAAGCAGTTTGCCGCGCTGTTGCGTCAGCATGGCTTGGCTGTGCAAGAGGGCGTGTTCGGCGCGGAGATGCAGGTCTCGCTGATCAACGACGGTCCTGTCACGTTGGTGCTGGAAGCCCCAACGGGGGGCGCGCACGCACGTCCGATGAGCGGCTCAGAAGGAGGAAAGGTTGCTCAGTAGTGCGCCGCCGACCAGCGCTATCGCCACGCTCAGCCCCATCAAGATAATGGGGGAGGCGCGCTGGTAGCGCATCAACCACCACAGCCCCAACACCCAGAGCAACGACAATGCTCCAGGATGCAGCGCGCTGAGCACCTGCGCCTGCGGCGACCAGAACGCCTCGCCCAGTTGAATGCCAGCCTCCAGTGGCAACCGAAGCGGTGCGACGAGTGTGAGCACGCCGCCCAACGCGAACGCCCCAACTCGCATCAAGCCGAACAGCGCTGGTCGCATCCATCCGCTTTGCCGCGCCCACTCGCACGAGCGAGCTGTCTGCCGATGCGCCAGCCACACGGCAACAAACACCCCACCGATCACAATCACCGATTGCGCCGTCGCTGCCAGCAGCACGCCCCACAACGAGCCTTCGGATGCCAGCGCCGTGCCCACCGCGATCAGCAGCGCCAGCGCCGCGTTGCGTATCAACGCCGTGCCCAGCGCTTGAGCGGCGAGCATCAAGCCGCTTTTCGCGCCGATTAGCTCTGCGTCGCTGATGGGTTCTCCGTTCGCGCGGCGCTCCTCCAGCGCTGCGACAGCCCCCACAACTGCGGCGCCCAGAGTTTGCTCAGTGGAGAAGAACGTGAGCGTGCGTCGGAGGAACGCGATGCGCTCCTCCAGCGTCTGGCATAGGGCGTGTGCGATGGGAGCGAATGCGATAGCAAACCCCAGATTTTGACCGCGCTCCAGGTTCTCGCCGCTGTTGTGGAAGAACAACCACAACAGAGAAGACTTCAGTAGGTGATGCAACTCCAGCCGCCGCGCGGCGGCGTATTCCGCGCCGATCTCAGACGGCAACACATCTGGCGCCAGTGTGGGATTGGCGGTGTCCACGCGGCGGCGCGTCAGGTACGCGTGAATCATCGCCAGGCTAGCGCCGAACACAAGCGCTGCCAGCACACCTAACTGGGGTGACAGCAGCCATCCCAACAGGAAATACGCCACGCTGCTGCCCTGCAACAGCGCGCGCAGTGCCAGCGCGATCCCTAGCGCAGCAAGCAGGTGCCCCGCGAGCTGCATAGCAATGCGCAGCCAGGCTGGCAGCGCATTTGCCAACGTCACCAGCGCCTCGGCATCGAGCAGCAGGAGAAAGAGCGCTGTGATGAAAGAGACGATCACCGTCCAGATTTGTGGCACCACAATGCCCACCAGCGCGACGTTGGTGATGTCTCCTTGATCCGCGAAGTAATCTGCCCAGTAAGACGCCAGCGTGTTGAACATGCGGCGCGCGAAGCTCAGCACGATCCCCAAAACCCACAAGCCCAGCATCAATGCAGGCAGCGCAGGGCTATCTGCGCGCACACCCGCCAGCAACAGGAGCGGCACACCCACATATCCGACCAGCGCCAGGTCGGGGGAGATGCGCAGTTGTGAAGGTGTGAGCGCCAGCGCCGCCAGGTTGGCGATGCCCCCCAGTTGTGCGCCGCGCAGCGGGTCCCCTAGCAGCGCCCCTGCCAGTGTGCCTGCAATAAGCGGCTGAGCCAGCACATACCTGCCCAGCCCAGCGTTCAAAGAAGAGACAGCCAGCGCGTATAGCAGTGCGATGAGCGCCGCTTGCAGCACACTCATGAGCTACTTGGAATTCTTTTTGCTCTTAACCTTACTTGCTGATGACTTCTTGCTCGTTGCCTCAGACTTGAGCTTCGTCTTCTTGTCACCTGTTGCAACCTCAGAGCGGGTGCGCGCCTTGCTGGTGCTGCGCTTGCTGGCTGCGCGTTTTGCGCTTTGGGCGGCGCTCGCGGACTGAGACTCGGATGCGGCGTGGCGCGTTCTCGCGGGACTTGCTGCGCGTTGGCTCGCCAGCCGATCATACAGCGCCAACACATTCGCGCGGTGCAGTTGAGGCGCAAGCCCAGCCAGCAACACCCGCGGCAAACCACACGATTCGACGGTGATCTCCTCCGCGGCTTCGCGGGGGGCGCCGCTTTCGACCAGCTTGCTCACCTTGTTTTGCAGATGATCGAGATAGGCGATCTGCCGCTTGAGCGTGTCCCGTATCTCGCCACGCAGGATGAGGTCACCGTGACCTTGAACGATGTACTCCAGCGGCAAGCTCAAAATGCGCTCCAATGAACTCCGAGACGCTTCAACATCGCCGCGCGCGATGGTCGGGATGGGCATGACTGCGTCGCCTGCAAAGAAGGTGTGCTCCTCATGCAGCAACACGGACACGTTGCCGCTGGTGTGCCCAGGCATGTGGATGATCTCGATGGTCTTGCCCGGCAGCCTGAGGAAAGTGCTGCCGCTTTTGAACGTCAGCGTGGGCAGGCGCAGGCGGACTGGCAGAAACTCCTGGTTGTTCTCTTTGGCTTTTTGAAGGGCTGCAGCGCCTTCCTTAGTCAAAACATTCAGGCAATGCTCGTGCGCAATGATCTCGGCGCGGGGAAAGAGGAATGCCCCATATGTGTGATCCGCCTCTGGACCGGTGTAAATGACAAATCGCACCCCGTCGGGACAATGCTGGCGCGCGATTTTAGCCATTTCCAGCGTCTCCGAGGGGAACAGCAAGGTATCAATCACAACGCCAATGCGTTCGGCACGGATCAAAGCAGCGTTTACCTGAGCGTAGCGGTCGCTGGTGAAGATGTAGACATCCTCCGATGCGCGATCCCATTGCATGGGGGGAAGCATACCCATTTTGAAGCCGAAAAGCAAGGTTTTTCATCCCCTCACCTGCAGGCAGGTAGGGCAACAAGTTCTACTGCGCCGCCCGAAGCCTGTAAACTAATGCCATCATGTGGCGAGCACAGGGCATGATTGGATTGTTTGCGGCTGGGGGCGTGTTCGTCTTTCTGGCGTGGCTGTATCGCGGGTTTTGGGTGGACGACGCCTTCATCAGCATGCGCTACGTCTTGCAGTTTGTCAGCGGCAACGGTCTGGTTTACAACATCGGGGAGCGGGTGGAGGGATATTCCAACTTTTTGTGGATCATGCTGCTTGCCCTGGCGCGCTGGCTGGGCTTTGACCTGGTGGTCGCGGCGAAAGTGCTTGGCGCAGCGCTGGGTGTGGCGTGCATAGGCATCACCTGGCTGCTGGCGCGCGGGTTGCCCTTGCGGATGGTTTCGCCGTGCATGGTGGCGGTGTCACCAGCGTTTGTGGCGTGGTCAATGGGAGGTCTGGAGACGCATTTGTTTGCGCTGCTGTTGGGGGCGAGCGCGTGGGCGCTGCTGCGCAGCGACGAGGCACGATTAGACCCCTTGGCGGGTGCGTTGCTGGGATTGTTGGCGTTGGCGCGCCCGGAGGGGCTGATGTTTGTCGTGTTGGCGGTGGGTTTTCGGTTGTGGCGGTGGTGGCGCGGCGCGCCGTCGCTGCAGCGCACGGAGTGGTTGGGGGTGGCGCTGATGGGCGTGATCGTCGTAGCGTTCTATGCCTGGCGGCTGGCATACTACGGCTATCCCCTGCCAAACACGGTGTATGCCAAGTCCATGGGCTTGCTCAACCCACGCGCGTGGATGGAGGGGGCGTATTACGTGCTGCAGAGCTTGTTGTTAACGGGAGGGGCGCTGGGGGTGGTGATTGCGCTGGGGGCAGCGGTGTGGCGCGGGCTGTCGGTGCGCTTGCAGTTTGTCGGTGTCGCGCTGAGTGGATATGCTGCTTTCACGGTGGTCGGCGGCGGGGACTGGATGCCGTTGCAGCGCTTTCTGGCGCACGTGATGCCGCTGGTGGCAGTCATGATTCACGCTGGGTTGGCTGCTCTCGTCGAGCTATTGCCCATCGCGCGCCAGCGGCTGGCGCTGATGACGTTGGTGGGCGTGCAAGTGGGAGCGTTGCTCTTCCAGACGCTCGATCTGCGCTTTGTGCAAGGCGTTGGCGCAGGAGGGGAAGACATGGCATTTGTGGGTGGCGAGCGGATGGTGGCGTACTTGCGCGAGCGTGCTGCTCCTGAAGATGTGATCGCAGTGGACGTGGCGGGTTTGCTGGCTTACGCGCTGCCACTAGAGCAGCGAATACTCGACTTGAACGGGTTGACCGATGCGCACATTGCACATCGTCCGCCGCAGTTCCCGCGCGGCTTCTTCGGGCGAGGCGATGGCTTTGGCAAGTGGGACGTGGATTACGTGCTCGCTCAGCAGCCGCGCTTCGTCCAGGTGAGCCTGCAATTTATCGGTGAGGATGGCACGCTGCACACCGCCAACACGGGTCAAGACCTGCTGATCAACGACCCCCGCTTTCGGGAGCAGTATGAGATGGTCTCCGATGACCCAGCCAGTGGGCTGTTTGGGTTATTCCGCCGTAAGTGATGCAGGCGCCCTGGACCAGGCACCTGCGCGAGTTTACATGGTGCGCACGATCATCCTGAAGATGTCCGACTCGGTGATGATGCCCACTAGCTGATCCCCATCGACAACTGGCAAGCCGCCGATCTTGTGTGTGAGCATCAAGTTGGCAGCATCTCGAATGGATGTGTCAGGAGTGACGGTGATCACGGGCTTCTTCATGATCTTCTCCACTTTCAGCTCCGCTAACAGGTAATTAAGTTCGTAAATGCTCAGCGTGGTGGCTTGCGAAGGCTCCGCCTCCAGCACGTCGCTGAGCGCGACGATACCTACCAATTTACCGTTGTCCATCACCGGCAGGCGTCGTACTTTCTTCTGCTTCATAAGCCGATGGGCATCGGCGAGGGAGGTCTGCGGTGTGATAGTCACGGGGTTGGTGGTCATCCAATCTCTAACAGTGTAGCGATCCATGGTCTTGGTTTACCTCCTGGTTGGATGTCACAACTCGCATTGCGCTAACGCACACTGATTGTAACTTCAACAGCGCAGAACTGCCGTGTGACGCCTGACTGGCTAAGTGGCTAGTGTGGGCTTGACCAATGGTTGGGTTCGCTTGCAGAGAGCGATCCGTACACTCCAGCACATGAGCCGATGCACGGCTACATCTGAACAGGAGATGTCAGCACATGGAACGACCGGATGTTGAGCATGTGAAGACGCAAGAAGAAACAGACGGCGAGCACAGCGGTTTCCAACCGCGCGGCATTTTGTTGTTTTTGTTCGTCATGCTCGTCGGATACGCGCTCTATTGGGCTTATCTGTGGTTCATCACAGTGATCGAACGAGGAGCGGGTGGATAGTGCCAGCCTTTCACGATAAGGAGTGTGCAACATGGAAATCAACAAGATCGAGCGCTACTGGCTCACCGCAGTGGGCGCGATGTTAGGCGCGTTTACAGCAGCCACTATTGTGGCTTTGCTCTTCTTCGGCATCCGCTTGCCCAGCCCAGTGGACCGCATTGACCCACAGCGCCTCGAAGAGACAGAGTTCGCCAACCCGGGTGTGCGGCAGTTGGCAGGCAATCGCTACGAGGCTTACATTGTTGCCAAGTCGTGGGCATTTGAAGCCGGGCCTGACCTGGGTAATCCGCCCACGTTGCGCTTCCCACTTGGTGCTGAAGTCACGTTTTATGTGACCAGCAAGGACGTGATGCACGGCTTCCAGATTGAAGGTCACACTGCCAACCTGGAGCTAGTGCCTGGGCAGATCGCCAAGGTGACCACACGCTTCAATCGCCCCGGCGAATACGCCATCATCTGCAATCACTACTGTGGCGCAGGCCATAGCATTATGTATGCCACTATCCGAGTGGAATAGGACTTATTGCAACCAGGAGCTAAACCCGTTATGGCGACGATCAGTCTTCCTCAGCAAGCGCCCGCCAACCCTCGCTCGCTCACCATGGTGGCGCGAGAGCGATCCCTGGCTGGCGCGCACATCATCACGGCGTTGATCGCCTTGATGTTCGGCATCTTCATGGGCCCCTTCCAGACGTTTCATCGCTCACCCACCTTTGTCAACTACTTCCCCACCATCCCGGTCTTCACCTACTACTACCAGGCGGTCACAGCGCATGGGGTGATGAACGCGCTGTTCTTCACCACGTTTTTTATCGTCGGTTTCACTTACTTCGTGGTGGAGCGCAGCTTGCAGCGCACCCTGCGCTTCGGCAGGTTGGCGTGGGTGGCGTATGTCTCGATGGCGGTGGGGCTGGTGATGATGCTGGTCACGCTGCTCACAGAGCCGCAGCGCTCAGCGGTGCTATACACCTTCTACCCCCCGATGATCGCGCCAGTGTTCTTCTACCTCGGCTTGGTGCTGCTGGCGCTGGGGTCGTGGATCGCTTCCGCGATTGTCTTCTTCACCTATCGTGACTGGCGGCGCGAGAACCCCGGTCAGCGCGTGCCACTGGCGGTGTTCATCCTCATCGTGAACCTGATCATGTGGGATGTGGCGACGGTAGGCGTGGCTATCGAGCTGGTGTTGATGCTGATCCCCGCGTCGCTGGGCATCTTGCAGACGGTTGAGCCACAGCTCGCGCGCACGTTGTTCTGGTTCTTCGGGCATCCGCTGGTCTATTTCTGGCTGCTGCCCGCGTATGTGAGCTGGTACACCATGCTGCCCAAGCAGGCGGGCGGCAAGCTCTTCAGCGAACCGCTGGCGCGCGTGGCTTTCTTGATGTTCTTGATGTTCTCTGTGCCAGTGGGGCTGCACCATCAGTTCAGCGACCCCGGCGTGAGCGCCTCCTCTAAGGGCGTCCACACGCTGCTCACGCTGATTGTGAGCGTGCCGAGCTTCATGACGGCGTTTAACGTCGGCGCAGCGTTGGAGAATGCAGGTCGCAATAACGGCGGCAAAGGCTTGCTTGGTTGGATATGGAAGCAGCGTTGGGGCGATCCAGTGGTCGCACTGCAGCTCTTCGGCATGTTGATGTTTGTCGCGGGGGGATTCAGCGGCTTGATCAACGCCTCTTCGCAGTTGAACGCCACCATCCACAACACCTCGTGGGTGCCCGCGCACTTCCATCAGACGCTCGGCGGCGCGGTGACGCTGACTTACCTCAGCATCGCGTACTGGATGTTGCCAGCCATTCGCGGACGCCAGTTGTTCAGCAAGAAGATAGCGCTCTGGCAGGGCATCACGTGGTTTGTTGGTATGACGCTGTTCGGCTTTGCCATGGGTGAGGCTGGGCTGGCGGGCGCCCCGCGCCGCGCGGTCACCTCCGCTGCTCCCTACCTGAGCGAGACTGCCAAGTTCTGGCTGGACGTAACCGCCATCTCCGGCGTGATCTTGCTGATTAGCTCAATCCTGCTCTACGTCAACATCTTCGGCACGCTGTTCTTCTCGCGCAAGCCAGTGGAAGAGGGCGAAATCCCCATCACCACGCGCAGCGGCGACACGCGCTCGCCGCTCTGGTTCGAGCGCTGGGGCATCTGGCTGGGCATCCTGGGTCTGCTGCTGCTCATGGCTTACGGCCCTGTCTTTGCGGAGACGCTCACCTTCGAGTGGAACATCTTGCGCTACGTGCCAGTGAGCAACGCGCCCATGCAGTAGGCGTTTTGTGCGCTGGCTGTGTCGGCAGGGATCACGCGATCCCTGCCGACACGGAAGGAGCACCCGAAATATGGACACACGGCTGAGCCACTCGCGCGATTCCCTATCCTCGTCCGCTTTTCTCGTCTTGATGGTGTCCGCCGTCTTGGCGGGCTTCGGCATTGTGATGCTGTTCTTCGGCGCCACGTCTCTGCAGGACGCGCGCCTGCTGGCGGAGGTGCCAGAGGCGATCTGGGACATGCTGTGTGGTTTGCCGCTCAGTGATGCGATGGTGGCGCCAGTGTTGTTTGCTATCGGGGGGATAGCAGTGTTGATCGCGCTGGGGATCATGGTTGCGCGCGGATTGCGCTGGAATGTCGCTGCGCTGGTGTTGGCTGGGGGATTATTTGCGGCTGTGGCAGGGTATGCATTGGGCGAGAGCAACCGCGCTAGCGTCGGCGCCATGCCAGCGGTCATGTGGGTCAACCCTCCGCGCCCAATGCCTGATTTCACCCTCACCAATCACGATGGCGCACCCACACGCCTCAGCGACTTCCGCGGCAGGTTGGTTGTCTTGTTCTTTGGCTACACGCACTGCCCAGATGTGTGCCCGCTTAGCCTGAGCGACATGCGCCGGGTGAAGGCTGCGCTTGGCGACGAGGCTGAGCGCGTGGCGTTCGTGTTCATCAGCGTGGACGGCGCGCGTGATACGCCAGAAGTGTTGCGACGCTACGTGAAAGTCTTCGACGCGGATTTCCACGGGCTCACGGGTGATGAGCGCACGGTGCGCGAGGTGGCGCTGGAGTACGGCGCCAAGTTCCGCGCGAACAAAGCCCAATCTGCAAACCCCGACCTTTACACGGTAGATCACACCGCCTACACCTATCTGCTCGATGCGGAAGGGCGCTGGCGGGCGATGTGGGGGCTTTCCACTTCGGTGGAGGACGCCACGCGCACCATCCAGGCCGTGCTTCACGAGACGCGCTAGCGTGCAATCATCACGCGCATCCGGATTTGTGGCGCGATCTCGCCCTGCCGCGCGTTATACGGGATCACTTGCAGCACGTACTCGCCTGCCGGCAGCTCGGCTGGCAGTGGAAAGAAGTACACGCCCCAGATCGGCTTCTCGTAAAAGACCCCTGGCAAACCGCGCGGCGCAATCGCCTGATCGGATTGCACCACCTGCGCCCCAGTGGCATCGAGCAATCGCAGCGACACCTGTGTCTCGCCGGGCAACATCACAAACGGCTGAATTTGCCAGAAGCACCACACCTCCAGCAAGCCGCCAGCTACTGCTGCGTGGGGTTGATAGCAGCCCAAACCGCTCAACCCAACCTCGGCTCGATTGTGGATGACTTCGCCAACTAAAACAGGGAGCGGCTCCGGCACAGGGCGATACGGCTGAAAGAAGCGGTAGTGTGCGAGGCGCAAGCCGTGAAAGGAAGGTGTGTCTGGTCGCGGACCGAGCGCTTGTGCCTGGCGGCGCAGGGCAGCCGCTGCCAGCCCTGTGGGGTCAATGATGTCCTCTTGCCATTGCAGCAGCCAGGCGCCGCCCGTGCCGCTCAATGCGCGATTGAGCGCGGGCATCGCTTCGGAGTAGGTGAGCGTGTTGCGAATGTTCAACACAGGATCATCGGGCAGCGCCAGCCAACGCGCATCAGCGGGATCGCCCCAGTAGTAAGCGAAGACCGGCGCGAAGTGTCCCGAGACCAGCACCACGCGCTCATCTGGGGCGAGGTGATCGCGCAGATAGCGCACTGCGCCGCGGAAGTCCTCATTTGCGTAAAGAGGGTGGGTGTGCAATTGCCACGCCCCGAAGCCAGCCAGCAAGGTGAGCGCGCCAGCCACCACGCCGCCGGCAGGGACCCGCGCCAGCGCCATGCCGAGCATCGCCACAAACAGCGGCGCCACCAGCGTCGGGTAACGGCTGGCGAACTTGCCGCTGAAGGCGCCGACTGCCACCACGCTCAGCACACCGATGAGCCAAACGAACAGCAACTGCAAGCCGTTGGATTGTCGCCGCAGCGCTAACCCGCACAGCACTCCCATTCCGCCCACCCCGAGCGCCGCGGGCACAAGCAGCACGTCTGGCTGTAGGCGGGGCAGCACTTGTGCAGCAAGCGCCTGCATCAACAAACCGAGTGGGTTGGGTAAGTCTCGGTAACTCACCCCATACGTCTGAATGCCGAACAGCAGCCATGTGCCCAAAGCTCCAATCGTCCCCACTGTTACCAAGGCGATGAGCGCTGCGGGGCGCAGTTTCGGGTTGCGTTGTGCCTGCCAGATTAACAACGCTGCTTGCGCGCCTACCGCGCCGGCTGCGAGCACGTGAGTGGCAAATGCGCCCAGCGCCGTCGCCGACCACGCCAGCCAACTCCCGATGTGTTGCAACGCCCGCCGCGACGCAAGCAGAAAGATAGCCGTGGACGCAACGCAACCTGTTGCGAGTAAAGCATACATGCGCGCATCGCGCGCCAGCCACAGCTCCACGGGCGCCAGCGCGATCAGCGTGCCCGCAATGACATTGCCGCGACCTGCCATCCGCATCACCAGCGCGGCGGTGAGCAGGCTGGCGAATGCGGAGAGCGCCCGCGCCGTGAACTCGCTCTCCCCCGTCAGGAGCAACCAGTAGCGCAGGGCGATGCCATGCAGCGGCGTGTTTAAGTCGTAGCGCGCGGTGTGCTGGGCGATGTGGATCGCGCTCGTCCGACCCAACATGACAGCGTACCCTTCGTCGTACCAGAAGCTTTGGGCATCCAGGTTGACAAAGCGCACAAGGAACGCGAAGCCGAGCAGCAGTGTCAACACGGCGAGGCGGCGGTGCGGTGACATAGCCGAGCACAATTATCGCCCTGCGCGAATGCGATAATCGCGATCCCGCACATGCGTGTGGTCAATCTCACCCGCGCTCAAGCGATCATTGTGCTTCTGCATCTGCTCCTGGCGCTGACCTACGGAGCGCTGAACCCTGCGTGGGAGGCGCACGATGAGACAGGACACTACGCTTACGTGCATCACGTCGCGCGTCACCTGGCGCTGCCCGACGCTTACCGCGAGCAGAAAGCGCTGTTCGACCAGTCGCATCAACCACCTCTGTATTACTTGCTTGCCGCTGGGCTGACGAGTTGGGTGGATCGCCGCGACGAACCACAACCTCAGCTCAACGGCTTCGCGCTAGATGGCACAAATCGCCGCGGTGTGCGCATTGTGCTGCGTCAACCTGAAGAGTCGTTCCCATGGCGCGGGGCGCTGTTGGGGCTGCACATGGCGCGCGTCGTCTCGGCGTTGCTCACCACAGGCGCAGTGGTGCTGATCGCGCTCACACTCAACATCACCTTTGGACGTGGCGCAGTTGCTGCGCTGGCGGGCACTGGCATCGCTGCCTTCAACCCACAGTTCCTCTTCATGGGCGCCATGGTGAACAACGACGCAATGGTGAGCTTTGCCGGCGCGTTGGTCGCCTGGTGTGCTGCGCGCGCCCTTGCCGATGAGCGACGCGGAGATCGTTGGACGGCAGCGCTGGGTGCTGCGGCGGGGCTAGGGTTGCTCTCCAAGAACAGCGCGATTGCGCTGGTGGCGTTCAGTGCGGTTGCAATCGCGCTGATTGCGCGCTGGCGCAGATGGTCGCTGGCGGTGGCGGCACGGCGTCTCGCGCTGATGATAGGCGCAGCCGCGCTGGCTGCCGCGCCTTTGTTCGCCTATAACTGGCTGCGCTATGGGCGACTCATCCTCGACCGTGACCCTGGCAACCCGCTGCTCCAGCAACCGACCGATGTGATCGCGGAGGGCGTGTGGGTGTCGCTGCGCGATGCCTGGTTGCCGCAACTGTTTCTGAACACCTTTCGCACCTTTTGGGGCAAGTTCGGCTGGGGCAACGTGGGGATGCCAGAGCCAGCCTACTGGGCGTTTGGCGCGCTCACGCTGGCAGGGCTGGTGGGGGTGTGGGTGGTCTGGCGTCGCGCTTCTGATGATCAACGTCGCGCGGTGCTATTGTGGGCGCTGCTCGGCGGAGCGATGATGGCGCTGCCCTTGTATCGCGCGATTTACTTTCAAGAGCCAGCGCTCATGCCTGGCCGCTACCTGATGCCCGCGCTGGCGGGCTACGCAGGATTGCTGGGGGTGGGCTGGTCCGCCTGGCTGCGTCGTCCGCGCGCCGCGCTGGTGTTGCTGGCACCGATGGCTGCATGGGCAGTGGTGGTGATGCCAGCGTTTGTGCTGCCGCGCTACACGCCAGTAAAAGTTGCGCTGCCGCCAGATGCTCCCGCGCTGCTCATGTTCGAGGATCGCGTGCAAGTGATGGACGTGCGCCTGGAGGACGCGCTGCTGCCCGATCGGGAGGGGATGCGCCCCTACGCGCGGGTGCGAGTGGTGTGGCGCGCGTTGCGCCCCGCTCCGCTGCGCACGGGCTTCGCCGTCAGCGTGATCGGGCGCAACCAGGAAGTGCTGGGCAGCATTCAGGTGTACCCCAATCTTGGCAACTACCCGGCGGACAACTGGCAACCGGGCGAGGCTTTTGAAGATCGCTACGACATCTTGCTGGAGAAGCCGTGCATGACGCTGCCCACGCTGGCGCGCCTGCGCTTGTCGGTGTTTGAGTTCGACTGGGATGACGAGACGCGCGTGGTGCGCATTACCCGTGAGCTGGCTGCGACCGACGGCGCTGGTCGAGCTGTGCAACCCATCGTGGGGCGCTTCCGCATCGGCGCGCTCGCCACGATGGGCGTGTTCTGGCAGCCGCCGCTAGCCGACTTCGACGGCATCTGGCTGCGCGAGGTGAGCTACTCGCCGTCGGTGCAACCCGGCCAGCCGATCACAGCCGCGCTCACTTACGAGATGATCCGCCCCAACGGGAAGCGCGGGATCGCCTTCGTGCATGCCCTCGACGCGCGCGGCACATTGATCGCCCAGGATGACCACGAACCCAACCGCGGCGAATATCCCACCGACTTCTGGCAAAACGGCGAGTGCGCGCGAGAGAGCTTCGTGCTGACGCTGCCGCCTGACGTGCGCGGCGAGGTGCATCTGGTGACTGGCTTCTACGACGCGCAAGGTGTGCGTTTCCACACAGGCACGCCGAACGACGTGTTCCCTCTCGGTGTTGTGCGCGTAGCGTCGCCTTGACCCTATGCCGCCAGCGAAAAGCAATTGCGGCTCGGCAGCGCACCGCCGAGCCGCAAGAAAGCGCGCGGAGGAGATCACATCATGCTGCCCATATAGGCGGCGAGGTCCGCCACGCGACAGGCATAACCCCACTCGTTGTCGTACCACGAGAGCACCTTTGCCAGGTTGCCGCCGATCACGAGCGTGTCTATGGCACTGAAGATGGATGATCGGCTGTCGCCCTTCAGGTCGCTGGAGACGAGCGGCTCTTCCGTATAGCCCAAGATGCCCTTCATCGGACCTTCAGCGTATTCCCGCATTGCTGCGTTGATCTCCTCCTTCGTCACGTCGCGGCTGAGCAGCACGGTAAAGTCCACAATGGACACGGTGGACGTGGGCACGCGGAACGAGATGCCGCTGAAGCGCCCTTGCAGCTCAGGGATCACCAGCCCCACCGCGCGCGCAGCGCCGGTTTCACTGGGCACGATGTTCATCGCAGCAGCGCGCGCGTCGCGCAGGTCCTTGGCTGCCAGGTCGAGCAGCTTTTGCGAGTTGGTGTACGAGTGCACAGTGGTGAGGATGCCTTTCTCGATGCCGAACTTGTCGAACAACACCTTCGCCACAGGTGCCAAACCGTTCGTGGTGCAGGAAGCGTTGGAGACCACGTGATGCTTGGCAGGGTCGTACTTCGTGTGGTTCACGCCCATCACGATGGTGATGTCTTCCTTCTTGGCGGGCGCGCTGATGATCACCTTCTTTGCGCCGCCGTTCAGATGCGCGCGCGCCTTGTCGGCGTCGGTGAACAGCCCGGTGGACTCCACCACGATGTCCACCCCGACGCTGCTCCAGGGGATTGCGGAGGGGTCTTTCTCTGCGAACACGCGCAGTTTGCTGCCGTTCACCACCAGGTCGTTGCCATCCACCGTAACCTCGCCATCAAACCGACCATAGTTGGAGTCGTATTTGAACAGGTGGGCGTTGGTGTGAGCGTCCATCAGGTCATTGATTGCGACCACCTCCAGAGTGTTGGGGTGGCGTTCCAGCATTGCCTTCAGCACCTGTCGCCCGATGCGGCCGAAGCCGTTGATGCCGATTCTGATCGTTGCCATGACTGCAGTTTGCTCCTTTGCGATTCAGATGGTTTGTTCAGCGTGTTGTTGAGCGAGGAGTGGGCGCTCAACCAATCATCGCCAAAGTCAATTGTAGTGTGAGATCAACAATAAGTGCACGACTGTGTGTCGCCGTTTGCTTCGGCGTCGGCTCGCGGCGAGAGCATCTCTGCAAGGCGCATGATCTCCAGCGCCAGCCGCTCGGAGTGATGCCGCCAGGGTTCCTCGGGATCGGCGATGTCCGCCTGCACCACGCGCACGACGCTGCCAGGCACCTGCGCTTCGGGAACAACAGGTGCGACGCCTTCGGGCAAGGAGACTGGGCGAGAGGGTCGGTGGGCGAGCACCACATCAATCACACCTGAACCGATGTGGCGCTCCAGCGCGCGCACGTGATCGGTCATGGTGAAGTGATCGGTCTCGCCGTGCTCAGTTGCCACGTTGCAGATGTACACGCATGGCGCGGAAGTTTGCTTCAGCGCTTCCACGATGCCAGGCACAAGCAGGTTGGGCATGATGCTGGTGAACAGGCTGCCCGGACCAATCACCACCAGATCGGCTTCCAGGATTGCTTTGATCGCCTCTGGGTACGCGGGCGGCTGATCGGGCTCCAGCCACACCCGCTCGATCGGGCGACCTGCCTTGCCGATGGAGGACTCGCCGCGCGCGCTGGCGGGGGCGTGCCCGTTTGCGGTTGTGGCAGGCGCCAGTTCGGCGCGATACTCCGCGCAGAGCACCACATCGCTCAACGTGCTGGGGACAATGCGCCCCTGGCTCGCCACCACGCGGCTGGACTCCAGGATGGCGCGCTCGAAGCTGCCGGTCAGGTCCGCCATGGCTGCGATGAACAGGTTGCCGAAGGAATGCCCGCTCAGCCCGCTCCCCGCGCCGAAGCGGTATTGCATCAATTGCGTGACGAGCGATTCATCATCTGCCAACGCGGCGATGCACATCCGAAAGTCCCCAGGTGGCAACATGCCCAGTTCACGGCGCAATCGTCCAGAGCTGCCGCCGTCATCCGCCACCGTGACTACGGCGGTGATGTTGGCGGTGTAGCGTTTCAGCCCGCGCAGCAAGGCAGCTAGCCCGTGACCTCCACCAATTGCCACAATGCGCGGACCTTGCGAGATGATGTGTTGTTGCACCAGCTTGCGCACCAGCGGCTGTGTGTCGTTGCCACGAGCGGTTTGCACCAGCGTCGTGTTTAACCGATACCAGCCGTACAAGAACGCTACGCCACCGATACCCCCAACCAACACTGCCCGTAGCGGGCGTGAGAGGAACTGGAGCGTGAGATAGTAAAAAATCGCCGGCAGCGGGGTCTCGCGGTAAATCTCCACCAGCACGTAGCCCAGCCCCAACCCAATGAGCACGACGCCAAAAATCATGAGCAAGAACCACCGCTTCACCCGCAGCCCTGGAATGAGCCACAGGTAGGGCTGATCGCGGTGCAACAATGGTCTTGCCATGCGCTGCAAAGCGTTTCTCATGCTGTTTGCGCTGATACGCCCGATTCTACGCCCTTTGCGCAGGGTATGATGTCGTTCGCATGTCCCGCTCCCACATAGCATCTATTGTGAGGCGCCCCAGTGTCGTTTTTCAACCTCAACTTGCCGAGGGCGTGCGCTGGATTGTGCACGCTGTGCGCCCCACGCTCGGTCCGTTGCCACGGCTGGTGGGTATCGAACAAACACCGCGCACGCGCACGCCAGAACTGCTGGACGACGCCGCTGCCATCGCAAGGCGCGTGATTGAAGTGTCTGGCGCCACCCGTGATGTCGGCGCAATGATGACCCGTCATGCATTATGGCGGATGCATGAGCTGTGCGGCGACTTCGCCGCGACGACCGCCGTGTTGATCCAGGCGCTGGTAGATCGCGCGCAAGCAGCCGTTGCGGCTGGCGCGCATCCAGCCATGCTGCGCCGCGGCATCGAGCAGGCTGCGAACGAGGTCTGCGAGGCGCTGATGGAGCACGCCCAGCCGATCCCGCGCGGGCGGACGCGCCGCGACGCGCTGCGCCAGGTTGGGCGCACGCTCAGCGCCGACCAGCCGCTCGGCGATGCCATCGCCGAACTGCTCACCGTGCTGGGCGAGGAGGCTTATATCCACGTGGTAAACCACAACCGCAACGCGGTGGACTACGAGGTCATAGAGGGCGCAATCTGGGACTCGCCTTGGCTGGATAGCGCCTTCGCCACCGATGCCGCGCGTTCCGTCGCGCGCCTGGAGAACGCCGCCGTCGTGGTGATGAACGACATCCTGGATGAGCCAGACATGACTGCGCTGCTGCTGCAAAAGCTCAGCGCGATGGGCTACTCCAGCGCGGCGCTGGTCGCCAGCGACATCATTGACAGCGTGAAGAGCGTCTTGCTGCAGGCGAAGGTGCGCGGCGCGTTCATCCCCTTGCCCCTCAAAGCGCCTGGCGGCACTACCCAGCGCCACATCGCACTACACGACATCGCCGCGCTCACTGGCGCACGGGTGTTGTTCGGTGACCGCATGTTCTTCGTGAACGCGCTGCAACCAGAGGATGTGGGTGAAGCGCGCCGCCTTTGGGCGAACAGCAAGCAGTTCGGCATCATCGCAGGTCGCCGTGACCCGTTGCGGCTGAAGGCGATCATCGAGGGGCTGCAGCGCCGCCTGGAGCGGGTGGATGACCTGCGCGAGATCGATCATCTTCGCCAGCGCATCGGTCAGCTCCGCGGCAGCATTGGCATGTTGCGCGTCGGCGCGCCGACCATGCGCGCCCAAGACTCACGCCATGATCATGCCGACCGTCTCACTCGCGCTTTGCAGCTCACGTTGCGCCATGGCACGGCGGCTGGCGGTGGGGCGGCGTTGCTCCAAGCCGCGCAGCGCGTTAGCCCTGCTGAGGGAGACGTGGGTTGGGGCAAGCGCTGCCTGACGCAGGCACTGGAAGCCCCAATGGCGGTGTTGTGCGAGAACGCAGGGCTGGATGCCCCCGCCTTGCTGGCGCAAGTGAAGGAGCGCGCGCGTCGGCAGCCGAACATCGCTTGGGGCGTGGACGCGCGCAACGGCGAGATCGTGGCAATGCGTGAAGTGGGCATCGTTGACCCAGCAGGCGCGTTGGTGCAGGCGTTGCGCACGGCGGTGAGCTTGGCGGTGACTGTGATCACCACCGATGCGGTGGTGCATCATCGCAAGCCCCCCATCGCCAAAGCGCCGTGAACTGTGCGGCGCTCAGCGTGGCGTGCCATCCGTGTGGCTTGCGAGCACCTCAAACCACAACTGCGCGTGCGCTCGCAAGCCCGCGTCGGAGAAGTGACAGCCGTCGTGCCGATAGGACTCGTCGAGCTGGTCTGTGTCTGGTCCTGCGAAGATGCCCAAAGATGGGTTAACCAGCCCGATCTGCGCGCGGCGGATGGTCTCATTGGGCGGGTATTGCCCGCAGCGGGTGGCGATTGCCACGAACACCGGCGCGCGTGCGCCCTGCGCGCGGAGCGACTCAATCATGCTCAAGAAATGCTGCCGATATTCCTCTGCAGACGTGCCCAGCACAGCATCGCTTTCACCTTGATGCCATAGCAGGTGGGTGAAACGCAAGCCAGCTCGCTGTGCCTCACGGACGTTCCGCAGCAGGTCTTCGTGGAGGCGTCCTCCTGGCGCCCACTGTGCGATGTCGGTTGCGCCAATAGCGGCTGGCACGAGCACCACGCGGTCGTAGCGCTTGCTGGCGATCAGCAGATCGCCCAATCGCGTCCACACGCTGCCGCCCTCGCCGTCTGCGCCTGGCAAAGGATCGCGCGTAGCAGACCACCTGCCGCGAAAGAACGCACGCACGCGCCAGTGCGCAGTGTGGCGCGTTTCGCCCCAATTTGCTGCGTTCGATTGTCCGAACACCAGCGCCACCATCGTGCGCCGCGAGGCAGTTTGCGCTGGCGCGCGCGCATGACCGACAGCATGTGTCAGCGCAAGTATCAGCGCGGCGATCAACCCCGCGCGAAGCAGGTTGACGCGATAGACTCGCCAGGTGAGCTGCAGCCTCATAGGGCGTAAGCGATGAGCAAGATCAGCCCGCCTATCAGCAGCGCTGCCCCCAGCCACTGGAGCACTCGCGCTGCCAGGCGCTGTCGCCCAAAGGCGCGATGTGTCGCGGCGCCGCGCTCCAACTCAGCCGCATTTGCCGAAGGCGCACCTACCACCCGCTTGAGCCACCAGGCGCGGGCGCAAAAGCCATACTCCGCCAACTCATGCGCGGAGATGATGGGCATGCGGTCAGAAGAGTTGGGCGCGGTCGTGCTCATGGCGCGCGCGTGTGTGCGGCGAGCTGATCTACGCGCGCCGTCAACCACTCATCCACATCCACCAACAGCTCCTCGCTGATCTCGTGAGCGAGCGCGTACTCGCGGTAAGTGACCGGCGAGCCGAGTTGTTCCATTTGTTGGCGCAGCTGGCGCCCGCGCACCACAGGCAGCACAGCGTCGTAGACGCCGTGTGCGATGAACACTGGAGGGCGATGAATGGATGCATCGGCGCGATGCGCTTCTTCTGTTGCTTGCGTCAGCAGCGAGAAGGGCACTGGCGCGCCGCTCAGCAGCACTGCTCCACCGAACCAGGACGGGTGTCGCGCGATCAGCGCCGCGCACATCATCGCCCCTTGGCTGAATCCGAGCAGCAGCGCTTGCCCGTGCGCGATGCGCTGCTGTTGGATCGTCCGCTCGATGCGTTGTGCAGTGTGGCGCAAGCTCTCCGCCACCTGACCTTCGGCGTACTGAATGCCGCTGGGGGCGAACTCCAGGTCAAACCAGGCGTAGCTGTGCGGAGCGAGCATGATCGGCGCGCGCAGGCTGACAATATGCAGCCGCTCGTCGAAGAACGGCGAGAGGCTGAAGAGGTCGTGCTCGTTGCTGCCGTAGCCGTGTAGCAGGATCAGCAGCGCGGCTGCTTCGCTGGTGGCGGGGCGAACGAGCAGCTCACCGTTAGCGTCACTCATCCAGCACTGGTTCTTCGCCGTCGTCCTCGCCAGCCTGCGGAGTGGTCAGCGTGGCGTAGCGTGCTGCTTGTCCAGCAGCGATGGACTCGCGCACCTGCTTTTCGACGCGCTGCGCCACTTCGGGATGATCGCGCAGGAAATTCTTGGCGTTTTCGCGCCCTTGCCCGATGCGATTGCCCTCGAACAGGAAGAAAGTGCCGCGCTTCTCGATAAGCCCCATGCTGGTCGCTACGTCGAGCAGATCGCCCCACACGCTGATGCCTTCGTTGTAGGTGATCTCGAACTGGCACTCCCGGAAGGGAGGCGCCACCTTGTTCTTTGTGACCCGCACGCGAGTGAGGTTGCCGGTCACCTCGCCGCCGGCCTTAATTGCGTTGACGCGGCGCACATCCAGCCGCACTGAGGCGTAAAACTTGAGCGCCATGCCGCCGGTGGTCGTTTCTGGATTGCCGAACATCACGCCGATCTTCTGGCGCAACTGATTAGTGAAGATCACGGCGGTGTTAGTTTGCTTGATCACGCCAGCCAGCCGTCGCAGCGCTTTGCTCATCAGGCGTGCCTGGATGCCAGGCTGAAGGTCGCCGATCTCGCCCTCGATCTCCGCTTTTGGGACAAGCGCCGCCACAGAGTCAATGACCACCACGTCCACCGCGTTGGAGCGGATGAGCTGCTCGGCGATGTCGAAGGCTTGCTCGCCAGTGTCAGGCTGGGCGATCAGGAGGTCTTCCACATTGACGCCGCACCGTGCCGCGTAGGATGGGTCGAGCGCGTGCTCCATGTCAATGTAGGCGGCGGTCCCGCCCGCCTTCTGCGCTTGAGCGACGATGTGCTGGCAGATGGTCGTCTTGCCAGACGACTCCGGCCCGTAGATTTCGGTGATGCGCCCGCGCGGAATGCCGCCCACGCCCAGGGCGATGTCCAGCGCCAGGCTGCCGGTGGGGATCACCTCCACCTGCATGTGTTTCGCCTCGCCGAGCCGCATCACGGCGCCCTCGCCGTGTGCTTTTAAGATTGCCGCCAGCGCGATGTCCAGCGCTTTCTTCTTACCGTCTGTCGCGGTTGACATTGTGGCTTTCAGACCTCCGTGTGCGTCACGTAATTTAGAACACTTGTTCTGATTGTATCAGAGTTTAACAAAATGTAGTGTAATCCTTCTCTGCAAAGCGCGCGGGCTGCATACCACCTGTGTGAGATGAGCAGGTTCATGCACGGCTGAGTGAGCCGCCGACGCCGCGCTGCGCGCACAATTGCCCCTCGGCTTAATAGAGGCACAGTACAGGTTTCATACACTTTCATCCATCGGGAGCGCCATCATGGCAGCGATTTCTTCTGCGGCAATTGAGCCAGTAACGGCGGACAACCGCCGCGAGATTCTCGGCTGGGCGATGTATGACTGGGCGAACAGCGCCTTCAGCACCACTGTCGGCACGGTCTTTTTGGGTCCGTATCTCTCCTCGCTCGCGGCAGCAGCGGCGCGCGGGTCGCCCGACGGCTTGGCGCGCTTCTTGGGCTTGCCCATTGCGCCTGATTCTTTCCTGCCGTTTTGCATCGCCTTCTCGGTGGTGTTTCAAGCGGGCTTCTTGCCCATCCTCGGTGCGATTGCAGATTATTCGCACCGCCGCAAGCGCCTATTGCAGCTCTTCGCCACAATCGGCGCGTTGGCGACGATGCTCCTGTTCTTCGTTCAGGGCGACTTGTGGTGGTTGGGCGGCGTATTGTTCATCATTGCGAACCTGGCTTTTGGCGCAGCGGTGGTGTTCTACAACGCCTACCTGCCCGACATCGCCAGCGAGCAAAATCGCGATCAGGTGTCTTCCTTTGGCTGGGCGATGGGCTACCTTGGCGGTGGGTTGCTGCTGGTGTTGAACCTGGCGCTTTTCCTCTCGCGCGGCGCGCTAGGCATTGACAGCGGTCTGGCGGTGCGCATCAACTTGGCGTCAGCGGGTGTGTGGTGGTTTGGATGGTCGTTTTGGACCTGGCGGACGCTACGCTCGCGTCGTGCTCCGCGTCAGTTGCCACACGGCACAAGTTTGTTGCGGGTGGCGTTCCGTCAGCTCGGCGAGACCACAGGCATCGCTCCGCAATGGATAGCGGTGTTGCTGCTCTCACCGCTGTTGGTGTTGGTGTTGCTGCCGATGGTAGTGCTGTTCGGTCTGGCGATTGAGATCGCCTTCCTCACCATGCTGGGACCGATCGTGATGATCGGCTTATTCCTGTGGGGTAAGCGCCGCCAACTGCCAGAGACAGCCAAATTTCTGCTGTCTTACTTGATTTACAACGATGGCGTTCAGACGGTCATTGCAGTATCGGCTGTGTTTGCGGCTGCGCCAGTGGAGCGCGGGGGGTTGGGCATTCCCACCGAGCGACTCACGCTGTTAATCTTGATGATACAGTTCATCGCCTTTTTGGGCGCGCTGTTCTTTGGGCGGTTGTCATCACGCCTGGGCGTGAAGCGTGCGCTGGTTGCCAGCTTGATTCTGTGGTCGGCAGTGGTGATCTACGCCTGGTTGGGTTTGCGCGACTTCGATACACAAGTGTTCGGATTGCCGCGCGCCGAAGCAGAGTTTTGGCTGCTGGGGGCATTGATCGCAATTGTGCTGGGTGGGTCGCAGGCGCTCAGCCGCAGCTTGTTCTCGTTGATGATTCCGCAGGAGAAAGAGGCGGAGTTCTTCTCGATCTACGAGATCAGTGAGCGCGGCACGTCGTGGCTGGGTCCTTTTGTGTTTGCAGTGGTGAATCAAGCGCTGGGCAATCTGCGCCCAGCTATTTTGAGCGTGGTGCTTTTCTTTGTGGTGGGGCTAGCCATTTTCCTCACGGTCAACGTGCAGCGCGCGGCCAGGGAGTCGGGGCGACGACCTGGGACCGGCTGATGCCTGCACGAGGTTGATGGATAATGGCAGCAGTCCATGTCCGCAAGTCCCGAAGTGTTGATCGCTGCACTGGGCGCGGCGGGCTTCCGTGTCTCGCGGGCGCGCCGCGCGGTGGTAGAAGCTCTGTGCGGCGCGGGTGAGCCAGTGACGTTGGGCGCGCTGCTTCAGCGCGCGCGCCACCGTGACGCGCGCGTTGGGTTGGCGACGGTGTATCGCACAGTGGACGTGCTGGTTGCTGCGGGTGTGGTGCGGCGGATGCAGTTTGACGGCAAAAGTTACGTTGTCGCATGTGGCGATCGCACGCTGCACTATCACCTGGTGTGTGAGAAGTGTCATCGCGTGGAGGAGTTGCACGCGCCCGCCGCAGATCACGCGCTGATTCAGCTTGCCCAGCGCGCAGGCTTTGCGCTCAGCGACGGACCCGTCGAGCTGCGCGGCGTGTGCGCGCGCTGCCTGGCTTAGTAAAGGCTTCTGCTGTTGCTTCAACATCTCGTTTTCTCATATCGGCTATGAGCACTGATCAAACTTCTGTCGTGCGTTGGGGCTTGCTCAGCACAGCCCGCATCAACCGCGCGCTCATCCCCGCACTGCGCGCCTCGCAGCGCAGCCAGTTGGTGGCGGTGGCGAGCCGCAGCCTCGAGACCGCTCAGGCATACGCGCGTGAGTGGGGTATCCCGCGTGCGTTTGGCAGCTATCAGGCGATGCTGGACAGCGACGAGATAGACGCGGTGTACGTCTCCCTGCCCAACTCGCTACACGCTGAGTGGAGCATCCGCGCTATGCGCGCCGGCAAGCACGTGCTGTGCGAGAAACCTCTGGCGACCACCGAGTCCGACCTGTTGGAGATGAGAGCAGTTGCGCGAGAGCACGGGCGCGTGTTGGCTGAGGCGTTCATGTATCGTCACCATCCTCAGACGCTGATGGTGCAGTCGCTGGTGAAAGAGGGACGCATTGGTGAGATACTCCTGGTGAAAGGCGCATTCACCTTCACCATCACAGACGAAAGCGACGTGCGGCTCAACCCCAAGTTACACGGCGGCAGCTTATGGGATGTGGGCTGTTACCCGCTGAGCTACGCGCGAATGATCTACGCTGGCGAGCCGGTGCGGGTGATGGGCATGGCATACGTCGGCTCTTCAGGTGTGGATGAGGCTTTTGTCGCTCAGTTAGAGTTCAGCCCTCGTGCGTTTGCTCAGTTCGATAGCGGCTTTCGCGTTCCTTTCCGCACGCACATCGAGATCGTGGGCAGCGAAGGCGTCATCGTTGTGCCTGCGCCGTTCAAACCAGGACCCCGCGAGACGATCTACATCGGCAGCGCTTCCGACCGTCTCGAGCCGATGGTGGTTGAAGGACCAGACCTGCTCTATCTCGGCGAGGTGGAAGACATGGTTCGTGCGATACTGGATGGTGCTCCCCCACGCGTCAGCCTGGAGGACAGCCTGGGCAACGTGCGCGCCATTCAGGCGCTGCTGCGCTCGGCGAAAGAGGGCAGGGCGATCACGATGTGATCGGGCAATAAGGAGTTCACATGCCGACGCTGATTGAGTACGAAGACGCGAGTGACGAAGTGCGCGCTGTGTATGACGACATTCGCGCCACACGCAAGACCGACTACATCAACAACTTCTGGAAAGCGCTAGCAGTGCATCCGCCCACACTGCGACGCACGTGGGAGATGGTCAAAGACGTGATGACACGTCCGGGCGCGCTTGATCCACTCACACGCGAGCTGATCTACCTGGCAGTGAGCGTCACCAACGGTTGCGAGTATTGCACCGCCTCGCACAAAGCTGCCGCGCGTGCCAAAGGCATGACCGACGAGATGTATGGAGAGCTGCTCGCTATCGTGGGTGCGGCGAATTTGACCAACCGCCTGGCGGAAGGCTTCGCCGTGCCAGTGGATGAGCGGTTTAAGCTGTAGCGAGGCTTGGCAGTAAAAGAAACAGGGGCGCTCTCTAAGAGCGCCCCTGCAAATGTGTGGCTGGTGTGGAGGGGTAAGTGATACTCGAGTGAAACTAAAGTGATCGCAGACCTGTTCTTGCCAGGAATCTCTGGATTTGCCTGGTAGCTTGCAAAGTGCGACTACGTTCAAAAGCCTCAACCGCTGCTCGTAGTCGCTGGACTTCCTGTTCCAGCTCTACTAACCATTGGTGCTAGTTTTCAGAGGGAGAACTCGGCGATGCTTATCTTGTAAGGGTCGGCATCGGGATGAATCGTGTGGAACAAATCCATAAGCACACTGAACATAGCCGCGATAACGCCGTTTCGACGCACATGCGCTCATCCCAAGTGCCGTTCTTGCAGACCTTCATGTTCTCTGGAACGCCGTTCTGGTCGCGGAAACCGTAGTCCGCCGGCACAATGGTCGTGCCAACCAATGGCGCAACGATTCGATTGAAGTGTTTACGCTTGCGTTCATGGTGTCCCAGTCCCATGCGACGACCCGACAGCAGTCGTTCAACAGCCAGCAAAACTTGATTCCGACACTCCAGCGACCTTTGTCTCGACCTTTTTTTGCCTAGTTGTCGCGAGCTTCGACCTTGACGGATGGGAAACAACAGTGCAGTCGGATACCTGTCCATGACGGTGAAGAAGGTTGGGTCAGCCAAAGATGAGTCACACCAATCTTGATGTGTCTTGAGCAAGCGTTGTAAACGAGAGCGTTCTGGCAGTGTGCCGTCACCGAACCAGTCGCCGTAATCCCGTTTGAGCGAGCGGTAGAAGGCGCGAAAGAAGCCGCCTTTGAGAGCGAACAGGATGCCAATTGTTACCAACTCGCTCGGATACAACTTGGCTTGCGGATGCTTCGGGATGTTGGGCAGGCTGTCGTCCACAAGGCAGAAAATGCGTAGGATAATGTCGCTTGTAGACATGAGGTATCTCCTCGTTTGGTTTTGCACCCTCGAGGATGCCTCATGACTCAACTAGCACCAAAGGTTGATAGCCTTTGCCCCTCCCGTTACAATACAACGTCATGCCTGTGATGACATACAGTGAGGCAATTCGACAGGCGCTGGACGAGGAAATGCGCCGTGACCCGACGGTGTTTGTGCTGGGAGAGGATGTCGGTGCAATGGGGGGCGTGTTCGGTGTGACGGAAGGTCTGCTGGCACGTTTTGGCGAGCAGCGCGTGATAGACACCCCTATCAGCGAAAACGGCATCGTCGGTGCAGCGCTTGGCGCGGCGATGATGGGCATGCGCCCAGTCGTTGAAATTATGTTCGGGGATTTTTTGGGCTGTGCTGGGGACCAGATCATTAACCAGGTGGCAAAGGCGAGATACATGAGCGGGGGCAAGGCGCGCGTTTCGATGGTGATCCGCGTGACCACTGGCGCACCAGGTGCTGCGGCAGCTCAACATTCGCAAAGCCCAGAATCTTGGTTTCTCAACGTGCCAGGGCTGAAAATCGCCGTGCCAGCTACCCCAGCAGATGCAAAAGGCTTGTTGAAAGCCGCCATTCGTGGCGAAGACCCTGTGCTCTTCTTTGAACATAAGATGCTTTACGCCACCAAAGGCGAAGTCCCAGAAGGAGAAGTGCTGGTGCCGCTCGGCGTGGCACGAATGGCTCGTATGGGTGATGATCTCACGATAGTGGCTGTTGGCGGGATGGTGCCACGCGCGGTAGAGGCAGCAGAAGCGCTGTCCGCTGAAGGGATCGCGTGCGAGGTAATTGACCTGCGCACGCTTGTCCCACTGGACAAGGAAACAATCATCCAATCCGTGCAAAAGACGGGGCGCGTCTTGATTGTGCATGAATCCCACCAGCGCGGGGGCGCAGGCGCGGAGTTGGCTGCGGTGATCGCCGAGGAAGCGCTGGAGTATCTCGACGCGCCGATTCGCCGAGTGGCAGCGCGCAACGTGCCGATTCCCTATGCGCCAGAGCAGGAGCGTTTTGTGCTGCCCGGCACTGCGGAGATCGTCGCTGCCGCGCGCGCACTTGTGCTGGCATGATCGAGAGACACCCCCCTTCATCCACCACGGCACAAACCGCTGTTGTGGTTGTTTTGCCGACCTATAACGAGGCTGAGAACTTGCAGTTGCTCCTGCCAGAGCTGCTGGGCTTGCCAGTCTCGGTGTGCGTGGTGGATGACAATTCTCCTGATGGCAGCGGCGAGATCGCGGAGTCGTGGCGCGCGAGGGACGCGCGCGTGTTTGTGTTGCATCGCCCTGGCAAGTTGGGTCTGGGCACGGCTTACCGCGCGGGTTTCCACTTCGCGCTGGCACATGGCTTCGCTGGTGTGATCACGATGGATGCCGATTTCTCTCACCATCCTCGCTATGTGCCCGATTTGATCGCGCAGATGGATCGCTACGACCTGGTGATTGGGTCTCGATATGTGGCGGGGGGAGATGTGCGCTACCCCTTTCACCGACGCTGGTTAAGCCGAGCTGCTAACTGGATAGCGCGCACAACCTTGAAGTTGCAGCCCCGTGATTGCACGGCTGGCTTCCGTTTGTATCGCGCTGAGGTGCTCCGCGCTGTGCCGATTGACACGATTTTCTCGAATGGCTACTCTTTCTTATTGGAGATGGTGGCGCTGGTGCAGGGCTACGGCTTCCGCATCGGCGAGGTGCCGATCATCTTTGAGGATCGTGTGAGAGGGCGCTCGAAGATTAGCTCAATTGAGATTGTCAAAGCCGCTTATACAGTGGCTCGATTGGCGTCTCGGCGCGCCCGAGATCACATGCGGGTAGGATTGCAGCGCGTCAACGCAAAGTAATGGGACGAACCGTATATGGCTTCGATGCTCGCGTGGTTCAGGACCACTTTCCAGGCATCGGGCGCTATGCCTGGAACTTGCTGCGGCACATCCCCGACCAGCTCAGGACAGATGAACATCTGATCGTCTGGCGCGATCCTGCTGCGCGGAACACGCGCTACGATTTCGCGCAGCTCACGCATGAGCGACTGCGACTGAACGCGTTCTCGGTAAGCCTGTTTAGCCTTAAGGGTTTGCTGGCTGCGCCGCGAGACGTCTCGGCGTCGGTTTTGCATTTCCCTTACTATGTTCGACCCGTGGCTATAGCCGCCCACACTGTCACAACACTGCACGATGCTATACCCCTTGCGCATCCTTCGCTATTGCCCAATCGGCGGGCACGCCTGATGGTGCGCGTGTTGCATTGGCTGGCAGTGCGGCGCTCGCAGTGTGTCATCACGCTCTCCCGCTGCGCTGCGGAAGAGCTGACACGGTATTTCCCGGCGCTGATTGATAAAGTGACCGTTATTTGCGGTGCGCCCGACCCGATCTTTGCGCCGCGAGACGCCCACACGGTGCAAGTTGTGTTGCAAAGGCGCGGCTTGCCCGATGCGTTCGCCTTGTATCTCGCCAGCAACAAGCCGCACAAAAACCTTGTGCGCCTGGTGGACGCATGGAGGATGGTTGTGGACTCACTCGGTGAGGCGCGCGCCCCTTTGTTGGTGATCGCAGGACATGTTGACCCGCGTTACCCTCAAGCGCAACAGAGAGCACAAGCGCTTGATCTGGAGCGCAGTGTCCGCTTTCTCGGTCCTGTGAGTGACGAGGAGGCTGCCGCGCTCTACTCAGTTTGCCGGGTGTTTGTGTTCCCCTCGCTCCATGAGGGGTTCGGGCTGACGCCGCTTGAGGCGATGGCGTGCGGCGCGCCGGTGGTGTGCTCTCGCGCTTCAGCGCTGCCAGAGGTGGTGGGGGATGCGGCTTTACTTTTCGATCCGCTGGATGCGAACGACATTGCTGCTGCCTGCCTGCGCGCATTAACTGACGATGCCTTGCGCGCCGAAATGCGCGCGCGCAGCCTGCGCCAGGCAGCGCGGTTTCGCTGGGAAGACGCGGCGCGGCAAACGCTCGAGGTGTATCGGGAGATCTGCGCATGAAAATCGTGCATATCTACAAAGACTATTTTCCAGTCAAAGGCGGTATCGAGAATCACATTCGGCAGCTTGCCGAAGCGCAAGTGCGGCGAGGACACGACGTGACTGTGCTGGTTGCACAGCAACGAGGAATGCCGGCGACTGAAGAGCATATAGCAGGGGTGCGCGTGATAAAGCTGAAGCGGGGTCTCGAAGTGCAATCTGCGCCGATCAGCCCAGCTCTTCCTGCTGCCGTCATGCGCTGGACCACTGGCGCTGACATCGCGCACCTGCACGCACCATACCCCATCGGGGAAGTGTGGAATGCGCTGCTCGGGAGAGCGTCCCGAACTGTGATCACCTGGCACAGCGACATCGTGCGACAACAGATGCTCTTGCGCCTCTATGCGCCGATGTTGCGCCACGTGCTGCGACACGCAGACTGCATCATTGCCACCAGTGAACCCTACATGCGCACCTCCCCCTGGTTAAGCCCGCACCAACACAAATGCTGCGTCGTGCCGCTGGGCATAGACGCACAGCGTTTTGCACCTCCGCAAAGCGCTCGCCCAGCCACAGAGACGCTCACACTGCTGAGTGTGGGCAGGTTGCGCTACTACAAGGGACTGGATGATCTGATCCGCGCCATGCCAGCGTTGCCTTTTGCGCGCGCACACATTGTGGGCAGCGGACCGATGGCGCCGAAGTGGCAGAGTCTCGTGCAGCAGCTTGGTGTTGGGGATCGCGTGCACTTTCTCGGCGAGGTGGACGACGCAACGCTGCCCGAACACTATCGCCAAGCAGACGTGTATGTGATTCCCGCTAATTCGCGCGCTGAGGCATTCGGCATAGCAATTTTGGAGGCGATGGCAAGTGGATTGCCGGTGATCTCAACTGATGTGGGCACAGCGACCTCCTGGATCAATCAGCACGGCGTCACCGGGCTGGTGGTCCCGCCGCGCGACCCTGCAGCGCTGGCTGAAGCAGTGCATGTAATGCGCGACCCACAAATACGCCAGCGCATGGGTGAGGCGGCGCGCGCGCGCGTGCTGGCTGAGTTCACCGAAGCGCGCATGATCGCGGATGTGGAACACGTGTATCGAGACGTGTTGGCGCAGCGCCGCTGAAGTACACTTGCCGTGCCAGACTATGAGCCAACAGGCGAGCACTGCAACCAGGCAGCAGTTATCTGCTGCGCCTCTGCCGTTCTTCAAGGTCATGTTCACGCTGATGGAGCCATATACGTGGTTTGCTCCCGCGTGGGCGTTTGTCGTGGGTGCGGTCGCCAGCCACAGCGTTTACTTCGACCTGGGCGGCGATCTCTGGCAGAGTGTTGTCAGCGTCGGCAAAATCGCCATCGGCACGTTGATGGCAGGACCGTTGTTGGTGGGCTTCTCACAGGTGTGGAATGATTGGTGCGACCGCGAGGTAGACGCGATCAACCAACCTGAGCGGCTGATCCCGTCGGGCAAAGCGACACGCGAGCAAGTGTTTGCGATCATGGTGCTGCTGGCGATGGCGGCGATGGGCGTGGCGTTCTTTCTGGGCGTGCCAGTGGCGGTGGTGGCGTTCGTAGGCATCTTGATCGCGCTGGCGTATTCCGCTGAGCCGATTCGCCTAAAGAAGAATGGCTGGCTGGGCAACCTAGCTATCGGGCTGACATACGAGACCGCAGCCTGGATCGCTGGTCACTTGACGTTTGACCCCAACCTTGCTTCACCGAGCGCTGCGCAGAGCTTGGCGCTGGCGCTGATTTATGGGCTGGGCGTGGTCGGCACAATGATCATCAATGACTTTAAGAGCGTGGCTGGCGACCGCAAGATGAACATTCGCTCGATCCCTGTCATGTTTGGCGAGTCTAATGCCGCGCGCATCGCAGTAGTGATTATCAACCTGGCGCAGTTGGTGGCGATAGGATTGCAGTTGCTGTGGGGACGCTGGGTCCCTGGTGTGGTGTGCCTGTTGCTGTTGTTGGCGCAGGTGCGCGTGCAGGTCCAACTGATTCGCCAACCCACCCAGCCGATGGCGGTGCGCTACAACATCGTTGGTATACCGCCCTACATTTGGGCGATGCTCGTGTCGGCAATTGGTCTGGGCTAAACGGGTGGTTGCGCTCAGCGCAGCGGTGTCATCGCTTGCGTGGAGCGCAGCGCGAATCTTTCGCCGTAGATGATCTCAACACCGTTTAGCGAAAGCACATCGCCTGCTTCCAGGCTGCATTGCTGAATGGGGAAGCCATTTAATGTGGTTCCGCCGCTGCTTTGCAGGTCTCTTGCCAGAAAAGCCTGCATGTCTTCCTGCCAGATAAGCTCCACATGATGGCGCGAGACACGGCGATCCTCGATGCGCACGTCGTTTTCCAATGCGCGCCCAATGCGCAGTTGGGGACGGGTGATCTCGATCTGCCGCCCCCCGTCCACGATCAAGAACGGCCGGCGGCGCAGCAGCGCAGGCGGAGCTGGGGTGGTGGTTAGAGGGGTGGTGTCGGCGGTGAGGTCGGCGGCGATGGATTGCGCGCGTATTTGCACGTGGCGCGCAGACAAGCCTGGCAGCCCTTGTAGCCACACAGTGGGCATAGTGGCTGGCTGAATGCCCATTTGGATCATCACCTGGCGAGCGCTCTCAGCCAGCTCATCAGCGATCTGCGGGTGTCTGGCGCGGATCGCGCTCAAGTCTGCGTCGTTGAGGGTGATCCAGAAGTGTGTGGGCTTGGCGCCGTCCACGTGTGCATCCTCGATGGCGCGAATCAACGCGCGCAACACGTCGGCGGCGTGTAAGCGGTCGCCGAGCACTTGCGCCAGTGAGCGCTCGATGAGGCGCTGGGCAAGGTCTTCAATTCGGCGCATGTTAACCTGGATTGTAAATCTGCGCGCTCTGGGCAGTTATGATCCGAGCGCCGAACTTCATGTCAACCTCTCAACGCACTCCAGCCCTTCAAACGCTCAACTTACAGCGCCTGGCGCTTGGGCTTTGGCGCAGCATGCGACCTAAGCAGTGGACAAAGAACATCTTTGTCTTTGCCGCGCTGGTGTTCGACAACAAACTTTTTCAGCCATCGCCGCTTCTGAATACGTTAGCGGGGTTTGCTGTGCTCTGCCTGCTCTCGTCGGCGGTGTATCTGCTGAACGACTGTGCGGATGCGCCCGCCGACCGCCAGCATCCTGTGAAGCGACTACGCCCAATCGCGGCAGGTGAAGTGCCGGTGGGGCTTGCCAGCGGCTTGGCTGTGTTGCTGGTTTTGGTTGGGCTTGCAGCCGCATTTGCGCTTCACGTCGTGTTCGGTGTTGTGGCGGCGACGTATCTGGCTGTGACGACGGCATACACCTTTAAGCTGAAGCACATTGTGGTGCTTGATGTGATCGCGCTGGCTGCGGGGTTTGTGCTGCGCGTCGCTGGCGGGGTGCCGCTGGTGGACGCCGAGCGCTTTTCGCCCTGGCTCTACACATGCGCCTGGCTGCTGGCGCTGTTGCTTGGGTTCGGCAAACGTCGCGCCGAGTTAATCCAGATGGATGGACAGTCTCACACACGCGCGATCCTGGCGGAATACAGCCAGCCCCTGCTGGATCAGATCATCTCCATCGTCACGGGTGCGCTGGTGGTGTCGTATACGTTTTACACATTTTCTGCGCCACAGTTGCCAGAGAACCACGCCATGATGCTCACTGTGCCGTTTGTGGTGTATGCTCTCTTCCGCTATCTCTATCTGGTGCACGTGCGTGGAGAGGGCGCAGCCCCCGATGAGCTAGCGTTAAAGGACCGCCCTATGCAGGTGGCTTTTGCACTGTGGGGCGTGCTCGCCATTGTGGTGCTCTACGTCCTGTAGGTCGGGGCATTCAGCGCCGATGCGAGCTGCTCGATGGCGCGTCGCAGCGCTGCTTCACGCACGCTGAAAGTCAGGTCGCCGCGCGTGCGCTCCACGATGCCGCGCGCCAGGTCGGTGTTGCGTCGCAAGCCGCCCGTCAGCGACTCGGGAAAGTCAATTGTGACCAGCAAGTCGTAGATGGTGTCCATCGCCTGCATGAGCCGCTCGCTCTCCTGGTTGTAGCCTTCGCGCAGCAAGTCGAGCAACTTTCTCCGCAGCTCGCCGACGGACTCAGCCAGACCATTGAGCCACGCTGCGCTCTCCACACTGAGCGCCTGTGGGGTGGGGATGTCTTGCTGGGTGATGATGGCGAACGTGATGTGCGCCTCAGCCAGCTCCTTCATCGCGTCTTGCACGTAACCAGAGGCGTACAAATCGGCGAAAGGCTGGCTGAGCGCCGCGATCTCCGCGGCAGTGCGCCGCGCAGCAGCGAGGTGCTCCTGCGCAAGCGGATAATCGTTGCGATGGGTGGCGCGCACCGCCAGGCTGCAATGTCGAATCTGCTCGCGCGCGAGATTGATCGCCCGATCGCGCGCAGCGTTGCGCTCAGCCAAATCCGCGCGCACCTGCTCGCCAATGACGGCAAGCTGTGTTTCGAGATCCATGACGGCTATTCTAGGGCGAACATCGGTTATACTTCCCGCCCAGTGGCATTTCGGAGGACACTGAATGAATCGCGCAGATTCCCCAGTTTTTGACCTGAACAGCATCGCTGCCTCGCTGAAAGCACAAATTGACAACTTCGCGCCCACCCTGACCGCAGTGGACGTGGGCGTGGTGAAGGAAGTGGGCGACGGCATCGCGCGCGTAACAGGATTGCCGAATGTGCAAGCCCAGGAGTTGGTGGAGTTCACCAAAAACGGCACACTCGGTCTGGCGTTCAACCTAGAGCCAGATGAAGTGGGCGTCATCATTCTGGGTGACTACACCGACATTGAAGAGGGCGACACCGTGCGCAGCACTGGGCGCGTCATCTCCGTGCCAGTAGGCGAAGCCCTGATCGGTCGCGTGGTGGACCCGCTCGGCCGCCCGCTGGATGGCAAAGGACCAATCATCACCAACAAGTTCCGCCCGCTGGAGCGCATCGCGCCAGGCGTGATCCGACGTGCCAACGTGGATACGCCGTTGCAGACCGGCATCAAAGCGATTGACGCGCTGATCCCGATCGGGCGCGGTCAGCGCGAGCTGATCATCGGCGACCGCAGCACGGGGAAGACCGCCGTCTGCATTGATACGATCATCAACCAGAAAGGCAAAGGCGTGGTGTGTATCTACGTCGCCATCGGTCAGAAGCTGGCGCAGGTGGCGCGCGTGGTCAGCACGCTGGAACAATACGGCGCGATGGAATACACCATCGTCGTGGTTGCTTCCGCCTCCGACTCAGCCACGTTGCAGTACATCGCCCCCTACGCGGGCTGCGCGATGGGCGAGGAGATTATGGAGAACGGCGTCACCATCGGTGGTCAGTTCATCAACGACGCCCTTGCGGTGTATGACGACCTGACCAAGCACGCTTACGCCTATCGCCAGGTGTCGTTGTTGTTGCGCCGCCCGCCCGCCCGCGAGGCATACCCGGGAGACATCTTCTACCTGCATTCGCGCCTGTTGGAGCGCGCTGCCCGCCTGGCATACCAATGGGTGATCCGCGAGGCAGACGACACCGACGAGTGGGGCGACGGTCACAGCGTGAACGGCATGGTGTATGACGGCGCCATCGGCGAGGAGACCGCCCGCCACGACATGAAGGCGCTGGAACAACAGACTGGCAAGCGCTACAAACTGGTGAAGAACCCGCGCACTGGCGGCTCGCTCACCGCACTGCCGATCATCGAAACCCAGCTTGGTGACGTGTCCGCATACATCCCCACCAACGTGATCTCGATCACCGACGGACAGCTCTTCCTGGAGACCGACCTGTTCAACGCTGGCATCCGACCCGCGATCAACGTCGGCATTAGCGTGAGCCGCGTGGGTGGCGACGCCATGACTAAGGCGATGAAGCAGGTGGCTGGTCGCCTGAAGCTTGACCTGGCGCAGTTCCGCGAGCTGCAGGCGTTTGCCACGTTCGGCAGCGATGTGGACAAGGCAACGCTGGCGCTGCTGGAGCGTGGTCGTCGCATGACTGAGCTGCTCAAGCAAAAGCAATACGAGCCTCGCCCGCTGTGGGCACAGGTGGTGGCGATCTTCGCTGGCACCAACGGCTACCTGGACAAAATCCCCGTGAGCCGCATTCAGGACTGGGAGCAACAGTTCCTGCAATACATCGAGATGTCCTACCCTGACATCGTCAACGCGATCATGACCGAGAAGCGGCTGAGCGATGAAGTCACCGCCAAGCTGCGCAGCGCTATCGAGGCATTCAACAAGACGTTTAGCTGAAGCTGTGCCAACCTGACCCATGCCGACCGCACGAGAGATCAAGCGACGCATCCGTAGCGTCAAAAACGTCCGACAGATCACCAAAGCGCTGGAGTCTGTCGCCGCGGGGCGGGTGCGCCGCGCTCAGCAGATGGTGGAAGCCACACGCCCGTACTCGGCGCGCGCGAGAGAGCTGCTGGCGAGCGTGGCAAACTTGGCTGGCGGTGAAACGCGCCATCCCCTGCTCACTCACCGCGATCAGGTGCGCGCTGTGGCGGTGGTGCTCATTTCAGGCGACCGCGGCTTGTGTGGTGCTTTCAACAGCAACATCGCGCGCATGGCGCTCAGCTATATGCGCGAGTCGCCCGTGCCCGTCCGATTTGTCACGCTGGGCAAGAAGGGCCGCGAGATCATCTATCGCCGTGGCGCGTCCATCATCGCGGACTTCTCGCCGCTGCCAGCGCGTCTGAGCGTGCTCGACATCACGCCAGCGGTGCGCGTGGTGGTGGATGCGTTCGTCGGTGGCGAGGTGGATGAGGTGTATCTGTGCTACACCAGTTTCATCACCCCCACCCAGCAACGACCGACGATGCGGCGGTTGCTGCCGCTCACACCAGAAAGCATCGCTCCCGATGCCCGCCCTCACGGACCGCGCCCAGCATACGAGTTCGAGCCAGGACCGAACGAGATACTCGACGTGCTGCTGCCGCGCTTGACCGAGATACAGGTGTATCAGGCGGTGCTGGAGAGCCAAGCCAGCTTTTACACCGCACAACGCATCGCCATGCGTAACGCGACCGACAACGCCAGCGACCTCATTGTGAGCCTGACGCTGAGCTACAACAAGGCGCGCCAGCAGGGCATCACCAGCGAGCTGCTGGACATCGCCAGCGGCGCCGAGGCGCTGCGCAAAATGACTGAGCACTCGTGAAATCAGACCAGTGTCCTCAACTGTTCGTGCCCGTGACGCGCGCCCTGCAACCCCGCTTGCGGGGCGCGTTTTTGTGATGTCTGAATACTTGCGATCACTGCGCTTCTCCACGCTGGTGAGTGCAGCTGCGCTGGTCGTCGCGCTGGTGGCGTTCGGTGTGGTCACACTGCATCAGCTCCATCTGCCGGGTTTCTACTACGACGAAGCGCTCGACCTGACCCCGATGCTCGACTTGATGCGCGGCGACACTTCGGAACTGCTGCGCGGCGTGGGTGTGGCTGGGCGCTTCCCGGTGATGCTGCTGGATTACATGGGCAGCCTGGGCGGCTACGTGACGCTGCCGTTCATGTGGGTTCTGGGGGTTGGCTACGAGTCCGCGCGTGCACAACCGCTGTTCTTCTCCGCCGTCACGATCATGCTTGCCTGGCTGCTGGCGCGGCGCTGGTTCGGCGACGTGGTCGCTGCGTTGGGTGTGCTTGCGCTGGCGGTCAACCCCTCCTTCATCTGGTTCAGCCGCCAGGGCATCAGCGTCACCAGCGTGATGACCGTGTTCTCGCTGGGCAGTGTGCTGCTGTTGCAGGCGGCGCTCGATCATCCTCGTCGAAGGCGTGGTCTGGTCTTCATGGCGGGCATCTTGCTGGGGCTGGGTTTGTGGGCGAAGTTCCTCTTCCTCCGCTGGTGGGTGGTGCTGGCAGTTGGATCGCTGGTGCTCGGCGTTGGCGCGTGGCGCGGCAAAGTGAACCTGATGGCGTTGTTGCCAGCGCTTGGCTGGCTCGTTGCCGGCGCGTTGATCGGTGCAGCGCCGTTGATCTACTACAACCTGGTCGGCTTGCTGCGCGAAGGCGATCCGTGGACGATCTCCATGCTGTGGCGCTCGATCACGCAACCCACACAGCAGTTCGGCGTTAACAACCTCGACGTGCTTACCAACCTGCGCAAAGCGGTGGAAGATGTGCGCGTGTTCGTGGACGGCAGCTACTTCTGGTACAACGGCGTGCCGTTCAGCAACATTTACGCGGTGCCCACACTGCTGATCGCTCTATCGGTGGGCTGCGTGATGGCAGTGCTGCGGACGCGCAGCGCGCACATTGAGCAGCGCGCTCAGGGATGGCGGTTCTTCGCCATGGCGGCTGGGCTGATCATCCTCACGGTGCTGGGCGCGTTCACCGTCACCGGTCTGTGGAGCACCCACCAGTTCATCATGCTGCCCTTGCCGCAGTTGATCATGGCGTGTGCAGCGGTTTGGCTGGCTGAGGCGGGGCTGGGCTGGCTAAGGCGAGGTCATTCGCTTGCTGCGCTGGCAGTCGGTCTGGTTTTGCTGGGTGTGCCGCTGAAGCAAGATGTGTGGGTGAACCAGATGTACCACGCGACGCTGGCGCAGACGGGTGGCTCTGGTCGCTTTTCAGACGCGGTATATCGCCTGACGGACTGGCTGGACCGAAACGGCATCACCGCGCCGATAGCCCTGGATTGGGGCATTCAGAAAAGTGTGCGCGTGCTGACCGCCGACCGCGTGCGACCGATTGAAATTTTCGGACATACGCCGCAGGCGGACGAGGGATTCCGCCTGCGCGCGCGCGAATACTTGCAGAATCCTGAGCATTACTACATTGTGCTGTGGGAGCGCTTTGCGGTTTATAATCGCAGATCAGACTTTACGGACATCGCTCACCAGATGGGACGACAGGTAGAAGAAGTCTTCATTGCGCACGAGCGCAGCGGCTTGCCTGTGTATGTCGTCTTGCAGGCGCGGTGAGCACATCAGACGAGACCTTTTCGGAGCTTAAAGCATGGCACATCAAACTGGTAACGGCAAAGCCATTGGCAGAGTGGTTGCAGTTCGCGGCGGCGTGGTGGATGTCGCTTTCGATTCGGGCGAGCTCCCCGAGATTTACGAGAGCCTAGAAGTGGATCGCCCAGAGGGACGCCTGGTGTTGGAGGTGCAGCAGCACCTGGGCGCAGACACAGTGCGCGCAGTCGCGATGGATTCCACTGACGGCTTGCGCCGCGGAGATCGCGTGCGCGCGACGGGCGCGCCCATCAGCGTGCCTGTCGGTCCGGTGACGCTGGGGCGCATCTTCAACGTGCTCGGCGACGCAATTGACGGTCGCCCGAATCCAGAGACCGACCTCAGGTATCCTATCCATCGCCCCGCTCCAAGCTTCGAAGAGCAAAAAGGTTCGGTCGAGATGCTGGAAACCGGCATCAAAGTTATTGACCTGATCGCGCCCTTCACCAAAGGCGGCAAGACCGGCATCTTCGGCGGCGCTGGCGTCGGCAAGACGGTCACCATCATGGAGCTGATCAACTCCATCGCCAAGTTCCACAACGGCTACTCCGTGTTCACTGGCGTGGGCGAGCGCACCCGCGAGGGCACGCAGCTTTACAAGGAGATGAACGAGGCGGGCGTGATCAACTCGCTGGTGATGGTGTTCGGTCAGATGAACGAGCCAGCCGGCGTGCGGCTGCGCGTGGCGTTGACTGGCTTGACGATGGCAGAGTATTTTCGCGACGAAGGGCGCGATGTGTTGCTCTTCATTGACAACATCTTCCGCTTCGTCATGAGCGGCTCGGAGGTGTCGGCGCTGCTGGGCCGCATGCCCAGCGCGGTGGGTTACCAGCCGACGCTCTCCACCGAGATGGGACAGCTTCAAGAGCGCATCACCTCCACCAAGCGCGGCTCGATCACCTCGATGCAGGCGGTGTATGTGCCAGCCGACGACTACTCCGACCCCGCGCCAGTCGCCACCTTCGCGCATCTGGATGCGACCGTGACACTGGAGCGCAGCATCGCCGAAAAGGGCATCTACCCCGCAGTGGATCCGCTGGCTTCCACCAGCCGCATCCTCGACCCCAACATCGTCGGTCCGGAGCACTATCGCGTGGCGCGCGAGGTGCAGCGCACCCTCCAGCGCTACAAGGACCTGCAAGACATCATCGCCATCCTCGGCGTGGACGAGCTGAGCGAAGAGGACAAGATCATCGTCGCGCGCGCGCGCAAGATCGAGCGCTTCTTTAGCCAGCCGATGTTCGTTGCGAAAGCCTTCACCGGGCGCGATGGTCGCTACGTCAAGATCAAGGACACAGTGGACGGGTTCGACCGCATCCTCAAAGGCGAGCTGGACGAAGTGCCAGAGAGCTTCTTCTTGATGAAAGGCACCATTGACGAAGTCTGGGAGGAATACGAGAAGGCGCGCGCGGAGCAAAACTAGCGCAGTGAAAGGAGTCATCCAGGAATATGCCTTTGCACCTGGAAATCGTGACCGCCGAGCGCACCGTGTTTAGCGGTGAGGTGGACATGGTCACTGTGCCGGGCAGCGGCGGCGTGATGGGAGTGCTGCCTCATCACGCGCCAGTGTTGTCCACGCTCAAGCCGGGTGAGCTGCGGGTGAAAGTGGGCGACGAGATCAGCTACTTCGCCATCGGCGGCGGCTTTGTGGATATTCAAGGCGACCGCGTCATCATCCTGGCTGATAGCGCGGAGCGAGCTGATGAGATTGACATCGCCCGCGCCGAGCTGGCTCGCCAGCGTGCCCAGGAGCTGCTGCGCACGCCGCCACCTGATAAAGAGGACCTGTTCAAGATAGAGGCAGCGTTGCGACGCAGCCAGGTGCGCCTGCAAGTGGCGCGCCGCTACCGTGCACAGCGCGGCATGGATACATCGGCATAGCCCAAGGCAGCGCTTCGGGGGCTGCCCTGACACCGCCATTCAAATTACTACTATGAGTCTGTTGCGCGCCGAAATCGGCATTGACCTGGGCACCGTGAACGTTGTGGTGTACGTCCGCGGCAAAGGCATCGTGATTCAAGAGCCTTCTGTCGTGGCGGTGCTGTCCCGCAACGAAGTGGTGGTGGAGGTCGGCGAGGAGGCGCGCCAGATGTACGGTCGCACCTCAGAGGACATCGAGGTGGCGCGCCCCCTGCGCGAAGGCGTGATCGCTGACTACCATCTCACCTACGCCATGCTCTCGCAGTTCCTGAGCCGCGCGAAGGGGTTGAGCCTGCTGCCTCCAAAGGTGGTGATCAGCGTCCCGGTGGGTGTGACCAGCGTGGAGCGCCGCGCAGTGCGCGAAGCAGCGATGGAGGCTGGCGCTGGCGAAGCATACCTCATCCGAGAGCCGCTGGCAGCGGCGTTCGGCGCGGGCTTGCCAGTGGATACCGCCACTGGCAACTTCGTGTTGGACGTCGGTGGCGGCACAGCAGAGGCAGCGGTTGTCTCCATGAACAGCATCGTTGTCTCGAACAGCGTGCGTGTGGGTGGCATCAAACTAGATCAGGCGATACAAAACTTTGTGCGCCGCAAATACAACTTAGCCATCGGCGAACCCACTGCCGAAGAGGTCAAAATCCGCATCGGCAGCGCCTTGCCGTTAGAGGAAGAAATGTACATGGAAGTGCAGGGGCGCGACCTGGTGAGCGGCTTGCCGCGCACAGTTGAGATCACCTCCAGCGAGATCACCGAAGCGCTGCTGGAGCCGCTCGGACAGATCACCGCCTGCGTCAAGTCGGTGCTGGAGCGCACCCCGCCTGAGCTAGCCTCCGACATCATTGATCGAGGCATCGTGCTGACAGGCGGCACGGCGCTGTTGCGCAAGATTGATGAATACCTGGCGCGCGAGACAGGCGTGCCAGCTTACGTGGCGGATGCGCCGATGGCGTGCGTGGCGCTGGGGACTGGGCGCGCGCTCGAAAACTTCGACATCCTCCGTCGCACTGAGTTTGCAACTCCTGGCTGAGCGCAAGCCATGCGCCTGATCCTCGCCTCTGCCTCGCCGCGCCGTCGCGAGCTGTTGTCCGAGCTGGGCGTGGCGTTTGAGCTATGCCCGCCGCATGTTGCGGAAGACCCGCTGCCTGGCGAGACGCCACTTCAGACCCAGCAGCGCATCACCCGCGCAAAAGCGCTCACCGCGCAGCAGCAGATCGGCGACCCCGAAGCCGTGATCATCGCCTGCGATACCACCGTGCTGCTCCTGAACGGCGCAATGCTCAACAAACCGTCTGATCCCGCCGAGGCGCGTGCCATGCTGCGCACCCTGCGCGACCGGCGCGAGCATGTGGTGCAGTCCGTGCTGGTCACGCGCTGTGGACGACGCGAGATGCTGAGTGTGGTGACCTCGCGCGTGTTGATGCGCGCCTACACAGATGCTGAGATTGACGCCTACATCGCCAGCGGTGAGCCGTTCGACAAGGCTGGCGGTTATGCCGTGCAGGATGCGCAGTTCCGACCTGTATCGCGCATCGAGGGGTGTCCCTTGAACGTGGTTGGCTTGCCGCTGTGCTGCCTGCGCGCCCATCTACCTGCGCTGCCCGACCCAGCACCAGTGTGCCGGGCGCGCTTTCAGAGTGTTGTTTGTCCCACGATGAATTCCACTTCCACTGTTACCCGAGAGCTATGGTGAGTAAACGACAACCCGTTTGTGTCGGCGTCATCGGCGCTGGCAACATCAGCAGCATTTACCTGCAAGCAGATCGCAAGTTCCCCGTGCTGCAGATCACTCACATTGCAGACCTGGACATGGCGCGCGCCGCTGCCCAGGCTGAAAAGTTTGGGAAGCAAGCGGTGACGGTGGACGAGCTGTTGGCAGACCCAACAATCGAGATCGTGGTGAATTTGACTCCTCCCGATGCCCATGCTTCGGTCGCCATGCGCGCGCTGGAGGCTGGCAAGCACGTGTATAACGAGAAGCCACTCGCCATTGAGCGCGAAGACGCGCAGGCGATGCTGGCAATCGCGCGGATGCGCGGTTTGCGCGTCGGCGGGGCGCCAGATACGTTTCTCGGCGGCGGCTATCAGACGTGTCGCGCGTTGATAGACGCGGGCGCGATCGGTCGCCCTGTGTTTGCGATGGCGCGCATGCTCTCTGGCGGTCCGGAAAGCTGGCACCCAAACCCACATTTCTTCTACAAGCGCGGCGCAGGTCCGCTCTTCGACATGGGACCGTATTACATCACGGCGTTCGTGTCGCTCTTCGGCGCTGTGTCGCGCGCGGTCGCCATGAGCCGCATCACACACGCCGAGCGCACCATCACCAGTCAGCCGCACTACGGTCAGCAAATCGCGGTGGAAGTGCCAACGCTGGTGATCGGCACCCTGGAGCTCGGCAACGGCGCGCTGGCAAATCTGATCGTCACCTTCGACGCACCAGGGGGCTACGATGTAGGGCTGGTGGTGTACGGCACGGAGGGGGTCCTGCGATGCCCAGACCCCAACACGTTTGGCGGACCTGTGCAGTTGCTGCGCAAAGGCGCAAAAGCGTGGGAGGACGTGCCCATCGCGCACGGCTGGGTGGAGAACAGCCGCGGCTTGGGCGTGGCGGAGATGGCGGAAGCGATCCGTCAGAGCCGCCCACACCGCGCCAGCGCAGAGATGGCATATCATGTGCTTGACGTTATGCATGTGTTGTGCGAGGCGGCTGATGAAGGTTGCTGCCTGACGGTGAGCAGCACGTGCGAGCGCCCCGATCCTCTGCCAGCGGACTGGCGCGGCGCGTTGCCCGGGTGACCGCATCAGGCGGTTGCCCCGCAGGCTGCCTGCATCGAAACCGAGTTAGCGCAAAAGCCCACGGCGCTCTCTGTTGACAAGTTGAGGCGCTGTTGGGGATAACCTTGTCCGCCCTGTTGACAAACATATCCTCACGTTCAACACAGCGCCAAAAGACGTGGACAAGCTGTGAAAGTTGCCCTGTCTAAAATTGACATTCGCAGGTCTGGCACATGGCAGAAGCACTCCTACCTCCGCATAGCACTGAAACGGAGGAAGCAGTCCTTGGTTCGCTGCTGATTGACCCAGAGGCAGTGTTGCGAGTTGCCTCTTTTCTCGCGGCGGACCATTTTTACCTGGTCAAGCACCAGTGGATCTACGACGCCATGCTGCACCTGCACGCGCAGCGCGAGCCGATAGACCTGCTGACTGTGTGCAATGAGCTATCCCGACGCGGGCAACTGGAGGAAGTCGGCGGCGAGCCTTACATCGCGCAACTCACACTGGCGGTGCCCACAGCGCTGAACGTGGAGGCTTACGCGCGCGCGGTGGAAAGTCTGGCGTTGCGCAGGCGCATGATCGCCGCTGCTGGGGAGGTGGCGCGCTTTGCTTACGACCAGACCCTGCCGATCGAGCAGGTGATCGAGAAGAGCGAGGCTGCCATCTTCGGTGTGAGCGAAGGGCGCGGTCGCGATCACATGTCGCCCATCCGCAAGGTGGTGAGCGATTTCTTTGAGCAACTGCAATACCTCCATGAGCACCGCGATGAATCGCTGGGCATCCCAACTGGCTACCCTGACCTGGACCGGCTGACCGGTGGCTTGCAGAAGGGCGACCTGATCATCATCGCCGCGCGCCCTGGCGTGGGCAAGACCAGCCTGATGCTCAACATTGCCTACAACGCCGCGCGCAAGTATCGCCGCCGCGTGGCAGTCTTCAGCCTGGAGATGGGCAACGAGCAACTGGTGCAGCGCTTCATCGCTGCGGAGTCTGGCATTGATTCGCATCGCCTGCGCATCGCCGACTTGAAAGACGAGGAGTGGGGCGTGCTCACCCGCGTGTCCATGCAGGTGGCAGACCAGCCCATCTTCCTAGACGACACCCCACTGCTCACCCCCCTCGATCTGCGCGTGAAGGCGCGGCGCATTTACCAGGAATACGGCTTAGACTTGATCATCGTGGACTACCTGCAACTGATGCAAGGGGCGAGCAACGCGCGCAGCGAAAACCGCGTGCAAGAGATCAGCTTCATCTCGCGCTCGCTGAAAGGCATCGCCCGCGAGCTGAATGTGCCGCTGATCGCCGGCAGCCAGCTCTCGCGCCTGGTGGAGCAGCGCAGCGACAAGCGCCCCGTGTTGAGCGACCTGCGCGAGTCCGGCTCCATCGAGCAAGACGCCGACATCGTGATGTTCATTTATCGGGAAGAGGCGCACGATCCCAACACAGACAAGAAAAACATCGCCGAGATCATCGTGGCAAAAAACCGCAACGGTCCCACCGGGCAAGTGACGCTGTTCTTCGATAAGCGCCTCACTGCGTTCAGAAATCTGGCGAAGGAGCGCATCGAGCTGTGATTAGCGACTTCATCCGTAAGCAACTCGCTGAGGTGGACGACCTCGCCGAGCTGAAAGCGACACTCGCTGCGCTTGACCTGCTCGCGCAGAAGGCGTCTCGCCCTCCCTTCGTGCTGGAGTCGGAAGTGCTGGCGCATCCAGCCGTGCGCGATGGCATCAGCTTCCCCACTATCACCGTGCAGCCCGCACTGCGTCGAGCCGTTGCGCGTGGCGTGTTGTTGTCAGTTGAGGTGGGCGGTCAAACGCGCTATTTTGCCAACACGCCTGAAAGCCAGCGCGTGGTTGACGTGCTGACCGAAGCCAGCGCGTCCGCGCCCGCTCCGTCGCTGGCAGACCAACTTGCAGATGACCTGGCACGCCTGATCGCTCAGATGGAGCTGAGCACCCCTGTGCCACTCTCCGCCGACGAGCGCACGCTGATCGAGGACTGGCTGGCGGATGGCTACTCGCCCGAAGAGATCACGCAGGCAGTGCGCCAGGCGCTGCTAGACCCCAGACCCGCCAGCGCTCCGCCCCGCACGTTGCGCTATTGCGCTGACCAGGTGAACGCCCAGCCGCCGCGCGCGCCCAGCGACTTTTATCTCTTCAAAACTCGACCCGGCAAAGCAGCGCCGCCGCCTGGTGTGATCTCCTTTCGAGACCTGTGGGGGCGGTTGCCGCACGGGCGCGAGCTGGAAGCGCTGCGCGTGGCGATCGGGTTGTTCGGCGAAAGAGCCGCCGTGGACGCGCTGCGCCAGCTTGCCCGCGCCCCGTCGCCGCCGACAGACCTGAGCCAGGCGCTGCTGACGATCCTCAGCGAGCGCGAAGAGGCGCTGCTGGCGCTTCAGCGCGCTCCCACAGAGATAGACCAACGGCTGCGAGACTGGTTGCGCGTCTATGAGCAGATGCTTGGCATACCGCCCACCGCCATCATCGCGGACGAGATGCGCGCCATGTTGCAGGAAGGCGTGGACACCGCACACTGGGAACAGGCGTTCGCCTACGCCGTGCGACAGAACAAACGCTCCTGGGCCTACCTGCGCAAGCTGCTGCGCAACCCTTCGCCTGCTGTTTTCCTGCCAGAGCCGTCCAACGAAGCCGCGCGCTTTGCCTTTGAATCGTATCGGCGCCGCGTCAACGCTTATCTGGACCCCAGCGTGGCGCGCGAGATCAACGAGGTGGCGCAGCAGGTGACAGACGTGAGCCGCTGGCAACACGCCTTCGACCGCGCCGCTGCCGCCGACGCCCTGAACTGGAACTATATCCGTGCTGTCTTGACCAAACCAGAGGAGGACAAGCCGCATGACAAACCGACCCGACGAGGTCGCGCCATCCGCCGACCGCAAGTCACCTACACGGAGGAACAACGCGAAGCTGCCCGCGAGCGCGCCCGACAGATCATCGCGGAGTATGAGTCGCGCAAGAAATGACACTTTCACCTATCGCGGCGACCCCGACGCGCCCGTCGAGGCATCGCCCAACGAGCCAGACTGCGACTATTGCGGCAACAAGCGCTTTGTGCTGAGTGCCGATGGTGCGCTCAAGCCGTGCCCAAAGTGCAACGTGGTGTCGCGTTGGCGACTGGAGGCGCTGCGCGCCTTTTCGTCCTCTAGCGCCCTGAGTGAGCAGCAGACCTTCCTAAACTTCCAGATCGAGTTCAACGGCGAAGTGGAAGAGATTTTGCGCGCTTGCCTGCTCGCCGCAGAAGACTTCGCCAACAACCCCGATGGGCGCTGGCTGGTGATATGGGGCGAGCGCGGCAGCGGCAAGTCGCATCTGTGCGCGGCAGTGGATAACCACCTGCGCCAGGCGGGCGTGCCCTCGTTGTTCATCACCGTGCCCGACTTGCTCGCCTCTCTGCGCGAGACAATGGAGACGCAATCCACCACCGAACAGGAGAGCTACTCTGGGCGCATGCACGTTTTGAAGACAGCGCCTGTGCTCATCCTCGACGATCTCTCCGCGGAGATCGTCACACCTTGGTCGGAAGCTGTGCTTTTCGAGATTCTCGATTATCGCTATCGCAATCGCCTGCCCACCATGATCGTGACCAACACGCCCCCTGATCAACTGGAAGCGCGCATCAGCTCGCGCATGCAGGACACGGCATTCTGCAAGGTCATCGAAAACGCGGCGCCCGATTACCGCCGCCGCCCACGCGAACAAAAGCAGGGTCGTGCAGCCCACGCGTGAGAGCGCAAACACGCGCGAACGGAGCGATCATCACAGCCGAAGCAACCATCGCGCGATTACACTCAACCCTGCCATGAGCACACTCTGGGGTGGGCGTTTCAGCGGCGCGCTGGACGCCCGAATGAAGCAGTTCAACGACTCCATCAACTTCGACATGCGCCTGTGGGACGCCGACATTCGCGGCAGCATCGCCTACGCGCAGGCGCTGGCGCGCGCAGGCGTGATCACGCGCCACGAATGCCAGCGCCTCGTCAAAGGCTTGCGTCAGGTGCACGAGGAGTTCGCGCAGGGACAATTTGCCGTGCAGCCCACGGACGAAGACATCCACACGGCGGTCGAGCGCAGATTGAAAGAGCTGGTTGGCGAGGTGGCGGGCAAGCTGCACACTGGTCGCAGCCGCAACGACCAGGTGGCGACTGACGCACGCCTGTTCTGTCTGGACGCGATCCGCCAGATTCGCGCAGCCCTGTGGGACGCGCAATCGGCGCTGCTGGCGCAAGCGCGCCAGCACCTGCACACGATCATGCCAGGCTATACGCATCTGCAACGGGCGCAGCCAGTGACCTTCGGACACTGGTGTCTGAGCTACTTCTGGCAGCTCGCCCGCGACGACGACCGCCTAACAGACTGCGCGCGCCGCACTGCTGTGTTGCCGCTCGGGAGCGGTGCGCTGGCGGGCACGCCATTCGCGCTGTCGCGCCGCGCGCTGGCGCGCGCGCTAGGCTTCAACGAGGTGTCTCCGAACTCGCTGGACGCCGTCAGCGACCGTGACTTTATCGCAGAATTGCTGTTCGATGCCGCGTTGATCGGCGTGCATCTGTCGCGGATGGCGGAAGACCTCATCGTGTATTCCACTGCCGAGTTCGGCTTCATCCAGTTCGAAGACGCCTACGCGACCGGCTCCAGCCTCATGCCGCAAAAGAAAAACCCCGACGCGATGGAGCTGACACGAGGCAAAGCGGGTCGCCTGATCGGCAACCTCACGCATCTGCTTGTTGTGCTGAAAGGTCTGCCGATGGCATACAACAAAGACTTGCAGGAGGACAAAGAGCCGCTGTTCGACACAGTGGACACCCTGTCGCTCACGCTCACGGTGGTGGCGGGCGCTGTGCGCACACTTCAGGTGAACGCGGAGCGGATGCGCGCGGCACTCGACCCAGCCATGCTCGCCACAGACGTGGCTGAGCATCTGGTGCGTTGCGGCGTGCCGTTCCGCGAGGCGCACCACCTCAGCGGCAAAGCCGTGGCGCTGGCAGAGGCGCGCGGCGTCCGAATTGACCAGTTGTCGCTGGAAGACTGGCGCAGCATCTCGCCACACTTCGACGCCCGCGTGCTGGAGGTGTTTCAGTTTGAGCGCTCCGTCGCCTCGCGCGATGCAGAGGGCGGCACCTCGCCGCGCGCGCTACAAGTGCAGCTCCGCGCTGCCGAGCGCTGGCTGCGCCGCGCCAGACGGTCAAGCCCGCGCTAGCAGCATGAACGACCGACTCAAGCGACATCTGGTGAATGGTGGGCAGGTGGAGCGCGACCAGACACGTGCTCGTTTGGTGCTGCCGCCCTGCGCGGCGGATAGTTATAGCGACGCACAAATTGACGACTACGACCACGCCCTGCCGCGCACCTTTCGCAACGCGCCGCCGCAGCGCCTGCACGTGCGGGCGCGCTTCTCACATGAAGCGGGTGCACTCAAAGGGACAGCCGGCTTCGGCTTTTGGAATCATCCCTTCGCGCGCGATGGGCGCATATTGCTGCCGCCGTGCGCAGTGTGGTTTTTCTTCTGTTCGCCAGAAAGCCGTTTGAAGCTCACGCCCCGCAGCGCGGGACATGGGTTCGTCGCTATGGCGCTGGATGCGCGCGCGCAGATCGGCGCAGATAGCCCTGTCTCGCGCCTGGTGGTGTGGATGGGCAATCTGGCGCTGCGACTGCCTCTGGTGCGCAGCGCCGCGTTGTTCGCCGGACGCAACCTGGTTCGCGCTGCGGAAACCCCCCTGTCACAGCTTTGCTTGACTGAATGGCACGACTATTGCCTCTCGTGGCAGCCAGGCAGATCGGATTTCTGGGTGGATGGCGTGAAGGTGCTCTCTGCTGCTGCCCCGCGCCAGCCACTGGGATTTGTGGCGTGGGTGGACAATTACCGCGCCGCTGCAGCAGAAGACGCAGCGTATAGCTTTCGCTTTGTGGCGACCGAGCAGACCCAATGGTTGGAGCTGGAATGGCTGCCCGACAGCGACATCCGCTGGTGACGGCAGCCGGACAGACCGCCTGCCCTACAGCTCCTCCTCGAACATGCTGCTGATGGATTCGCCATTGTGCGTGCGACGGATCGCCTCGGCGAGCAGCGGCGCGATAGAGAGCACGGTCATGTTGGGCAGGCGCTTTTCCGGCGGGATCGGCACTGTGTTGGTGGTGACGATCTCCACCACGTCGGTCTGTGCAGCCAGGCGTTGGATGGCAGGACCGGTGAACAAGCCGTGCGTGCAAGCTACGGAGATGCGCTTGACCCGGCGTTCGCGCAGCCGATCCAGGATTTCGATGATCGTGCCGCCGTTGGCGATCTCGTCGTCCAGCACGATCACGTCGCGATCTTCCACGTCGCCGACGATGCTCTCGATATGCACCTGGTCGTCGCTTAGCCGCTGCTTGCTGCCAGCCGCGACTGGCAGCTTGAGCAGGCGGGCAAACTGCGCAGCAGATTTTGCGTTGCCGAGGTCGGGAGAAACCACCACCGTGTTTTCTGGGTCAATGCGGTCCTTGAAGTGCCGCGCCAGCACGTTGAGCGCGTTAAGGTGGTCCACTGGGATGCTGAAGAACCCGTGCACCTGTGGTGAGTGCAGGGTCATGGTCAGCACGCGATCAGCGCCGGCAGTGCGGATCAGGTCTGCCACTAATCGTCCGCCGATGGAGATACGTGGAGCGTCCTTTTTATCGGACCGCGCGTAGGCGTAATGTGGGATCACCGCAGTGATGCGCGCAGCGGCTGAGCCGCGCGCGGCGTCCAGCATCAGCAGCAGCTCCATCATGTGCTCTTGCACTGGTGGACAAAGCGGCTGGACAAAGAAAACATCCGCCTCACGGCAGCTTGCCTTCAATTGCACTTGCAGACAATCGTTGCTGAAGCGACGAATCTCTGTCGGTGAGAGCGGGATGTTCAGCACCTTGCAAATGTCGGCGGCTAGCTCAGGATGAGCGCTTCCACTGAAGATGGTGATTCCTCGCATGATGTTGCCCTTTTTCGGTGGCTGGAGGAGTGTTGTCAGCAGCCGTTATAACATATTCTTCACCAGCGCTTTGCCTGCTTCGGTGAGCCAGTAAGTGGCGGAGGGGAACTTTTTGTTGCTGCTGATAAGTCCCGCGTCCACTAACGCTTCCACGTCCTCGCGCGCAACACAATCACCGCGCCCATCGGGGGCGTAGATGACGAATCGCTTGTTGCCCTCGATGTCGCGGTGATCTTTCAAGCGCATACCCTGCGCCATCTTGAAGATGATTTGCCTCTGCGACTCCGACAGAGACACGTTCATCCCTGCAAACTATCCAAGCTGATCCACGTACTGTTGAAGTTGACGCTGGTTCACTTTCTCGTATTGGTCGGGGATGCTTTGCTCCATCTCTTCAGGCGTGAGGCGATAGGAGAGAATCTCCAGCGCGTCTTCGGGAGATTGCCCATAAGCCAGCTTCTTCTTGCCGTTCTTCATCTGGAAAAGATACATGTAGTGAGGGTTGGCAAAGCTGCTCATCGTTGCACCTCCTTTGTCAACGAGCTGTGATTCTCAGCAGCAGTGCGGCTATGCCTTTGCCAGCGCGTCCCAGTAGTTTGAGCGCTGCTGGCGGATGGTGGCTAAGCCACGATTAATTTCGTCGTCGTACTTGCCGCTGAGCAGGTCTCGATAGAAATTGTAGTCTATGCCCTTCACCTTCTCATCGTCTGGATAGCGGTGATAGTTCTCTTTGCTCATCAGACTCTTTCCCTCGGCGATGAGCTGGTGACCGAGCACACTGCCGGGATAGGGGGCGTAGAAGCTGATGGAGGGCATGATGCGCTTGGTGTACTTGATCATGCGCATGGTCTTGAACGCATCCTCGCGCGTCTCGCCTGGAATGCCGAGCATGATGTTGCTCCAGAAGATGGGCGGCTCCAACCCTTTTGCTTCCATGTCGTCGCCGATGCGGGTCAGCAAATCAATGGCGAAGTAGTTGTCCTCTTCGGTGCATTCCTTGTTCAGGATTTTGAGCACGCGGTCGCTGCCGCTCTCAAAGCCGATGGAGACGATGTGCCAGTTGGTCTTCCGTACGAGCGCCTCGAACAGGTCGGGCCACTGTCGCACCGTGTCGGCGCGGGCAGCCGCCCAGTAGGGCCAGGTCTTGTTCGCGTACTTCGGGTATTTGTCCAGCCATTCCTCCAGCCAACTGGGGTTTTGGAAGAACATGCTGTCGTGAATGACCACCGAGCCGATCGGTCCGTAGGTCTCATCCAGGTAGTTCAGCTCTTCGATCACCATGTCCACCGGGCGACGCCCCATGTTGGGGATGTAGCTGTTCTCGTTGCAGAAGGCGCACTGCCACGGGCAGACGCGGCTGGTGAGAATGGTCGCCACTGGAGGCGGTCCCCAACCACACTCTGGCTCTAACGGCCAGTTGAAGCGCGCCTTGAGCTTGGCGCTGGCCGGCTCTGGCCAGAGTGTGCGGTCAATCATGGGCCATTCCGCCATGCTCTTCGCGCCGACGCCCAACACTACGCGAGGGAAGGCGTCTGGATTTGCGACTAGATTGACGATCACGTTTTCGCCCGGGCCCTGGCAGATTTTGTCGAACTCTGGCACGCTGAGCATTTCGTCCAGCGCGACGGTCGCGTGCATGCCGCCCGTCAACACAACGCCGTGCGGGTTCACCTTCTTGAAAATCTTGGCAGCGCGATAAGCGATGGGGTAGGTGTAGCTGCGCACGTTCATGATGAGCATGTCGTAGCCTTTCATGCGTCGCTCCACCTCTTCCCAGCTGGTGCATTGTCGCGTGCTGAACATGTCGGTCATGAGGCCGTTCTGGTGCAAGATGGTGCGCAGCAGACCCATGCCGTGGTCCTGCCATTGCTCGTGCGGTCCGGCAGGGTTCACCAGGTCACCCAAGTCGCCCAGGTCAAGCCAAAGCCGCCGAGGCTCCTTGGAGCTGTGCTTCACTTTTGGGATGAGCAGGTTTTTGAGCATGTGACGTGAATGGAATGGTATGTGGCGAACCTGAGAGACAACAAAGCAAAGCCCACCTTCCGCCCTGAGAGGAAGGTGGGGCTTGAAAGTGACGGCACCAGCGGGTTAGCCGCACCCGCAGCCGCTACCACACGAAGCGCCTTCGTCAGTGGTGCTGCTGTCCTTCGTCCGGAAGGAGTGCCCGCAGCCGCAGGAGGACACGGCGTTGGGGTTATCAATCTTGAACCCCCCGCCCATCAAGGTGTCCACAAAATCCACTGAGGCGCCCTGAAGATACATCAGGCTGGTGGGGTCAACGAACAGGCGGATGCCATTTTGCTCAATCACCGTGTCGAACTCGCGCGCTTGTGGCTCAAAAGCCATGCCATACTGTAAGCCACTGCAGCCGCCGCCTGTCACGAAGATGCGCAGACCATAGTTCGGAATGTTGCGCGTGCGCAACAATTCGCGCAGTTTGTTCTCCGCTGCTGGTGTGAGCACCAGCGGCGCTGTGTTGGATTGAATCGCGTTGTTTTCCATCTCTCTAAGCCTCTCGTGCGTTGGCTCTGGAACACTGCTTTCACGCTCTGTGCTCTGATGAGGTCTGCGATGTGCGCGACTCAGACTAAAAGGATTTTAGCACGTTCAACTTCTTTTGTGAGTTCACTTTTTCCTGGCGTTTCGTTGGTGCTAAGTGCGCTGTCTAGCGCCCGCCAAAATTGGCGATGAAGAAAAAGCCTCCACCGCTTCTAGGCACGATACCGAAGCCCACCTCTGTATAGCGGGGCGAGAGAATGTTGCGCAGGTGCGGTCCGTCGGGAATCTCCTGGTAATACCACATCTGGAATGCCTGCTCAACTGTGCGCGACCAAGCCCAGTTCTCGCCTGTGAAGCGCCCATCGTAGCCTACGCGGGCGATGCGCTGGCTGGCGCGCGAGCCATCCGAGCCGATGTGGCTGCACCAACCCCGCGAGGCGCAATCTTCGGCGTGCGCTTGTGCGGCTGCTTCCAACGCGCCAGAATATGCCAGCGGGGGCACGCCGTTTGCCGCGCGCACCTGGTTGTGGTATGCCAACAGCGCAAGGCGCATAGCGGCGATGTCGTCAGCCGCGGTGGTGACGGGTTGCAACGTCGGCGCTTGGGGCGGCGGTGCGGCTGGTGACGCGGGGGCGCTGGGCGACGGCGCGGCGTTGCTCGGCAGGCGCAGCCGCTGACCGATCTGAAGTTGATCGGGGTTGCTCAGCCCATTCAGGCGCACCAGCTCCTGCACGGTGGTGTTGTGGCGCAGCGCGATTGCCAGCAGCGTGTCGCCAGCGCGCACGATGTG
>FWWM01000233.1_pt1 | contig 185746 bp, 179 predicted proteins | sample 2228351 | NCBI WGS metagenome assembly FWWM01 (sample SAMEA103939774, study PRJEB20133) | metagenome | reverse complement strand
TCTGTGGTCAGACCTAGAAAAGATGCCCCTTTGGATGAAGTGGATTGAGTCGGTGGTCATTACCCCTGAGAACCCAGAGCTGTCCCGCTGGACATTGGCAACGGGCAACTGGCACTTTAGTTGGCGATCGCGCATTTGTAAGCAAATTAAGCATCAAATCATCCAGTGGGAGTCGGTGGATGGACTGCCCAATCGCGGTGCGATTCGCTTTTACGATCGCCATGGCAGCACGGTAGTGAAGCTTTCAGTGGCCTACGCCATTCCGGGGGTGTTGGGGCAAATTATGGATCGGCTCTTTTTAGGACGCATTGTTGAAAGTACGCTGCAGGCGGATTTAGAACGCTTTCGCACCTATGCCCAACAGATGCAACCCAGCCGCCTCAGCTAAGGGATCAAAATCCTGTGAGGAAGCTTATCCTATTCTCTAATCCTGTTCACGTCCTTGCCGAAGGATGTCAATGATCTCTTGAGTTGTGATATTGAGGTGAATCCCTTGAATATCAAGGGGGGAGTTTTTCACCTCGGCAGGCTGCAGAACAAAGACGCGTCCATCTTTGCGTCGGATCTGTCCCCCCCTTCTTGCTGGGCTTCATTCAATAAATCGGCTAACCGCTGGCGTGCTTCTGAATAGGTGTAAACCTTCATGACTTTACTCCAAAAGTTTCACATTGGCCTGTTGTGCTGGGTAGCGCAGTCCATTATCGAGGGTTAGTAAGGGCGCTTTTTGCTGGATTGCACAGCTGAGAAGATAGGCATCGTAGGCATACAGGTTAAAACGACACCCATGGTGCTTGTTTGCAGAATATCTCATTTCATAAAATTCTCTTAAAAAAATAAAAAAACCAAAATCCTGTGCTAGGCTGTTGCTAACAATAATTAGTGATTCTCTGCCATGAGCAACCTCCTCGACACCTGCCCCCACCTGCAAGCGGATTGCGATCGCCTACTGCAACTGGTCAATGCTGAGCCCTCACTGCGGGCATTAGATATAACGCCGGTGCAAATGTCGTTGCGCAAGGCAATTTCGCCAACGTTTGAAATTGTCTTTGCCGGCCCCTTTAGCGCTGGCAAGTCGATGCTCATCAATGCCCTGCTAGAGCGGGAACTCCTCTACAGTGCCCAAGGCCACGCCACTGGCACCATTTGTCGAGTGGCCTATGCCGAGCCGGATCAGGAGCGTGCCGTCCTGACGTTTTACACCGAGGGTGAAATTCAAAAGCAGGTAACAGATATTAGCGATCGCCTCCGCTTGGGTCACCGGGTTGATATTGGCGATAGCGCCTCAATTCAAAAAGCAATTCAACTGGCAGAGCAAATTGTTGAGGAAGAAGGCGGGGAGGGGCGATCGCAGCGGGCGCGGGAAGCCAATGGCCTGAAGCTGCTGTTGCAGGGGCGACAAGCCAATGCCAGTCATATCCACGCCACGGTTAACAATTCGTTTTCGATGGATGGTTTGGGATTTGGCACCATTGCCGAAGCCTCCGCCTATGCCCGCCAAGGTGCAAACAGTGCTGTTCTCAAGAAAATTGAGTACTACTGCCATCACCCCCTGCTGGCGGGAGGAAACGTCCTCATCGATACCCCCGGCATTGATGCCCCCATCAAAGAGCACGCTGAATTAGCCTATCGCTGCATTAATGACCCCGATGCCTCCGCTGTCATTGTGGTTTATCAAATTGCCACCTCGGGGGAAATTATCCAAGAAGAAATTGACCTACTGGAGAAAATCAAAGCCAACCCCGGCTTGCGCGATCGCGTCTTCCATGTCATTAACCGCATTGACCAAACGTGGTTTGACCCAGACTTGCGGGAAAAAGTGAACACCACCCTTGCCAAATCCTTTACCTCACCCCCGGATCGCCTCTATCGCACCAGTGGGCTGTTGGGGTTTTACGGCAGTCTTCTTCTCAAATGTGGTGAGGACGATCGCTATGGCTTAGACTCTATTTTTGCCAATGAAATTAGTCAGTTGAAGCTACGCACCGATGCGCCGAAGTTTGTCAATGAATTTTTACGCTATTGTATTTTTTCCTACAAACTGCCCAGCCAGTTTCGCATTCAGCTCGACACCGATAAAACACCCCTCGAAAGCTATGAACTGATTTTGCAGCGCTACGGCCATGACCTCATCCGCCACATGATTAAAGACAGCGAGGTTGAAATTTTCCGCAGTGACATCAGCCGTTACCTGCGGGAAGAAAAATACCCGCAACTGCTGGAACAGTTAGTCAGCGATCTACAGGACGTGTGCATTAGCCTCACGAATCTTTATCAACCCACGCTACAGCAGTTACAACAACAGCCAAAGGACATTGAAGCCCTCAAGCAAACGAAGCTACTGGATTTGAGCCACGAACTAAAGGCCGCTGGTGATGAGTTCTACCAGCACATTGATCAGTTTCTCAATCGGGTCAAAGGGGGGCAGTGCACGGAAACCGAGGAGGATTATAAACGCCTGAAAGTGAATCTGGTTACATCCCTTGAGCAACTCCTGAAGCAGTTTTCCGTCGCCACCATCTATCAGCAGGCACTGGAGAGCCATCCGACTAATTCGGTTGTTCCAGTCATGGGCATTTTGGCGGAAGCATTTTACTACCTTGCCAATGGCCTCAAAAAAACGTTGGTGGAATCATCTCAGGAGTTAATTAAGAACCTCTTTAAGCAATTGCGACGGGAAATTTATCAGCAACCCTATTATCGTGAACTCTTTCGCCTCTTGGGGAACGATAGCGGCATTGACCAACTCCTCAGCAAGCTAGAAGAGGAGGTTTTAATTAGTATCACAACCGTGGCTCGGATTGAGTGCGATCGCTACGTGCGGGAGCGAGAAGATTTTTATGACGATGCCCGTGGCGTAATTAAACTGCGGGATGTGATCCGCAAAGCCTGTAACACCTACGATGCCTCCAGTATGTTTGAAGCAGAAGGAGAGTTGCGAGAACTCCTAAAAATGGACTTTGTGCATAAAATCCGCAAAACGATTGAAGTGACGTACCGGGCAGCGATCGCCACCGCCATTACCGAACCCTTACTCACCGTTGCCAAGCGCCATAGCCAAGAGATTCTCCAACAACAGCAACAGGCGCGGGAACACTTGGGGCAAACCCTTGAAAAAGAAGCGGCTGAAAGCATTGAACGCAATGCCCAAAAGCTCAAAGAACTGGAGGCTAAAATTACCCTGTACAACGAGGCGGTAACCAGCATTAACACCTGCCTTGAACAACAGGGGCGCGATCGCCAAAAATTACCCGTTCTTGCCTTGTTTTAGAGGAACCCTTAGTCATGGAGCATCCCTTGAACAAAAATAATGATGCCGTCTTTCGCGTGACGGAGACCCACGAGGCCCTGCAGAACCTCTGGCAACAGGAGTTGGGCATGGTGGCCTGTGCCGCTGACCTACAAAAACTGCCCCTCACCCATACCCTCATTCAGGGACTCTTAAAGACGGGGATCGCATGCGAAATGATGTCCCCCCAAACGGCGGGTTGGCAAAAAGGCGCTTTACGCCTGCGGTTAGAACTGGTTTTTGAACCTGAGACAGCGCCGGAGTCTGAGAACAAGACACCTCCCACGACCCTTCCTTTACAACAGACATTCACCCCGAAAGCGACAGCGGCGGGCTGCTACACCGTCACCTTGGTGGATCCCAATGGCAGCCAAACCCGACTTCAGGTGCCCCCAGATGAGTACATCCTCGATGTTGCCGAGGAATTTGGTATTGACTTGCCCTTTTCCTGTCGGGCAGGCAGTTGTGGTACTTGCGCGGGAAAGCTCTTGGAAGGAGAGGTAGATCAATCGGATCAATCCTTCCTTGACGATGATCAGATAGAGGCAGGGTACGTTCTCCTCTGTGTCAGCTATGCCCGCTCTAATTGCACGATTTTGACCTACCAAGACGAGGAACTTTCGGAGTAATTTATGGCCATTGAACCCCGTGTATTAGCTTCTCATGAAGTGATTCTCTATTACGCAGAGTCCAAGGATGGTAATAGAACTCAAGAGGGTTGCCATTCCTTGGATGTTATCAATTATCGCTCCAACGATATTGCCTACCCGCAACAACTGATGAATCATCTTGCTAGAGAGTCTAAGCTTGCTGGTTTGCTAGCTAATCTCTGTTCTGCAGAGGTGATTCTGTTAGATAAGATAGGCTGGCAAAAAGGCAAGGTCACGTTAGCCCTGGTCTTTTATCCTGAAGAAGAGTCAACCCCCTGTACCGAAACCCCTGAACCCACAGACCTCCTGTAATAGAGGCTTGCGCCTTGGCAGCGGCTGACCGCGGGGGGATTGCTCGCTATAATCATGAAGATGATTCCCATTCGCTTCGATTGCCCAAGGATGCCTATGCCTACCTCTGCTGCCCCAATGGATACGCTCAAGCATGGTTTGCCAGTGACCATCATCACGGGTTTTCTTGGAAGCGGCAAAACCACCCTCTTGAACCACATCCTCACCAATCAAGAGGGCTTGAAAACTGCGGTTCTTGTGAATGAGTTTGGGGAAATTGGCATTGACAATGAGCTTCTAGTGGCTAGCGACGATGACATGGTGGAGCTCAATAACGGCTGTGTTTGCTGCACGATTAATAATGACCTCATCAATGCCGTCTATCGAGTATTAGAGCGGCAAGATAAGGTGGACTATCTAGTGGTGGAAACCACGGGGTTAGCGGATCCGCTGCCGGTTGCCCTCACCTTTCTGGGGACAGATTTGCGCGATCTGACGCGGCTGGACTCCATTATCACCGTGGTGGATGCGGAAAACTTTAGTCTTGACCTGTTCAATAGCAGTGCCGCTCAAAGCCAAATTGCCTATGGGGACATTATTCTCCTCAATAAAGCAGACCTTGTGAGTGAGGAGCGCCTCAATCAACTAGAAGCTCGGATCCGGGAGATGCGGGAGGGAGCACGGATCATTCGCACCGTCAATGCCCAAGTGCCCTTGCCCCTGATTCTCAGTGTGGGACTGTTCCAGAGCGATCGCTATTTTCAACCGGAAGATCACAAGCACCCTCACGAACATCACGATCATGATGATCATCACGATCACTGTGATCACCCAGAGCATGATCATCATCACCATCACTCAAATCATCTGGAAGAGGACGGCTTTACTTCAGTTTCCTTCCAGAGCGATCGCCCCTTTGAATTGCGCAAGTTTCAGTATTTTCTGGATCACCAACTCCCAGAATCGGTATTCCGTGCTAAAGGCATTCTTTGGTTCAAAGAAAGTCCGCGCCGCCATGTTTTTCACCTCAGCGGGAAACGCTTTACCTTAGATGACGAAGACTGGAAAGGCACGCCTAAAAATCAACTGGTGCTCATTGGCCAAAATTTAGATCACGCCACATTGCGGGAACAACTAGCAGCTTGTGTTTCCTCTGCAGAGGCAGTCGTCAGCTAGCCTTTGAGAACAATGGCAAAGCAGCGTCGGAAAGCAGACTTTCCCACCAAGGTGTGTCCTGTCTGTGGCCGTCCTTTTCAGTGGCGCAAAAAGTGGGCAGACTGCTGGGAGGAGGTGAAATACTGCTCGGAGCGGTGTCGGCGACGGCGCCAATCTGCACTCCCTCCGTCGTTAAGGGCTAACGGGGATCAACCCTAAATGACTCAGCAGGCGATCGCTATCCACGTGTTGCTGCATCAGTTGCTCAATGCACTTCACTTTTGCAGGCTCGTGCAGCCGCACTTGGCCAAAGGCGCGATCCACAATTTCCACTGCCGTGAGGGTGTCTAAATCCACCGAGAGAATGGGAATTTCTAACTCCTCTGCCCGCGCCAGAATGGCTGGAGAGGGAGGCAAGTGCCCCGTGAGGATGAGGCAATGGGTGGAGGTTTCCAAAGCTGCCCACTGAATATCGGTGCGATCGCCACCAGTAATAACCGCCATGTTATTGCCTTTACGGAAGTATTTCAGGGCAGCACTCACATTCATCGCCCCAATTGTTAACTCTTCCACCAGCAGATCAAGGCGATCAGGCCGACATAACACCTCAGCACCGAGTTGCTGCACTAGCTCATGCACGCTGACACTGCGCAGGAGTTGACTGCGAGGCAGCAGCCCAAAGACGGGAACCTGCTGTGCCTCAAGGTATTGGCGAATGGCGGCAAGGGGTTCGTGCGCCGCATCAGGAATGTCGTTAATAATGACCCCCAAGAGGCGATCGCCCAGTTCCGACTTAGCCAACAGAATTGACTCCACCACCAAGGGCGATTCGTAGCGCACCACTAGCAAAATTGGCGCCTCCAGTACCTGAGCCATATCTCCTAGACCCAAGCCAAACAACCGTCCCTCGGCAAGGGTGGCGGGTCCTTCCAAGAGCACGATGTCCTCGCCATTATCGGTTTGGTAAGCCGCTAAGGCCTGTTGATAATTCCTTTGATCTTGCCCCGTCAGGCGTGCCAAGATAGTCTCCGGCGTCAAGGTCAAGAGCGTGGGGCGAACGGTGGGGAGGTTCAGGGTGTGCTGCACAAACCACACATCTGCTTCCGTCTCTTCCGTGTCAGCGTTGGCCTGACAGGTGCCGAGGGGCTTGCCGTAGCCCACCTTCAGTTGGCGATCGCGCAGTAGCTTCGCCAACCCCAAAATAGTCGCTGACTTACCACTGTAAGCCATCATCGAGGCAATGATCAGGTGTTTCGGCACGGTTGTCTTCTCCCTCAGCGGTACTGTGATAACGCCTAACTCGACAACCCGCACCCTGAAGCCTAACTTAGGGGGTGGGATAGGGGGCGCTATTGAGTCCGTCGTTCTCCAAGATATTCTTTGATAATAACCCTAGCAACGCTACCGACAGCAGTCATTTGCAGGCTCTGCTGCAAAAGCGAAAAAAAGCTAAAGTTTCACTTCCCGGTCCATCAACTCCCTTGTCGAATCCGAATTCCGCTTGCTAGAAGTTAACTAGTCAAGGCCAATGGTGCGCTATATGACGCTCGACAACTTGAGTACAGTGACCTTATCCCGCTGGCAGTTTGCCCTCACCGCTATTTTTCATATGCTTTGGCCAGTGCTGACCACGGGCATGAGTATCTACTTAGTCGTGATTGAAGGGCTGTGGCTGAAAACCAAAAACCTCACGTATTATCACCATGCCCGCTTTTGGTCTAAGCTCTACATTCTCAACTTTGGGATTGGGGTGGCGTCGGGCTTGCCAATGGCTTTTCAGTTTGGCATGAACTGGGCTCCCTTCTCCTTGGCCGTTGGCGATTTCTTTGGGACAGTGCTCGGCTTTGAAGGCACAATGGCCTTTATGCTCGAGGCCAGCTTTCTGGGGATTATGATCTTTGGCTGGCAACGGGTACCGCCCCTGATGCACTGGATAGCGACCATTTGTGTGGCCTTTGGTGCTAACCTCTCAACATTTTGGATTCTCTCGGCCAACTCATGGCTGCAAACGCCCGCTGGGGGAGTCTTTGTCGAGGGTAAGTTTCAGGTTCAAGACTATTTCCAGGCGATCGCCAACCCTTTCATGGTCAACAGCTTTTTGCACATGTTCTTTGCCACCTTAGAAACCTCTCTCTTTGTGATTGGTGGCATCAGTGCTTGGTACCTCCTACAAAATCGTCTGCCGAACTTCTTTACCAAATCCCTCAAGGTGGTCTTGGTCATGGCCTTGATCATTGCCCCCTTACAAATCTTTGTCGGTCACCTCAGTGCCGAACAGGTCTATCACTATCAACCCGCAAAGCTAGCGGCCATGGAAGCGCAGTGGGAAACGATCCCCGCGGGCACCCCTGCCGGTTGGAGCGTCATTGCCTTGCCCGATGAAGTTGCCGAAACCAATCGGGTAGAAGTAAAAATTCCCGGACTGCTGGGTTATCTACTGGAACTCAAACCCACCCTTGATACCCCCGTGCTGGGCTTGAAGGAATGGGCGCCGAGCGATCGCCCCCACTTCATCGGCCTAATTTACTACTCTTTCCGGGCAATGGTGGCCATTGGTCTTTATTTGACTGCCCTTGTTGCCATTACCGTGATTGTCTGGTGGCGAACGGGTTTGGAGGGCGATCGCCTTGCCAAGATAAAAGGGCTGAAATGGCTCTGGTGGGGCTGGATTTTTGCTGGTCCCATGGGCTACCTTGCCGTTGAAGCTGGCTGGATTGTGCGTTGTGTCGGGCGGCAGCCATGGATTGTCTATGGCCAAATGCGTACCGCCGAGGCTGCGTCGAACTTACCGCCCCAAGTGGTGCTCTTCTCCCTCAGTGGCCTCGTAGCGCTTTACACTATCTTTTTCTTTGCTGCCCTGTTCTTTGGTCGCCGCATCCTTCAAAAAGGCCCCAACGTTGCCCTGCCGGTACCGGGGTTGCGCAATGCCGAAGAGCTGGAAATTCGCATCAAACTGGCGGAACACCAGCCCGATAGTCGTCCCCTCGAAACCCAGCAATAAGGTCAACAAGGTCAATCTCTATGGAATCAAACCCACTGGCACCGTTGCAGCACTTCCTGCCCCAAGTTTGGTTTTGCATTTTGGGGTTATTTCTGTTCCTTTATGTCCTCCTCGATGGCTTTGACCTCGGCATTGGCATCCTTTCCCTAACGGCTAGTAGCGAACGCCGCCGCAACATCCTGATGACCAGCTTGGGAAATGTTTGGGATGCCAACGAAACTTGGCTAGTGCTCATGGGCGGCTCCCTCTTTGGCGCCTTCCCCTTGGCCTACGCCACGATCCTCAACGCCCTTTACCTGCCAGCGGTGATCATGGTGGTGGGTCTTATTCTGCGAGCTGTCTCCTTTGAATTTCGCGAAAATGCCAACAACAAACGAGTTTGGAACCTCGCCTTTGGGGTGGGCAGCTTCTTGGCAGCCTTGGGGCAGGGATTTGCCGTTGGCACCGTCTTTGAAGGCATTAAGGTGGATGCGGCAGGCCATTTTGCCGGTGGCATGTGGGACTGGTTGACATGGCATTCAGTTTTAGTCGCGCTTACCCTCATTCAGGGCTACGTCCTCATTGGCTCCACCTACCTGATTTATAAAACGACAGGGGAGTTGCAGCAGACCCACTACAAAACCGCGACGATTGCGGCTTGGACAACATTTATCGGGGCAGTTTTAATTACGATTACAGCACCGATTTTTCACGTTCAACTGCGGCAGCAGCTCTTTCAGCCGCCGTTGTTTTACATTTTTGCTGCCATCCCCGTTTTGGGCGTCATCTTGGTGGCGCTACTGCTGCGCAGCCTCAAGCAACGGCAAGAGGTCATGCCCTTAATTTGGACTTTTCTCCTATTTTTGATGTCTTTTATTGGCCTCGGGTTTGTTATTTTTCCCAACATTATTCCCCCCAGCGTCACCATTTACGAGGCTTCGGCGGCGCCGAGTTCCCAAGTGTTCATGTTGATCTTTGTTGCTTTTTTAATTCCAATTATGCTGGCCTATAATCTCTACAACTATTTGGTGTTTCGCGGCAAAGTCACTGCTTAGCGCTTTTGCATTTCCAATTGACGTGCTCCCTCAAGAAAATTTTGTAGGTACAGCTCCTTCAGGGCTGACTCTACAGGAGGCTTCAGTGGGGCTGGTAAGGGTAAACTTGGCTGACCTTACCACCTTTGGCTTGTAACAACGTGACGATGACCCTAGTCCTTAACCGTTTAGATCGTAATCTAACGGGAGCCAGTGAGCAAAAAAGCCCAACTGGGGATGATTTAACTGCAAAATATCACCCTTTCGGGGATCTGCAACCCTCGGTCAACATGAGCGAGCATAACGCTCTAGTTGAAATGAGGCGATGAGTTCCAAAGAGGCGGTTGACAGCATTGTCATCCTGATGCCGCATAGATTCGAGAAAGCTGAATACCCCTCAGACGTGCTCCCTCGAGAGAACTAGAAGTCCAGAAACTATGACATTTGGGCTATTTTGCTGCCCCCCTGACGGCACGGCGGAACCCCAGTGCCACGAGGATATTAGACACGGTTAAGAAGGCCTCTGCCCCTCCATGGAGAACATCCACATTGGCGAGGGAGGTGCCATAGACCCGCTCGGCGTAGAGTCCCGCCGGAATTGTAACCGCCACAAACACCAACGTGCCATAGAACCCAATTAGAGCCAGCCGCGGTGTGCTGGGATTGCGGGTCAGGAAATACAAAAAGCCAAGGTAAGGAAACAACGAAAGGGCAAAGAAAGCATTCGTGAGCATTAGCGCCGCGCCAGCTTTTTACTCATTTTCCGCAACCGCACCGATTTGGGGGTCACTTCCACCAGTTCGTCAGGACCGATGTACTCAAGGGCACGCTCAAGGCTCATCTCAACGGGAGCTTGCAGTTGCACCAGCTCATCGCCGGTGGAGGAGCGGAAATTGGTGAGCTGTTTGGCTTTACAGACGTTAATTTCCAAATCTTGGGGGCGGTTGTGCTCACCGACAATCATGCCTTTATAGACCTTGGTGCCGGGAGTAATGAAAAAGACCCCGCGATCTTCAGCGTTCTTCAGAGCATAGAATGTGGCCGTCCCTTCCTCGAAGGCAATCAAGACCCCGTTACGGCGAGTGCTAATTTCTCCGGCTAAGGGGCGGTAGTCTAAAAAGCTGTGGTTCATAATCCCTTCCCCGCGGGTGAGGCGCATAAATTCCCCGCGGAATCCGATGAGGCCACGAGCGGGAATCACAAATTCCAGTTGGGTGCGGCCATTGCCCCCCACTTGCATATCCTGCATTTCGCCGCGCCGCTGTCCGAGTCGTTCAATACAGCCACCGACGGATTCGTCCGGGACATCCAGCACAAGGCATTCATAGGGTTCACAGGGCTGGCCATTTACTTCCCGGTAGATGACTTGCGGTTGTGAGACTTGGAATTCGTAGCCTTCGCGGCGCATCGTTTCAATGAGAATGCCAAGGTGCAGTTCCCCCCGCCCGGAAACCGCAAAGCGATCCGGGGAGTCGGTGTCTTCCACCCGCAGGGCAACATTGGTTTCCAGTTCCCGGTAGAGGCGATCGCGCAGTTGGCGGGAGGTGACGAACGTGCCCTCTTGACCGGCAAAGGGGGAGTCGTTGACAGCAAACGTCATTTGCAGCGTTGGCTCATCCACTTTAATGAGGGGCAACGCTTGGGGGTCGTTGGGACAGGTAATGGTTTCGCCAATGTTGGCCTCACTAAAGCCAGCGATCGCCACGATGTGACCGGCGCTGGCACTGGTCAACTCTACCCGTTTTAAGCCTTCAAACCCCAGCAGTTTGGTGATTTTGGCTTTGACAATTTGGCCATTCTCTTTGACAAGGGCTGCCTGCTGCCCCACCTGCACCGTACCGTTATGGATTTTACCAATGACAATCCGCCCTAGGTATTCCGAGTAGTCGAGGGTGGTGACCTGAAGCTGGAGTGGGGCGTCGGGGTTACCCACCGGCGGTGGAATGTGACGGACGATCGCCTCAAACAGGGGTTGCATATCTTTGCCCTCTTCATCGAGGTCGTTTTTGGCATAGCCCGCGAGACCAGAGGCAAACAGATAGGGAAATTCACACTGGTCATCGTCAGCACCAAGTTCAATAAACAAATCCAAGACTTGATCAATGGCTTTGTAGGGCTCGGCTTGGGGGCGATCGATTTTGTTGACAACCAGAATGGGACGCAACCCTTTTTCAAGGGCTTTTTTAAGGACAAAACGGGTTTGGGGCATCGGTCCTTCGTTGGCATCCACAATCAGCAGACAGCCTTCCACCATGCCCAGCACCCGCTCCACTTCACCGCCAAAATCCGCGTGGCCGGGGGTGTCCACAATGTTAATGGTTAAGTCTTTGTAGCGCACGGCAGTGTTTTTGGCCAAGATGGTGATGCCGCGCTCCCGCTCCAGATCGTTGGAGTCCATAACGCACTCGGGAATATCTTCGCCCTCACGAAATGTACCGGACTGCCGCAGCAGCGCATCCACAAGGGTAGTTTTGCCATGATCAACGTGGGCAATAATGGCAACATTGCGAATGGGCAAACTCATAGGATATTCCCGCAAATTTTGTAATACAACGTCGAGGAGTGTGACAAACCGTTCCAATCTTAGCCTATCTGGTCGCTGGCAGGGGAATTCCCAACTGATGCAGCGGTAGGGCAAAACCCGCCGTTACTAAGTAAACTTCTGCCATTAGGGGACGCAACTGTTGGCACAACTGGCCGAGGCGATCCCGAAAACAGCGGCCACTGGCGTAGGCGGGAACCACTCCCCATCCGGTTTCCTCGGCCACGAAGATTAAGGTGGCGGGGCACTCTTTGACGGCTGCCAGCAAGCCCTCTACCGTTGCCTGCCATTGGCACTCGTTCTGCTCAAGGGTATTGGCCACCCATGTCCCTAAGGAGTCCACAAGGGCGCAGTGATCGTTGGGCAGTTGGGCGAGGGTCTCGCTGAGGTCAACGGGACATTCCCACAACAGCCATTGGGAGGGACGGCGGGCTTGGTGAGCAGCAATGCGCGCTTGCCATTCCGCATCCGTAGGGAGGGCGATCGCCGTCGCAATATAGATAACGGGTACCTCCGTGGCCATCGCAAGGGATTCTGCCCATTCACTTTTGCCGCAGCGAGCGGGTCCGGTGACCAGGGTATGGCGCTTCATCGCCGTGGATCCAAGCGCTCCCCTAAGCCTTCACCAAGGAGGGACAAACCCACGACGAGCGTTGTCATGGCTAGGCCGGGAAAGAGGGTGGTCCACCAGATGCCCACCGACAGCCCATCCAAAGCTTGGCGCAGATCCTGCCCCCACTCCGGTACCTCCGGCGGTAAGCCCAAGCCAAGAAATCCCAACCCCGCCAAGGTTAAGATGGCATCGGCGGCATTCAGGGTAAACAGAACGGGAATACTGGGCAAGACATTGACGAGCAGATAGCGCCGCAAAATTCGGGGTGTAGAAGCTCCCATCGCCCGCGCCGCTTCAATAAAAACCTCGTTTTTCAGGCTGACGGTGTGGTTGCGCACCACCCGATAGTACTGGGGAATGTAGGCCACACTGAGGGCAACGGCAGCATTGATCACCCCTTTGCCCACCACAAAGGCGACCGTGACCGCCAACAGTAGCCCCGGCAACGTATAGACCGTATCCATCAGAAACAGTAGGGCGCGATCTAGCCAACCGCCGCGATAGCCGCTGAGTAACCCCAGAGGTACACCGATGCCCAAACTGAAAAGGGTGGCGACGGCAACCACTTGCAGCGCTGCTTGGGTGCCAAAGAGGGTACGGGAAAACACATCGTAGCCTTGGCGATTGGTGCCAAACCAGTGCTGGAGCGAGGGCGGCGCATGAATGGGAAAATCCAGAAACTCTTGCGGGTTGGCAATCCAGCCCCAAGCTTGTGCCAATGGAGCCAGAAAAGCCACGATCACAAAGAGGCCACAGATGACCGCGCCAACCCAAAGGAGTTGATCGCTGCGGTGGCGTGGGAGGTGACGAACCTGAACCAAGGTCATGGCTTACCCTAACAAACTCGCCAGCAAGGCTTTTTGGGCATGGAGGCGGTTTTCCGCTTGCTCCCAAACCCGGGATTGGGGGCCTTCGAGAACACTGGCGGTAATTTCTTCTTCCCGATGGGCAGGCAGGCAGTGGAGAACAATGGCTTGGGAATCTGCCACGCCGAGGAGTTGATCATTGATTTGGTAGGGCTGAAAAATGGGTTGGCGATCGCCCGCCTCAGCTTCCTGTCCCATACTGGCCCAAACATCGGTGTAGAGGGCATGGGCACCCTTAGCTGCCGCATAGGGGTCAGTGGTCACCGTCACTTCGCTGCGTCCACCGCTTAAGGCTGTTGCCTGCTCAACAATGTCCGGCAGCGGCTGAAACTCGGCTGGGGCAGCAACCCGCACATTCACCCCCACAAGGGCACACCCCAGCAGCAACGAATGGGCCACATTATTGCCATCGCCAATGTAGCCAAGGGTCAACCCCTCTAGGCTGCCAAACGATTCTTGGAGTGTCAGTAAATCCGCCAAGATTTGGCAAGGATGTTCGCGATCGGTCAGGGCATTAATGACGGGAATGCGGGCATAGTCAGCAAACAACTGCAGTTCGGCTTGGCCGTAGGTGCGAATCGCCAAAGCATCGAGGTAGCGATCCAAGACCCGCGCCGTATCAGCGAGCGGCTCACCCCGACCCACTTGCGTCGATTGAGGGTTCAGATCAATCACCTGCCCCCCCAATTGGTACATGGCTACTGTAAAACTCACCCGCGTGCGCGTGGAGGCCTTTTGAAAGAGCAACCCCAACACGGCTGGACAGCGGGGTGCCACTTCGCCAATCTTCATCTGGGCTGCCAACTGGAGTAAGTACTGGACCTCCTCCCGTGACAGGTCAGCAATGCTCAGTAGATCGCGCCCCCGCAGTGATTCCATCGATTACCCCAGTAGATGATGCTGCAGCGAGATTATAGCGTACCTATGGGATGATTCGCGTTTGCGGCTGGGCAGAGGAGGTGGCAAACATTAGGAAATGCGCTTCCAACAACAACGGACAAGGCGGAGCATCTTTAAGATCGCGCCTGCCAATTTCTGCGAAAATGCTGCCCTAGCGCCCTTTCCACCATTCAAAACTGCGCTTCCACTCCCGCGATCGCGGCGGCAGTTCTTGGGCAGTGGCGGCCACATGGCTAAACACTTGCTCCATCAGCGGCAGCGGTACCCGTTCATCCGCTTCAAAAATAATCGCCAGTCGTCCCCCTCCCTGCAAACGCATCAGGTAAAGCTCTTGATGGAGTGGCCGTGGGTTTTGCAGGTAGAGCATTTCCCCCCGTACCCAGCGTCCCAAGATACGGCGCTCAACGCGGGTCGGGGCAGCCGCCATTGAGCTAGGCACTTCGGTAAAACGCAACCAACTGCGCAGTTCTTGATCTGAAAGTTCGCCAAGTACTTCGCTGAGGCGCGGCAAGCTGATTAAGCTCACCATGAGTTCGTGCTCGCCCGGGACTGAGTTGGCCGGATAAACGACGGCAACACCGTTTTCTCCCATGGCCGTTGGCGCTGAAAAGGGGAGGGGGGTTTCAAAGCTCAAGCCCAAGAGGGCATAGCGCTGGGGCATCGGTGCCGCCGCTTGCAGGGTGGGTTCACTGGCAATCACCATGGCCAAGGGCACCCCACTCATCAGGGCAAGGCTGCAAGCAAAGGGGAGCAAATAGTGCATAGACGTCCTTAGGGTTAGGGCGGGGGGGAAGCGTGGTACTGCTGACGGTAGGCAAGGTACAGGGTTTCCAAGAATGCTTCAGCATCGAGGTGTCGCAGATTAGTGGGCAAGGAGCCACTCAACACAAGGGGTTCCAGTTGTTGCCGCAATTCTCTTGCCGCTTGGTAGCGCCCAACTGGACTGAGCTGCTCACGGCTGTTGAGGAAATTCCGCAGCAGCAGATAGTGTTCAGGGGTTATCTGTTGCCACTGGGCGATCGCCCGCAATTGAGCCACATGCTCAGCAACGCTTCCTTTAACTACAGGAGCCAGCGGTGCCACCCGGGTGGCCTGTTCATCCTGAATCACTAACGTGCCAGCCACCATATCCCCAAGCCGTTTCTCTGAGGGCGTTAACGCAACAAGTAGCGCCCCTATGCCAAAAAATGCAAAATCGATTGACTGTAATAGGCTGCGCAGGGTGGCTTCTTTGATCCGGATGGGACGGCCATTCTCTTGGACAACGCGGATTTCTGCATAGCGCTTACCGGGAGTTTGCCCCTGCCAGTAAGATTCAAAGAAGAGGTAGTAGCCGTTATAGAGGGCAAACAGCACTAACAGGTAAAGTCCCAAGCTCCAAGCTTCAATGGCTTGGCCGCTGTTGGGGAGCACCTCAATCAGCCACGGATAAGCGGCATAAACGTAGGTGTAAGCCGCCAGTAGGGTAAAAAGCACCAAGACACTGTAGAGAATGACTTGGTCAATGAGCCATGCCAAGATGCGACTGCCAATACCGGCAAGGGCAAAGTCCAGTTCAATACTTTCAGGGGTGCGAAGGGTGACGCGCCGTAACCACCGCCTTGGGTTGGCAGCCTCCGGTCGCACTTGAAACGCCGCTCCTTCATTCCGCAACCGCAGATCCCAATAAAGTACTGCTTTGATGCTTTGCCAGAGGGGCAGGAGTAACACCCCAACAAATAGACCGGCAATGGGAATAATCACTAGGCTGTTGATGACGCCAGCAACAATGTTGGCGGGAATTGTCAGCAGCGAGCCAATCAGAAATACGGTCAGGGTGTGCCATGCTTGGCCTTGGGTCAGTTGCCAGCTTCGCTTTACCGCTTGTACTGGTGGGGTGTTCGGTTCAAGGGCAAGGACAACGTCAACAAGGGAGAGGCGAGCGCTGATGTAGGACATGACTAAGAGGGCAAGAAGCAATAGCAGCAGCCCCCCCAAGGCAACACCAATCCACAGCAGGCTTCTGGCGGTATCAGAGAGGGGTTCGCTGTCAATGAGTTGAACAAGCGGCCACAGACCAAGGTAAAGCACGTAGGCGATCGCCGCCAAACCCCCATAAACCCCTAGCAAAATGATCCCCACCACCAGAGTTGCCAGCAAATAGTGCCCCATCTTGGGAAAAATAAAGTTGCGTGCCGCCTGCTCCGATTCCTCAAGCGCAGCGAGCACAGTGTAAATACGGCGGGAAATTAGAGCACCACTGGCCATCAGCCGCGTCCAACCAAACAGATAAAAGGGTAAAGCGATAAGCGTGCCAACGGCCAGCAAAATGACAAATCCGCCCACCCCATTCATTCCAGCAAGGACAACCCCGGCAGCGACAGTCATCACCACCAAAATGACAATGGCCGCAAGGGTGAGCAGGAAAAACCACGCATGGGCAAAAAGGCTGAGGAGAAAATAGCGATTGCCTTGGTGACGGTAAAGTTCAAGGGCAACCGTGACAACATTGCCACTGGAGAGGGACTGGGCTAGCCGCCCCCGGCGCTTAAAGCCAAACATGAGAACCTACTGTTGGCTCAGTGAGGATATGTTCGATCATAACCTCCCGCCTCTAACTACCCAAGAGGAAAGCCACTAAGAATAAGCCATAGAGCACGCCAAACTTCAAGGCATTTAAGATTTCGCCGAAGAGGGTTTGGCGTAACTTCCAGCGATCGCTGTAGAAAATGGCACTAATGACCTCTGCGGCGATCGCCACGAGCGCCGAGGCAACAATATCTAAATAACCAACCTGCCCAGCGGTTGAAGAAATGGCCAACCCGAGAAACACACCAAAAAGAATGGCAATCATTAACGTGGCCAACCGTCGCCACGGGTTTTTTAACTGCACTTGCACCTGCGTCCCGAGACGATCCAGCAGAGTATTTAAGCGAGTTTGCTGCATAGGTTCAGGGCTGGCAAAGCTTGCTAGAGTGTAGGCACAGAGTGGATGCTTGTCAGTATATGCTAAGTCGAGTTGCCGATGCCGTCTATTGGCTTAACCGCTACATTGAGCGGGCAGAAAATATTGCCCGCTTTGTGGATGTGAACTTCAATATGTTGCTGGATTTGCCCACTCACCCGGGCGGACAGTGGGAGCCTTTAGTGTTAACGACGGGGGACTTGCCCTTTTTCCAAGAGCACTACGGCAGCGCCACTGCTGAAAATGTCATTCACTTTCTCACCTTTGATGCCAACTACCCCAACTCGATTATTTCCTGCATTCGGGCGGCCCGTGAAAATGCCACCTCCATTCGGGAAGTGATTTCCTCAGAAATGTGGCAGCAGGTGAATAGCTTTTACACGATGGTGCGGGAAGCCGCCCAAGCCCCTGAGCAAGTGGAGACCGCCAGTTTTTTGGAACGGGTGAAACAGGCCAGCCATCTGTTTGCAGGCATTATGGACAGCACCATGAGCCACAACGAAGCATGGCACTTTGGCCAGATGGGGCGGTTATTGGAGCGCGCCGATAAAACCTCCCGCATTTTGGATGTGAAGTATTACCTGCTGTTGCCCTCGATTGAAGATGTTGGCACCCCCATCGATGAGCTAGGTTGGATTGCCCTACTCAAGTCTGCCAGTGCCTACGAAATGTACCGCAAGCGCGGCTCCCATCGGATTACCCCCGCAGGCGTGGCCGATTTTCTCATTTTGGACTCTGAATTCCCGCGGGCGATTCGCTTTTGCCTGCTGCAAGTGGAAAAGTCCCTCTATAAAATTACCGGTACGCCGCCGGGCAGTTGGCACAACCGCGTTGAACGCCAGTTGGGGCGCTTGCGATCGCACCTCGATTACCTGACAATTGACGAGATTATTAATCAAGGGATGCACGAGTTTTTAGATAGTTTGCAGCAGCAAATGAATGAAGTGGATACGGAAATTTTTCAAACCTTCTTTACGTTGGAGCCCCTCAAGGCTGCCTAAAGGACTATTGGCGCTAGGACTCTCTACCTTTGTGGTGGGTTGTCAGGATTTGCAGGGGTTTGTGCCACCGCCGGTGAACCAAGGAGCTGGGTTTAACAGCACGGCGGCGGATGAATTTCCCGCTTTGAGTGCCGATGGCCGCTATTTAGCCTTTGGCAGCGATCGCCAAGGCCAGCGGAACCTCTACCTCTACGATTTGCAAGAACGCCGCTTTGTGGATCTGCCGAACCTGAATCGCCCCAACTCCAGCCAAGAACAACCCAGCCTGAGTGGCGATGGTCGCTTTATTGCCTACATTTCCACCGAGCGGGGTCGCCCTGATGTCTTTCTCTATGACCGCCAGCGCCAGCAAGCACAGCTTCTGAGCCAAAATGTGCGCGGCATTAGTCGGCACCCGAGCATTAGTGGCGATGGTCGCTACGTGGCCTATCAAACCAGCGAGGGCGGACAATGGAACATTCAAATTTTTGATCGCGGTAGCCCCTCAGACTAGCGAGAGGATTTCTGCTGCTGCAGGTATTGGCGGCCATTGTGAATCACCGCCAACATTTCCTTAAATTGTCGCTCCATTTCCGCAAGGGTGCGTTCGGCATAGGCATCCGCTTCCTGCTGCCGCTCCTGACACTCATGACGCGTGACTTGCCGCAAATGAGCCAGTTCTTTTTCAGTGTTTTGGCGCAGCAAATTTATTTCTTCCATGGCTCGCTGCCGCATTAGCTCCACTTCTTGCTGGACTTGTTGGCGAATTTTTTGCGCTTCCAGCTCTGCCTGTTGGCGAATCCGTAACTCGTCGGCAATTTGAGCAGCACGCTGTTCAGCATTACGAATAATCTCTTGCGCCCGCTGCTGAGCCTGCTTGAGAATTTCATCCCGTTGGTTGAGGATGCGTTGCGCCAAGGCCACGGATTCAGGAATTGCTTGTTCAATTTGGGCTAGATGTGCCAAAAGTTGCTCTTCGTCAATGAGCTTACGACCCGTGAAGGGAATTTTAGTTCCCTCTAAAATAAGAAGTTCTTCCAGTCGCTGTAATTGTTGGAGAAGCTGTAGGGGCGCTGACCCGCTACTGCCTTCGGGGACTTGGGTTATACCGGTGGTTGTGGTGATGTGATCAGGGTTTGAGTAAAGCATTCTTCTAAATCCTTCGCAACGGCGGCTGGAACAAGATGACGAACATTCCCGCCAAATCGGGCAATTTCTTTCACGAGGCTACTACTTAAGAAACTATACTCATTGGACGTGGTCAGGAACACCGTTTCAATGTCTGACCATAGACTTTTGTTCGTGTGTGCCATTTGTAATTCGTATTCAAAGTCCGAAAGCACCCGTAACCCCCGCAGCAAGACATTTGCCTGTTGCGATCGGGCATAGTCAACCGTGAGGCCATCAAACGTATCCACCCGTACATTCGCCAAGTGAGCAGTAGCGGCATGAATTTGAGCAATGCGCTGATCTACACTAAAAAGGGCTTGTTTTTGGGGATTGTGGGCGATCGCCACGATCACCTCGCTAAAGAGGCGTGCCCCCCGCTCAATAATATCTAAATGCCCTAGGGTAATGGGGTCAAAGCTTCCGGGGTAAACAGCAATCATAGGGGTGCTCCAAGGCTTGGAGTGGCTCAGGGGTTAAGGCAATGGCTAGATTTTAGCGAACGTTGGGGAACACGCTCGCACAAGGCAATAAAGAAGGGCACAAGCATTTACCCTTGCACCCCAAAACTTCTCAATTGAATTGCAATTAGAGACGAGAATCAATTAGGCGGCAGCGAGATTTTTGGCGACAAAGTCCCAGTTCACTAACCGCTCCAGAAAGTTATCAATAAAGTCAGGACGACGATTTTGATAGTCGAGATAGTAGGCGTGCTCCCACACATCCAGCGTTAGCAGTGGCACTTGACCGTGTACCAAGGGGTTTTCAGCATTAGGGGTCTTGGTGACTTTCAGGGTTCCCGCTTCCAACACTAGCCAAGCCCAACCACTGCCAAACTGTGTCGCAGCAGCAGTTTTGAATTGGTTCTTAAACTCGTCGAAACTGCCAAAGACACTGTTAATCCGAGCGGCTACATCTCCCGTTGGGGTGCCACCACCACCGGGCTTGAGGCTATTCCAGAAAAAGGTGTGGTTCCACACTTGGGCGGCATTGTTGAAAATGCCCACTTTGGCAGCATCCCCATAGGTGAGCCGAATCACATCCTCAAGGGATTTATCCGCCAATTCCGTGTCTTGGGTAAGCTTGTTCAAATTATCAACGTAGGCTTTGTGGTGCTTACCGTAGTGGAACTCAAAGGTTTTTGCAGACATGCCATAGGGCTCAAGGGCACCGGGATCAAACGGTAGGGGTTCTTGTACAAATGCCATAGTGTTCAATACCTCTCTAAAGGGGTGAGGGTTAGGCGACTCAGGTGAAATACTTAGGATTAGTACTGCGATGGAGCACTAATCGCCTCGTTAATAATTCGCAATAATTATACCATTACGCCTTCCCCTGCTGCAGCCATGGCTTCCTCAGGAACGGTCATGGCATTGTCTCTGGAGTTTAGTGGTACAACTGTGCATGGCTTCTGAATCGTTACCCCTGTCGCACCTGCTGGTGGCAGAAAACAGTCCCATTCGTTTTGGCACGGATGGCTGGCGGGGCATTATTGGGGCTGAATTTACGTTGCCGCGACTGGCGCGAGCAGCAACCGCAGCCGCATGGGTATTGCATCGTACCTATGGTCAAGATCGGGAACCGCGGATTATTGTCGGGTACGATCGCCGCTTTATGGCCGAGCATTTTGCCGCCGCAGTGGCGGAGTTACTGGCAGCAGCCGGCTACGACGTGTGGCTTTCGACCGTGGCGGCGCCGACACCTGCCTTTAGCTGGGCAGTCAAGGCGAACCAAGCCCTTGGGGCACTGGTGATCACTGCCAGCCATAACCCGGGGATCTACAGTGGCCTCAAGGTGAAAGGTGCGTTTGCCGGTTCTGTGCCGCCGCCGGTGACTCAGGCGATTGAAGCACAGCTTGCCAGTGGTGAGCCGCCGCCTTTGGGTCAGGGGGCGATCCAACCCTTTGATCCTTGGCCGAGTTACTGTGCGGCTCTGCAACAACAGGTGAATTGCACGCCTATTCGGGAGGCCATTGCCGCAGGGCAACTCCACGTTTGGGCAGATGTGATGCACGGTGTGGCGGCAGGCGGGCTGACACGGCTCTTGGGGATCACCGTGCCGGAATTCCGCGGCGATCGCGATCCCTTGTTTGGCGGCGGTGCCCCTGAACCCATTGGCCGCTATCTAGAGCACACCCAAGCTCAACTGCAGCAGATGCCCAAGACAGCCCCTACTGTTTGCTGCGTCTTTGATGGCGATGGCGATCGCCTCGCAGCGCTGGATGGCGAGGGTCGTTTATACACAGCCCAAGAGCTGATCCCCATTTTGATTGATCACTTGGCGCAGCACAGCCCCCATCGGGGTGCCGTGATTAAGTCGATTAGTAGCTCCGACTTAGTGAGCAAAGTTGCTGCACGACATGGGCTAGCGGTCATTGAAACCCCCATTGGCTTTAAGTACATTGGCGATCGCATGGTGGCGGGTGAACCCGTTCTCCTTGGGGGGGAAGAATCCGGTGGCATTGGCTACGGTCACCACATCCCTGAGCGGGATGCCCTCCTCTCAGCCCTCTACGTGTTAGAAGCGATTGTCACCTCGGGTCGCAGCCTCGGGGACTACTACCAACGGCTGCAGCAAGCAACAGGATTTTACAGCCACTACGACCGCATTGATGTGGCTTTAGCAGATCAACAACAGCGGCAGCAAATCGAGCGTTTTCTCAGGGAGCAGCCCCTGCAGCACATTGGCAACTACACTGTGCGCGAGTGCACCACAACCGATGGCTATAAATTTCATCTAGAGTCCGGCGGCTGGCTCCTTGTGCGCTTCAGTGGCACAGAACCCCTCCTACGGCTGTATTGTCAAGCTTCCTCCCGCGAAGAAGTGTACGCTCTTTTGGACGAGATGCAAACGTGGGTCAAGCAGGTGCTCCCTGCCCCTAGCGAAACAGCCTAAAAGTGGCTCTGACATTAAAAATTTGAGCTGTCCTCACAGAGCTCGCTATGCTAAATGTAACAAAACGTTGCAGGACATCTATGGCAGATTTTTTGTTACGAGCCACCGCTGCGGCTGAAGGGATTCGCGCCGTGGGCGTGATCACCACCCAGTTGACCAATGAAGCACGGCAGCGGCATCAACTTTCCTATGTAGCTACAGCGGCGCTGGGGCGCACCATGGCGGCAGGGTTGATCCTAGCTTCCAGTTTTAAGCAACCGCAAGCCCGCGTGAACGTGCGAATTCAGGGGAATGGTCCGTTGGGGACAATTTTTGCCGATGCTGGCGCCGACGGTACAGTGCGCGGGTATGTGCAACACCCCAGCGTCGAATTGCCCCCCAATGCCCAAGGGAAGTTAGATGTCGGAGCGGCGGTGGGCTCCCAAGGCTATCTCTACGTCATTCACGATTTGGGCTATGGCTATCCCTACTCCAGTACTGTGGAACTAGTCTCCGGCGAAATTGCTGAGGATGTCACCTACTACCTTGCCACGTCAGAGCAAACGCCCTCGGCCTTGATGTTGGGGGTCTTTGTTGAAGACGCGGGGGTAACGGCAGCGGGGGGATTGATGCTGCAAGTATTGCCCAAAGCCGCCAATGATGAACACCTCATTGCCACGCTGGAGCAGCGGGTGAGCAATTTACGCGGGTTTACCCCCCTGCTACAAGCGGGCCGTACCCTACCGGATATCTTTGAGGAGCTATTGGGGGACATGGACTTGCAGATCCTGCCGCAGCGACAAATGGTGCGTTTTCACTGCGGTTGTTCCCAAGAGCGAATGCTAGCGGCACTCAAGCTTTTGGGGGAGGCAGAGTTAAAAGAGATTCTGGCTACCGAGGCCAAGGCGGAAGCAACGTGTCAATTTTGTAATGCCGTTTACTGGGCAGATCAGCCTATGCTAGAGCAGTTAATAGCCGAGCTGGCCACCGCCTCGGTTTAATCCCCTGCTGAGGAGCTTGCCCCATGTCTAGTGCTGTCACTGCTGCTCGTCCAGCCCTGCAGTTTTTACCCCAGCGGTTTAGCTATCCGGTGTGGTGGGGCTTCTCACGAGTGTTGCCGCTGTACTTGCGCTACGGCCTTGGCTTTAGCAAGCTCGAAGGGGTGAATGTTGAAACGCTCGCTCGCATGTATGCGCAATTTCAAGCGGGGCAGTTGCGGCTGTTGCTGGCATTTCGCCATCCCAATACCGATGATCCTCTTGTCATGGGCTACTTGATGTGGCACCTGTTGCCGCGTACCGCCAAGCGGCTGGGGATTCATCTACAGCTACCAACCAATGGCTATTTCCTTTATGATCGTGGCATTCCCCTATGGGCGGGGGAGGGGGTAAGCTGGCTGTTTTCCCGCTTGGGGGGCAGTTCCATTATCCGCGGCAAACTGGATACCCAAGGGCTGCGGGCAGCGCGGGAGTTACTCCTGAACGGCCGGTTTCCTTTGGCCGCTGCACCGGAGGGGGCGACAAATGAGCACAATGAACTGGTGGCTCCGCTAGAACCCGGGGTTGCCCAATTGGGGTTCTGGTGTTTAGAAGATTTGGCAAAGGCGGGGCGATCGCTGCCGGTGGTGATTTTGCCCATTGGTATCCAATACCGACTGGCCAAGCCCTCATGGTCACGGATGGCTCAACTCTTGGATAATCTGGAGCAGCGATTGGGCTGTCGTCCTGCGGAAAAACTAGGGGTGGAACCAGAGCTGCTGTACCGTCGCCTGTTGAACTTGGCGATGCACCTACTGGATCGTTTGGAAGTTTTTTATGCCAAGTCCTATCGGCAGGCGTTTCCCCCTTTACCTCCCTTTGAAACTGCCAATGCTGAATTGGCTGCGCGGTTGCAGCGGTTACTCCACAGCGCGCTGGTGGTTGCCGAAGAGTACTTTGGGCTTAAGGCCAGCGATGACTTTGGCGATCGCTGTCGTCGCATTGAAACGGCTGCTTGGGAGCGGATGTTTCGCTCTGACCTTGATCAACTGTCGCAGGTGGAGCGCTGCTTGGCCGACTGGCTTGCGGAAGAAGCCAATGTTCGTTTGCGGCATATGCGCCTTGCCGAGCGTTTTACCTCCGTAACGGGCAGCTATGTGCGCGAGCAACTGAGTATTGATCGCTTTGCCGAGGTGGTGCTCATCCTCTGGCGCACGTTTGACTGGCTCGAGGGCAAACAAGCCAACGTGAATCGCTTGGTCGGCCCACGGCAGGTGCGCTTAAGCGTGGGGGAACCCATTGACTTGCTGCTCTACTGGTCTGAGTACCGGCGCGATCGCCAAGGGGCACGGCAAGCGGTAAAGGCGGTGATGGCGGCCATTCGCGTCCAGTTTGAAGCCTTGATTGTTCCGACTGGCACCTGAAACGGGGGAATGCGCTGGTCACTCCTCAGTTAAGATGGATAGCAGGGAGCAGCAAGCTGTTGCTAACCTAAATAGGGGCAATAAGCTGCTCTTTATCTTTTTTGCTCAATCATTGTATTACGACACAGGTACCAGTGGCTCTCACCAAAAAAACACAGCAAGATCAACCCATGATTAATGAACGCATTCGTTTTCCACGGGTGCGGGTTGTGGATAGTGATGGTTCTCAGTTAGGCATTATGACCGCGCCAGAGGCGCTGGCGATCGCCCAAGAAAAGGAACTGGATCTGGTGCTGGTCAGCGACAAAGCGGATCCGCCAGTGTGTAAAATCATCGACTACGGTAAGTTTCGCTTTGAACAGGAGAAGAAAGCTCGCGAGGCTCGCAAAAAGCAACACACCTCGGATGTGAAAGAGGTGAAGATGCGCTACAAAATTGAAGAACACGACTACAATGTTTGCATTAATCGCGCCGAGCGTTTCCTAAAAGCGGGCGATAAAGTGAAAGCAACGGTCACCTTCCGCGGTCGGGAAATTCAGCACGCTCACCTTGCAGAAGAACTGCTGCAGCGCATGGCCAAGGATCTACAAGCGGTCGCTGAAGTACAGCAAGCCCCCAAACAAGAAGGCCGCAACATGATTATGTTTTTGGCACCTAAACGCTAGTTTTGAGCCTTGGATAATGTCCCAGTTTCGCCCCGATCCCCCGCCGCAACCGGTGTCTTCGCCGCGGATGCTTTGGCTGAGTGCAGCGGCGGTGGTAACGGTTATCCTGTGGCAAGTGCCCTTGGGGAATTACCTACTTTACCCGTTCACGATCTTGGCCACGTGGTTTCACGAGATGGGTCATGGCTTAACCGCAATTCTGCTGGGGGGCTATTTTCGGGAGCTGGTCATTTTTCCCAATGGCTCAGGGTTTGCTCGCTATGGTGGCGAGGTCTTGCTGGGGCGGCTAGGTCATGGGTTAGTCGCTCTAGGAGGGCCTTTAGGGCCAGCAGTAGCGGGCAGTCTCCTCATTTTTTCATCGCGATCGCCCCGAGCCACGACCCTGTGCCTACAAGGGCTGGGCATAACGATGTTGGTCTCCACACTGTTGTGGGTGCGCTCCCTCTTTGGCATTGTCTTTATCCCCCTGCTGGGGCTGATCATCCTAGGCATTGCCTACCGCGGCAACCGTTGGCTCAAAGATTTCACGATCCAGTTCTTAGGGGTGCAAGCCTGCATTAGTACGTTTGAGCAGGTGGGCTACCTCTTTACCTACGTCATTCCGGGGGGGCACCTCTCCGATACTGGTCTATTGCAAAAGTACCTGTTTTTACCCTACTGGCTTTGGGGGGCACTGATCTCCTTCATAACGATCGCCCTGCTGGCTTGGAGCCTCAAAATAGCCCATCGCCCGTCGCGATCGCTCCCTTACTAAGATTGGTCGCAGCGCTCCAACCATAGATCGGAGGAAGAGCGTCAATGAATGCCCCAGCGGCGTCGCCATTGGCTGGTGGACTCGCGCTGGCAGGTTTGTTGTTCTAAATGCCGCCGTTGGCGAATTTGGTCGGCAGTGTCGGTTAAGGAGGGGTCACGGTAGGGAACCCCCGCCCGGGTTTGCAGGTGTTCCTGCTCTAGGGGCGAAAGGGGAAGCAGCCCTGAGGCTTGCCAGCGGGCAAGGGTACCCTGAGACCATTCATGAGACGCTTGGGGCGACCGAACGGGTAAGGTGCCAATGTGCAGCCCTGCCGCCAAGAGGGCGGAGCGCACTGCCGCTGCCCGAGAATAGGTCGCTAGATAACCATCCGCAGCTAAGCACTGAGCCACTTGGCTTAAAAACTCCACCGTCCAGAGTTGGGGACAGCGCTGGGGAGAAAAGGGATCCAGAAAAATAGCATCGGCTTGCAAGCCAGAGCGAACCAGCACTTGAATGGTTTGCCGCGCATCCCCAAGGTGTAACTGCGCCTGACAGTTAGGGGCACTGTAGCGCTGGTGGCTGGCTAAGCCCTCGAGAACCGCCACCACCGAGGGCGACCATGGCGGCAAGTGGGCGATCGCCGCCGCTGGCACGGTTCCATCCACCTCCAACCCCACAATGGTCACATGGCAGTGGGGATGAGCTTGCCAAATAACTTCTAAAGCAGCCGCCGTGTTATAACCCAAGCCATAGCAAATATCTAAGAGCGTCAGGTGAGAACGATGACTTTTTTCAGGCAGTGCTGTGGGGATCGCAAACTTTTCCAAAGCTTCCTGCTGCGCACCGGTGTGACTGTGAAAACGCTCACCAAACTCCGGCGAAAAGAACGTGACTGAGCCATCAGCAGTCCGTTGAGGCACCCAAGAACCCATATTCATCCACTAAATTAGCGATTAGGCGGAAAGCCCTACGCTCTATTGTCTAGTGTCTAGCAATAAGCGGCGGCGGGTCGTTCCTAGGTCAAGTCTCAAAGGGAGGAACTCGCCTCTTCTTGAGTCAGCACCTGATAGGCTGGGAGAAAACTGACCTGCGCCAGCCCATTTTAAGCTTTACCTATGAAATTACGACCCAAATCTCACCGTTCTGCGGTCTGCCGTGCTTGGCGTAACGGTCTGCTGCTAGGAGTCCTGACGCTGGTGGTGGTCATCACCGGAGTCGCTGTGCAACAACACCTGTTCACCCCACCCGTGGAGCCCCTTTACAACCTCACACTGGAGGCACCGCCCCAACGTCGCCCCCAATTGGAAGCATGGGTCAACAGTCGTGACCCTCTTCGGCGCGATCGCGCCCGCTACTTACTGGCCGTGGATAGCCTCCGCCAAAATAACCCCCAAGAGAGCCTGCGCTGGCTAGAGAACCTTGAGGCCAGCTACCGACCCATGGCTGCACCGATTCTCCTGCTGCGGGCTGCCGCCTATCAGCAAGCTGGGAATGCCGCCAAGGCAACGCAAACTTGGCAGGAACTGCTGCGGCGCTATGGTCAAGAACCGGAAGCCGCTGTCGCCTTGCTCAACCTGCAACAACCAGAACGGGCGATCGCCCAGTTTCCCCAACATCCAGCGGTCGTGGACTATGTCTATAGCCAGTTGCAAACCAACCCCGATCAAATTCCTTACCTGAAACTGATAGCCCGCTATGGCCTTCATCTTAAGGACTACGGCACCTACCTCGAAATCCTCCGTCAGCGCTACCCCGAAGCTTTAAGCCCAGAGGACTGGGAGGCCATTGCCTTTGGCTACTGGGAAAAAATGCAGTACGCTCCTGCGGCGGACGCCTATACCCGTGCCCCCCAAACCCCCTTAAACCTCTACCGCATTGGTCGCGGTCGCCAACTGAGTGATGACCTCCCCGGGGCGATCGCCGCCTATGAAGAAGTCGTGCGCCGTTTTCCCACCACTCCCGAAGCGGCTCTTGCTCAATTGCGTCGCGCTCGTCTTGCCCAGAACCCCAGCGATCGCCTACCACTGTTGGCCACCGCCTTGGAGCTCGCTCGCCAAAGTCAAGCCGAAACCCTTGCGGCGGAGGTACTCCTTGAGCAGTATCGAGCCTACCGCAAACTGGGCAATGAAACTGCCGCCCAGCGCAGCCAACAGACGCTCTTCCAACGCTATGGGCATACCCCCGCAGCGGCTGAACAGCGTTGGCATTTGGCGCAAACCGCTGCCCAAAAACGGCAGTGGCCGGTTGCCCAGCGCTGGATTGGTGAGATTCTCAAATTTAACCCCAGCAGTGAGATTGCCCCCCGTGCCGCCTTTTGGCTCGGTAAATGGTTGGGAGAGGCAGGGCAAACCTCAGCCCAAACTGCTGCTTGGCGATCCCTCAAACAGCAGTATCCCCATTCCTACTATGGCTGGCGGGCTGCTAGCCTCCTGAAGGAACCTGTGGGCAGCTTTACCACCCTGCGGCAGCAACAACCCCAAGTCGAGCCAGAGAGAGCCCAACCCCTGCCTCTCAAAAGCGGTAGTGCCACCCTCCAAGAACTCTACCTCCTTGGCCAAACTCAAGAGGCATGGCAGCGCTGGCAATGGGAATTTCGCAATCGGGTCACCCCCACGGCAGCCGAGCAACTCACGGATGGCCTAATCCGGCTTGGGGTCGGCCAGTACCTCGATGGCCTGTTCCTGCTGCAAAACCTGTTTGTGCGGGCTGAGCAGGAACCGGCGACAGCCGCTTTCTTGGCGCCCATTGAGCGAGATGAGCGTTTTTGGTATGCCCTGTACCCCCTGCCCTACTGGGAGATTGTGCAAAAATGGGCAACAGCGCGCCAGCTCAATCCCCTATTAGTGATGGCACTGATCCGCCAAGAGTCCCGCTTTGAAACCGACATTCGCTCCGTGGTGGGCGCTACTGGCCTCATGCAACTGCTGCCGGAAACCGCCACTTGGATTGCTGAGCAGATCAACCTGTCTGATTTTTCCCTCGAAGACCCAGAGGATAACATTCGCCTCGGAACCTGGTACTTGGACTATACCCACAAGCGCTACCAACAAAACACGCTGCTGGCTCTTGCCAGTTACAATGCTGGACCGGGCAATGTGAACCAGTGGCTAGAGCGGTTTGATGCCAGTGATGGCGATCGCTTCGTGGAAGCCATTCCCTTTGAGGAAACCTACGGCTATGTCAAAAGTGTTTTAGAAAATTACTGGAATTACCTGCAACTCTACGGACGTCAATAAAGCTGTCCCAACGTGGAGGGGAGGCCATCCTTTGCTAAATTGTAAAACGTGATAACTTGTGTGGGCGATCGCTCCTTGGCCTATGGCGGCAGTGCTGGCAGCCAGCCTGTTAGTTAGAGCACCTCGGGCAAAGCATCCTCAACCGTGACACCTTCAGAACTTCATACATTGGTTTTGGGCAACGACAATCACTATGCCAAGCGTTCATGTTATTGGTCTCGGGCGTTCCGGTATCGCCGCCGCCCGCTTACTCAAACGCCAAGGCTGGCAAGTGGAAGTCAGTGATGCCCGTCAAACCCCAGCCCTAGCATTGCAGCAACAACTCCTCGAAGCCGAGGGGATTCATGTCCGCTTGAATTACGCTTTTGATCTCGAGACCCTCAGCACCGTCGGACTCCGGCACCCTGATGAAATTGTCATTAGTCCGGGAGTGCCGTGGCACAGCCCCCCCCTTGTGAAGGCACGGGAAGCCGGTATCCCAGTGCGCGGAGAAGTGGAAATTGCTTGGCATACCCTTGCCCACTTGCCTTGGGTGTGCATTACGGGCACCAACGGCAAAACCACTACCACTGCCCTCACCGCCGCTATTTTTCAGGCAGCAGGCTACAACGCTCCCGCCTGCGGCAACATCGGCAACAGCATTTGTGAAGTAGCGCTCACCGGTAGTAACCTCGACTGGGTGATCGCTGAAATTAGTAGCTACCAGTTGGAGTCGGCACCGCCTTTGGCGGCTAAATTTGCCCTGTGGACCACCCTGACCCCTGACCACCTCGAGCGCCATGGTACCCTCAATGCCTACGTGGAAACCAAAGCCCACCTGATGAACAAGGCGCAGCAGGTCATTCTCAACGGGGATGACCCCTACCTGCGTACCCACTTGGGCGATCGCTGGCCGCAGGCATGGTGGACGAGCATTCACGGCGCAGCGGCACTGCCCCAAGGGATTGAGCAAGGGATTTACATTGAAGCGGGGCAGGTGTGGGTTAAAGAACAGTCTCTATTTCCGGTCAGCCTGCTGAAAATGCCTGGTCGCCACAACCAACAGAACCTCCTCCTCGCCGTAGCCGCTGCCTACCTCGCAGGCATTCCGGCAGTGACGATTGCTAAAGCTGTGGCCAACTTTGCCGGTGTTCCCCACCGTCTGGAACCCATTTGTACTTGGCGACAGGTGCAGTGGATTAATGACAGTAAAGCCACCAATTACGATGCTGCCGCCATTGGCCTAGCGTCCGTGCTAGGACCGGTGGTATTGATTGCCGGGGGGCAGGCCAAAACAGGGGATGATCAAGAATGGCTGCGCCTTATTCAGGAAAAAGCAGCGTGGGTCTTACTCATTGGCGAAGCCGCCCCTACCTTTGCCCGCCGTTTAGAAGCCATTGGATTCACAAATTATGAGATCATGGAAACACTGGATCGCGCGGTGGCTGTTGCAGCGGATTTAGTGACTCAATACCCGATCAAAACCGTTCTTTTTTCCCCTGCCTGCGCCAGTTTTGACCAGTACCAGAATTTTGAAGAGCGGGGCGATCATTTTCGTCAACTGTGTCTAGAGTTGTAGCTATATGAGCCAGTCTCCGGCATCTATTTACTGGTGGAGTCGTCTTTCCTTTGGCAGTCGCCTGCTGATCATCGGCTTGGCTGCGCCTCTGCTAATGCTTAACTTCTGGGCATTTGGCTCAATTCTGAGCTTTTTTGGCCCGCTGGTGGCCGTGTTAATTTTAGCCTCCCTCTTTGCCTTTCTGCTCAATTACCCCGTGCGTTGGATTGAAGCTCAGGGCAACCCCCGCGGCCCGGCAGCCATCGTTGTCTTTCTCCTTGCATTGTTTATTATCGCCATTGTCGGCCTTGTCTTAATCCCCAATGTTCTCAATCAGGCTCAACAACTCATTACCCGTTTGCCGGATTGGTTTAGCTCCAGCCAACGGCGGCTTTTGGAGTTCGGGCAGTGGATTGATAGCCTCAATTTACCCGTCGCCATTGATATTGATGCCCTTGCCAATCAGCTCCTCGAAAAGCTGAAAGATCAACTCCAAGCGGTTGCCCGCGAAGCCCTGAACCTGATTTTGGGAACCGTCAGCAGTGTTGTGGATGTCATCATTAACGTCATTTTGACCATTGTCTTAACGTTTTACCTGTTGCAGCACGGGGATGAAATTTGGGACGGTCTGATTAGCTGGTTGCCCGATACCTTACGTCCTACCGCCTCAGAAACCATTCGCAAGAGCTTTGAAAGTTATTTCATTGGCCAGTTGATTCTGGCATTGTGCATGGGGGTCGGTCTGACCACTATTTTTGTCTTGCTCAAAGTACCCTACGGTCTCTTGTTTGGGGTCATTATTGGCGTGATGGCCTTGGTGCCCTTTGGTGGTACCGTCGGCATTATTTCCGTGAGCTTGTTAGTGACCCTGCAAGATATCTGGCTAGCGCTCAAAGTTGCCGGGTTTTCATTCCTCTATCAACAACTACTGGAAAATATTGTTGCCCCCCGCATCATCGGCAGTTTTACGGGGCTGAATCCAGTGTGGGTCTTTCTCGCCATTCTAACCGGTGCACGGGTCTCCGGCTTAGTGGGGGTTTTGATTGCCGTGCCAACAGCAGTGGTCATTAAAACGTTTTTAGTGAGTGTGCGATCGCGCCTGAATCCGGAGGAACCCGCTGCGCCAGAATTTACCCCTGCGCCGCCCCCAACAGCCACGTTGTCCTCCAAAATGAATCCATCCTAGGAGACACTGACCTATGCAGCGTGCAATTCACCCCGGTCTGCTCACGTCCTTGGTTCTGATTGCTTTAACGGGGGCAATTACAACCGTGACGGCCATTATCGGCTATTACATTGGCCGCGATTCCCTGCGGGGCGTTTCCCAGCCAGTGGTGAACCCCATTCTTGGCAACGCCATCAGCCAAAGTGGTCAAGAGCGACCCACTATTTTAGATGAGGCTGAGATTATTGCCCGCACCCAAGCCACGATTGCTGAAATGAGTGACACCTCAACGGAACGGGAGATTGTGCCCGCCCCGGCCAATCCAGCAGAGCCAGAGCCGCAGAGCAGTGAACAGAGCACGCTGCCGATTGTGGCGGAAGATAAGGGGGTGCGCCTTGAAATCCGCTCGGTACAGTCCATTGGCCAGAACCTCTTGTTGAACGTCACGCTCAAAAATGACAGTAGCCAAGGGATTCAGTTTATTTACACTTTTTTGGAAGTCAAAGACGAGCAAGGAAATCTTCTCAGTGCTCTGACGGAGGGGCTACCCACGGAACTACCGCCGGGGAGCGATCTGGCAACGGGAGTGATTACCATCCCCAAAAGCTTGCTCACGGATACCAAAACCATTACCTTGCGCCTTGCCAGTTACCCGAACCAAGATGTGCAGTTACAGGCGGCCAGCATTCCAGTGCAGGGTGAATAGTGATGGGTCTGCCAGCCGCCGAATCAGAGCAAGTGTTGATTGCCGCCCGGGATTGGGTGCGGGTACGGGCGGATTTGACGGGAGAGACCACGTTTATGGTCTGGCAGGGGGCAATCTATAGTTTTGTGCCACAGGAGCCGCGCCGCCACCTGTTCAACATTGTTGGCATGAGTGCCGCCCGCTGTTTGCCTCACCCGGAATCGGGCTGGTATTTTTTGTCACGGGAGTTGACGTTTTACCTTGACCCCGCAAGCAATAGGGTGGTTAATCACTGGTCGAATCCATGGACAGGCGAGGTGCTGCCGGTCATTCCCGTGGCCAATGACCCAGTGCAGGGGCTTTTCCAGCGCGAAGTGCCCGCTCAAGTGAGAGCAACCACCACAACGTTTCAGTTTGATCTGTTCCCCCACTATGCCAATCCCTTGGCCAGTGATCCGCGCCTGCAGGCGTACAGTCCCCAGCCCCTATACCAAGCGGTTGAGCTTTTTAAGCTGGTGGTGCCAACGGCAGATCTCCAAAATTCCGAGAGCGCCACGCTGCGGGATGTCAAGCTTTACTGGAGCCGCATTGGGCCGTGGCTGCCGTGGATGAAAATGGGCGATCGCCCCGGGTATCTGATTTACAGCGCCAGCGGCCAAAAAGCCTTTACCGTGGCTGAGCTACCCCGTCTGCTGCAAGAGCAACTCCAACGCTTACCCCACTATGCTCAAGCCCCCACCACGTACCGCGAGGGGGCTGACATGACCTCGTGGCTCTATTTTCAGCAGCATTTTGAGGCCTATTTAGCGGGGGCAACGTTTCCCATTAGCGATTCGCCGTGATCCAATAGCGATACCTGTGGCACACTGCAAGAAAGTCAGCTTGCGAGGCAAGGAGGGGTAATGCCGACGGTTAGTCTGTTACGAGCCACATCCTACGAGATTGACCAATTAAGCCAGTCCCTTGAGGCAGTGTTGGCTCCCCTTGGGGGCATGGCGGCGATTGTGAAACCGGGCGATCGCGTTCTATTAAAACCCAACTTACTCACGGGGGCACGCCCCAAGCACGAGTGCGTAACCCGACCCGAGCTGGTGTACTGTGTGGCCAAAATGGTACAGGCTGTTGGCGGGCAGCCCTTTTTAGGGGATGGACCAGCCTTTGGCTCAGCGTGGGGGGTGGCGCGTAATAATGGCTATCTGCCCTTCATTGAAGAACTGAATTTGCCAGTGATTGAATTCCACGGCGATCGCTATCCTACGGGGAATCCCGAGTTTCAGCACCTGCGCCTGAGTAAAGAAGCAATGGCGGCGGATGTGGTGATCAACTTACCCAAGGTGAAATCCCACGTTCAGCTCACCCTCACCCTTGGCGTGAAAAATCTTTTTGGTTGCGTCCCCGGCAAAATGAAAGCTTGGTGGCACATGGAAGCAGGCAAAGATAGCGATCGCTTTGGCCGGATGCTGGTGGAAACGGCTCGCGTCATCAACCCCGACCTAACGATTATGGATGGCATTATCGGCCACGAGGGGAACGGCCCCAGTGGGGGTACCCCCCGCCGTCTTAACCTCTTGGCGGCCAGCCAGAACGTCTTTGCCCTTGATCGCGCCCTAGTGGCCATTCTCAACGTTGATCCCAACCGCATCCCCACCCAGCGAGCGGCCACTGCCTTAGGCTTAAACTATGCCCTTGAGGAAATTGACTTTCCCCTCGCCCAGCCTGCCGAACTACAAGTACGGGACTGGCAACTGCCCAGCCACATGATGCCCATTGACTTTGGTGCTCCCCGCGTTCTCAAATCCACGTTTAAGCATTTGTATATCCGCTGGATCAAGGAGCCCTTGGCGACCTACTCGCAGCAGTCGTAGGGCAAACGTACCACTCCTTGTAAAATTTGTTAACATTAAAAGCACTAGCCTGTTAGGGGCAAGGGGGAGCAATAGGGCTCAGAAGCTGCTCCATACTTGCGCTCGCACGACTAGATGGTTCATCACCAGACTTAACCCCCTTAGTGCGCTGTCTATGGCCTCGATGATACCCAAAGACATCGGGTCAGCCTTTTCAAACCCTCTATTTGGCCAGCATTAGGGAGCGTTGTATGGCACTTTATGCAGAACTACACCGGCACTTAGGTGGCTCGGTTGTCCCCCGCATTCTGTGGCGCTACTTTCAGCGCAACGATGAGCAGCTTGCGGCTCGCTTTCCCGACTATCCCGAGTTTGAAACCTTCTACACCCGCCCCCGCCAATCCCTCGAAGAGTATCTAGAACTGCACACCCTCGTGGAAAGTGTGCAAACACCCCAGACCCTGCCGTACTTTATTTTTCGCCTGATTCGCGGTGCCTACATCTTTGAAAATTTGGCCTACCTAGAACTGCGTTATACCCCCTACCTGCGCACCAATCCGCACCTTGACGAAAACCAGCGGATTGAGCAAATGGCTGACGTGGTGAAAACCGTCGGGTTGGCCTGCCAAGTGCCCGAGTACCCGATTGTCACCAGCCAAATTCTCTGTATGCACACGCGGTTACCCTACGCTGTCAATCGCGCCATTGTTGACTTGGCCGCTGATTTGCCTGAATTTGTTTGTGGCATTGATTTGGCGGGGGGAGATGCAGTCTATGGCGATCGCCTCACAGAATTTATCGAACTCTATGCCTACGCCTGCGATCGCGGCCTCAAAACCACAGGGCACCTCTACGAAACCCCCAATGGCTGCTATCCCCAACTCTTGCCCTACCTCCAGCGCATTGGCCATGGCATTCAAATTCCGCTGCGCCACCCAGAATTGCTGCCAGAGGTTGCTGCTGCTGGGCAATGCCTAGAAGTGTGCCCCACCACCTATTTCCAAACTGGCACGCTTGAAAGTTATGACCAGTTGCGGGTCATCTTTGGCCGCTGTTTTGAAGCGGGGGTGGATGTGGCCATCTGCACCGACAATGCTGGCTTGCACAATGTGCGCCTGCCCTTCGAGTACGAAAACCTCCTCACTCACGACATTCTTAACTTCAAAGAACTGCAAGCCTGTCAAGAGGCTGCCTTTCGCCATGCTTTTGCGTGGCCGCACGCTCAACCACCGGCACTGTTGCTCAGTAATTTGTTACAAAACTCCTCCCCCCAGCCTCTGTGTGTGAGTTCATGACACGCTCCGGCTCCGAAGAACAGTCAGCCCAACGTTCATCAAACAAAGAGATGGAACCTTCCCCCAGTTCGGGTGGCTCCATCTCGTTTTGTAGGACATAGAACGACTGAGCAGGCTGTGGCGTAGCGCTAGCGCGGGGCGTTAAAGGACTGAGTGAGGGTGAGGCTCAAGTCGGTATTGGCATCGATCACCACAATCCGCCGCACCGCCGGATCAATCACACCACCAATTGTGGCGCCTGCTGCTGCCCCAGTGATCACTTTTTCGGGAGTGATTTTGCGATCGCCAATGACGGCGGAAGCCCCAGTAGCTAAGGCTGCACCAATCAGCGAGTCACGCACAATGGAGGTAGCTGGGCGTCCTTGGTTGGTTTCAATAGCAGCACCCGCTGTCGCCCCTGTTAGTACCTTGAGGGGGGTAATGGTGCGATTGCCCGCTAAGCCTGAAATACCAGCAGCCACCGCAGAGCCAATGGCTGCATTGCGGAAGACGTTGCCAATATTCGGATCGCGGGTATCCCGAATGCGTTTCACAACATTAGACGTGGCGGCAATCGGCAGTTGTTGGTTATTAATGACGACCGTATTGGCGACAAACTGCGACCCTCCCTGGGCGGGTTGAATTTGGCCATAGATTTCGCTGCCGCTGGGAATGACAACGCGCCCTTGGCTATCGCGCACATCCGCTGCTGCCACCAGTCGCATCGGCACCGTTTCATCAGGGGTGACAATAATGCGCTCGGCATCGGGGAAGCGGGTGGGAATTCGCTGACCTGCCGCTAGCGCAATGGGTGTAGTACTTGCACCGGCAATGTACTGTGCTGGCACCAACGCTTGAGCGCCCGGACTACGGGTCGCTTGGCAGAGGAAAGCAGCAATATCAGCGCGGGTGGCCAGTTGGTTCGGGGCAAAAAATTGCACATTGGGATAGTTCACCACCACCTGTTTAGCCGTTGCCGCAGCTACGCCCGGGCGGCCATAGTCAGGAATGGCAGCAGCATCATTAAAGAGGGCGAGGGTTCCTTCCACCGAAGCGGGTGTCGGATACTGCAAGCCACTGGCTAAAGCCACCACGGCCTGCACCCGGGGAATATTTTGGTTGGGCTGAAAGACATTTCCAGGATAGCCGCTCAAAAAGCCCGTGCGGGTGGCGTTTTGAATGGCGCTAAAAGCCCAGAAATTACTGGGAACATCGTTAAAGGCGCTGGGGGCACGCACCACAGGAGCATTGGGAAAGGCTTTCCCGAGCATGGCAGCATACTCTGCCCGCGTTACTGCCGCCGTGGGACGAAACGTGCCGTCGGGGTAACCGCTAATGATATTGCGACTGGCCAGATGATCAATACAGGCTTGCGCCCATGTGCCTTGGGTGTCGGTAAAACGGGATTGGGCTTGCACCGGAGGGATCAACAGTGTTGCTAAGGTGCCAGAACTCAATAAACCGCAGCCCAAAAACGCCATGCCACGTCGTGCTATGCTGTGCATCACAACCTCTCCAAAATAATTCGACAACTTTTGCAAAATTTAGGCAATGAAGAGCTTGGCTCAAAGTCTCTTCATTGGGGGAATCACCGTGATTGCCTGAGTGGTTAAGCTTTAGGACGGCAGTGGCTGCTTCAGGTTCCCTGAGGGGATGGGGTTTTCACTGGGCACCAAAACAGATTCCACTTGGGTATTGACAGGCCAACCAGAAACCAAGGCTTGGGGCAGGGTATGGGGTTTGGGATTGTGGAGCAGATAAATGAGGCGATCGCCCGGTTGCCACTCTTCATTAGCGCGCACAATGCGCAGTCCTTCAGGCCGCTCCACCAACAGGGGCAGCACCTTACCCGAGCGGATCAGGGCGGCAAGATGGTCTCGCTGCAGATGGGATTTCTCTTCTTCGATGACGAGTTCACCGATGCGCACGGCATCTGTGGCAATGTACTGATTCCAGTTTTTAATTGCCAACTGAGAGGTAAAGGCAGCACTCATGCCCAAGGGACATTCTTCAAGACTCAGCGCCGCTAGAACGCGGGGGGGGTGAAATTCTTCCAGTACCCGCTGCGCCAAAACCGCATTGACCTCCGTATTCTTGGTAACTGCCAAGTAGGTGCCCAATTGGGTAATGCCTGCCTCTTGCAAGATGTTCAGGTCAAGGGCGCTACTCAAATAAACCGGAATATGTTCTTTACGAGCGCGCTCGACAGCTTCTGCATCGGTGTCAATCATCACCACTTCTTCACCCCGATCGCGCAATAGCCGCGCCAAGAGGAGACCTAGGGGGGTACAGCCAGCAATGAGGACGCCTGAGGCACCTTGGGCACGCACATTCAGCCTACTGGCCACCCAACGAGCCGTTAGGCCTTGAGCAAAGACCGTCATTAGAATCGTCAGAAACACTTGGGCTTTGATAGCATCGCCACCACTAATGCCCGCATTGGTCAGGGTAATGGCAAATAACGAGGCCACGGAGGCAGCCACAATCCCACGGGGAGCAATCCAACTGAGAAAGGCTTTTTGCTGCCAACTGAGGTCACTGCCCCAAGTACATAGGGCTACCCCCAGCGGTCGAATGACAAACATTAAGCTCAGGACGGTCAAAATGCCTGCTGTTCCCAATTCCCGTAAGCTGGCAATGGAGAGATCCGCCGCCAACAGGACAAAAAGTACCGAAATGGATAGTGTACTAAGTTGCCCCTTAAAACGCCGCAGCAGTCGTTCCCCCGGCACTTCACACCAGCGCAGCATTAGGCCAAATACCACGGCAGTCATTAGTCCGGATTCGCTCACCAATAGCTGCGAGAGCCACATCAGTCCCCACAAGGCGGCTAGCACCACGAGGTTGCGCAACTCTTCCGCCAAGAACCACGCCCGCCGCAAAAAACGACTGAGGAGCCACCCCCCTGCGCCACCCATTAAAGCACCGGTCGCTAGTCGCTGCGCCATACCCGTGGCGATCGCCGTCACGCCCAGATCTTGCTCCAGCACCACATTGAGCACCACCACAGCTAAAATGGCACCAATGGGATCAATGAGTACTCCTTCCCCCTCAAGGATGACGGCTAGCTTGTGCTCAACACCCACTTGCCGGAGCAGGGGACCCACCACTGTCGGGCCTGTCACCACTACGAGGGAGGCATAAAGGAAAGCAATGCGCCACGGAAATTCCCCAATCCAGTGAGCGGCCATCGCGCCCCCCACAAGAGTAATCAGACCGCCAACCGTGACCAACTTCCAGAGGCTACCAGTGACATCCTGATCGGCGCGACTCAGATCTAAACTCAGGCCGCCTTCAAAAAGGATAAGAGCGACGCACAGCGGCACCAGTACCTCTAGACCTTCCCCGAGAATTTCTGGATGCACTAACCCCAAACCACTGGGTCCGCAGAGAATACCTGCTAAGAGCAGCAGCACAATACTGGGTAAGCGCAAGCACTGCGCTGCCACCTGAGCGCCAATGCCCAGCACAACAGTGATGACAAACAACGTGGTCAATTGGGTACTCGCGTCCATGACGACCTCCGCACGTCTTGGCATTCAGGGATGGGTTGACGGCGCAACAGGGCTCCTTGTTCTATACGGTGTCTGGTTTAACACCCCAGCCAAACGGGGGGTAAACCTTAATCACAGGATACTGGAAGACCTCACGAGTTGCCACTTTCAATAATTTTTGCTACGGCACAAAGCGCTGCCGCGCCCGCCACCACAGTCCTGCCGCTGCCAAACAAAGGGTGCAGTTCCCAACAAACGTGAGGATAGCTTGGACATCGACGAGCCATGCCAGTTCAGCAGCATTGTCGAAGTAGTGCCACGTACAGGCGCACATGGCACTCATCAAAGCGGGCAGCATTGCCCATGCCAACCAAGACCAGCCTTCTTGAGGACGGCGGCGATGGAGTTGCTGCACAAACCAAATTGCTGCCATCCACTCCAGAACGCTGGAGATATGAACCACCCATGTGGGAAGAGAAAGGACGTGCATTAGGGAGTCGGGTAAATGAGGATTTTGTAGGTATCGGCACTGGGGTTGACTGCCTGTTCCACCGCTTCCGCTAGCTTGGCTAAGGGATAGCGATCGCTCACCAAAGCATCCACATCAATGCGGTGATTAAAAATAATGTCCGTGGCTAAGGACTGCAGGCGATAGGAAGAGCTGTAGCTGCCCAACAGATCAATTTCACGCCGATAAAGAATATTGGGATTGAGGGGGATTTCCACTTCATCGGGAAACTCGGCAAAGAACAAAATTTTCCCCCCCTTGCGGGTACACTCTAGGGCTTGGAAAAAGGCTTTTTCACTGGGCACTGCCAATAAACTCACATCCACCCCGAGCCCTTGGGTGAGGTCTTGGATGCGACTGCTCAGATCTGGATCGCGGGCATCAAAGGCAGCAAGAGCACCGACTTCCTTGGCCTTGGCAATGCGGGATGGCAGTAAATCGGTGGCGATCGCCCGGGCGCCAAAAAGATTTACCAGCATAATGAACATTAAGCCAATAGGACCAGCCCCCGTCACCAGCACTGTTTGGCCGGGGGCAATGCCAGCCTTCTTCACTGCCTTGAGGCAGCAATTGGTGGGCTCCACAAAACTAGCCTGCTCATCGCTCACTTCAGCAGGAATGGGAATCAGGCCGCCGTGCCGCACAATATGCCCGGGGACTTTCACGTACTCCGCAAAGCCCCCACCGCTGGGGATGAACCCTGCTGTTGTCGTAATTGTTTTATAGACATGACACATGGAGTAGTTCTCATTCAGGCAGTAGGCACAGTGCATACAGGGGATATGGTGCATCACCACCACCCGCTGCCCCACCTCGTAGCCAGTGACGGCTGAGCCGACAGCCGCAATTTCCCCAACCGTTTCATGGCCAAAAATCCGCGGGGGTTCGTAAAGGGGGTAGCGAATCTTTTTAATGTCAGACTGGCACAAGCCAACAACCTTGACTTGCACCAGAACTTCATCGGCAGCAATGTCCGGAATAGGTAACTCCTCGTAGCTAAGCTGGTTCACCCCTCGGAACACCTGTGCTTTCATGAACAGTGGCTGACCTAACAACTCGTCACCCCTAAAGATAATCGCCTCTGGCACCCTCAGCAAGGGTAAGGCATCAGTTTTCGTGATCTGGGTTGGGGGTTAAGGGCTCAGTGCGAAACATTTTTGCAAACATTTGGCTCACGTAAGCTTGGCCATAAACGACCGTTGAGGATTTGTTGTTCTGATTTTGTTCTTGATTTTGGGCAGGGTTTTCTGAGGGGCTAGGCGCTGGGGTTTCCGGCAGTGAATCAGCCGTCTCAGGACGAGCAGGGGGTTCCTGCCAGGGATCCTCAGCAGTCGCAGCAGGGGAAGACACTGCCTCGGGTTGCCACCGGCGACTCCTATCCCCTAGAAGAGAGCCTGCCGCCACCACCGCTCCGGCTGGAACTTTGGTGTCCATAACGGTGGCACTGGCGCCAATGCAGGCATGGGATTCAACCGTGACTTGGCCAATGAGCAACACCCCTGCCCCCAAATTCACCCCTTCGTGCAGGGTAATGGCACCTCCATGGGCATGAATGACGCTGCCCATGCCAACGCACACCCCTGCGCCAATACGTATAGATGCCCCCGCCTCAGCCCAAAGTACGACTCCCGGAGCGAGGACGGCTTGGGGATGTACCACCACATCACCGGCAATCCGCACAGTAGGGGAGGGGGGCAAGGCTAGGGGCGGCAAGGGCATGGGGGCACCTCAGGACAGAGGGCTACTTGGCCGCCTGTTGGAGCAAGAGTTGCGCCACCCGTTGTTTACCAGCAGGATTGATACCAATGAGGCGGACGTATTCGCCACTGTACTCTTGCAAGCAGGCTTGAATAGCGGCCAGCGCCTCATTCAGATTTTTGGCCTCAATCCGCGGGCCGCTCTGCCACGAATTGGTGCGATAACGGCGGGCATCCACGTGCTCGAGGGCTAGCTGGTGTCCCTGTTGCAGTAACTGCTGGACTTGCTGCACCACCTCAGGGGCGAGACTATGGCTGCCACTGCTCTGGGGGCTGACGCTCCCGCTACTGCTGGGGGCAACCCCCTTACCCCGAGTCGCACTGCCATTACTTTCAGGTTTGCCGTTGGGACGCTGAATGATAGTTTCTAGGACGCGCTGTTTGGCTTTTACCCCAACAAGGCGAACATAGTCCCGTGGATGTTCGGCTAAGAAGTTGCTGAGATCGTTGATACCTTGCGCAGAGGTAATTTTAATGCCGCTCTGCCATGAACTGGTGCGAAATCGGCGCGCGTCTGCATACTCAGTGGTAATGACACAGCCTTGGCGCAGCAAATCTTGAACTTGATTCAGAATGTCGGTACTCAGTACGGTGTCACTGGAGGCCGTACTGTAGGCACTAGGATTAACCGTCGCACTCACGGCCTTGGGGGCGATCGCCACCGCACCGTCTGGCCGCTGAATAATTTGCTCAAGCACTCGCCGTTTCTGTTTGCGATCAATGCCAATCAGGCGCACATACTCACCCGCATGTTCTTGAAGGCAGGCGGCAAGAGCAGCCAGTACCTCCGGCTCATGCTGAGATTGAATCGGGGCACAACTTGTCCATGAACTCGTGCGATAACGGCGGGCATCAGCGTGCTCGGTGCCAATCTGGTAACCCTGCTGCAACAACTGCCGCACTTGGGCTGCCACTGATGCATCAAGGGAACCCGCTTTAGGGGCACTGGCCTGCGAGCCCGTGGAACTAGCGGCATAGCTGTAGCCACTGGGTGGTGAATCCCCAGGACGCTGGATAATTTGCTCAAACACCCGCCGCTTTGCCTGCGGATCAATCCCAATCAGCCGCACGTATTCTCCCGCGTGCTCCTTGAGAAGCTGCGCTACTGCCGCCACCACCTGCGATTCCTGTCCTGCAGTCAAGGTTGGGCAACTTTGCCAAGAACTGGTGCGATAGCGGCGTGCATCGGCGTACTCCAGTCCAATTTGATACCCCTGCTGCAACAGTTGGCGAACGTGAGTCGCATAATCTGTTGTCATGGTACTATTTTCCCCAGTAAGCGTTTCAACCTGTAGAATTTGCGGGTCTGTTTGAGCCCGCTGCTCGTTACGAATGGGGGCAATGCAGGCAATATTTTCGGCACAGCGATAACCCGACAGCAGTGCCTCATTGATGCCCACAACGTGCTGAGCAAAGTGAATATCAGACTCTTGAACATTGGGAAGGCGATCCGCCTGCTGTTGCGTTGTAATCACCATTCCCGAAGGGATATATTTGCCGGGTGGAATGTCCACATCTTGAATGAGGGCGTGCATCATGACAACACAGCCAGCACCTACCCGCGCATTAAACACCGTGGAGCGAAAGCCAATGAAGCAGCCATCACCAATGTAGGCAGGTCCATGAATCAGCGCCATGTGGGTAATGGAGCAATTTTCACCAATCCACACTGAATACTCTTGGCCATCATCTCCAATCACCCGTCCTTGCTGTAGCCCATGAATGACCACGCCATCTTGGATGTTGGTACGGGCGCCAATATGAAAAGGTGTACCTTCGTCGGCACGAATCGATGTACCGGGAGCGATGTGCACATAATCTTTGATGCGGACATCTCCGATGAGGTTACTAAAGGAATGTACGTAAGCCGAACTGGCGATGTCTGGCTCCGCTAAATCCCGTGACCATGGCGTAGGAGGTGCCGCATAGCTTTGAACCGCCATAGGGAGAAGTCTCCAATGCTAATACTGGCTACGCTTGCTGTAGAGCAAATAGTTGTCCCGACTTACAGTGTCAATGATGGCCACAACGGCTGCATCAATTGGCCTTTGCGTACTATTGAAAATGTAGCGGGCGGCACTGCCGCGACTTACCAGTACCCACTCATCTTGTCCTGCACCCACTGTATCTGCAGCCACTTCGTAGTCGGGTAAAAATTCGCCGTCCTCACCCAAGTATTGCAAGACTAAAAATTTGACACCCGCTAAGGTGTCTTCCTTTTGAGTACTGGTAACCGTGCCGCACACTCGTGCAATTTTCACTATGGGCGACCCATCGGACGAATGCCGCTAACACTCTCGCGGAATTGCTCCACCGCTTCGGTGTAGCGAATGGGCAAGACGTATTCAAGGTTTTCGTGGGGACGAGCAATGATGTGGGTGGACAGCACTTGGCCACCGTTGACCCGCTTGACGTTTTCAACCCCTGCCGCCACTGAGGCTTGCACTTCAGAAACATCACCGCGCACAATGACCGTAACACGGCCACTACCAATTTTTTCGTAGCCTACAAGGGTCACCCGAGCGGCTTTTACCATTGCGTCTGCGGCTTCAACCACCGCAGGGAAGCCCAAGGTTTCAATCATTCCGACAGCAATTGCCATTGTAATAGCTCCTAAACATTAAAAAGTAGGGGAAAAAGTAGGGGTGGGATGCAACTGAACGCTGAACTGTGGGAAAGCATTAGTTACGGAATTGTTCAACCGCTTCCGTGTAGCGAATGGGTAAGACGTACTCAAGGTTTTCGTGGGGACGAGCAATGATGTGGGTCGAGAGAACCTCACCACCATTAACGCGCTTCGCAGAGTCAACCCCTGCTGCCACCGAGGCTTGCACTTCGGAGACATCACCGCGCACAATGACCGTTACCCGACCACTGCCGATTTTTTCGTAGCCCACAAGGGTCACCCGAGCGGCTTTTACCATTGCATCTGCTGCTTCGACGACGGCGGGGAATCCGCGCGTTTCAATCATTCCCACAGCAATTGGCATGAGTAAGCTCTCCTAATTAGAATAAGGGTAAGCAGTACAAAAGTTACAGTTGCAATCAAAGCGATCGCCACAGAAATTTATGACGGGATAGCCGATTATCATCGTTACGTTAATCACCGTCTTTTTATCTCTATGACAAGCATAGGATTAGGGGTTTCTTTTGACAATATAATCTTTGATAATAATTTCTAGTTTCTACTATTACTAAACCTAATTCATTTGGCGCTAATGCGGCTACCTAAGGAGAATTAGCCATGAAATGACTCTATCCATAGACTTGCTTCTAAGATGAAATTGTTTGATATAGAAAAAGTAATGGATGTACAGATCGCGACTTGATTAAGATTTCATTTTTTTATGTTGAGTTATTTACTAATAAACTTATGTCTATATTCAGGTTGTTTGCTCCTGACGATTCCGTAACGAGGTTGCACCCATGTCTCTAGCGATTGGTGCTTTGGCGCCAGAATTTACTGTGGCTGATGCCAGCGGTAGTCTCGTTAGTCTGAGTCAATTGCGAGGCCAGTGGGTCATCCTCTACTTTTACCCTCGCGACAATACGCCGGGCTGTACGAAGGAAGCCTGTGGCTATCGGCAAGTAGCGGCAGAGCTGGCGCAGCGCAATGTCACAATTTTAGGGATAAGTCCTGATAGTGTGGCTTCCCACCAGAAGTTTCGCCAAAAACTTGATCTGCCCTTCCAGCTCTTGGCAGACACGGACACCACAGTGGCACAAGCCTATGGTAGTTATGGCCCGAAAAAGTTTATGGGCAAGGAGTATCTAGGGGTGTACCGCGATACGTTTCTTATTGATCCTGAGGGCAAGATTGCCGCCATTTACCGCCGCGTCAAACCCGATGCCCATATTGCCCAAGTGCTGGCGGATTTGGCACGATTGCAAGAGGGTTATCAAGATTCTTCATGACTCAAAACTGGCACAATTTCCGCAAAAACCTTGGGGAGTGGCACGGGTCTTTTACGCCGGTTGCTCCGGATGGTAGCCTCGGCACACCGGTGCCTTCAATCCTTTCCTTAACGGATGTGGCGGGGGGGGAGCGGGTGCGCTTTCAACTGCAACGGTTTGCCAATGGCTTGGATCAGCCGGCGACGAGCAATACGGTGCAGGAGTATACCAGTATTAGCCGTCAGAATGTCTTTTTTGAGACGGGGGCGTTTTCTAAGGGGTCGTTGCAGGTGGCTCCTTTTGCCGAGTTTGGCGCTGAGTATGGCTTTGTGGTAGGCGATCGCCGGCTGCGGTTGGTGCAACTCTTTGACAAGGCTCAAAAGCTGCAGTCGTTGACACTGATTCGGGAGTTTCGCGCTGGATCAAATGCCAAGGAGCGTCCTCCTCTCAAGGTGGCGGATCTGGTGGGTACATGGGCGGGAACGGCCTATACGGTCTATGGGGATTGGCGATCGCCCACGGAATCCGCCACAACACTCCAGGTCTGGCAAGAGGGGGATACACTCCACCAAACGCTGACATGGTCGGATCAGCAGATCTCCTCTCAGGCAAGAATTGAGGGGAATCGACTATACTTTGCCGACAGCGCCCTGCCCAAGCAACTGTTGCTCTTACCGGATGGGGCGGCCAGTTTAACGCCCTTGGAAGTTTCGTTTCGGCAGCCCTTTTTTGTCGAAGTGAGTTGGCTCTGGGGCGATGACGAGCGGCAGCGGCTCATTCGCAGCTATGGCGATCGCGGTGAGTGGGTCAGTGCCACGTTGGTGGTCGAACGGCGGCTAAGTAGCCCGTCGTCAACGTGCTGAGGATCAGCAAGGGCAACAGCCAATCCCCAAACCGACTGTAGAGACTCAGGTGCTGGCGGGGATAAATCGTTGCCACATGGGTGGTAAAGAGATCTGGCTGCGAAAGCCAATGGGTCTTGCCCTTGGGGTCAATCACGGCTGAAAGCCCAGTATTGGTAGCCCGCACCAGCCAGCGATCGCTTTCCACGGCTCGCAGAACATCATGGGCGTGGTGCTGCGCCATTAGTTGCTGTCGATAGGGGTCGTTGTTGGCAATGCTGAGGATGAACTGGCCGCCCTGCTGTACTTGGGTACGGCTGCGCTGGGAAAAGGCAGACTCAAAGCAAATGAGCACCACCGCATTGCCCCAAGGGGTGCGAAACACCTGATCCGGCTCGCCGGGAATGAGGCGAGATTGCAGAGTAGATAACCGCTGCACGACACCTGAGAGCCAATCGGGAATGTACTCCCCCAGCAGCACAAGGTTCACTTTGTTGTAGCGGCTATAGACGTGGCCTTGACCATCAAGCGTGAGCAACACCTGATGATGCCCACCCGTCGTCGTCATCAACGTTCCTAACCACAGGGGCACCCCCGCCTGCTGCACAGAGGTGTTAAGTAAATTCACCTGTCCGGGTTGCCAGAGAATGGGCAAGGCACCTTCAGGGGTAAGAACCGCCTCGGCACCTGCCGCCACTAACTCCCGATAGCCACGGGTATAGTCGAGCCAGGCGCGGCGAATGCCCTCTGGGGTGAGTTTTTCGCGGGTAGGAATGTTCCCTTGAATAATGCCCACCCGCAGTCCTGCACCTTCATCGAGGGGTACCGCAGCGGCGAGCAGGCCGTTGAGGAGCAGCCCTCCTAGGAGAACCACGGCTGCGTAGCGCCAGTAGCGGCGGTGGTAACCTAGAGCCAAAGTGAGCAGGCCATTGACCGCAAGAACCACTGCAGTAATGGTGGTCGGTCCCGCCACGCGGCTCAGGTGCACCAACCCTTGGGGACTTTGACTGAGGGACACACTAATCCACCACAGGGGCGAATAGCTCCACAGGGCTTCGAGGCCGCACCAGAGCGTCACTCCCCCGAGGAGTTCCCACCAAGGTCTGCGCCCGCAGATATAGCGAGCCATGCCCCCTGCCCAAAGGCTACTGAGGGCAGCCCCCCACAGACTGAGAAAGAGCCAAATTCCCCGCGAAATCAACCAACTGGGGACTGGATCAATGCCAATCCACATCAACGGATGTAAATCCCACACCCAGACAAGACTGCTGCCGTAAAACCCCAACCCCCACCACAGACCCGCCAGCATCGCTGTCATTCCTGACTGCTGCTGACAGACCCGCCACAGGGGCACCAGCGCCCCAAAGGCTAACCATCCCCAACCTACGGGGGGGAGGGCCAGTTGCATGACCACCCCAGCTAGCACCAGTCCTAGGGCTTGGCCGAGCCTAAGCAATACTTTGCCGTTTGCGCTGTTCCTTGGGGGAAGGAGCCACATGCCACTGCCCTGCCTTGATCAGTTCCCGTTCCAGTAAAGCAAAAAAGCGTTGGCGATCGCTCCCCCGCACAACCGCGAGGTGATGGGCTTCCGCTAAGGCCACGGGGTAACCTTGTCCTTTTGTCACCTGCGAGAGGGTCAGTGCCACCGCTTGTTGCAACAGGGCGGTGTCTTCGGCCACCCACTGGGGAAATTCAAGGCGCACTACTTCTGCCCCCGCGTGGAGATAGCAGCAGTGAATGGCATGGTCACCGTAGTGCTCAACAATAGGGCTGTGACTGCGCCATAGGGGACTGTATTCTTGGGGGGCGAGCCGCGCTTGCCACAGGAGCGTGTCCCGCAAGGGCTCAAAAATTTGGCAGGGGGGGCGATCGGCACAGTGGCTGCGGCAATTGGGTTCAGGGTACGGACACACCCCCAACCGTAAAAAATTGAGGGTTTCATGGCTACGAGAGGCACTGATATAGCCGACAAGGGGGATACGGTGGGCACGCAACTGCTGCCAAGCCTCAAGAATTGGCGTTAGCAAAACCTCGCGGGCAGGGGCAGACAGCAGTTCCCAGTACCAAAACAGCAAGGAACCATCCACAAGGGCAAGTGTGGGTATCTCGGGGGGCAGCGTTTTTGCCAAGTCAGCTAAGGCCAGCATTTCTGCTTGCGTCCGGCGATAGCGCAGCCACTCTTCGGTGGCAATGCCCCAAGATCGCGATCGCCCCAGTTCGGCGGGGTCATAGATCAACTGCGGCAGACTTTCGAGGCGGGGGCGCTGAGACGAACCATAGGTGATGGCAACGCGCCCCACATTGATCAGGTAGCAGTAGGCAATTTCGTGATGACTGGGGGCAATTTGGGAGCCATCAGTGGCAATGACGGTGTAGGGGGGCACCACCGACGCGACCGCATGCCGAGTTGTCAACGGCTCAACGGGTTCAGCCACGGTAAACATCAGGTGTTCTCGCCCCTTGGCCAACTGTTGGCGGTAGCGCGCCTCGTGGGCAGCCATCATCGCCAACACCTCAAGGGCTTGAGCCTGTTTCTGCTGGCTGGCGATCGCCCCTTGGCGGATCACCTGACCCACCTGCTCCATTTGGGCGGCAACTTTGGTGAGGTCAAGCATAGGATTCTAAGATAGGCTGTTCCCAGTATAGGTAGCGCTTGGAAGGACAGGAAAACTGTGACCATTTTCTTTGTGGGAGCAGGGCTGGGCACCGTTGCCGATCTCACCCTGCGGGCGATCGCCTGTTTGCAGCAGGCGGAGGTCATTCTCTACGATGCCCTCATTCATCCTTCCCTCCTCGACATTGCACCTCCCCAGTGTCTGAAAATTCCTGTGGGCAAGCGAGCCGGGGGCACAGCCATGCCCCAAACAACCATTAATCAACTGCTGTGTGACTACGGCCAGCGCTATGGGCGAGTGGTGCGGCTCAAAAGCGGCGACCCGGGCTTATTTGGCCGTCTGCAGCAGGAGTTGGAGGCTGTTCTGGCCGCAGGGCTAACGGTTGATGTTGTCCCGGGTATCAGTTCCGCCCTTGGGGCACCGTTATTGGCGGGCTTGTGCCTCACGGCCAAGGGGGTGAGCCAGTCGGTAGGGATTTTTTCTGGTCATGCCCCTGAGACACTGCCGTGGTCGAACCTTGCCCAACTGGAAACCCTGGTGATCCTGATGGCTAGCCGTTCCCTGCGCGCCATTCTCGAAGCCCTGATAGCGGCGGGGCGATCGCCCCAAGACGGCCTTGCCATTGTTCAGTGGGCAGGGCAACCCCAGCAGCAAACTTGGTTTGGCACCCTTGCCGACTACCTGCAACTACCCCAGTGCCCTGACCTGTCTCCTGCGGTAGTCATTATCGGTGCCATTGCGCAAAAGCGTTACCCGTTGACTAGGCTAGATCTATCCTTACCTAACCTCTTAGCGTGCCTTTGCCCCATGCCCGATCTGCCCCTCGCGGGTCAAACTGTTCTCGTTACCCGTGCGGCTAACCAAGCCAGTACCTTTACTCAGCAGCTCCAAGCCGCAGGGGCTAGGGTTTTGGAGCTGCCCACGCTGGAAATTGTGCCCCCCAGTTCTTGGCAGCCCCTTGACCAAGCCCTCGCTCATCTGGCGCAATTTGACTGGCTCATTCTCACCTCCCACAATGCCGTCACGTTTTTTATGGAGCGGCTACAGCACCAGGGTAAAGATAGCCGTACCCTTGCCAGCCTCAAAATTGCCGTTGTCGGCGAAAAAACTGCCCAAACCCTGCAAACCTACGGCCTTGTAGCTGACTTTATCCCCAGTGAGTTTGTGGCAGATGCGCTGGTGAAAGAGTTTCCGGTACCAGTGACGGGATTGCAGATCCTCTTTCCGCGGGTGGAAAGCGGTGGTCGCCCCATTCTGGTGGAGACGTTTACCGCAGCCGGTGCCCACGTGACCGAAGTCCCCGCCTACGAGTCTCGCTGTCCCCAACAGATCGACCCCACGATTCTGTCAGCCCTGCGGGCAGGCGCCGTGACAGCGGTTACCTTTACCAGCTCCAAAACAGTGAAGCACTTTTGCCAATTGGTGGGCGCTGACGCCAAGAGCTTACTCCAGTCGGTACAGATTGCTAGTATTGGCCCGCAAACCTCCCAAACCTGCCGCGACTTGCTTGGCCGGGTGGATTGTGAAGCCCAAGAGCATAGCTTAGAAGGGTTACTTCAGTGCTTGATTTCTTCCCTTAAAAGATAAACATTATGGTGGGTCATTGCCATTCCACAGGGCAAGGGCAAAGCACAGCCGCTGCTGTTCATCACAAATGCCGCCAAGGCCGTCTTCGCCCCAGCGATAAGCGCGAGATCGCGCTTGATCATGGGAAAAATACTCCCAAGCATTGCCGTCCGTTGAATAATCTTCCCGCACGGTGCCCCACTGTCGCTCACTCAGGTAAGGTCCCCAAAGCTTCCACGGATTTGCTTGACCCTGCCCTGCTTGCAGTCGTTGCAACTCCGCCAAGCCCGCAGCCGTTGTCCCCATAGTTGCCTCTTGTTTTTGATCCTGAGATGAATGAGGTTTGTTGCTTTAGCGCATCAGCAAGACAATCCCCATAGCAACGTTAGCAAAGGTGCACAAGGTCAAGTCAGAAAAAAGCCTTAAATTTCATCCTAGTTCGAGTGCCCGCGGCGCAGTGTCGCTTGCTGTTTCCAAGGCGGTGGCGATCGCCACCAACTCCTGTTCAAACGCCAACTGGGCGCGATTGGTGCGCCCGCCCACGTAGAGAGTATTCTCAACCACCAACCCCCAAACTTGGGAGTGGGAGACATAGCTCATGATCACCCCTGCCATCAAAAAGGCAAAACCGGCATAAAACAAAGGAATGCCGGGGTCAGATTTAATTTGCAAGCCCGTACTGCCCACCAGCTCCGTTAGGGTGAGGGTCACACCATTAATTTCCGTGCTCATGCCTTGGCGCAAGCTGGTGAGAAATTCACCATCGGCACCATAAATGAGAACTGTCCCCTGTAAATCTCGCGCAATCAGCGCAATCCCCGCTGACAGATCCGGCTTGGTGGGAATCCACGTGCCCCAGAGACGGCCCTTGCCCCCCGTATCCAGTTGTGCCATTGGCAATTGCAGCACTGGACTGTTGTTGAGGCGAAAGCGTACCGCTGCAATACTCCAGTCCGCTTGGTAGAGGGTGACGCCCCCATACTTGAGGGGGTGATTGACGTGGATCGTGCCCCGCTTGACTTCAGTGCCGTTGGCATCCAGCACCGATAAATCCGAGTAAAACTGGTCAATATCACCTGCATCCGTGTAGTCAATCCAAAAGCGGTTGACTCTGACGGACCAATTTTGGGGAACGCGCGCCAATGACCCCGCTTGGATCAGGTGTTGAATGTGGAATGTGGCACCACTGGGCATCAGTTCCTGAGCCATAAAGCCTGTCAGCGCCCCAAGAATGCCCCCCAGCAAAATCAAGATGAGGCTGGCATGGACGATAATCGGCCCAATGCGACCGACAATCCCTTTGCGGGCGTAGAGTTGATGATCCGTGTGCCAAACGCGGTAGCCTTTTGCGGTTAAAGCGGTGGCTAAAGCCGTCAGGGAACCTTGGGGTACCGTTGTGCCGAGGGCTAGCTTGCTAAACTGGCGTGGCTCGGTATAGTACTGCCAGCGTTGCGCGCCTTTAAGGGCTGGAACTTGGCGGCTAAACGTACAGGCAATGAGGCTGGTGCCGAACAGTACCAAAAGCGTCAGGTACCAACTGGTGCGATAGACGTGATCTAACCCCAAGGCGAGTAACACCCGCCAACTTAAGAAACCAAAGAGGGCAGGATCTTCAGGATAGTTCGCTTGGTAAAAGTCAAGGGGCTGACCCTGCTCGATGACAGTCCCGGCAATGCTGGCAAAAGCAATCACCAGCAGTAGCAGAATCGCCAAGCGTAGGTCGCCCAGCAGGGCAAGGCTGCGCCGCCACCAGTCCTGGAACGAGGGAGCAGGGGTCATAGGAGGTGACTTAGGGAGACCAATTTACCCAATCTTGGGGTTTGAGAAACGTGCTGTAGAGTTCCGCTTCGGGGCTGTTGGGTTCGGGGCTATAGCCATATTCCCAGCGCACTAAGGGCGGCAAGGACATCAAAATCGACTCGGTGCGACCGTTGGTTTGCAGCCCAAAAATCGTGCCTCGGTCATAGACTAAGTTAAATTCCACGTACCGCCCGCGGCGATAAAGCTGAAATTGGCGTTCGCGATCGCCATATTCCATGTGCCGCCGCCGCTCCACAATCGGCAGATAGGCTTCTAAAAAGGCTTGGCCACAGCTCTGGATAAAGGCAAACAGGTCTTGCCAAGAGCGGGATCCCACAGATCCAACTTGGCGACTGTAGCGAGCCGCTTCGCCGTCAGGGTTGGGCCCACGGTAAAGTTCGCGATCGCTCTCATCTTGGTAGTCAAAGAAAATTCCACCAATGCCGCGGGATTCGCCACGATGCTTCAGGTAAAAGTACTCATCACACCAGCGTTTGAACACCGGATAGTACTCACTGTGGTGGCGATCGCAGGCGGCCTTGTGAACGCGATGAAAATGCTGGGCATCTTCCGCAAAGGGGTAATAGGGCGTTAAATCCGCACCACCGCCAAACCACCAGACTGGCCCTGCTTCAAAGTAGCGATAGTTCAGGTGTACCGTTGGCACATAGGGGTTACGCGGGTGCAGCACCATTGAAGTCCCCGTGGCATAAAAGCCATGACCTGCGGCCTCTGGGCGCTGGGTAAGGATGGAGGGGGGCAACTGCTCTCCCCACACTTCCGAAAAATTCACACCCCCCTGCTCTAGCAAATTGCCGTTCTTGAGCACCCGCGAGCGGCCGCCCCCGCCTTCGGGACGCTGCCAACTGTCCTCTTGAAACTGGGCACCGCCATCGGCTGTTTCTAGGGCTTGGCAAATTTGATCTTGGAGGCTTTTGAGGAAATTGGCCACCTGTTGGCGAGAGTCGCTCGGCAGTGTTGTTGGCGCAGAGGTTGCAACAGTCATAGCGTTTGTTTGTTTGTCTATTCTTCTATTTGTTTTGTTGTTTGTTTGTTTGTTTCAATCCTATAGACAGTCGCTTCAATCCTATAAACGGTTGAAGTGTCTCCCCGATCTGGGGAAGCGGTACACGTGTCTAGGCTCTATTGTACCGCTGGCTGGAGAACTTGGTCTAATTTAGCGGCGATCGCCGCCACCCACTGCTCGTCTTGTTTGGTGTAGCTGCGTGGCGCATTCGTGCCCAGAATCATGACGGCATGGGCATTAACGGGCTGACAGATCACCCCTTGGGTGTTGGGGGGCAAATAGTCAAACTCCACCCGTCCGGGGTAGAGGGCTAAATTTACAAGGTAAATGGGACGTTGGGTCTGGAGGGCACGCTGGACAATCGCTCCGGGTTGAGTCATGGGGCGTGGTCCGAGAATCCCGCGCCGCAGCACGGGGCGATCGCCCACCCACACCACCATTGACTTCGTTGGCGTATTGGTCAGCAACGTGTAGGAAGCCCAAGCCAGCTCAGTTTTTAGGTCTTCTGGCAAGTCTGGGACTAACTCAAAGCCCTCCTCGCCTTCGAGGATCACTGCCTCCGGCGGGCGCGGCTGCACTTGTTGCCAAATCAGGGTTGTTAAAATGAGCACCGCCGCCAACATAATCCCCACCACATCAGCCCGAGCTTGGGCAGGGGTCAGATCCACCGTGAGAAGGCGATTCACCAGTAGCAGCGTACCGCCGAGAATCCCTGTGGCTAGGGGCAAATAGCGCAACAGGGTGGTGTCCATCCCTAGGCAGCTAAATCAACGCCAAACACGTCTTGGAACACCTTGCCCACTTTGTAGCCGGAGTCAATCGATTCCAGCGGGTCTTTGCGTAGCCGGTGCCGCAGACACAACACAATCACCCGGGCAATATCGCTGACATTCACCTCTGTGCGGCCTTCAAACGCCGCTAACGCTTTTGCCGCTCGGTTGGTGACAATATCGCCGCGCAGGCCATCCACATCGAGTTCAGCACAGACTTGGGAGATCTTCACCCGCAGCTCATGGTCAATCGTTACTTTGGGCAACAGCGCTTGCGCCGCGACCAACTTGGCTTGCAGGGCTTCTTGTTGCGGACGATATTCTGCTAGAAAGCCTTCTGGATCCCGATCAAAGCGCGATCGCTGCTCAACAATTTCAACCCGTAGGGTCGGATCCTTGACCGTGCGGATTTCGGCGTGCATGCCGAAGCGATCCAACAGTTGGGGGCGCAGTTCCCCTTCTTCGGGGTTACCGGAACCAACCAGCACAAACCGTGCCGGGTGGCGAATGGAAATGCCTTCCCGCTCCACGGTGTTCCAGCCGGAGGCCGCCGCATCCAGTAACACATCCACGAGGTGATCATCCAAGAGGTTTACTTCATCCACGTAGAGAATGCCGCGGTTGGCTTTGGCCAACAGACCCGGTTCAAAGGCTTTCACCCCTTCTGCTAAGGCTTTTTCAATATCAATCGTGCCGCAGACGCGATCTTCCGTGGCACCCAAGGGCAGATCCACCATCGGGACTTTTTTCGTGGTGGTGGGAATGGGCTCCCCTGCCGCCACCATCACCTTGACAGCATCACTCATTAAATCGGGATCACTGGGGTGGCTATTAAAGGGATCATCGGCAACGACTTCGATCTCCGGCAGCAGATCCGCCAAAGCGCGAATGGTGGTGGATTTACCTGTGCCGCGATCGCCCATGATCATCACCCCGCCAATTTTGGGGTCAATGACATTGAGTAAGAGGGAGAGCTTCATTTCGTCCTGGCCAACAATTGCCGCAAACGGGAAAACGGGCCGACGAGGGACAACAGTAGCAGCCACAGGCAGTGAATCGTCAAAACAGCATTGTTTATTGTGCCACAGAGCGTCCCCTAGCCGCTAATGAGGGCTTTCATGTCCCGTACGGCTTGCACCATGCCCACCAGCACCGCGCGACTGATAATCGTATGGCCAATGTTCAACTCTTCAACGCCGGGTAAGTGAGCCACCGCAGCAACATTTTGGTAGGTTAAACCGTGGCCAGCATTGACTCGTAGCCCTAGGTTCTTGGCGATTTCTACCCCTTGGGCAAGAACGGCTAACTCCTGCTGTTGTGCCGCTTCTCCCTTGGCTTCGGCGTAACGTCCGGTGTGCAGTTCCACAAACTGGGCACCCGTCTGAGCGGCAGCTTCCAATTGTTGGTGATCCGCGTCAATAAACAAACTCACGGGGATCCCCTTGCCTTGAAGTGTCTGCACCACACCCGTCAGGCTCTGGCACTGTCCCACCACATCCAGCCCCCCTTCCGTCGTCACTTCCTCACGGCGTTCCGGTACAAGGGTGACGTAGTCTGGGGCAATGTCGAGGGCGATCGCCACCATTTCGGGAGTGGCCGCCATCTCTAGATTCAAATGAGTGCGAACTGTTTGCCGCAACAGCCGCACATCTCGTTCCTGAATGTGCCGCCGATCTTCCCGCAGGTGCACGGTAATGCCATCCGCGCCACCGAGTTCTGCAAGGACTGCCGCCGCAATGGGATCCGGTTCAACCGTGCGACGGGCTTGCCGAATCGTTGCCACATGGTCAATGTTGACCCCCAAGGTTGCCAAAGTTATGGATTCCTCTTTTGCAATAAAATCACAAGTATTTTATCAATTTGCCGTTTGCTCCCCCATGAAAGTCAGTAGCGCCTGCCACAGCCGCTGGGTCATGGGCCCCGGACACTCAAAAAATGTTCCATCGACTTGCCGAATCGGCATCAGGAGGCGCACCGACGAGCTTAAAAATGCTTCCGAAGCGCTGGCAATATCCGCTGGGGTAAGGACAACCTCGCGATGGGGAATCTCCAACTGCTGCAAAATCTGCAGGAGAGTGGCGCGGGTAATCCCGTGGAGAATGCCAACACTTGGGGGCGGGGTTTCGACGACGCCAGCGCGGACAATCCAAACGTTGCTAGTGGTGGCTTCCGTAATCTCCCCTGCGTCATTCAAGAGCAGGGCATCCTCAAAGCCTGCTTGCTGTGCCTCAAGGAGTGCCAAGATGTTGTTGAGGTAGTTGCCGGTTTTTGCCGCTGGCGAAAGGGCGCGCTGGCTAGTGCGTTGGCGCTGACTGACCGTTAAACGGATACCCGCCGTATTGAGAACCGGTTCGGGGGCGATCGCCATCAGGACAATCAGTAACCGCGGCTGCGTTGTCGGTTCTGGGCACAAGCCAATCCGCTCATCTGCGCCACGGGTGACCACAATCCGGATGTAATATTCCCCTTTCGGTGCCGCTGCCAAGGTGCGACTCACTTCATGGGTAATGTGTTCGTCTGACCACGGCACACTCATGTAGAGGTAGGCGGCGGAGGCACGCAAACGGGCTAAATGTTCGGCTAACGCAAACGGGACACCCCCGTAGGTGCGAATCACCTCATAGACGCTATCGCCGTACAGAAAACCACGATCTAAAACCGAGATGTAGGCGTCGGTACTAATGACTCCGTCAAGGTTAAATAACAGCACGGCTAAGCGCCCTTAAGGTTGGCGTTCTAATTCTGCTTTCATGCGCTCCAACGTTTGATGCATTTGATCAAACATTGCTTGCGGCGTCATGCCAAAGTGACTCAGTTGGGTTTCTAGTTGCTTCACCGTCATTTGAGCCATAAAATCATCGGACAGCTCAAACCGCTTCATAAAGATGCGGTAGCGCTCCATCAGCTCTTCCATTTTTTCAATGTAGATTTTCTTGCCTTCCCGGTCAAACTTCCCGTATTGAGCCCCGAGCTGCACTAACTGCTGGTAATCCAGAAAGAGTTGTTGTGCCTCTTTTTGCACAATTTCTGAATCAAAAAATCCCATAGTAGTTTCTGCCCGACACAACAGTTAATGAAGTCCTCATGCAGCTGAATCTGTACAGATTGCCAAATTCTTTAGCTACCGCTGTACTTTTTTCTCATTCTATCAACGCTGCTTCAAGCCAGTCTGGGAGGGAAAACCGATCTTAGGGGTAGTGAGCTCTTGTGCCCACTGAATGGCGGCCAGCAGGCTACGGGGATCAGCGATACCCTGACCAGCAATAGCAAACGCCGTGCCGTGATCCGGGGAGGTGCGTATGAAGGGCAGGCCAATCGTGGTGTTCACTGCCTCGTGAAAGGCTAGCATCTTAACCGGAATCAGCCCCTGATCATGGTAAAGAGCAAGATAGGCATCGTAGGTGGGATACTGGTTGCTGCTCCCCCACCATGCTTGGGCGGCACCAATCCAAAGGGTATCCGGCGGCACAGGGCCAGTGATTTCAACGTGAGGGTACTGCTGCTGGGCGGTGGCTAGCCACGGCATCAGCCAGTCTATTTCTTCCCGGCCAAGGTGACCCTGCTCACCACTGTGGGGGTTCAAACCGGCCACAGCAATCCGAGGGCGCTCAATACCGCGCCGCTGCTGCAAAAAATTCACCAATAACTCTAGTTTTTGGCTGAGTAAAGTTGGGGTGAGGGCAAGAGGCACCTGGGCAAGGGGAATATGGGTTGTGGCCAGTAGTGTTGTCAAGACCCAGTTAGTGTGGGGCGATCGCCCGAGAAACAGCATTCCCACCTGAGTTTGACCCGTGCGGCTCGCCAGCACCTCCGTTTGTCCGGGGTAATCATAGCCTGCCGCCTGCCACAGTGCCTTGCTGATGGGCGCCGTCACAATTCCGGCAACGGTTCCCGCCTGAGCTGCGGCAATGGCAGTTTCCAAGTAAGTAAAGCTCATTGCGCCTGTTGCTGAGCTGGGTTGCCCCGGCTGCACCGTTGTTTGTAGCGGATGATCCCACACCTGCAAGCATGCGGGATGAACCACCCGCTGTCCCTGTTGGCTCAGCCAGTCGTAGGTCTGCTCAAGCACCCTACGGCTGCCACTAATAAGAAACTGCCCCAACGCAGCTTCCGGTAGCTGTGCTAGGGCTTTCAGGATAATTTCAGGACCAATACTGGCCGGATCACCTAACGTAATCGCAAGGGACACCCTAGGCCTCTTGCAAAATGGGTTCTGCTACCTCTTCATCGGTGGCATTGGGGATGTCTTCAGCAGCCGCCGCGGCTTCTTGCTGTTGCTGCAGTTGCTGACGATAGCGTGCTGCCATTTCTTCCGCTTTTTCATAGACCAGTTGCGGGTTCCTCACCATGTCACCCGGCTCCGGCTCCAACTGTTTGGTGGAGAGGGAAATGCGTCCCCGCTCAGCATCCAAGTCAATAATCATGACCTTCAACTGGTCGTTGACGTTGAAGACGCTGTGGGGCGTGTCAATGTGATCATGGGAAATTTCTGAAATATGCAGCAGGCCACTGACACCACCAATGTCAATAAAGGCGCCATAGGGCTTGATGCCGCGTACTGTACCCACCACGACTTCGCACACTTCGAGCTTGTTCATCTTCCGCTCGACGAGGGCACGACGGTGACTGAGCACCAAGCGATTGCGTTCTTCATCCACTTCTAGAAATTTTAGGGGCAACTCTTCGCCCACCAGTTCTTCTTTATTGACACGGGTACTAATGTGCGAACCCGGAATGAAACCCCGCAGTCCTTCAATACGCACCAGTGCCCCACCTCGGTTTGTGGCAAAGACTTGCGATCGCACGGTAGCATCTTCGGCTTGGAGTTGGCGCACTCGCTCCCATGCCCGCATATACTCAATGCGACGAATCGAAAGGGTCAGTTGCCCTTCTTCGTTTTCATCAGCAAGAATGAAAAATTCACGCGTTTCATTCGGCTGCAGCACTTCTTCGGGGCTGTCGATGCGGTTAATCGACATTTCTTGGATGGGGATGTAGGCAGCAGTTTTTGCGCCAATGTCAATCAGGGCGCCTTTGGGCTCGATGCTAAAAACAGTCCCTGCAACAATATCGCCGGGATTGAAGTGGTAGTCGTATCGGTCGAGTAAGGCTGCAAAATCAGCGTGCGTAAAGCCCACATCTAAGGTTTTTTCCTGATTGACCATGCGAGTATGTTCCTAGCTCCTTTAACGAAAAGTAAGATGTATAGTTGAGTTCTCAAGCGGGCAGAGTGGGTGCCATACGCAATGATACCAGCGATCGCTCGAACACTTTCTGACTGGATCTATAATACTAGCTCAGAGTTTCTCTGTTGGCTACGTGTTTTAAAAAAATCCTATAGGGTGTCCATCAACACTAGCAGAGCCTTAGCAGTGCCAATTCTCTGGCAGGCCGATCGCCCTCAAGGGCAGCGGTAGAGTTTGGTAGGATAGGAGGTATTAGCGCATATCAGCGCGATCGCCATTGGGAGACCACCGCATGACCACCGACCTCTTTGATGCTGGGGCGGGTCGTATCTTAATTGTCGATGATACCCCTGAGAATGTTGAAGTCCTCACGGCTCTACTGCAAATGGAGGGCTACGATGTCCGCGGTGCCATTGGTGGTCAAATGGCTCTGATGGGAATTGAGGCAGAGCCACCGGATGTGATTCTCCTCGACATCATGATGCCGGACATGAATGGTTATGAAGTGTGTCGAACCCTGAAGGAAAATCCCAAAACCCAATCAATCCCAGTAATTTTTATTAGTGCTCTTGATGACGTCTTCGATAAGGTGAAAGCCTTTGAGGTGGGGGCAGCAGACTATGTCAGTAAGCCCTTTCAGCAAGCGGAAGTGCTCGCACGCGTGAAAAACCAATTGACACTTGCCCTCTTGCAACGGAAATTGCGCCAAAAAAATGCCCTGCTCAAAAAACAAAATCAGCAACTGCAGGAAGTTATCGAGGAGCGGCGCGAGCTTGTTTCGTCACTCCAAGCTGCCGAAGAAAAATACCGGCAAATGTTTGAAGAGGCGGTTGTTGGCATTTACCAAAGTTCTCCGGAGGGCATCTATTTCAAGGTCAATGACACCCTTGCTCGCATCTATGGCTACGCCGATGCCCAAGACTGGTTGGCGGATATTGAGCACCACACTACCCGCCCTTACGTGGACAGTAGCACTTGGGAGAAGTTTCAGCAGCAAATTCAAACCCGGGGCATGGTTAAGAACCTCGTCTCGAAGGTCTATCGGGTGGATCAGAGTGTGACGACCATTTGCGAAAGTGCCCGTCCCGTCAAAAGCGAAGATGGTCAGCTCCTCTACTACGAGGGCTTTGTCTTTGAGCTGCCCACCCGCGCTTAGATGAAACAGACCCTCACAGCTCTCCTCGGGGAAGCGGCTATTACCCCTGTTGCAGAGCTGGGCGATCGCCTGCCCCATTTACGCCCCTACTTGCCGCAGCGCGCCCTGATCGTTACGCCCCCTACGCCTGAGCAGGGCGCTGCCGTGGTGGCCTGTGCCCATCGGGAGGGCTGGCGGGTTCTCGCCATCGGAGCGGGCACAAAACTCAACTGGCTAGGTGGTCAACCCCAAGTTGATCTGTTCCTCAGGACGGTGGCATGGCACCAGGTGATAGATCACGCCGCCGCTGACATGACGGTGACGACCCAAGCGGGTATTCGCTTTCAGCAGCTACAACGGCACTTAGCCCCCGCCGGACAATGGATTGCCGCAGATCCGCTCTACCCTGAAACGGCAACCCTTGGCGGTTGTTTAGCTAGCCAAGCCAACGGCACCCTGCGCCAAGGTTACGGCTCGTGGCGCGATCAGTGTTTGGGGGTGCAGTTTATTCGCAGTGATGGCCAAATTGTCAAAGCGGGTGGGCGCGTGGTTAAAAACGTGGCGGGCTACGACCTGATGAAGCTCCTCATTGGCAGTTATGGCACGTTGGGCATCCTCACAGAAGTAACCCTGCGGGTTTATCCTTTACCAGACGCCATTCAGCGCTGGCAACTGCAAGGGGAGCCTATGAACGTGGCGGCAGGTTTAGAAGCTTTCGCCACCAGCTCGCTGACTCCTGCCCGCTGCAATCTGGTGCTGGATCGTCAGGGTCAGGTTTGCCTAGAACTGGAATTTCATACCCTCCGGGAGGTGGTGGCTAGCGGTACCCTTGGCGATCGCCTCGGTCAAATTGCCAAAGAGCACCATCTGCGCTTAGAACTGCTCCCCTCTAACCCGCTATTGCTCAATCCCACCCCGGATCAAGTGCTGTTGAAATTTGGCTTGCGTCCCAGCGATGGCCTTCAGGGGCTGCTCACATTGTGGGAAGCGGCCAGGGCGCTCAACTGCGAGTGCCAAGCAACATTTGCGGCGGGGGTTGGCCTTGGCTATGGGTATGTGCAGGGGGAAATCCCTCAGATGCAAGAGCTCATTCAGCGTCTGCGCCAAGCTTTCCAGCCCGGCTATGTCACCCTTTTAGCGGCTCCGCTGGCGCTGAAGGAACGGGTGGAACCGTGGGACTATCGCGGCAATGCCCTTGAATTGATGCGGAATCTTAAGCAACAATTGGATGCATCGGGTGTCTTGGGTGGAGGCGTTTTCGTCGGCCACCTCTAGGTATATTCACTAAAGAGCCGCCCTCGGAGGGGTGAATGACAGCAGTGGATCCTGCAGCGGGGTTTGATCAGCACGCTCCCCCTGACCCAAAGTTGATTGATGCCTGTGTCCACTGTGGCTTTTGCTTGGCAACTTGTCCCAGCTATCGGGTGTTAGGCACAGAAACCGACTCACCCCGGGGGCGTATTTATCTAATGGATGCCATCAACAGTGGCGAAGCGGCGCTCAAGGATGTGGCTGAACATTTTGATACTTGTTTAGGCTGCTTGGCCTGTGTCACTACGTGCCCCTCAGGGGTACGCTACGACCAACTGATTACGGCCACCCGCGCTCAAGTGCAACGGAATTATCGACGACCCCCTTGGACACAACTGTTGCGGCAGTTTATTTTCCAAACCTTACCCTACCCCAAGCGTCTGCGCACCCTGCTGCTGCCCCTGTGGGTTTACCAGCAACTGGGGTTGGCGGCACTGGAGGAGCGGCTAGGACTCCTCAAACGAGTGCTCCCTCAGCCTCTAGCAACTATGTATGCCCTGTTGCCCCCTCTTTCAGCAGCGAGTTTTCGCGATCGCTATCCCACGCTGATTCCTGCCCAAGGGGAGTGCCGCGGTCGGGTGGGGGTGATCCTCGGCTGTGTGCAGCGGCTGTTTTTACCGGCGGTGAATGAGGCCACGATTGCGGTGCTCAGTGCCAATGGTTTTGAGGTGGTGATTCCACCAGAGCAGGGCTGTTGCGGTGCCCTGCCCCATCACCAAGGGGAGGAGTCCCAAGCCCAAACGCTGGCGCGGCAGATGATTGATTGTTTTGAAGCGGCAGGCGTGGATCACGTCCTCATCAATGCCTCCGGCTGTGGCCACACCCTCAAGGAGTACCATCACCTACTGGCTGAGGATCCTGCGTATGGCGATCGCGCCCGCGCCTTTGTGGCCAAGGTGGCAGATGTGCAGGTGTTTCTGGCGCAACAAGGATTGGTCACACCGCTGCATCCCTTGGGCGATCGCCCCTTGACGTTGGTCTATCAAGATGCCTGTCACATGATCCACGGTCAAAAGATCCGCCTTGAACCACGGCAACTACTGCGACAAATTCCGGGGGTACAGTTGCGCGAACCCGTGGATGCCGCCCTCTGTTGTGGCAGTGCTGGGGTGTATAACCTCTTGCAACCAGAGGTGGCCGCTGAACTGGGGCAACAAAAGGTACGCCACCTGCTCAACACTCGGCCCGACGTGATTGTGTCGGCCAATGTCGGCTGCACGGTGCAACTCAACCATCATCTGCGCACGCAAGGGGCGACGGTGCCCATCTACCATCCGATGCAGTTGCTTGACCACGCAATTCAGGGTAAACCTTTGCCCCTAGGAGAGGGCTAGCATCCGCTGAATCGGCTTGAGAGCCGCTTGGCGAATGTCTTCCGGCAGCTCAATTTGCGGTTGGCGATCGCGCATACACCGGTAAAGCTTTTCGAGGGTATTTAAGCGCATAAAGGGACACTCATTACAGTTGCAGGTGTGATCTTGGGGAGGTGCTGGAATAAATGTTTTGCTGGGATTGCGCCGCTGCATTTGGTGGAGGATGCCGGGCTCTGTAACGACGATAAACGTATCGTGATCGTGGGTTTCTGTGTAGTTTAGGAGTGCGGTTGTGGAGCCAATGAAATCCGCGTGGCGCAGCACCCCCTCTTCGCATTCAGGATGGGCAATTACTTGGGCATTGGGATACTGAGCTTTTAATGCCAAAATGCGGCGCTCAGAAAATGTTTCGTGAACAATGCAACTGCCCTCCCACAGCACCATTTCGCGTCCCGTTTGCGCCATGACGTACCGCCCCAAATTGCGATCCGGAGCAAAAATCAGGGGTTGGTCTGGGGGTAATTGCTGGACAATTTTGACGGCGTTGGAGCTGGTGCAAATAATGTCACTGAGGGCTTTGATCTCGGCGGTGCAATTAATGTAGGAAATCACCCAATGGTTGGGGTACTGAGCTTTGAAGGTGGCAAAGACATCCGCAGGACAGCTATCGGCAAGGGAGCAGCCTGCCTCTAAATCCGGCAGCAACACCAGTTTGTCGGGGTTGAGGATTTTGGCGGTTTCCGCCATGAAGTGAACCCCCGCAAAGACAATGACATCCGCCGTTGTTTGCGCTGCTTGCCGCGATAGCCCCAAGGAGTCGCCAATGTAGTCCGCCACATCTTGAATGGCCGGGTCTTGGTAGTAGTGCGCCAAAATCACCGCGTTCAACTCCCGCTTCAGGGATTGAATGGCAGCGACCAAGTCTGTGGGCAAAGGAGACTGGGGAGGGGCAACGGTGGCAAACACAGTGGTTTTAACGTCCTTTGGAGTTGCTGAGGAATTGACTCTATTATAGTAACTTTTACCAAAATTTTAGCGATCGCTTGCTAACAATTGCTGCACCAGCGATCGCGCCCCGTAGCTGACACCAGCGGTTCCTTCCCCCGGATGCACCGAGTCCCCCACCAGCCAGAGGTGGGGAATAGGGGTGCGAGTAGCCAAACCAAAAGGCCCAAACGTACTCAGGCGTTGGCTAATTCCGCCGACAATGCCGTGCCAGCGGGCGGTGTAGCGGGCAAACGTACGGGGCGTGGCGGCTTCACAGTGCACAATATGCTCAGGGCGCAGATCAAAAAATTCCCCTAAGCGAGCTAGCGCCTGTTGAGTATAGGCTGCTTTAGTTTGGTGGTAATCCAAATTCGGCTGTCGCCAAAAATCCGGCTCGGTAAAGCTGGAGGCAATCAGGGTGCGGTAGCCCTCTGGGGCACGACCATCGCCGGGCTGGCTGACGGAAACAAACAGGGAGTTGTTTTCGCCAATGGGGCCTTGGGGATCGTACAAAAACTGGAGGTGGGGCGGACAGTGGGGGGGAATGGCGGCCTCCTGCACACCCAAGTAAACGACAAAGGCGCCTGAGGCCGGCGGTAACTTTTTCAGGCGCTGGGCATAGCCTTGGGGCATCGCCTCCCCTAAGAGGGCAGGTAAGTTCTGAGCAGGGACGTTGGCAATAATGTGAGCGGCGGCAACCCGATGATTGGTTTTGGTGGCTAAGTTTTGCACTGTGACAGCCACTGCCCGACCGTGCTCAACGTGAATTTGGCTCACCAAATGCCGGGTGTGGATCTGCCCCCCATCCCGCCGCACAGCTGTAGCTAAGGCATCACTGAGCACCTGCATACTGCCGTGCAAGTGGTAGAGACCATGGGGCGCTTGGGAGAGGCACAAAGCTGTGGCGGCATACAAAAGTGCTGTTTCCGAAGCATCCACTTGGGAATAGAGCTTGAGTTGGAGGTCGAGAGATCGCCGCAGGCGGCGATCGCCCCCCAGCCCCCACAGGTGGAGCCAGTCAGTCACCGTCATTAGGCTCACGGGCAATGTAAGAAACGTGTCGGGGCGAAACGCTCGGATCAGTTGCCACAGGTCAAAGCCATTGCGGGGGGGCAAAATCGGCTGTCGTTGTTGAAAGCGCCAACTAATGGCAAAAAGCTGCTCTAAGCTTTGCCAAAAGCCTTCACTGCCGGGAAACTGTTGTTGTCGTTCCGTTTGCCACCGCTGGCGATCGCGCCACACTTGAATGGGTTGCGATTCCCCGGGCAAGTAAACCGCACAGGCCGGATCACAGGGCGTTGCTGCCGGTAGCGCTAGCCCCAACTCGTCAAAAAGTTCCGCGTGGATGCCCCCGGGCTCAAGACCAGCGACTTGGGTGGCACCCACATCAAACGTAAAGCCGCGCCGCCGAAACGTAGAGGCACAGCCCCCCAGTTCCTGCGCTTGCTCAAAAACTGTAACCTGATATCCTTGGCGCGCGAGCAGAGCGGCTGCCGTTAAGCCACCAATGCCAGCACCAATGACAACGACTTGACGAGTCATGCCTGCCTAGAAAGTTCCTACTTCATCCTTCTAGGATGGCACTTTTTTAAGTTTTGTAACAAGTCTTAGCTGGGGAGAATCCGCATTAAGGTTTGGCCGTACTCAATCGGCTCGGCATTTTGCACCAGAATTTCCACCACTTGGCCATTCACTTCCGCTTCAATTTCATTCATCAGCTTCATGGCCTCAATAATACAGACCACTTGGCCTTTACGGACGCTGTCCCCCACCTCGACAAAAGGCGGCTCATCCGGCGCGGGGGCGCGATAAAACGTGCCCACCATGGGAGCAACAATATCAACGGTTTTGCGATTTGCTGGCGGTGGGGTAGGCTCGGCTTCCGGTGGCGGAGCTACTGGGGTGGGTGCTGCTGGGGGTGGAGAGACGGTTGCCACCACAGTAGGTCTGGGGCTACTGAGTTGCTCACACTTGCGCAGTTGCAGCTCCAGCTCACCGCTTTTGAGATTTAGCTCGGTGACACTGGTTTGATCAAACATCAGCAGCAGTTCGCGTACTTGGTTGAGGTCAAGCTCCACACCCGTTACTCCTATTCGCGGCCAAGGTAAGTATCGGTACGGGTATCAATGCGAATCCGCTCCCCCACCGAGATAAATAACGGTACCATGACTTGGGCGCCGGTCTCGACAATGGCGGGTTTAGTGCCACCGGTGGCCGTGTCCCCTTTAACGCCGGGATCGGTTTGGGTGACTTCAAGCACAACCGAGTTGGGGAGTTCCACCTCTAGCACTTGCTCGCCCCATTTGACGATATTTACTTCCATCCCTTCTTTCAGGTACTTGGCGCGATCGCCCACTTGGCTAGGAGAGAGCCGCGCTTCTTCGTAGCTCTCCATATCCATAAAGACAAAATCTTCACCGTCTTTATAGGTGTGCTGCATGGTGCGCTTCTCAAGGGTGGCTTGGGGCACGGTTTCCCCAGCCCGGAACGTACGCTCAATCACATTGCCTGTCTGAACATTTTTGAGTTTGGTGCGCACAAAGGCTGAGCCTTTACCGGGTTTGACGTGCAAAAATTCCACCACCCGCCAGACAGAACCGTCCAGCTCAATACTCACACCCGGGCGAAAATCATTACTAGAAATCATGTCCTACCGTGCAGTTCACCAAGCTACCATTGTACCGTTCTGATGCTCCGATTCTGGCGATCGCCCGCGGGATTTCCCTAGACTCAGATCCATCAGGATTCTAAGGAACTCTAAGACGCGGCAGCGAGCAGCAAGTGATAGAATACCCCTATGATGTGACGTGCTTTGGCCAAGGACAAGAGCGTATGGCGGCAACCCTTGAACTGTGTAAAGAAAATGTGGAAAAAGTCCTTGATGAATTGCGCCCTTACCTAGTGGCAGACGGTGGCAATGTTGAGCTCGTCGAAATTGAAGGCCCAGTCGTGCGGCTGCGTTTGCAAGGTGCCTGTGGCTCCTGCCCCAGTTCAACCATGACCCTGCGCATGGGCATTGAGCGCAAGTTAAAAGAAGCCATCCCCGAAATTGCTGAAGTGCAGCAAGTCCTCTAGCTGGCGAAGGGGAGGACAGGATTCGTGGCGATCGCCCTCACGCCAGACCTCATTGATCGCCTCGATCTTTCACCGCTGCGGACTGTTGTAGAGCCACTGATAGCCCAAGGGAATCTCCTTGAGCATCATCAATCCCTGCGCTTTGAAATTGACTATCCCCGACCTGCCGACGAACCCGATTTAGAGCTATCTGAACTGGCGCCCGTCCGTTTGTGGTTTATTCGTGCCGATGTTTGCTACCCTTGGCTGCCTTACCTTTTGAATTGGTCAGAGGGGGAATTGGTACGCTATGCTGCCATGCTCGTCCCCCACGAGTTTCATCCCCAGCAAGGAATTCTCTTTAACCCCCAAGCTCTCGATATTTTTGTCATGACGAAGGTATTTACCCTCTGGCAGTGGCTGCAGGCGCAGGGAAAGCCCGCCCCGGAAAAGATTAAAGCAATGGCAGCAATGTTTGGCTACGAGCTCGATAGCGAACTGTTTAAGTTGCTATAGGCCGATGCTGCTGCCTCTACCATAGCGCTCTATGGATATTCATCGCCTGTCGGCTCTTCAAGATAACTACATCTTTTTGCTCCATGACCGCCAGGCAGGTACTGCTGCGGTGGTCGATCCTGCTGAGCCGGAACCCGTCCTCGCCAAGCTGCAGGAGTTGGGGGCGCGTTTGACTGCTATTTTGAATACCCACCACCACTGGGATCATGTGGGGGCGAATCAGGTGCTGCGCAACCACTTCCCCGACATTGAAGTCTATGGCAGCCGTGTGGATCAGGGGCGGATTCCGCAGCAGTCGGTCTTTCTGGAGGGGGGCGATCGCCTGCAAATTGGCACAGTTCCCTTTGAGGTGTTGTTTGTGCCCGGGCATACCCGTGGTCACATTGCTTACTACACCCCCGGCCATCTGTTTTGTGGTGACACCCTTTTTGGGGGCGGCTGTGGGCGACTGTTTGAGGGCACCCCCCAACAAATGCTCGCTTCCCTCATGCAACTGGCGCAGTTACCGGAAGACACCTGCGTCTGGTGCGCCCATGAATATACTCAAAAAAACCTTGCCTTTGCCCTGACGGTGGATGGCGAAAATCCGGTACTGCAGGAACGCTACGCCCAAGTCTGTCGCGATCGCGCCCAGGGCAAAAGTACCATTCCCAGTACCATTGGCTTAGAAAAGGCCACAAATCCCTTTTTACGCTGTGACGAGCCGGCTCTGCAAGCTGCTGTCAAGGCCAGTACACCTCTGCAAACTTTCACCCGCCTACGGGGTAAACGTGATCAATTTTAGACCCCTGACAGTAACGAGTCTGGGACTTTGGTTGGCAACAGTGCCAGTTGCTCAAGCCCGCATGGCACCTCCCGCACAGCTTAGTCACCTGCGGCAGCAACTGCAGCAAGCGCAAGCGGACTACGGCAGTGCAGTACTGATTCTGATGCAGAAGGGCGAAATCACTACGGTGGAAACCTTTGGCCAGATCCAAGCCAACGACTCAACCGCTGACCGCCAGAGCCACTTCATCATGGCCTCCATCAGTAAGCTCATGACGGCTTGGGCAATTTTCTACTTGGTTGAACGGGGGCAACTGGATCTGGATGCGCCAGCAATGACCTATTTGCACCGCTGGCAATTTCCCCCTAGTCCCTATCGCGATCGCGTCACGTTACGCCATCTACTTAGTCACACGGGCGGCCTTGAGGATGGCTTTGGCTATGCCGGTTTTTTGCCCCAACAACAGGTGCAAACTCTTGTGGAGTCCCTCAACCGAACCGAGGATGTGGTTAGCGGTGAACCCCGTGGCGTTACAGTCAGCCAGCCCCCCGGCCAACAATGGCGTTATTCCGGCGGCGGCTACGCTGTACTGCAACTGGTCATTGAAGAGGTGACCGGCCAGCCCTTCGCTACCTTCATGCAGAATCACATCTTGCATCCTCTGGGCATGACGAGCGCCACTTTTGATGTCACCAGCCTCCCTGCCAGTACCTTGGCGACCAGTTATAACGATCGCCAACAGCCCGACTTCCCCCGTCGCTATGCTGTGCCTGCCGCTGCTGCGCTATACGCCACGCCTGCCGATTTGCAGCGGTGGTTGCAAGCCTTTGCTCACCCCAATCCCGTCCTTAGTGCCGCCAGTTTACGCCAAATGGCCACCCCCCAACCGGCCACCCAAAATCGTTGGGGCTTAGGGCTTGCCCTCTACGGTAAAACCTCGGCAGGTAACTACATTTGGGGGCACGATGGCATTAACTTACCCGGGTTTGGTCATGTCTTGCGCTTCAATCCAGTGACGGGGAATGGCATCATTATTCTGGTCTCTGGGAATACCCAACTAGCAGGCAAACTTGCCCAAGACTGGGTCAGGGCTGAACAGCGAGGGATTTGCCCGTGACAACTTCACATCGCTGATCCTAGGGGCACAGGCCGGGCTACTCAACCTTGGGGTTAGGCGACGGTTCAGGGTTTGCTGTAAGCTAACGACAGTGGGGATGTTTGGTGCTTTTTCGGTTTTCAAGCAACGGAACCATCGGCAGGATGCTATGGCAGTTTCTTATCAAAGTCGCTTTTTCTTATTTTGGCGGCAGCAATGGCATCGTTGGCAGCAACAGTGGCAACGGCAACAGTGGCAGGTTGAAAGTACCCTCAGTGGGGTGTGGCAACTGATTACAGGCATCCTCGCTCAGTTTTGGCAACAGGGACTGGCGCAACTCAGGGGCACGCCTCAGTCGCCGCGCCTAGGTGCTAGTCAGCCTCCCGCTGCCGATACGGCAATTCAAGCAGTGAGTGCTGCTTTACATCTAACAGTGGCGGAAAATTGCGCCTTGACTTTGCAAGTGATGCCCCTACCCCGCCGCCGTCCGTGGTGGGGGCACCTATTGAGCGTTTTTCGTCCGAGGCTGGCTGCGACTGCCGAAACGGGTCTTGCCCCAAGGGAACCGTGCTATCTGGCCTGCGATCGCGCCAACCGCTCCCTCGTCCTCCTCAGTGCTGGGGGGGCTCCCCTAAAAACCCTAACGCCGCAGGAGCAACAGTGGGTGGAACAGCGGATTTACTATGAGCTGGCCAGCTACTTCCAACAGGTACGCCAGTGGTACCGTCAGCACCATCGCCGTCGCTGGTGGCGTTTGCCAACGAAGAAGGCTGCCCCCCCCTGTTTGACGGCACAGTTCCTCGCCCAACTGCGGATCTCACCCACTCCAACCATGGCTCTGAAGGTCGAGGTGCCCGCCCTTGCCCCTTGGGCGCGGCTCTGGCAACAGTTGCCCCTTTTCCGTCGGGGGTCGCTCTCTCCAGTGCGAGTGCAAGGCATTGCTAGCCAACTGGCAACCCGTGAGCTGGTTCTCATTGGCAGCGATCAGTCGATTCTTTACACGTTCACGGCGCAACAGCAGCAGCAGATACTGGCTTGGATTGAACAGCACCTGAATCCATTGCCACAGCCTTTTCACCATTGGCTTAGTCAAGCCGCTTATTGGCTGGCGGGCTTGTCCCCCTTACCCCCTGCTTCTGCGCCATTGCTGGCAGCCACAGAGCCAGTCCCCACCCTGCCGACGCTCATCCCTGAGGCCATCAGCTGCAGTTCCCCGACAGCGCTGACCCTTGATCCGGAGCAAGTCATTCTCGATGTTGAGGCTGCCCTAATCGGCTATGAGCTGCACTGGTTTGAGCAATTGCTGCTGTGGTGCGATCGCCTCTTCCTTTGGCTAGAAAATTGGATAGCAGCGATTGTGGCTTGGCTAAAGCAGCGCTTTTCCTAAGTTTTGGCCGCTAGGAGCGCCTGCAGATGGTGCTGGGCTGGGGCATAGTTAGGATCAAAAGCAAGAGCTTTTTGGAAATAAGTAATAGCTGCCTCAGTTTCGTTGAGGGTTTTGTAGGTGAAGCCCAAGCTGTAGGCAGGTTGTGTCGTCATCCAGTGCCGATCAAAAGGTTCAGCGTGATCATAGGTGCTGCTCTCAAACAGGTCAAGACAACGATGAAAGTAGGGTAGGGCTCCCCGCGGCAAGCCTAGCTCAAAAATTAGCAGCCCCGTTACGTACAGCAAGGGTGGATAGGCGTTGAAGAACTTAAGGCCGTAGTGGGCGTAGTACTGGGCAGTATCGTAGTCTTTAGCGGTAAAGGCTTTGTAGGTTGCCCAAAACAGAAGGTGCCGTAGCCATGTGATTTCTTGGGGCAGTCGCTGAGCCGCTACATCAGCGGCGATCGCTTCTAGGGCTTGCTCATACCAATACTGTGATTCGTCGCTCTGACCACAGGCAGCGTAGTGATCCGCAAGACAAACGAGGTTTCCTAGCCGGCGATCGCCCCCCCGGATCATCTGCTCCAAGATGGGAATATTGCGATCGCGGATTTTTGCGAGAAATTGCGCGCGGCTTTGCTGGTTGTGATGCACCAGATGCACCCCCTCCAGATCGCCAATCTTTCCTGTTGCGTTCTGCCAACAGAGTTGCTCGTGCAGCGCCCCGACAAAACGCAACCCCGGCTGATTGCGAGCAAAGCGCAAGTTACTGAACGCACTCCAGTTGTAGTCAGGATTCACCTCTTGGCGCAGCAGACTAAAGCCAAGCCACTCCGGCTGTAGAAGTTGAGCTCGCCACTGGGGATCCATGACCACCAGTTCTTCGTCGGCGTCAAGGTAAAAAATCCACTCGCCGCTAGCCCACTGTAACGAATAGTTACGGGCGGCAGCAAAATCCTCTTGCCATTCAAAGGCGTAAACATGGGGGGTAAACTCGCGGGCGATCGCCACCGTTTCATCGGTGGAGCCCGTATCCACAACAATGATTTCGTCCACCCAGGGCTGCACTGAGGCTAAGCAGCGCCGTAACTGGTGGGCCTCATTTTTGACAATCATGCACAGCGACAGCAAGGGAGCCATTGAACCGTAAATCGTAAGGGCACAATTATTTTCAATTGTGGCGGAACGATCGCCCCTGTCAGTCCGTATGCGACGATAAAAATAAAACCCCTGCCAGTCGAGGAGCAACACCAGCATGAGTGTCATGGAACAAAAAACCTTAAGCGTGGGATCGCGGGTGCGTGTCAAGTCCTCTGTTGTGGTTTACCACCACCCCGATCACCGCAACCAACCCTTTGACATTCAGGGCATGGAAGGAGAAATCATCGCAATTCTCAGCGACTGGCAAGGCCGTCCCATTAGCCCCAATTATCCCTATCAGGTGCGCTTCAGTCCCAAGTTTATGGCTCACCTGCACGCTGATGAATTAGATGTAATTGATTCGCCAGCCTGTTAGCAAAGCTTACCATGGCAGCAAAGTTACTCTTAGTCGATGATGAACCGGGTCTGCGGGAAGCGGTTACGGCTTACCTTGAAGACAGTGGCTTTGAGGTCACGGCTGTTCCCAATGGCCAAGCAGCTCTTGAATATTTGCAGCAGCACATCCCGGATCTGATCATCACCGACATTATGATGCCGCAGATGGATGGCTATGCGTTTTTAGAGCAGGTGCGGCAGCAGCCCCATCTGAACCATATTCCCGTCATCTTTTTAACGGCGCGGGGCATGAAGCGAGATCGCATTCAGGGCTACGATGCCGGTTGTGATGCCTACCTCTCGAAACCCTTTGACCCCGATGAATTGGTGGCGATCATCCATAACCTCCTCCGTCGCCAAGCGGCTGCCCGCGATGATGCTGAACCCAACCTTGCCAGCCTTGCTCAGCAAATTGCCGAACTGCGAGCCATGCTGCTGCAGGAGGGCGGGCGCCCTAAACCCAACCCAGCCCTCCAACTAGACTTGACTCCGCGGGAAGCGAGTGTTTTGGAACTGGTGGTGCAGGGCTTAATGAACAAAGAAATTGCCAGTCGGCTCAATACCAGTGTCCGCAATATTGAAAAGTACGTCAGCCGTCTCTTTGTGAAAACGGGCACCAGTAGTCGCACGGAATTGGTGCGCTTTGCCCTAGAAAACCACCTCGTTTCTTAGAGGGTGGGTGCCGCCGCCAATAGTTTTTGGGTGTAGGGGTGTTGCGGCTGGCTAAATAACGTTGCTGTGGGTGCCAGCTCAACAATTTTGCCCTCGTACATCACGGCGATGCGATCGCAAAAGCCTCGCGCCACTGCCAGATCGTGGGTAATGAAAAGATACGTGAGCTGGAAGCGTTCCTTCAGTTGTTGCATCAGGGTGAGAATTTGCCGCTGAATATGGGCATCCAGCATGCTTACCGGTTCATCACAGACGACAAATTGCGGCCGGGTAATCAGGGCACGGGCGATCGCCACTCGTTGCCGCTGCCCGCCAGACAAAGCATAGGGATAGCGATCGTAGTACTCCCCAGAGAGCTCCACGGCTGCCAACATCTCCAAAACCCGCTGTTGCGCCTGAGCTGGTTCCAACAAGCGGTGAATGAGCAGCGGTTCCAGTAAATTTTCCCCCACGGTCATTTTCGGATTGAGAGAAGCATGGGGATCCTGAAACACCATCTGCAAGTCTCGCCGCAGCGCGCGCAGTTGCCGCGCCGGCAGTTGACCAAGGGAGTGCCCCAAAAAGACCACTTCCCCGGCGGTTGCTGGGACAAGCTGCAAAATTAAACGGGATAGGGTACTTTTGCCACAGCCGGACTCCCCCACGAGCCCAAGGGTTTCGCCGCGGTGCAAACACAGATCAACCCCATCCACGGCTGGAATGACCGTTTTCGGTTGCAGCCACCCTCCTAGCCGGTAGTGACGTTGCAGTTGCCGCACCTCCAGCAAAGGGAGCCTCTCTGTTGCGGCATGAGTTGATGTAGCCCACCCCAGCCGCTGAGCAGCTTGTAACAACGACTGGGTGTAGGGATGTTGGGGGTATCGCAGCACCTTAGCCGCTTGATCCAGTTCCACAATTTGGCCGCGGTACATCACCGCAAGGCGATCGCAGTACCGTCCCATCATCGCCAGATCGTGGGAAATAAGCAATAAGCCCTTTTGCTGGTCTTGGCACAGCCGCGTCAGCTCATCGAGAATTTCCGCCGCTACCGTGACATCGAGGGCTGTTGTGGGTTCATCGGCAATGATTAAGGGCGGATCTAACAGCAGCGCGAGGGCGATCGCCACCCGTTGGCGCATGCCGCCACTGAACTCATGGGGGTACTGGTACATCCGCCGGGCAGGAATTTTGACCATTTCCAGCGTCTGGCCAATCCGTTCTTGGCGCGATCGCCGACTCAACTGCGGCCAATGGCTGCGCAACAGTTCATCGCAGTGATCATAAACACTCATCAGGGGGTTCAGGCGAGTCATTGGATCCTGAAACACCAGCCCCACCTGCTCACCCCGTAACCGTTGCCACTCCTGAGGGCTTAAGTCCGCCAGCGATCGCCCCGCCAGCAGAATGCTACCCGTCACCTGAGACCCTTTGGGCAGCAAATGCAAAATGGCCTTGCCGAGGGTGGACTTACCTGAGCCCGACTCCCCCACCAAGCCCAGTCGCTCTCCCGCTGCTAATGTAAAAGAAACACCATCCACCGCAACCACAGCAGCAGATGATGTTCCCGTTGGCGGATAGGCGACCCGCAGATCCTGAAGTTCTAGGAGAGCCGCCATTCACCCTTGATCCTAGGCTGGTTCAATGCGAGCGTAAAAAACCCCTTGAATTTTTACCTCGTGGGGTTCGTGGGCACCCATGTCATCGTCGGAGAGTTGCTCACTTTCAAAAGTACCAGCAATTTCACCTGTGCGGCCATCCACCTTGGCCACATTGAGGGAAATTTCACCCTTGGTGAGGGAAAAGCGCTTGACGTTTGCCCGCGCCAACGCTTCTTCTTTCGCTTGGGGCAGGGCGATCGCGGAATCATATCCTGAGGCTAAGCCGCGGCCTTTGGGGTCAAGGAAGTTGGCAGTGCGGTAAGAAGGCACATTAAACTCACCGCTAAAATCCGTTGACGTATTAATGCTCGTAATACCCGGCTGGGTTGTGGCCACAAGGTTTTTCACCGTAAATAACAGCGGGATGCGCTCGCCACCGGGCATTTGCACCGTAATCGGTTGAAAATCAATCCCATCCTCTTCCACAAAGGTGAGGCTCCCATCGCTGTTGACCTTCAGTTCCCCTTGAATCTGATCGAGGCTGGTGGTTTCACGGGTAACCAGCTTTGTCGGCACAAACTCGGCTTCTTGCCGCTTATTCTTGGGTTCCTCTTTCACCAAAAATGTGGTGGGTTGGAGGCATAGTTGCGCCACCCGATAAGATTGGGAAGGATCAATTGGGTAGGAACCCCGAGCACTATCATCTAGGGTGGGGCATTTATTGGCCAACCCCGTACCGACAATATCATCGTAGGTTAAAGTCTGTTTTGCGGCCATGGCCGGGGCACTCCAAGACAGTATTCCTAGGCATACCGCCAATAGAGTCGCCATTAAAACGCGATATTTCATGGTTAACCTCAGAAGTCAAAGCATCTCAAAGCAGTCAGAGTTGGGAGATACCCCCGGTTAAGATTCCAGTCAAGGCAGTGTTACGACTCCCTTTCAATCCATGATTATACGGAGGTTTGCGATCGCCTCAGAAAAGAAATTTCTGGCCTGATTTTAATTTGCCCGCGATAAAATCCTCAACCCCATTGCCATCCCAAGGAGGACTGCGCGAATGTGGGTTCACTGATGATTAGGCAGGAATCAATTCAACGGGTAGGCCAACGGACGATACGGAGCGTTTTGCCACTTTATATTGCCGATGCCCTCAAGGGTGACACCAGCCTATTGTCAAATGCCAACTATCGGGTGGAGTCTGCCTTTGGGAGCCTGCAACTGGTGGATAACAAAGTAGGGGTGATTGCCACTGCCAAAGGCGAAAATAGAGAACTGCAAATTATTGTGAAGCGGTACTGCGAGGTAGGGGAACCCCTGCGCCAAGCATTAATTGCGGCCTCGTTTTTTCCAGATTTAGCCGAGACTAAGTCCCAACTGGTAGCCTTTAGATGGGTTGCAATTCCCGAGGGCATGCAACTCTACGACTGCGCGGCCAGTGATATGTGGCCTAGTTGGCGGCGGCGAGCGGTAGTTCAGGTCAAAGTTTACACCGCTGGGGTTTGGCGATCGCCGAGCTAAATCAAGTACAAACAAGATAGGGCACCACCACTGAGGCACATTATGTCAGAGCAGTACCGTGACACCAACCTTGGCCAAACCCTAATGAATCGGTACCACCTCACCGAACTCCTTGGGAAAGGCTCGATGGGACGGGTTTATCGCGCCGAAGACGTGCTCTTGGGAGGGGTTCCTGTGGCCGTCAAGTTTTTATCCCAAACCCTGCTCAACGACCGCATGAAAACCCGGTTTGCCCAAGAAGCCCGAGCCGGTGCCCTTCTTGGCCAAAAAACAATGCACGTTGTCCGTGTACTGGACTACGGCATGAACAATGAAGAGGTGCCCTTCTACGTCATGGAATTTCTGGAAGGGGACAACCTTAGTGATCTGCTCTTAGAAGAACCCCTCCCCCTTCCCCGCTTTTTGCGAATTGCTCGTCATATCTGCCTTGGCCTACAGGTGGCTCACGAAGGAGTCATCATCGAAGGTCAAAAATGCCCAATCATCCACCGGGACATCAAGCCCAGTAACGTATTGGTGATCAAGGACGGCACTATGGGGGAAATCGCCAAGGTATTAGACTTCGGCATTGCCAAGTTCCTCGGCGATATTTCCGAGCAAGGGCAAACTTCCTCCTTTATGGGGACGCTGGCCTACTGCTCACCGGAGCAAATTGAAGGGCGCGAACTGGATCACCGCTCCGACATTTACAGCCTTGGCGTTACCATGTACGAACTGCTGACCGGCAAAATGCCCATCCAAGCGGAAACCCACTCCATCGGCAGTTGGTTCAAGGCGCACCACTTTCAAAAACCCACCCCCTTTAGCGTCGCGAGTCCGGGGCTGCACCTACCGCCTGCTCTTGAAGAGCTAATCATGTCCTGCATGGCCAAATCCCCAGCGGAGCGTCCCCAAACCACCGCCGAAATTATTCAAACCATCAACGCCGTTGAGGAACAACTGGGCATTAGCCGCATTACCCAACCCGGCAGTGAACCTCTTGCCGCCAAAACCTCCCAGCCTAGCGCCTCTCCAGAATTACCGGTGGCCTTGGCCACCGTTGAAGAGGTGTGCTGGCAAAGTACTTGGCCGAGTGACAAACCCATTGCTGAAATTGTCTTTCCAGCGCCGCTGTATGCCCAACGAGAATCCGCCGCAGGGCTTTGGGTCATGCTCCCCCGCGCTGAAATTGATCGCCGCATGCTCAACATTCGCTACAATCAGTTTCTCTTTACCACCAGCCCTCATCCCATGATTCTCTGGATCACTGCCATCTACGATCCCAAACAAGGCCCCCGCTGGCTACCCTGCTATCTGGACATGAAACTGCCCCGCAACCAAGAGCTGTGCCAACTGTTGTCAGATACGGGCTATTACCCGCTCCTATTTTTCCCTCTTGAGGATCCACGGTACTGTATCAACGTCCGCACCTTCACCATTGCCACCTTCCAGCGCCAACTTCTGCGAGACTGGCTGCAAACCAGCAAGAATTTGCCCTCCTCTGCGTCTGTCGCCATTAGCCGCAACCTCCTCAAGGCCGAGTTTGAAAACTATAAACCCCAAATCCTCGCAAAACTGGAAATGGTGAAAACCGCTACCGTGATTGACTAAACAGGAAATGCTCCTTCTTGCAGCTACGGCTAGCGTCTTGGACAGGGATAGAGAAAAATATATTAAGAGATGTTGCACAATTGGTAAAGAATTGTTACATTAAGGCTACAGGGTTCGATCAGGAGTCAAAACCATGGAGAATACCAAAACCATTAAGTCTGAGGATCGTAATGCATGGGTGTTTGGGTTTACCCCCCAAGCGGAAATTTGGAATGGTCGCCTTGCCATGATTGGCTTTGTGGCAGCGCTACTGACAGAATTGATCACTAAAGAAGGCGTGCTTCATTTCTGGGGTCTGCTCTAGACTTTAACTCTCTCCCAATTTTCAGCGGTCAAAGTGTCTTGAGGGGTCAGTAATGGCCTCTTTTTTTTTGGGAGTAGCTTTGGCCATGGCTTGTGGTCAAGGGTACTTGGCAGAACGTGCGGTAAAATTACTGATCGATTGTGACGCTTTATGCAGCGATTAGGGGTAGGTTTTGCATCTGGCATAGCCCCAGTGGGGTGCGCGTATCCTCCTAGGACAGTTTGTGAACGGCGGAAGGGAGATTATGATTCAGTTCCACATCCAACCCGATAGCGAAATTCCTGCCTCTACCCAACTCTTTAATCAAATCAGCTTTGCGATTGCTGCCCGCCAGTTTCCCCCTGGGTATCGCCTGCCCAGTACACGGCAGTTGGCCATGCAAACTGGTTTACACCGTAACACCATTAGTAAAGTGTATGAACGGCTGGAAGCCGCAGGGTTGGTCGTTCCCCAAGTGGGTTCTGGCATTTATGTGCGGGCTCTTGGCCAAGAAGAAACCCGCCCGCGGCAGCGGCGACCTGCAGTTGTGCCCGTGCACCGCATTGTCCAAGAAAGTATGGATACCCTGTTGGAGATGGGCTATTCTCTGAGTCAAATTCGGGAGTTATTTTTAGCGGAAATTGATGCGCGTCAGAAGGCGGGGGTCAGGGTAATCGTGACGGTGCCACGCCATGATCAAGGTGCGGGCGAGTTAATTGCACAAGAGCTACAACAACTACTACCCATTCCGGTGGAACTGGTGTTCTTAGAAGAACTGGATAGCGTACTGCCGCCGGACAGTAGGGCTACCCTTGTGACGGTACGCTATTTTGCCAGCATGACGGAAGCCATTACCCGCGATAAAGATGTGCGGGTTTTCTTCATCGACATCTATAGCTATCAGCGGGAACTTGAGGTGGTGCGGCAATTGCCTAAGGGCTCTTGCCTAGGCTTAGTTAGCCTAAGTTCAGGCACGCTCGGGGTGGCAGAGGTGATGATTCATAGCCTGCGGGGCGAAGAATTGCTCCTAGTGACAGCACAGGTCAACGACAGTTACAAGCTCAATGCCGTTGTTCACCGTGCCCACACCATTATCAGCGATCGCGCCAGTGGCGATCGGGTTAAGGAAGCCATTGCAGCAGCGCGCCACGAGCTGATTCGGGTGCCCCGCCTCATCTGTTGCGAAAGTTATATTGATCCGCGGTCGGTGGAGCTACTGAAGCGCGAAATTGGCTTAACCGAGGATTTAACGCTTGCAGCAAAGGCCTCTTGAAAGCAGACCTAACATTTGCCACAGCCTAGGCTGAGGGATTAGTCTAAGGCGTTCAGGCTGTGGGTCAACTGCAAGGCATTCGCTTGTTCTTGCATAGCATCTAGCTGCAAATTCGTAAGGTATCCTAGGCCAGCAGCTAAAATGCAGTACAGCACTCCAAGGGCGCTGAGTTTAGACCAGTGAAGACTCATGAAACGCAACATAATCTTAACTCCTCATTACCAATCATCAAACGTCAATGCGTAACCGAGAGACAAGCGTCAGTTGCATCGCTACAGGCAGGTCTTATCGACATACTAGGTGTTCCCTGCTTGCAGAGATGAGAATTAGCGAATAGCAAACACCAAAAATTACCTTTCATTCTAGCGATCGTTCTGAGAATGTATGGGTAAACGTTACACTTGTTAAAGTTTAGACAAAATCGCTCAACCTTCACTTTTGTCAACGCTTGAGGAGGCGCGGATTCATCCCCTAAAATTATTTTTGGAATGTTAATTAAGTTTTTATTTTGTTGAGTGCTCCTCTTGCCGAAGCAATTACAAAAGTCCGCATTGTTTTGGTTGAGCCCAGCGGTGAAATCAATATTGGCAGTGTGGCGCGAGTCATGAAAAATATGGGGCTGACGCAGTTATGGATTGTTAGCCCTCGCTGCTGTCCCCAGAGTGAGTTGGCCTATCGCTGGGCTGTTCACGGCAAGGAAGTCCTGCAGGCAGCTACAGTTTGCGATCGCCTCTCTACGGCTTTAGAAGGGTGCCAGCGAGTCTTTGCCACGGTTGGCCGGGATGTGGCGGATTTGGCTTTGCCCTGTTGGCCGCCGCGGCAGGGGTTGCCCCATCTATTGGGGGTAGGAACAGCTGCCCTTGTTTTTGGGCGTGAGGATCGCGGCTTAACCAATCAGGAACTGGCGCTTGCCCAAGGCCTGATCCGCATCCCCACAGCAGACCCTTATCCATCTTTGAATCTGGCTCAGGCTGTGGGCGTATGTTGCTATGAATTGTGGTGCGCTGCTAGCAACCCAACGGGAACTTTTGCGCAGGAGTCTGCCGTCAGCTTTGAGCGGTTGCAGGGGTTCTATGACCACCTAGAACAGCTCTTGCTCAGGGTGGGTTTTTTGTATCCCCACACGGCAGCGCGTCGCATGGAAAAGGTGCGATCGCTCCTTGGCCGCGCTTACCCGACCGAAGCAGAAGTGGCACTGTTGCGGGGGATGGTACGGCAACTGGAGTGGGCGATCGACCAAGTGTCAAACTCCGACCCTTTCCCTTTACAGTAGTGGCATGGTTGCACGGTCTCGATCGATGGTTCAACAGTCTAGCGTCTCTTCACTGTCTCGCCCTTCGTCGGCGTTACCATCTTTAGCCCACACCTCACCACCGCGCCCAAACCTGTTTCTCATGAGTTTTCGCTTTGGCGTCAGTGTCGTGGCGCTTGCCGCCATTGTGGGCACCCTCTTGTCCGTGCTACAACCGCGGGAGGTTTCCTTAGAGACGATGGCTACCCAAGCGATCGCCCCAGAAGTTACCAGTCCTGATCTGCCACCGGAGCGCCCCTTGGCGGACTTGCAGCAAAAAATCCAGCAATTAGTGACCCGTAACCCCAAGCTTACCGCTGGACTGTACTTTTTTAATCTTGACTCGGGTGCTACCCTCAATGTTGCCGGCGATAATGTTTTTCCTGCAGCCTCCACGATCAAAATTCCAATTCTGGTGGCTTTTTTCAAGGCTGTGGATGAAGGCCGTGTTTCCCTGACTGAACGCCTCACGATGCGACCCGACTTAATTGCGCCGGAGGCCGGTACGCTGCAATACCAAACACCCAATTCCCAGTATCCGGCCTTGGAAGTAGCCGATCTGATGATTACCATTAGCGACAACACCGCCACGAATATGCTGATTGACCGCTTGGGAGGGGCTGCCGTTCTTAACCAGCAGTTTCAAGAATGGGGCTTAAAAGATACGGTCATCAATAACCTGCTGCCGGATATGCAGGGCACGAACACCACCAGCCCACGGGATTTGGCCACACTGATGCTGAAAATTGGTCAGGGGGAATTAGTATCTGCCCGCAGTCGCGATCGCCTTCTGGATATTATGCGCCGCACGGTGACGAACACCCTTTTGCCGGCAGGGATTGGCCAAGGTGCGACCATTGCCCACAAAACGGGTGATATTGGCACCGTGGTCGGCGATGCCGGGATGGTGGATATGCCCAATGGCCAACGGTACGTCGCCGCCATGATGGTGAAACGCCCCTACAATGATCCCCAAGGGAGTGAGTTAATTCGCCAAGTCTCGCGCCTTGCTTACCAAGCTTTTGAAAAAACACCGCCGCAGCCATGAGTGAGGCAGCACCGTTCCTTGCCCTGCACGAGGTGAGTCGCACATTTGGCGGCTTGAAGGCAGTGGATCGGGTCTCGTTCACGATACAGGAAAGGGAAATTTTTGGCATCATTGGCCCCAATGGCGCTGGCAAAACAACGTTGTTTAACTTGCTCACAGGGCTGATTCCCTTAAGCAGTGGTGACATTTACTTTCGCCAGCAGCGGTTAACGACTGCCAAAGCCCACCAAATTGCAGGGCTGGGGATTGCCCGCACGTTTCAAAATATCCGTCTGTTCAAGGAGATGACGGTGTGGCAAAATGTCCGCCTAGGGCAGCATCGCCATGAAGTGGCAGGGTTTTGGGCAAATCTTTGGCACACTCCTTTGGTGCAGCAACAGCAACGCCGTTTGCAGGAGCGAGCGAAAGAACTGTTGTACTGGCTCAATCTGTACGATCGCCGCCACGAGTTAGCGGGCAATTTATCCTACGGGGAGCAGCGCCGCCTTGAAATTGCCCGGGCTTTGGCCTTGCAGCCGCAGGTGCTGTTACTCGATGAACCGGCAGCGGGGATGAATCCGGCGGAAAAGGAGAGCCTGTGCCAGTTAATTCGTCGCTTGCACGAGGTGTTTGAGCTCACCGTGGTTTTAATTGAACACCATGTGCCGTTGGTGATGAACCTGTGCGATCGCATCGCGGTGCTGGATTTTGGCCAGCTCATTGCCCTTGGTGACCCCCTGACCGTAAAAAATGATCCCAAGGTCATTGAAGCGTACTTGGGTGGCGATGTTTAGAGACACAACGGCTTACTTTCAAGGACGGACAGCAATTCTAGCCACAAAGCACGGCAAGGAGCAAGTCATTGCCCCTGCCCTAGCAGCCCTCGGCATTAACGTGGAGGTTGCCACTGGTCTTGATACGGATCAGTTTGGCACGTTCAGTCGCGATCGCCCCCGCTGTGGCAGCCAAGAAGAGGCCGCCGCGGCTAAAGCCGCTTGGGTCTTGGCGGAAACAGGGGCAGATTTGGCGATCGCCAGCGAAGGGAGTTTTGGCCCCCATCCCCAATGTCCGATGCTGCCCTGTGATCGCGAGCTGGTGCTGCTGGTGGATCGCCGTTACGACCTGCAACTGTGGGGAGAAACCCTCTCGCTAGAGACAAACTTTAACCACGCCACTGTTCGGACGCTGGCGGAGGCGTTGGACTTCGCTGGCAAAGTCGGGTTTCCCAGCCATGGGTTAATTGCCATGGCGAGCCCTGAGCCACCTCCTAATACGCCGATTGTGAAGGGCATTCAGAGTGTGAGCGAGCTGGAAGGGGCGATCGCGACGCTGCAACCCCATAGTCCCGATGGCACCATCCACCTAGAAACCGATATGCGCGCCCACATGAACCCCACTCGGCTGCGGGTGATTGCCACTGCTACGGCAGAACTGGTCAAAGCGATGCAACAGGGCTGTCCCCAGTGTGGCTGCCCCGGCTTTATTGCAGCAGAAACCATTCCGGGGCGCCCCTGCGCCCTGTGCGGTGCCCCAACCGCCTTGTCCCAAGCGTCACGCTACCGTTGTCGGCGTTGCGGTTACACCCTCACCCAGCCAGTGACTGAGGCGCTAGCCGACCCAAGGGAGTGCTATTTTTGCAACCCCTGAAAGACTGGGTTTTGTTGCTCCCCAAACCGCGCGGCGCTATAATTTCATCATTCAAAAATGCTATTCTCTCCAGCCCTTGAATGCGTTCTGGCACCTGAGCGCGTTGCCCGTCGTCACCCGTCTTTAGTGGATTGTGAGGAGTACCCCTATGATGCTTCGCTACGTTGCCAGTTGTACCCTTGCCCTATTCAGCCTTAGTGTCGGCAGTTTGGTGATGGCGCAAATTCGCCCCACGAACAATCCCATGGACGGTTGGCAGCAAAATGACGCTGGCAGTAGTGACCTGAACTCTATTCTCAACCCCAGTCAAAACTCTAATTTTTCAGTGCCGGCCTTAATGAACCGCCTGCGGCTCATGGATGGTCGTGACTTTAGTGAGTTAGCCGCCGATCAAATGGAAAATCTGAATTCCGAGGCGGAGGCTTTTCGTCAGCGCCAGCGAGAGCGGTTCCAACATTCCACCATCACTCCCTAGGGGTGTGCAGCGGGCTTCATGTGTTCCCCCACCGCGGTACTGATTCTTGGCTTAGGAAGTTGGGGGCAAACCCTTGCCTATCTCTTTAGAAAGCAGGGCTGCACTGTGCAAGTGTGGGGTCGCTCCTACGGCTCATTGACTTTGGAGTGGTTAGACAATGTCCAACTAGTCGTCTCGGCCTTACCCATTAAAGCTGTGCGCGAGGTGGCTCAGGCCGTGGCAACCCTGCACCCGCGACCACCGTTTACCCTTGTCAGTGCCACCAAAGGGCTGGAGGCAGAGACCTTTTCGACGGCTGCCGATATTTGGCAATCCTATTGTCCTGAGCATCCCCTCGTGGTGTTATCGGGGCCGAACCTCGCTGCCGAACTACAGCAAGGATTGCCAGCGGCGGCGGTTGTGGGGGGAGCGGCGATCGCCACCCAACGGGTGCAAGCCGCCTTGGGAAGTCCTACGTTTCGGCTCTACAGCAACGAAGATCGGCGCGGTGTTGAAATGGGAGGCATTTTCAAAAATGTGATTGCCATTGCCTGTGGTGTTAACGATGGCTTGGGTTTAGGCATTAACGCCCGCTCTGCCCTGATTACCCGTGGGTTAGTGGAAATGGTGCGGGTGGGGCAGCACTGGGGCGGTGAAGTAACAACATTTTATGGTCTATCAGGGCTAGGGGATTTGCTGGCCACCTGTACAAGCCCTCTCAGTCGCAACTATCAAGTGGGATGGCACCTTGGTCAAGGGAAAACGCTGCCCCAAGCTCTGGCGCTGACCCAAGGCACTGCTGAAGGGGTGAATACCGCCTTAGTACTCCAGCGCTACGCCCAGCAGCATGACTTAGACATTCCCATTACGACCATGGTGGCGGCTCTCTTGCAGGCACAACTGACACCGCAAGCAGCCCTCACCCGGCTGCTGGAGCGCCCCTTCAAACCCGAGGTGAGCCCCGTTCTCTAGAGCATCACCGCTGGCCTAGAAGCTGAGCAACCGTCTCCAGCATCGCTTGGGGTTGGAAAGGTTTGGTAATGTAGCCATTGGCGCCCAATTGGAAGGCTTTTTGGCGATGGCGATCGCCCCCCCGGGAGGTCAGCATCGTCACCGGTAAATGTTGCAGCGAGTCAGCCGTGCGAATCGCCTCTAGTAACCCGTAGCCATCTAAGCGGGGCATTTCCACATCAGTAATGACCAAAGCCACCTCTTGCCCTTGTCCCAGTAAGATATCGAGGGCTTCTTTGCCATCCCGACATTGCACCACCTCATAACCCGCTTGGCGCAACACCCGATCCAAAAGTCGGCGGACGGCAATCGAGTCATCCACAACCATCACTTGGGGCGTCCGGCGAGGTTGCGGTGGTATCGTCGTCCGCGCCGTCTGAGCAGCAGCAGGAGCAACACTCGCAGTGCCTAGCAAGGCGGTCAAGTTATCGGGTGCGAGGACAGGTACCACTTCGCCACTGCCTAAAACCGTACAGCCCATAATGTAGGGAGGCACCGGCACGGTTTGATCAAAGGGCTTGACCACTAGCTCCCGCTCGGCAATGAGGTAGTTGACCGCTAAGACAATGGGTTGGTCATCGACCTCCACCACGACCCCCACCCCCAAAGGTTGCGAAGGCGGTGTGATGGGTCGCTGGTAGGGGAGGAAACGGTGCAGTGGATAGAGGGGAACGGTTTGCTCTTGCCACGTAATCGTGCGACTCGGTTCGCGAATATCGGTGTATTCTTTTAGGGCAATGACTTCCCGAATACTCAAATCCGGAATGGCTAAGGTTAAGTCCCCCACTTGGCACAGCACCATTGGCAAAATGCTCAGGGTCAGGGGCAAACTCAAGGTAAACGTGGTACCTTGTTGGGGTTCGGTCGTCACCTTAATGCTGCCGCGGGAACGCTCCACTTGGGCGCGCACCACATCTAGACCCACACCCCGTCCCGAGAGGTCGCTCACCTGTTTAGCCGTTGAAAAGCCGGGTAAGAAGAGAAATTCTAAAATTTGCTCGCGGTTTAACTCGGGCATTTTCTCAATTGGGCAGAGGTTTAGCTCCACAGCTTTTTGGCATACCCGCTGCAAATCAATGCCACGGCCATCGTCTGCCACCTGAATTTCTACGGCATTTCCCCGCAACCGTGCCCGCAGCGTAATTGTGCCCACGGCAGGCTTGCCCTTGGCGGTGCGTTCTTGGCTAGGTTCTAGGCCGTGGTCAAAAGCATTACGGACAAGGTGGGTGAGGGGAGCTTTCAGTTGCTGGAGAATCACTTGATCCACAAGGGTGTCTCCCCCTTCAATCAGCAGTTGCACCGGTTTGGCGTGGCGATCGCCAAGGGTCTGTACCGCGGTAATGAATTTTTCAGCCAACTGCCGGAAAGGAACCAAGCGCGAGTCGGTGAGCTCATGGTAAAGAGTGTTGAGGTATTGACGCCCTGCATCCAATGCTTCTTGCAAATCGCGGTTGAGCAAGTCGATGTCGGCGCCAGTCTCCTGAATCCGTGCCAGCAATTCCTGAAAGTCCTGCAGGGTGGTGTGCAGTTCGGTGTAGCGGTCAAATTGCAGGGCATCAAACTCTGTTGTGTCATGGCCATTGAGCATTACGCCTCGCCCGGCTAGCGGTGTTGCCAAGCGGTCGTAAAAGGTCTGCACCTGATCGCGGATGGGACGAAACTGTTCAATCCGGTGTTTGAGTTCGCGGTTCGTGCGGGCAAATTGTTGCTGATAGAGGGTTAAGCGCTCTTGGCCAATCAGCAGTTCACTCACAGTGTTGCCGAGCCGGTCTAGCTTGCTCACCGGAATCCGCAGATAGACCTCTTCCGCTGGAGCACTTGCAGGCGGGGGTGCGGACGCCGCCGCTGCTAATTTGGCCAGTTCTTCCTGCTGCAGTTGGCGGAATTCTGCCACCACGGCCGGTACCAGTTCGGCAAGGGACATCTCCGCCACAAGTTTGGGCAGTTCAGCGGCCAGTTGTTTGAGCCATGGCACCTGATGGCGATCGCCAATGGTTTGGGCTGTAGCCGCGAGGGCAATGAAGGCAGTCTCGCGCTCAGGATCAGTGGTACTGGCTTCGAGGGCTTGCAAGCAGGCCTCAAGATCTTGGCGGAGGGCGGTTTGCAAATCCCCAGAGGGGATACTTGCTGGAGCCGTCATCCCCAGCAGAGCGGCTAAATCCGCTAGTAATGCTTTGTGTTCGGGGGTGATCGTTACGCTGCGCTGCTGTTTTGCTGCCTCAAGGAGCTCATGGGTCTGCTCGATACCCCGGAGCAGGAGTTGATGTGCCCGAGCGCGATCGCCAATCTGGTTCTCCTTGAGGGCTTCCAGAACATCTTCAAGGTGGTGGGTCAGCGCCTGCAGTTCTGGCAATTGGGCAATTCCTGCCCCCCCTTTCAGGGAGTGTGCTGCCCGCATCAAAACGTTATACTCGGCTGGCGTGTAGGGACGCTCCGGATCCGCTGCCACCTGCTCAGCCCATTGTTCTAGGCGCAGCAAGTATTCGGGGGCATCTTCGTAAAGAAAGCAATTGCGGGCTTCTTGAGTAATGGCATCTAATTCGGCAGCATCTAGGGTCATAGCCCACCTTCTTAAGGCCTTAAGTTTCAACGCGGAAACGTGACACTGATGACTGCAGTTCGGCGGCCACGGTCACCAAGCTTTCCATCGCTGCCACCACTGCCGCCGAGGCCGAGGAGGTGTTCTGTGCCATCTGCGCCACATCCTGCATAATCCGTCTCACTTCAGTCGCAGTCGCTGTCTGGGAAACGGTTCGCTCGGAAATTGCTTGCAAACGAGCGTCAATTTGCTGGTTCAGGCGCGCCAATCCTTGCAGGGTGGTCTTGGTTTGGCTCACCAACTGGGTACCTTTGACCACTTGGGCTGTGCTGCCCTCCATCTCCTGGAGCACTTCCGCTGTTTCCTGCTGAATGCCAGTGACCAACTGCTCAATATCGCGGGTTGAGTCTGTCACCCGCTCGGCAAGGCGTCGAACCTCATCGGCCACTACCCGAAAGCCTTGACCGTGTTCCCCCGCCCGCGCGGCTTCAATGGAGGCGTTGAAGGCCAGCAGGTTCGTTTTTTCCGAAATCCCCGAAATGATGTTAATAATTTTGGAAATTTCTTGGGAGGATTCCGCTAAGCGTTTCATTTTCTTGGCGGTCTCCGCCACACTCAGGCGAATATTTTCCATGCTCTCCACGGTGGTATCCATTGTGGTATCACCGAGCTCTGCGGCGGCTAAACCTTCGGCGGCAATCGTCGCTGCTTCTTGGGCAGCAGCAGCCACATCTTGGACGGAAGCAGCCATGACTTCCACCGCTTTCACCGTGCGCTGAATATCTGCGGCTTGGTGGGTGGCACCCTCCACAAGGCCGGCGATCGCCTGCTGACTGGTTTGGGCGGCGGCCTGCACTTGGTTGGCCGCAGCTTGCACCTGCACCACAATTTGCCGCAGACTGCGCACCGTGGCATTGAAAGCATCAGCAATCGAGCCCATTTCCCCTTCATCCACTTTGGCTCGCACGGTGAGGTCTCCCCGCTGCGCCCCTTCAATGTCCAGCAGCAGGTTAATCACGGCTTCCTGCATCCGCATGCGCTCTTGGCGTTGGCGCTGACTCTCAGCTTGCCGCTGCGCCTCTAATTCCTCAATTTTCCGCTGCTGTTGTTGTAGCTGGGCCACCAGAAGGGCAATTCCTTGGGCGATCGCCGCCAACTGGGGATCCCGCAACTCGGGCAAAGGTGTCTGCCACTGCTGTTGTGTCAGTTCCCCTAGGGCAGTTGCCAACTGCTGCAGGCCTTGCCGCAATTGCTTGATCTGACCGCGGCCAAAGGTGAGGGGCGCTGGGCTGATGGGAGCAACCGGAGGCGATGGTACGGGTGGCGGCGTGGGGTGGGGATGCTCCTGCAAAAGGGCTAAGGCATTACGAGCACTTTGGCCAAAAATTCCGTGATCCCCTGCCGCGATCGCCCTGTAGAGTTCGGTGGCGGCAGCTATATCTCCCTTATGTTCCAAGGCAGTGGCGAGAGTTAACTGCGCCAAATAATCCGTGGGGTCGTCCCTTAAAATGTCCCGCAGGGCAGGAATATCCTGTGTCAGAATCGCGTTGAAGTAGCGATCGCTCAAAGGGCGAGTTGTGGCGGAGTTATTAGCAAGAGAGGTCATAGGCTTAGGGCAGAGGAGGATAGAGGTGAGCAAGCCACGGCCTGAAAAATTGTGTCAATGTTTAACAGTAAAATGGGTTGCCGCTCCAGTTGCACAAATCCCGTCAGGTATTGGCGCACATCCCGCTGCACCCGATTGGGCACCAACTGCACTTGCTCAGGCAAAACGCTAATAATGCCGCGTAACTGCTGGACAATACAGGCCAACTGGCGTGCCTGCTGTGGCTTTGCCTCCCTCACCACCAAGGCAGTCAGGCGTTCGTTGCTGCGGCGGTTACTGGGCTGCACCAATCCCAAGATGTGTAATAAATCTAACATCCACAGGAGCCGACCGCGCTGGTTGCTAATACCAAGGAGGGCGGGTGCCACCCCGGGAATCAGGCAAATATCCTGAGTATGCAAACTCAAGACCTCAGCGGTGTACGCCAAGGGAATCGCCACGTTGACTTTTTGGGGTAACTCAACGTGAAAGTATTCCATCGCGCTCAGGGAACCATTGCTCATGGCTTACTTACTGGAGTTGAGGTACTCATCAATAGTGTGAATTAAATCCTCTGGCTCGAAGGGCTTGGTGATGTAGGCATTCCCCCCTTGGCGCAGTGCCCAAAAGCGATCAAAGTCTTGATCCTTAGAGGAGCAAAAGATAATGGGAACCTGCTTGAGGTTGGGGTGAGATCGCACCTCGCGGCACAATTCCAAGCCATTGGCTCCCGGCATGACAATGTCCATCATGATTAAATCTGGCGGTGGGTGGTTAGCCAGCCATTCCAAAGCTTTTTCAGCCGTTTCCGCAAGGTGGGTTTCGTGGCCTAATTTTTCTAGAATTGAAACAATCAGGGTCTGATCCGCTCGGGAATCTTCAACCACTAAGACCCGCTTCATCAGTTTGTCTCCATAATGGCGGAATGAGCAAATCGCTCCGCTAATGATAGTAACTCTTTCGGGGTAAAGGGTTTTGTCAAATAATCTGTGGCACCCACCATGCGTGCCCGAATGCGATCCACAAGGCCATCCCGACCCGTGAGCATCACCACGGGAACATCCTTGAGGGTGTCGGTTTGCCGTAACTGCCGACAGAGTTCGTAGCCGTCCATTTCGGGCATGGAAATATCCATCAGCACTAAGTCAGGCTTGGTATCGGCGAGGGCACTGAGGGCTTGGGTGGGCTGCATCAGCTCCAACACGCGATAACCAGAAGTCTCTAAAATCAGACGAACGTTGCGCTGAATCGTGCGACTGTCGTCAATACAGGCAACTACAGGCCGATTGTCGCTCTCAGGAGCTGCGTAGGGGTATTGGACAATTGCCCCATTCATCAAGGCGGGACGCAGCAGTCGGGCGGTGGCGATCGCCTCGAGACGCAATTGGGTGGCAATTTCGTAGAGCACTGGCTTATCCGCCAACAGTTGGGGTAATGCTGCTGCCACATCGCGGGCGTAGTCTTCTTGCCAAAGGCTGGCATGGATTTTCTCGGGGTGAGCAAGGCCAAGGCGCTGTAGCGGTGAATTCAGGTAGGTGCGTGCCTGTACAGCCTGACTAATGCCATCCCGCAATTGGCTAAGGGTTGGCTTAATCGGCACACACAGCACAAGGTGGTCTAAGCCCAGCACCCGCTCCACCGATAGGGCGGTTTGAGGCATGGCAAAAATGTGGAGCAGTGCTTCTTGGCTAAACAAAAATAACAGCTTGCGCAACTGCGGCAGGGTGAGTTGCCCCGACTGCCACAAACGACACAAATACTGATATTCCGTTTCGCCTTCTTGAAGCGTTCCTGCCAACTGCGGACAGTAGCGCTGACAAAGGTAGTCAAATCGGTGTTGATGACCTGTATGACTGGTGGCATAGTGAAGCTGACCACTGCCCACGTAAAGATTCCAAGCAATAGATGGATCGTTAGGGTCTGTAAATGTTAAGCGACCCGACAGGCGATCGCCCATCACCCGCTGCATCACCCGCGCAGGAAAAACAAGTGCTTTATTTTGGGCTTGCTCTGGGGTTAGAGCTGGCGATGGCTGAGACGTCATGGTCATAGTGCGATTAACATCCTTGGACAAAGTGGCAGTCGTAATTTCATGGGGTTCAGTTGAGTAGCCATTGCTGCTTGATGTGCATACTTCCCCCAGATTGAGTTTTTAGGCTAGGCGTCAAGTCAAATTTGCGTAGAGCCATTATGGTTTTATTCTAAAATTCGTCCTTCAAGGCAAAGTGTATTCTATTTAACGATTTATTGATTTGAGCGTTAGATAGAGCACACTTGAAAACTGATAAATGTAATTAGGACAAAAAGCTTGCTAAAGCTTGCGAAATAGTAAAAAATGCGAGTAGCGTTAGCAATACTCGTACAACACAAATTTGTCACTTGGGCTGAATAAGAAAAGCTAGCCGAAAGCTGCCAGCGGTGCCAACAACGACGAGAATTAACTCCCCCACTCCGAATTTTTTGCCGGCTTTTCTTACTTGAGTTGCCCTAGTAATCATAGCAGCATGACGAGGGTAGTGTTGACAGGTTAAGAAATAAAAATTTACAGACTGCGGGCATCTCTACAGGAAAACAGTTGCGCACCAGCAGTACCGCAAAGTACAAAAAAAAGTACAAAAAAGCGGAGAGAGACCTCCCCGCTCTGGACAATGGCTATTGCCGTGTCAATCGGCAGACATTAGGTGTGCGGCAATTAGTAGTCGAAGTCACCGCCCATACCGGCTCCGCTACCTGCGGGAGCATTCTCTTTCGGCTCGGGCTTATCGACAATGATGCACTCGGTGGTCAACACCATGCCAGCAATGGAGGCGGCATTTTGCAGCGCTGAGCGAGTCACTTTCGCTGGGTCAACAATACCGGCCTCGAACATATCGACATAGTCATCTTTGGCGGCATCGTAACCGACGTTAAAGTCTTTTTCTTTGACGCGCTCAGCAATGATGGCACCGTTTTGGCCAGCATTTTCAGCAATCCGACGCAGAGGAGCCGTCAGCGCCCGCTCAACAATGTTGGCACCAATAAGCTCTTCACCAGTCAGGTTTTCGGCTGCCCAGTTGCTCAACTCCGGTGCCAAGTGAGCCAAGGTGGTACCACCGCCGGGAACAATCCCCTCTTCAACGGCAGCTTTGGTGGCGTTAATGGCATCTTCTAGCCGCAGCTTGCGATCTTTCATTTCGGTTTCAGTGGCAGCACCCACTTTAATGACCGCTACGCCACCCGCCAACTTCGCCAACCGCTCTTGCAGCTTCTCTTTGTCGTAGCTGGAGTCGGTTTCTTCAATTTGGCGGCGAATTTGCTCACACCGGGCTTTCACCGCTTTTTCATTGCCTTCGGCCACAATGGTCGTGTGGTCTTTGGTAATGGTGATGCGGCGAGCTTTGCCCAGCATATCCAGCTTGGTGTTCTCAAGCTTGAGGCCAGCATCTTCGGTGATCACTTGACCGCCAGTGAGAACCGCAATGTCTTCCAGCATGGCTTTGCGGCGATCGCCAAAGCCGGGAGCTTTCACGGCAGCCACATTCAGGACACCACGCAGACGGTTCACCACGAGGGTGGCTAGGGCTTCTTTTTCAATGTCTTCGGCAATAATCACGAGGGGTTTGCCTGCCCGTGCCACTTGTTCCAGAATGGGCACCAAGTCTTGCACGAGGGTAATTTTCTTATCAGTAATCAAGACGAAGGGTTCATCGAAAACCGCTTCCATGCGCTCGGTGTCGGTGGCAAAGTAGGGCGAAATGTAGCCTTTATCAAAGCGCATCCCCTCGGTGACTTCCAGCTCGGTAGTCATGGATTTGCCTTCTTCGAGGGAAATCACCCCCTCTTTGCCCACTTTATCCATGGCGTCGGCAATCATCCGACCCACTTCCTCGTCGTTACCGGCGGAGATGGCGGCCACTTGAGCAATGGCTTTCGAGTCTTCGACCGGACGAGCATGGGCGGCAATTTTATCGACCAAGAATTGGGTGGCTTTGTCAATACCGCGTTTCAGGGCAATTGGGTTGGCACCAGCGGCAACGTTGCGCAGCCCTTCTTTGACCATGGCATGAGCCAGCACGGTAGCAGTGGTGGTACCGTCACCGGCAGCATCGTTGGTTTTGGAAGCGGCTTGGCGAATGAGCGCCACACCGGTATTTTCAATGTGGTCTTCCAGTTCGATTTCTTTAGCAATGGTGACCCCATCATTGACAATTTGGGGGGCACCGAATTTTTTCTCCAGAACGACGTTACGACCTTTGGGACCAAGGGTAACAGCTACGGATTCAGCCAAGATATCCATACCCTTTTCTAGGGCACGACGGGCATTTTCGTTGTAGATGATACGTTTTGCCATAGGAGTTTCCTACCTCAGTTGTTCAACAGTCCTCAGAAGTTGCAAGATGTGGGATTAGGCAACCACAGCCAGAATGTCTTTTTCCGAAAGGAGAACGTAGTCTTCACCGGCCAGTTTCACTTCGGTACCGGCATACTTGGAGTAGAGCACTTTGTCGCCGACTTTCACGTCCATGGGCTGGCGTTTGCCCTCTTCAGTGAGTTTGCCAGGGCCAACAGCGGTAACTTCGCCCACTTGGGGTTTTTCGCGGGCATTGTCGGGCAACAAAATGCCACCCGCCGTACGTTCTTCACTTTCGCTGACTTTGACAAAAATGCGATCGCCCAAAGGCTTTACAGTTGAAACACTTAGAGATACGGCTGCCATAGCGTACTGATCTCCCAATCGTAAGAGTTAAGGATAAACTTCACACAAAGACTGCACGGCTCAATCCCTTGATTCAAGGGCGATCGCGCAGTGCCGTAGGGGTTGAGTAACAGGTGTTAGCACTCTCAACCTCTGAGTGCTAATGTAGCGACACCCTGTTGGCGATCGCAACATGGGGTACAGTACGGTTTTCCGAACGGCACCCTAATTTTTCAGCCCCGTGGTGGCAATGCCGCGAATGAGTTGGCGCTGACCAAGGGCAAACAGGCCAATCACTGGCACTGTGGCAATCACAGCGGCGGCCATCATCAAAGGCCAGTCGTTCGTAAACTGCTCTTGAAAGTTGGCTAGGGCTAGTTGCACCGTTACCAATGCCGGCTTAGTGGTAAACACCAAAGGTTTGAACAGATCATTCCACTCGCCGATAAAGGTAAAGATAAATAGCGTCACCAAGGCAGGCCGACTCAGGGGTAGCAAAATATGCCAGAGCACCTGCCAGCGGGTTGCCCCATCCAGAAAGGCTGCTTCCTCGAGAGCCACCGGCAAGGTCAAAAAGAACTGCCGCATCAGGAACACTCCAAAACCGTTCGCCGCCGTGGGTAAAATTAATGCGCCGTAGGTGTTAATGAGATGCCCGGCTTTCAAAATTAAAAAAATGGGGATCACCAGCAACTGGAAGGGAATCACCAGTGTGGCCAGCATCAGCACGAAAATGAACTGCTGCCCCCGAAATGGTAACCGTGCTAAGGCATAGCCTGCCAAGGCGGAAGTGAACAGTTGCAGCGCGGTGACGGCGATCGCCACGAGGGTAGAGTTGGCAAAAGCACGGACAAAGTTTCCTTGCTGCCAAGCGGTTTGGTAGCTCTGCCATGTCCAGCCTTGAGGAGGAAGCAGTTGGGTCGGGAGGGCTCCCACTGGCCAGCCGGAGGTACACACCACAATTAGCAAGGGGCTCAGCAGCACCAGTGCCCCAAGCCCCAACAGGAATGCCAGACAGCCCTGACGGAATTTAGCGACCACTCCCAGACATCCGCCTCAGTAGATCCACAAAGCCCTTGACCTCTTCGCGGAACAAGAACCCAGCATAGGCTTCCATCCCGTGCTCGCCAATATCCAAGCCTTCGATTTCCTCCTCTGGAGAAACACGAATTCCCATGGTTGCCTTTAAGAGCAACCACACCGCAGTACTAAAGAGAACCGTAAAGCCCCCCACGGCCAGCACCCCCACTAGCTGATGCCACAATTGGGTAATGTCCCCCCCCCAGATTAACCCTTTAAGGGGGCCTGCGCCCTCTTCGTAAAGATCACCCGGTCCAGCGGCAAACAACCCCACTGCCAAGGTGCCCCAAATGCCGTTAACTAGATGCACAGAAATAGCGCCTACTGGATCGTCAATTTTCAGGCGATCCACCGTTACAACCGAGAAGACAATGATAATGCCAGCAACAATGCCAATGGCAAGGGCACTCTCAAGGCTAACAAAGGCACAAGACGCTGTAATGGCCACTAGACCCGCCAGAATGCCATTGATAATCATTGAAAGGTCAGGCTTGCCAAAGTACAACGTGGAAACAACGGTGGCTGTAACCCCACCAAATGCCGCTGCCATGTTTGTGGTGACTATAATGTGGGCGATCGCCATCGGGTCGGCTGCCATCGTTGAGCCTGGATTAAAACCAAACCAACCCAACCACAAGATCAAGCAGCCAAGGGTGGCAATGGCAAAGTTGTGGCCGGGGATCGCTGCTACGGAACCATCCTCCATATAGCGACCCAAGCGGGGGCCAAGCAAAGCAGCGCCCATCAAAGCGGCCCAGCCCCCCACCGAGTGCACCACCGTGGAACCAGCAAAATCCCACATCCCCAACTGTTGGAGCCAGCCGCCTCCCCAAATCCAGTGGCCGGTAATGGGGTAAGAGATGCCCACCAACAACAAGCTAAAAACAAAAAAAGCGTAGAACTTAATGCGCTCTGCTACCGCCCCAGAGACGATGGTTGCCGCTGTCCCAGCAAAAACCAGTTGGAAGAAAAATTTAGCGTACAGGGGCACAGCCGCCCAACTTAGGGCCTCATATACACCGCTGTAGGAATCTTCAGTGGCTGGGCTGTTGTCGGGGCCGAGCAAAAAGAAGCCACTTAGTCCCAGAACCCCATTGCCATCCCCAAACATCAGGGCAAAACCAAACGCCCAAAAAGAAATACTCGATAGGGCAAAGACAATCAGGTTTTTGGAGAGCAGGTTAACCGCATTTTTAGCGCGGCAAAAACCGGTCTCCAGCATGCCAAAGCCCGCATTCATAAAAAACACCAGCACGCCCGCAAAAATTACCCACAGGGTATTGAGGGCGATCGCAACTTCTTCAGGAATATCCTTAGTTGCAGCCGTATCTTGACCCAAGGCAGCCGTTGCTGAAAGAATGGCAATCATCCCAGCCAAAACCCAAAGGGTGCGGCGGAAGGGCAAATAGAGTAATCGACTCAAGGGATGGTTGATCCGCAACCACCGACGGGAAACAGAGCGCAACTTCATAATGTAGTTTTCCGGTGATGTGAAAAAAAAATTCAGTAACCCCCCGCACTTCTCAACACTAATGGGAGAGAGCAATCAGTCTTTAGCAGCAAATTCTTTGCTTGATCATCTCTGAACCTGACCATGGCTAAATGTATCAGCAATTACAAAATACTGGAATCCCCGCCTAAATTCTGCATAGGTTGCTGCCTGTGCCAGTTAGAAACGTTGCAGTTGCCCGCGATTGTTTGGAGTAGCCAGTGCTAACTGATTCTCGTTGCTCGCGTCGTTGCCACGTTCGCCGTCGGGCGATCCATCCAGTCACTGTTGTCTTGCCCCTCATTGGTTGGGGACTCTTGGGGGTTACGTTGGCGCCAGTAAGGGCGCAAATTGCCGTTTATGAAGGGCGGCGGGTGACGGGGGACGTCACCATGACCTTACCGGATGGCAGCACTTACCAAGGAGAGCTCCTCAACGGTCGGTTTAATGGTCAAGGCATTCTCACGATGGCCAACGGCAACCGTTACGAAGGAGAATTCCGCAATGGCCGTTACCACGGTCAAGGGCTATTGACCTACGCCGATGGGGGGCGCTACGAGGGCGGATTTATCGATGGGGTCTTCAATGGTCGGGGAATTTTAGAGTTAGCCAATGGTCAACGCTATGAAGGTCATTTCCAAAATGGCCAGTTTCACGGCGAGGGGATTCTTACGTTTCCCGATGGCACCCGCTACGAGGGCAGATTTGAGGCAGGGCAGTACCATGGAATGGGGGTGCTTTCCTTTAGTGATGGCACTAGTTATACGGGGAACTTCCGCAATGGCCTGTTTGATGGGCAGGGGGTCTTTACACTGCCCGATGGCTCACGTCTGATAGCCACTTGGCGCAACGGTCGTCGCGAACCCCGCTAATCGTTTTGGGGGTCATGTCTCAATCAGTACTGTTTGCAGACCCAATCACGTCAGCGTTGGCACCCTATGGCCGCTTTGGTGTGCGCCTAGGGCTCGAACCTATTCAAGAGCTGTTAACTGCCTTAGGGGAACCGCAGCAGCGTGTCCCGTTGGTTCATGTGGCGGGTACGAATGGTAAAGGTTCCGTCTGTGCCTACCTTGCGAGTGTGCTCCAGGCGGCAGGTTATCGCACCGGTCGTTACACGTCGCCGCACCTGCTCAGTTGGTGTGAGCGCATTTGTGTTGATGGCACGCCAATTCCGGCTGCTGAGTTTTTAACCTTGATTCGGCGGATTGAAGTGGTGCTGCCGCGGTTACAGTACCAGCCGAGTCAATTTGAGCTGGTGACTGCCGCCGCTTGGCTTTACTTTGCGGAACAGGAGGTGGATATTGCGGTGGTTGAAGTGGGCTTGGGGGGGCGCTTAGACGCCACTAATGTGTGTCCACCGCCTTTGGTTAGTGTAATTACTTCCATTGGCTGGGATCACTGGCAGCGCTTAGGGAATACGTTGGGGGCGATCGCCCGTGAAAAAGCTGGCATCCTCAAACCGCAGCGCCCGGCTGTGATTGGTCCGGTGCCCCTAGAAGCGCAAGCGGTGATTCAAGAACGGTTAGAGGCTTTGCAATGTCCTGCCGTGTGGCCGGAACCGGCGCAATGGTCAGCACAACCTGGGTGGGCCATTTGGCAGGGTATTGAGTATCCCTTGCCGTTAGCAGGTGAAATGCAACGGGTGAATTCCGCGATCGCGATCGCCACCCTGCAAGAACTCACCAAACAGGGGTGGCACATCCCCCTAGAAGCGATAAAAACTGGCATGGCACAAACCCGCTGGCCAGGACGGCTGCAATGGGTGTCATGGCAAGGGCAACAACTCTTAATTGACGGTGCCCACAATGCCCCCGCCGCAGCGTACCTCCGCCAGTACGTAGATCAATTGGGCTGGTCACCAGTGACCTGGGTGGTGGGCATGCTGGCCAATAAAGACCATCAAGGGATTCTCCAGCATCTCCTGCGTCCGGGCGATCGCCTCCGGTTCGTGCCGGTTCCGGGGCATCAGAGTGCCGATCTGGCGGCTTTAACGGTGCTAGCGCACCAATTATGCCCTGATCTGGGGGAATGCCAGCAGTTTGATAGCCTCCTCGATGCTCTAGAGGACGTGCCTCCCCATACCGTTGTCTGCGGCTCGCTCTACTTAATTGCCGTTGTTTTGGGTTATCAGCCGTCAGATGTATTGACAGTTAGTTAAGGTTCTTGCTAGGGTAAAGATCGCCCAAAATTGGGACTGTAGTTCAATCGGTTAGAGCACCGCCCTGTCACGGCGGAAGTTGCGGGTTCGAGCCCCGTCAGTCCCGTTTTTCATAACATTTCTCACCGCTATACCACGAAAAGGATATCAACTGCACATTTTATTTCCGGTTGAAGCGGGAAATTCATGCTGTGAGTTCACATCCACCTTAAGTTAGGGCACGTAAACTACCCCACCGCATAGACAGATGGGAATTTCCTATCTATCTCATTAAAGGAGACAGACCTACGTGCGTTACTAACTCTAAAGCTTGCGAGAGTAACACAAGCGTCTAGCAGTCTTGCCTTGAGTAGATACCCCCAGGGGAATTCGAATCCCCGTCGCCTCCGTGAAAGGGAGGTGTCCTAGGCCTCTAGACGATGGGGGCAAGTTCAGCATTTATTACGTTACCCAATACCTGAGTGCCTTGTCAACCTCTGGTTGGAATTTTGCATGAACTGCTCTGCTGGCGGGAACAGGTAAAGGGTACTGTGCTGGCGTAACCCCCTATGACGGACTTAAGCTCCTTCTCAATTGTCATGCCCGCCTTCAATGTTGTGGCGCAGCGCGGCGAGGCGGTCTTTCGGGAAACCCTTGCCAGTATTGCCGCCAGTTGCCGTTATCTTGAGCGCACGTATCCCCGACCGGTTCAGGGAGAACTGATTCTTGTGAGTGATGGCTCCACCGATAGCACCTGTGAGGTTGCCTGTGAGGCTTGGCCTGAGGTGGTGCCATTGCAACTGGTGGGGTTACCCGCCAATGGCGGCATTAGTACTGCCCGCAACACGGGAGTGCGGCTGGCCAAGGGGGAGGTCATTTTCTTTTGTGATGCCGATGATCTCTACCGACCGGAGCACTTGTTTTTAGCACTATCGATCTTGAATCAGCCATTGCCAGAACCCTACAGCACACCAGCCGAGCCAGCCTATTTTGGTGCAGTACGAACCGGCATTTACTGTCGCGATCGCCTTCATCCCTACTGGCAGAAAACCCTTGAGCAAACCCTTGTGCTCAATTTGGCAGTACGCCGCGAGGTGCACGAGTTTATCGGTGGCTTTCCTGAGGAGGCGGTCTTCCGCCAGTTTCGTTTTGGGGCAGAGGATGCGGCCTATGCCCACTGGCTGCACCGCTTTTGCCACACAGCGCACCTACAGCAGAAAACCGTTGAGTACCGCCGCTTTCCCGGCAGCTTTTTTGACCGGCAGTTGGCCAAATTTCAGGCGGCACCGGGCACCGTACCGGAGGCGCTCAGCCCCACTGACCTAGAGCAGCGGCAGCAAATTGAGACGATTATGGCCACGCGCTTGCGGGAGCTTGAGGCCAGAGTTTGTCAGGGGGCGATCGCCTAACTTTTGTGCTGAGCAAGAATAGCCGCTGCTAGCTTTTCGGGTACCTCTTGCAGATGGTCAAATTGCCAGTGGAAGCCACCGGCACCCATGGTAATCGAGCGCAGTTCCACAACAAAATCGTGCATTTCTGCTTGGGGTAAGTAGGCGTCGATTTGTTCCCACCCCGGCCAGCCCGCTTTTTGGTCGTAGCCCAACACTTGCCCCCGACGACCTGTCAGGGCTTGCATGACCTTAGCAGTAAAGGCTTGGGGCATCCACACTTGCACTGCCATGATGGGCTCTAGCAGTTGCGGTTCACACTGGGCAACCCCCGCTTGCATAGCAAGGCGAGCCGCTTGGCGAAACGCTTGCTCAGAGCTATCCACCGAGTGATAGGAACCATTGGTGAGCGTCACCGCCACATCCACCATGGGGAAGCCAAGGGGGCCTTGATTGAGAAAGTCCCGCACCCCCTGCTCAACCCCCGGAATATACTGTTTGGGAACAACGCCACCAACAATGGTTTCACTAAACTGAAAACCACTACCCCGACTCAGGGGGGCAATATCCAGATAGACATCGCCAAATTGGCCGTGGCCACCGGTTTGATGCTTGTAGCGGCCATGACTGTTGTGGGTGCTGCGACGAATGGTTTCTTTGTAGGGCACTTGGGGCAGATGGGTCTCCATGGGTAGGTTGTATTTGCGCCGCAGGCGATCTAGGGCAATTTGCAGGTGAATGTCCCCTTGTCCCCAGAGGATAATTTCGTGGGTGTCGCCGTGGTGCTCCCAGTGCAGAGCCGGATCTTCTTCTAGGAGTTTTTGCAGGGCAGCCGTGAGCTTCACTTCATCACTGCGTTTAGCGGGGGTAATGGCAAGGGCATAGACGGGCTCAAGGCGATCAGAGCGCGGCAAGGGCGGTGCTTGGCCACTGGGGCTGAGGGTGTCGCCGGTGGCAACTCCTTCTAAACGAGCCAGCAGAACGATGTCCCCAGCGCTGGCTTGACTTTGGGGCTGAAGTTGGCTACCCAAGGCACGGTAGATACCGCCAATGCGCACGCCATTCAAGCTCATGCCATCGGTGACGGTGCCCTGCCACACCCGCACTAGTGAGAGTTTGCCACCCCCTTGGGGCAGGTAAAAAGTTTTCAGGACTTGGGCGAGGGGTTCATCACTGCTGATCTGACGATGGGCAGCGGTTTCCTCGGCGGCTGGGGCTTCCTGAGCTAGGGCAGCGAGGAGGGGACGCACGCCGTAGTCGGTTTGGGCACTGCCAAAAAAGACGGGCACGATTAGGTCAGCCCCCAGCTCCCACCGCAAATCCGCCTCAATTTCAGTGGGGTCGGGGGCAATATCTTCCAGCAACTCTTCCAGTAAATGATCATCGTAGTTGGCCAAGGCTTCAAGGAGTTCTGCGCGAGCGGCTTGCTCCACTGACCGGAGTTCTGTGGGGAAGGGCACAAGGTCAGCGGCGGCACCCGTGTGGTAATGATAGGCTTTTTCACTAACAAGGTCGATGTAGCCCAGCAGATCATCCCCCTGCCAAATGGGGTACTGCTGCGGCACCAGTGGCCGGGTGGAGACTTGCCGATAGGCGGCCAGAATCTCCATAAAGGGATCGTGGGCGCGCTCCATCTTGTTGATAAACAGGCTGTGGGGAATCTGCCAGTCATCCAAGAATTTGAATAAGGGGGTCAGGGTAAAGGCGCGATCGCTGAGGGGTTCACAGACCACAATGGCCATATCGACGCCGACAAGGGCATTCAGGGTTTCTTGCAGTAGTTCCACAGAGCCGGGGCAGTCGAGCAGGGTGAGCTCCAGATCACCGAACTGGGCATGGGCAACGTTAATTTCCGTTCCCATGTGGCGATCGCGGGCTTCAGGGTTAGTGTCGAGTAAACTGCTGGCTTTGCCATTGATGGTGTGGGTGAGGCGCAAAATACTCTCGAGAAGGGTCGTTTTACCGCTGTTGTAGCTGCCAATGAGGGCAACATTGCATCGTCTTGCCATCGGACACCTGCCTTTTGATTTGCCATTCGGGTCAAAATTGTCCAGAATAGACCCTTAGTTTGCCGTTTAGTAGATCTCTTACCCTAGGGCGATCGCCAAGGGCAGAATTTGCAGTATCTCTTAAGAGACGCGTAAACAACCCTTAACAAGCGGTTAACTCTTGCAAGGAGGACGCACTCACGATGCGATTACAATCGGTGGCCTACATTGGGGCGATCGCCCTCACCTTGGGCATGCTCTCTCCGGCTCTGGCCAACAACCAACTAGCCGTCCTGATGCAGGAAGGGCGGCGTTTGGTAGAGGCGGGTAACTACGATCAAGCCTTGGGCATCTATCAACAATTGCTGCAAAGCGACAGCCGTAACCCCCGGGTGCATTCCGCCATCGGCTTTATCTATGCCCAGCAGGGGCAATTTCCCGAAGCGGCTCGTGCCTACCAGCAAGCGATTGAGTTGGATCGCCAAAACCCAGATTTTTACTACGCCTTGGGCTACAGCCTCGGCATGATGGGGGAAAACCATGGCGCCGCTGCTGCCTATCGGCAAGCCATTCGCCTCAACGATCGCAATGCCCAAGCCTACGAAGGGTTAGCCGTTATTTTGGCGCGCATTGGCGACACCCAAGGAGCCATTCAGGCCTATCGCTCAGTGATTACTTTGGATCCGCGCAGTTGGTCAGCGTATAAGGGCTTGGGCGTGCTTCTGCTTCAACAGCGCAGTGTGACGGAGGCCCTCAGCACCCTACGCCAAGCCGCTAGCTTAGCTCCTAATAACGCTTCGGTACAACTGAACTTAGGGATGGCACTCTTGGCAGCCGGCGATGTGGCTACTGGCTGGCAGGCGATTGACCAAGCGATGAGTTTGGGGCAGCGAGACTTAGACCTCCTGCAGCAGATTGCCGAGCTGGCTGCGGCAGCAAATGAACCCCAGCGGGCAGTTCAGGCTTATCGCCGCATGATTTCCCTCCAACCGGAGCGTATTCCCACTTATATTCAATTGGGAGATCTGCTGATGCAGCAAAATAATCCCCTCGAGGCGGCAGCCACCTACCGCCAAATTACCCGCATCAGCCCCACCAACCCAGAGGGCTTTTATAAGCTGGGCCGCGCCTTAGCCGCCCAAGGTCGTCGCTCTGAAGCCCGCAGTGCCTACCAAACAGCCATTCAGCTCTATCGTGAACAAAACAACCGCCAAGGGGAAACCAAAGTGCGAGAGGCCATGCGCCAGCGCAGCTAGGGGCAGTTCGATCGCCCCGGAGCGGGAATACACAGTTCCCAGTCAGCATTAAAGGGTTCATAACCAATGGCCAACCCAGCGCGTTCGACCTGTTCACGCACCTGCTCAAAACAGGAAAAGCCATCGGGACGCACGGCAACAATCACGTATTCGCGATCGCCCCGACTGCGCAGACCAGCTAAGAACAGCGCCAGCCTTGAAGTGTTAGGGGCTAATTCTGACTGGGGTACCAGTTGCTGTTGGGGATGGATGACCACCCCATCACGACGGCACTCAAGATAGCGGGGCGTGCGGCCATCGTTTTGCGCCGTTTCCCGCGCCAGAATTTGCACCGTAGTGCGCTCGCGGCTGAGGCTACTGACGCTAATGACCACCACCAAGAGGATCAGTGTGCCGATGGTGCAGGCCAAAATCGACAGGAAGGGAAACAAGTCCAGTTGCAGAGGTTGAGATTTCCGGCGCACGCTCAAGAACTAGATAATTTTAGGAACGCGGAAAAAGTCATCTTCGCGATCCGGGGCGATCGCCAGCAACTCTTCTCGATTGACACTGGTTTCGAGTACATCGGGGCGGGTCACGTTACTCACCTCGATGGCACGGGTGGTCGGCGCCACATCCGTAACATCCAGTTCGCTGAGCTGGTTGACGTAGTCAAGGATGCTGTCCAACTGGCTGGTGAGGGCAGGTACTTCACTCTCATCAATGGCAAGGCGTGCCAAGTGTGCTACCTTGCGCACATCATCTGCGGTAATGACCTTAGTTGTCATGGGAGAACCTAAAAATAAACATCCATATTCGAGCGACCCGTGGTCTTGAGCCAATTCTGTGCCTCAATGTAGTTATTGGGGGCTAATTGAATGGCGCGCTTCCAGTAGTCCGCGGCGCGGTCAAATAACTGCTCCGCTTGCTCCGGCTGCTGTTGCTCCTCGGCAAGAGTGCCCAAATAGTGATAAATCACGGCAATATTGTTTAAAGCTTGGGGCATCCGCGGATTCAGCTCAAGGGCTTGGTGGTAGAACTCTAGAGCCTTTTCGTGCTCGCCATTACTGGCATAGATCAGCCCAATGTTGTAGAGAATATAGCTGCGATCATTGGGATCATCCTCCAATTCGAGAGCAGCTTGGTAATTTTCTAGCGCTTCGGCATACTCCCCATCCGCTTGCGCTGACATCCCATCCCGATAGTAGGCAAAGGCAGTTTTTGATTGGTTGTTGGTGGGCAACACCTTCAGAATGAGATCGGCCATGACCGTAAAGGTTTTGTCAATGAAGTTATCGTTCCGTTGCGATCGCGGCATAGGTGCAAGTCCAACAGGCTTTTGCCTAGTGTATCAAACTCAGCAACGCGCGGCTGGTCTTCCCTAGGCAAGATGCATCTGGAGCACAGAACGGGGTGCCCGCCGCACCCGTGCTCGAATGGTCGGCAGCCCTAAGCGTTGGCAAGCTTCGTAACGATGGCAACCGGAAAAGCCGTAGTACTGTCCCTCCACTTCAAGGACATCGATTGGCTCTTGCTGGCCTATCTCAGCAATGGAGGCCATGAGAGCGGCAACTTTCTCGGGATCCGTCTGGCGGATCAGGGGACGACGAATGGCGCTCAAGGGCAAATCCAGTATTCGCATGGGCTTACTCAAACTCGTTATGAGTTTATTATAGCAAGTCTATCACAAAAAAACCGCCAGTAACAGCACTGACGGTTCACACAACAGAATAGGGCTGGTAGCTCCGCCTATGAGAGAGCAGGCAACCTATGATCCGTAGGGATGCTTAGCGGCGGGGCACTTTGGCAAGGTAATCGATATCCGCTGCCCGCAACTGCTGAGCGTAGCGAGTTTTGGGGGCGATCGCTGCCGCTAGCTCGCGATATTTGCGCGGATCTCCTTCCGGTAGCCGCCGCTCTTGGAATTTACGGCTGTAGAATTTCTCCAGCGTAAAGCGCCAATCAGTCGTTGTAGTGCCCACCTTATCGCGATATTCATAACCGTAGCGGGGGGTCACAAGGTTGAAGGGACGACCCTCCATTCGTTTGCGCTGGTAGGGCACTGTAAAGTCACCAAAGGCTTGGGTGTATTCCTCGCTGTCGAGGAGGGCATCGACAAAGCCCGAGAAACCTAAGGTGCCGATTTTGATCGACCAAGCAATTTTTTCTTCCTGATTGTAGGCGCTGCGACCTAGGAAGCGACGCAAGCAAACATCCACGAGGCGGTAGTTGTCGTTCACTGCCACAACGGTGTTATAAAAACGCTCTGATTTAGCCAGACCGCGGATAAAATCGCGAACCGTAATGACGCGGTTGACCAACTGTGATTCCAGTGTCACTTGGCGATTAAAGGCCAAGGTGGCATGCTCACTAAACACCTGGCGGTAGCAGGCCCAAATGACTTCGCGAATCTCAGGATAGGAGGCGGCATCCTCTAGGCGATAGACATAGGGGCTGTCTTCGTTGAGATCAGCAGCACCAAAACTCGCGACACGGTGGTTTTGGGTGGTCGGCTTGTACGTCAGTAAGGGTAAATCCATGAATCTCTCCCAAGTTAAAGAGGTGAATCATCAATCGCTAGCGCAGCGGAAAAGAAGCCGTGGGATTAATTGAGGCCGGTACAGCGGGGCGATCGCTACGGCTGGTATCGGGGATACGCACATTGGCCGTTGAAACCGATCGGAACTGTACTGGCGTAATCGTCACTGATCGCGCCATATCCAAGAAGTTGCGGATATCGCCCCACTTGTAGCGACTGTTCTCTAACTTATCGCGCCAATAGTCACTATAGCGAGGGGTCACTAAATTAAAAGGCCGATCCTTGTAGCGACGACGCTGATAGGGAACCGTGTTGTCGCCAAAATTTTGGGTATATTCGTCACTGTCAATCAGGGTATCGACAAAGTTTTGCCAGCCATCAGTGGCAATCCGGATCGACCAAGCCAGTTCCTCCTCTTTGTTGTAGGGTGCCCGCCCCAACAGGCGCTTGAGAGCTAGCTCCACAATTCGGTAGTTGGAATTGGTTTCCACCACCAATTTGCGAAAGACATCGGACTTGGCTAAACCCCGAATAAAGTCGCGCACGGAAATCGTCCGGTTGCTCAATTGTGATTCCAGATGCGGCTGACGGCTACTCTGCAGCAGGAGGTGTTCACTAAAGACTTGGCGGTAAGCTGCCCAAATGAGCTCATTCATCGTGGACTGATCCGCTGCATCTTCGAGGGAGTAGCGGCGCGGGGTTTCCTCGCTAGGGACTTCGTAACCCGCAACGCGCTGGTTTTGGGAACTGGGGGAATAGGCAAGTAAGGGAATGGCCATAACTTACACCTTGGGTTGAGAAGGTAAATAACGATAGGGCAGGGCAACGGGAGCCGGTTTCACGGGCGTTGCCGGTAAATCCCGCTCCACCGTAGTATTTGGTGGAGTAATCAGACTGGACGTGGCACTAGCCACATGCCGCTGGCTATCGAGGGTGGGCACCACAATCGAGCGAGCCATGGAAAGGAAGTTCGCCGGAATGGCACCACGAATAATTTGCTTGTCCAGCGGGCCAGAGGTGTAGTACCGCACTTGATAGTAGGAGCGCCCACTGAGGGATATTTCCTTGTTGCGCCAGTAATCACTATAGCGGGGGTTCACAAGGTTAAAGGGACGTGCCATGCGTCGCCGCCGCTGGTAGGGGACAATGTCGGCGCCAAAGTTTTGCTGGTACTCCTCGCTTTCAATGAGGGCATCAATAAATCCTTCCAAGCCGCGGGTGGCCAAAATAATGGACCACGCAATTTGCTCTTGCTGACCGTAGGTGGGGCGACCTAAAAAGCGCTTGAAGGACAAGTCAACCAAGCGATAGTTGGAATTTACTGCCGCTACCTGTTCGCGATACACTTCTGATTTACCAAGGCCGCGAATGAAGTCTTGCACTGAAATAGCACGATTGCGCAATTGTGACTCCAAGAAAGGCTGGCGGTAGGATTCCAGAATCAGGTGCTCGCTAAAAATTTGCCGATAGGCTGCCCAAATTAGGGCATCGACGTCCGCCGCATCGGTTGCATCAGTGAGGCGGTAAATGACGGGATCATCCTCGGCAGGGACTTCATAACTAACAACCCGCTGGTCGAGGGTTTTGGGTTTTACACCCAGCAAGGGTAACGACATAAGTTCCAAATCCTCTAGGTATGCATGGACAGATGGACGGCGTCCCTTTGAAGGGCCAGTTGAGCACGGGAACGCACAACAATATCGGGGTCGCGATCGCCCAAAGCCGTCAGCAGCGCCACGACATTAGCTTTTAGCTCCACCGCAGGGGGTTGCTGCTGCAGGTGATCAAGAGCAACAACTACGGCATAGCGCACTGCCCAGTCGGCAGCTTCGGCATTGCGCTGCAAGACCTCAAGGGTTTGCCCTAGGCGAAGCCGTCGTGTGGTTGCTTCCTCAAAAAGATGCCACCGCAGAGCACCAAGGGCTTTGGTGGCGGCACGCTTGACGCTAGGGGCAAAGTCAGACTGAGCAGCACTCAGCAACACGTCGAGAGCAGCAGGATGACCAATGGCACCCAAGACCCGTATGGCATAGGCGCGGGCACCATAGTTATAGCCATCAATTTGTGCCAGTAGTGGTGCTACTGCCACATCACCCAGTTGAATGAGACCCTCAACCGCTGCCTGAGCTGCGGCAGGGTTATTGTAGCCCAGCACCTGAATCAATGTCGGAATTGCTGCTGCATTCTGTTGAGCCGCTAGGGCAACGACAGCAGTGGTCAAGGCCTCAGCCGTGGTGGCTGAGTTAACGGCTGCAAGGTAAGGGGCAAGATCAACCATCGAATTTCCCTTCACAGGAGTTGATCCAAGGCCTGGAATAGCGGTTCGCCCCTAGCGGCATCCGTAGCCAGTTGCTTGGCCAGAATACCGTGGAGGGCAATCAGCTTAAAGCTCGCTTCGACCTGAGCCTTGACAATGGCTGAGGTGGCTGGCAAATAGCCCATAGCTCCCAAATCCAGCAGAGCACTGCGCCGCAGTTGCACATCCTCACTACTGAGGGCGGCAATGAGGCGATCGCCATAGGAGGGGGCGCCGGTGAGCTGAAAGAGAGCCCGTGCTGCTGCAAACTGTACCCGCGGCATGGCATGGTCAAGGAAGGGTTCAATCAAGGGAATGGCGCTTGGGCACCCCAACTGACCCAAACTCTCGATCACTGCCTCCACGGGCTGCACGAGGTGAGGACGACCGGGGACAAGGGTTGCCATCGCTACCCCACCCGCTAGTAGAGCCTTGAGGGGCTCAACGGCAGCAGTATCTCCCAATTGACCAAGAGCAATGGCCGCAGCTTCGCGAACATAAAAGTCCTCACACGCCAAGCAGTTCACTAGGGAGGGGACCGCTTGGCGATCGCCCAGTTTCCCGAGCGCCCGTGCCGCATTGCGCCGCAGGGGATAGCCCCCTAACTCAGTGCGATCGGACTCATCCGCCAAAGCAGCAATTAAGGCTGACACAATCGCTTGCCGTTCAGCAACTGTTGCCGCTTCTAGGCCAAACTTGCCTAACCACCACGCTGCGTAGTAGCGGAGACTCGTATCCTCCCCCTGCAACTGCTGCAGCATCTGGGAGACGTTGAGGGTCGTTGCTGGCGAAGCCGCTGCCATGGCCATCGAACCTAAACTCCTCAGGAGGCAACGATCGGGGTAATGGCAACAATTTTGCCCCCCATGCGAGCAATGCGTTGCATTTCTTCGTTCATGCGGTTGTAGGGCACGGTAATGAACGTGCTACCACTGCGACGAATTGGATAGCCCATTTTGTCGGTTTCTTCATTCTGGCGCAGTCCCACGACTTCATAACGAAAGACGCGGGCACCGGAGGGGCTGATGGCGGCACTACCGGTAGCGGTTTGACCAAACATAGCAACTGACTCCCAATCTCAAAGGTTACTCAAAACGATCCCTAGGCAGGATTCACACTGATAATGCGAGCCCCAGTGCGTTGTAACTGCTGCATTTTGCTCGACAGTTGCTCGTAGGGCACTAAAAATGCGGTACTACTGCGGCGCACACTAGGGTAGCCGGGCTGGCGAATACCGGACACTTCAATCCGATAAACACGGCCACTTTGACCAAAAGAGCCACCTAAGCAAGCGCGGGGGGGGTCATCAGCACTACGAGCATAGTAAGCAAAAGCCGTGTCGCTGTTGGAAGGCGGGACAACCGTTGTTGGTCGATTGGTGGCCAAGTCCCGCGCTAGGCGAGAAAGGTTCCCCTCGGCTTGGGCGCGATCGCTGTTGGCATAGCCGCGATAGAGGCGGAACATCCGGCCAAAGGCAACACTGACTTGTCCGGGATGAAATTCAAAATCGCGATAGTAGGGGACGACCGCATCCCCAAAGGCATCAGTATATTCCTGCGAATCAATGTAGGAGTCAATGTCGGCATCAAACCCTTCATTTTCGTAAAGGTCGAGGTGAAAAATCACTTCAGCCTCGTTGTAGGGGGGACGTCCCAGCAGGTGCTTGTAGTTCAACTCAATGACGCGAGTTTGAAAATTGCCGTAGAAAAATTTCTCTTTGTATAGTTCCGACTTGGCCACCGCCCGCACAAATTCGCGCACGCTAATTTTGCCATTGCGCAACAGCGACTCGGCACTGACCAAGCGTTCCGACGCCATCAAATAGTCATTACCCAAGACTTGACGGTAAACGGCACGGATGACCGTTTCCACATCTTCCTCGCTCCAGTTGGGGCGCAGTTCCACCCGCGGGGCATCACTGAAGGCGGAGGTACCCAAGCGCGAAGCAGCAGCAGTAATAGCCACGGTACAAAACTCCTGAAACATCAAGGGGTACAAACAAGCCCGGCGTTGTAAACAAAGGGTCAGCCAACTGCCGACATCTGCTTACCTCACCGGGCAACAAGGGCTTACGCCAATTAGCTGAGGGCGTTAATGGCGTAGTCGATGTAGGCGTTGGCTTCCACCGCTGCTTGGCCGCTCAAGCCATGGTTGGCTTTGATGTATTTGAGGGCTTCAATATACCAACTGGGGGACAGATCAAACGTGCTGTTGATTTCTGACAACCCAGCAATGAGGTACTCATCCATTGGACCGGTACCCCCTGCCACGAGGCAGTAGGTCACCATCCGCAGGTAGTAGCCGATGTCCCGGGCACACTTGGCTTTGCCTTCGGGGGTCGAGGCATACTGAGAGCCTTGCATGGTGGTGGTGTAAGGGAATTTCTGGTACACCGCTTGAGCCGCACCATCGATCAGGCTTTGGGCGTTGTTGGTGAGGGCACGGGCTGCTTCCATGCTGGCCACGGCACGCTTAAAGCGACCATCCACTGCTTGCAGTTCAGTGTTGCTCAAAAAACGGCCTTGGGTATCGGCGGCGGCAATGGCTTCAGTAATCGGTGTTTTCATGGATAAGATGTCTCCCTAAAGTTTGCGTGGTCAAAACGGTCAAAGTAAAACGTTGCAATTGCCGATTAAGCAACAGCAGCAGCGGCACGATCAAAGTAGCCGGCCACTTCCGACATCAGGGCGCTGCAGTCGCCGGGGGTAATCCCGTTGGGATCGTTGGCGATCGCGATGGCAGCCTCTTTCATTTTTTGAATGGCCACAGCCACGGAGGAACCCGGGGTGCCCAAGGCTTGGTAGGTTTCGCGCAGACCATTGAGGCAGCGATCATCCAGCACACTGGAGTCCCCAGCCAAAATAGCGTAGGTTACATAGCGCAAGATGATTTCCATGTCGCGCAGGCAAGCAGCCATACGACGGTTGGTGTAAGCATTCCCACCGGGTTGGATCAGTTGGGGTTGCTCGGCAAACAAAGCACGAGCTGCGTTGGCAACGATGGTCGAAGCGTTGCTGGTGATCCGGTTGACGGTATCCAGCCGCTTGTTGCCTTCTTTCACCAAGTTGGACAGGGCATCGAATTGGGCGCTGGTGAGAAACTCACCGCGGGCATCGGCCTGAGCGACAACTTTGGCAAATGCATCTAGCATGGATCAATTCTCCTTAATAAAGAAGTCAGGACTTCGTGTGCAAATTGTGACGACGGCCAGAAGCAAAGCGCGCCGGAAGGGTTTTGACCGCTGAGTGCTGAACGCTCGTGAAATTCAGTGAGGAACGCAACTACGGTTTCGTTAAACCCTTCAGGTATTTCTTATACAATGCGGTGGGAAACCTGACTCGGAACCGTTATTAATTTGTAAAATACTTTCTTTGGATAAAATAAATCAATGGCGATCGCCATAAAAGTGCTCCGATTTGCCCTAAGTTTTTCCTAAGTTTGATGAAGTTTTTTTAACATTATTCTCAGGAAGTAACCGCTGTCATGACCGACCTTGTCCAGTTCAGCTTATTTGACGTTGACCTGCCGACGGTGCAGCAGGCTAGGGAGTACACCTATGATCAGATTCCCCAGCGGGGGGATGTGCCGATTCCGCCGGGAACTTATAGCGACCTAGCTGCCTTAAGTGCCCATTGTCAGGTGTGCCAACGGTGTGGCCTTGCGGCAACCCGCACCCATGTTGTGGTCAGCCGCGGTAACCCTAAAGCAAAGTTAATGATCATTGGCGAGGGTCCCGGCCAAGCAGAGGACGAAAGTGGTCGTCCGTTTGTGGGCAAAGCGGGGCAACTGCTCGATAAAATCCTTGCCTCCGTCCATTTAGACAGTGAGGCGGATGCCTACATTTGCAACGTTGTGAAGTGTCGTCCCCCGGGAAATCGGGTGCCCGAGCCTGCTGAGACCGCCGCCTGCTTGCCCTACCTGCTGGAGCAGATTCGCTTGGTTGACCCCAAAATCATCCTCCTAGCGGGGGCAACGGCTGTGCGGGGGCTGCTGCAAGAGCCACGGGGCATTAGCAAAATTCGCGGCCAGTGGTTTGAGTGGCAGGGTCGCTGGTGCATGCCTATCTTTCATCCGGCTTATTTGTTGCGCAATAGTTCCCGTGAGCCCGGGAGTCCCAAGTGGTTGACTTGGCAGGATATTCAAGCGGTGCGCGATCGCCTGCACCAATTAACAGGCGCTTCTTAACTGCTGGGGTGAGGATGCTCATCGAGGTAGCGCAGCCACAGTTGTGAGAGTTCCCGTGCCTGTTCAGCTTTCTCGCCGACAATGTGGTACATGCGGCGGGGGCGACCGCGTCCCTCTACCTTTTTCCAATAGCCATCGATAATGCCCTCATCTTCTAAAAACTTGAGGGCGCTGTAGAGTACGGTATCCGAGAGGCGATAGAAGGGATACTCGTTTTCAATCGCTTGGATGAGCGCCGTGCCGTAAGAATCCCCCTTTTCAACCAGCGTGTAGAGGACATAGCAGACCGCGACTTCCTTACTGAGGTACACCGGTGGCGGTTGCTGAAAGAAGGTGTAGATGTCATCTAGTTTCATTGCCCGATCCTCTGGAATTGTTGTGGAATAGGTGCTGTGGCGTCCCCCATCAATCACGTTTGACCCAGCAGCGCTGTCCGGTGAGTGAACAGCAAAAAATTCATCATACCTTGGGCATTCGCATCGGCAATAATCGAGCCAAGACCCCCTAACCTTCTTCAGACAAAACGTACTGGACACAATGGTTGATGTTCATCATTAAACCCCCTACGCAATGAGTAATTATTACTATTGCAATTGGTTTAGGGCATTAGTTCTGATTTTAGGGGATTTCAGAGTAAAGTTTTGAGTGCATAATAATTCCCCACCCATAAAAAATCAACCGTTACTCTGTTAATTTATGCTGCGAGCGAATAGGTTGAGTCTTGGGGGGCGATCGCCAGCGTGACGCGACCATGGCAAAATAGAAGCGTATTTTTACTTCCTATGGATACCTAGGTTCTATGGTGCGCCTGAATCGGACCTCGTTCATTTCCCTACTGCTCAGTGTGATGGCCGTTATCCTTGTGGGCTGCGGCGGTCCTAGCGCCACAACCGCGCCGCCCCCCACCTACAGTGATCTGCAAATTACCCGGATTAATGACTACCTGAGTGATATTCAAAAAAATGCCGAGCGTTTTGCTGACCTCGAAGCCAGTATTGCCAAAGCGGACTGGCAAGAAGCTGGCAACATTATGCGCGGTAGCTTGGGGGAAATGCTCATGGACATGCGTGCCCTTAACCGCAACCTACTCCCTAAAGATCAACCCACTCCCACCGCCCTCACCCGCGCCTTGACCGAGGACTTCTTGAAAATTGATCAGGGAGCCGACCTCAACAGTGTTAACCTTGCCCAAGAAGGTTTCCGTGAGGCAGAAGCGGATTTCAACGCTTACCTGAGCAGCCTGCCCAAACTCTCGTGACCTTCCATCCTGCTAAGTCCTAGCGAAGTTAATTGCCCATGTCCTTTGTTGGTCTGCATATTCACAGCGACTACAGCCTGCTTGACGGCGCCAGTCAACTTCCCGACTTAGTGGCACGGGCAATAGAACTGAATATGCCGGCGATCGCCCTCACGGATCACGGCGTCATGTACGGTGCTGTTGAACTGCTGAAGTTGTGCCGCGGCAAACCCCTCAAGCCGATTATTGGCAACGAAATGTACGTCATTAACGGCGACATTACCAAGCAGGAGCGCAAACCTCGCTACCATCAGGTGGTACTGGCCAAAAATAAACAGGGCTACCACAACCTCTGCAAGCTGACCAGTATTTCCCATTTGCAGGGTTTTCAGGGGAAGGGAATTTTTGCCCGCCCCTGCATCAACAAAGAACTGCTAGCTCAGTACCGTGAGGGACTCATTGTCACGAGTGCCTGCCTCGGCGGGGAAATTCCCCAAGCCATTCTCCAAGGTAAGCCTGAGGTGGCTCGCTCTGTTGCCCGCTGGTACCAAGCCACGTTTGGTGAGGATTTCTACCTCGAAATTCAAGATCACGGCGCCCAAGAAGACCGCATTGTTAATGTTGAACTGGTGCGCATGGGTCAAGAACTGGGCATAGACGTCATTGCCACCAACGACTCCCACTTTATTTCCTGCTACGATGTTGAAGCTCACGATGCCCTCCTGTGTATTCAAACCGGCAAGCTACTCACGGATGACAAACGCCTACGCTACAGCGGCACCGAGTACCTCAAGTCTGCGGCTGAGATGGCGTGTCTTTTTCGCGATCACTTGCCCCAAGAGGTGATTGACACGGCGATCGCCAACACCCTAAAAGTCGCGGCGAAAATCGAACCCTACAACATCTTCCGCGAACCCCAAAGCCCGGATTTTCCCGTTCCCGCGGGTCACACCGCCGACACCTACCTTGAGCAAGTGGCGTGGCAAGGCCTGATGGAGCGGTTCCATGTCCAAGACCGTGGAGCACTGGATGCCACCTATCGGCAGCGGCTGGAATACGAGCTAAAAATGCTGCAGCAGATGGGCTTTTCCACCTACTTCCTTGTGGTGTGGGACTACATCAAATATGCCCGGGATCACAACATTCCCGTTGGCCCTGGGCGGGGTTCAGCGGCAGGCTCCTTGGTTGCCTATGCCCTGCGCATTACCAATATTGATCCGGTACACCACGGCTTGCTGTTTGAGCGCTTTCTCAATCCCGAGCGCAAATCCATGCCGGATATCGACACCGACTTCTGCATTGAGCGTCGGGAAGAGGTTATCCAGTACGTTACTCAGAAATACGGTAGCGATCGCGTCGCCCAAATCATTACGTTTAACCGCATGACCTCAAAAGCGGTGCTCAAGGATGTGGCGCGGGTGCTCGATATTCCCTATGGCCAAGCGGATTACATGGCCAAACTGATTCCCATCGTGCGCGGCAAACCCACCAAACTCGCAGTAATGATTTCCGACGAGACCCCCTCCCCCGAATTTAAGGAAAAGTACGAGACAGATCCGCAAGTGCGCCGCTGGGTGGATATGGCCATGCGCATTGAAGGCACCAACAAAACCTACGGCGTTCATGCCGCTGGCGTCGTCATTGCCTCCGAGCCCCTAGATCGGATTGTGCCACTGCAGCGCAACAACGATGGTGCCGTCATCACCCAGTACTTCATGGAGGATCTAGAGTCCCTTGGCCTCCTGAAGATGGACTTCTTGGGGCTCAAGAACCTGACGATGATCCAAAAAACCCGTGAGCTCATTCAACAGACGCGGGGTGAAACAGTGGATGTGGACGCCTTGCCCCTCGACGATGCCAAAACCTACCAAATCTTGGCAGAGGGCAAACTCGAAGGTATCTTTCAGTTGGAATCCTCCGGCATGCGCCAGATTGTGCGCGACCTCAAGCCCTCTAACCTAGAGGACATTTCTTCTGTCTTGGCGCTCTACCGCCCGGGGCCGTTGGATGCAGGGCTTATTCCCAAGTTTATTAACCGCAAGCATGGGCGCGAACCCATTATCTATCAGCACGAGTTGCTGCGCCCCATTCTCAAGGAAACCTACGGTGTTCTGTGTTATCAAGAGCAGATCATGCGCATGGCTCAAGACCTCGCGGGCTATTCCCTAGGACAAGCAGACCTGCTGCGGCGGGCAATGGGCAAAAAGAAAAAAGAGGAAATGGAAAAGCACGAAGCCCTTTTCATTGAAGGCGCGGCTAAAAATGGCGTGCCCAGTGCCGTGGCGCAAGAACTCTTTAAGCAGATGCTTGACTTTGCCGAGTATTGCCTCAGTGGCGACACCGCCGTCATGACGCTCGAGTATGGCGCTGTCCCCATTGAGCGATTGGTGGGGGAGCGCCTTCGTTGCCACGTCTATAGCTTGGATCCGGCGGGTCATCTTTACGCCCAGCCCATTGCCCAATGGCATTTTCAGGGGTTTCGCCCCATCGTTGAATACACCCTTGCCGACGGCTCCACCCTCCGCGCCACCCCCGATCATCGCTTTATGACCACCACGGGGGAAATGCTCCCCGTTGAGCAAATCTTCCAAGAACAGCGCGAGCTGCTGCAACTGCCCCTCAGGGCAGCCGTGGCTAGTAACATTCCCCAATTAGCGTAGAATAGCACAGATTACCCATTCGCTGGCTCACCATGGAACAACGCCAAGGCTTAACCGTGTGGTTTACGGGGCTCTCGGGAGCAGGAAAAACCACCCTTGCCCATGCCGTCTTCAAAGCCCTGCAGGCGGCGGGCTATCCGGTTGAGATGCTGGATGGCGATATTGTGCGCCAGCACCTAACCAAGGGACTGGGGTTTTCCAAGGAAGACCGCGATGAAAATATTCGCCGCATCGGCTTTGTGGCTGAGTTGCTGACGCGGCATGGTGTCATTGTTATTGTGTCGGCCATTTCCCCCTACCGGCAGGTGCGGCAGGAGGTGCGCGCTAAAATTGGCCACTTTGTGGAAGTGTTCGTGAATGCGCCCCTAACAGTGTGTGAAGAACGGGATGTCAAGGGGCTTTATAAACGAGCGCGGGCAGGGAAAATTCGCAACTTCACTGGCATTGATGACCCTTATGAACCTCCTCTGGCACCAGAGGTGACCTGCCACACCCATCTAGAAACGGTAGAGGAAAGTGTGGCCAAAGTCCTACAAGTGGTTATGACCCACTTAGCAGCCCCTAGGAAGGAGCAGCAGTCTTTGGCTGCTGCCGAGAGTCAAGCCACTGTTGCAAGATGAGGGCAGCGGCAATTTGATCCACAAGGGCTTTGTCCCGCCGCGGCGATCGCCCCCGCTGCTTAAGAATTTCCTCCGCTTGAAATGAGGTGAGCCGTTCATCGATGTATTCCACAGGTAAATTGAGGGCTTGAGCAATGCGTTCGGCTAAGTGTTGCACTTGCCGCGCTTGGGAACCTAATTCGCCGTTGAGGGTGTAGGGCAACCCCACCACCAATCGTTCCACCTGCCGCTCTTGGCATAGGCGTCGCAATTGTTCAATATCACTGGCAAACGTCCGCCGTTGAATTGTGGTTAAACCGGTGGCAAACTGACCGAGGCGATCGCAGCCCGCCACCCCAATGCGTTTGCGTCCCAAATCCAAGCCCAGAACGGAAATCATGCCCTTAGTTGCTGCGTTGCCCGCCATGACCTGCTTGAGCGTGTTCGATCAGTTCCCCTACAATTGAAAGGCATCTTATCCTGCTGTCATTGTAAGACCTGCCCGCAACCATGGCTGAACCCACAACAGACTATAAAGACACCGTCAATCTGCCACAAACGACGTTTGAGATGCGGGCCAATGCACCCATTCGTGAGCCGCAACTGCAAGCCTTTTGGAGAGAGCAGAAAATCTACGAGCAGTTGCAGCAACACAATCCGGGCGAAGTCTTCATTCTCCATGATGGTCCTCCCTACGCCAATGGCGCCCTTCACATTGGCCATGCCCTCAATAAAATTCTCAAAGACATTATCAACAAGTACCAACTGCTGCAAGGGCGCAAAGTTCACTATCGTCCTGGCTGGGACTGCCACGGTCTCCCCATTGAACTCAAGGTACTGCAAACCCTCAGTGCGGCGGAACGTCAAGGACTCACCCCCTTGTCCCTGCGGCAGCGCGCCAAGGAATTTGCCCTGAAGACCGTTGCCGAACAAAAACAAAGCTTTCAACGCTACGGCGTTTGGGGGGACTGGGACAACCCCTACCTCACCTTGACCCCCGACTACGAGGCGGCTCAAATTGGCGTCTTTGGGGAAATGGTTCTGCGGGGCTACATTTACCGCGGCCTTAAACCTGTGCACTGGAGCCCCAGTTCCAAAACAGCCCTTGCGGAAGCGGAGCTGGAGTATCCCGAAGGTCACATCTCCCGCAGTATCTATGCGGCCTTTGCAGTGGTGGAACTTCCCCAAGGTCTAGAAGCTGCTTGGTACGACGCCCTAGGGCAACTGGGCGTGGCCATTTGGACGACAACCCCTTGGACGATTCCCGCCAACCTCGCGGTGAGTGTTAACCCGGATCTGACCTATGCCTTGGTAGAGGTTGAGCCTAGCGATCGCTTTGCGTACCTGATTGTAGCGCGAGACTTGGTGGAGCGCCTCAGTCAAATCCTCGGCAAAACCCTGAGGATTGTTGCTACGGCTAAGGGGGCGGATCTGGAGCACACCTGCTATCAACACCCCCTCTTTGAGCGCCAAAGCAAAATTGTCATTGGCGGTGATTACGTCACCACCGATTCAGGTACCGGCTTAGTCCATACGGCTCCCGGGCACGGGCTGGAGGACTATGCGGTTGGCCAACGCTACGGCCTGCCCATCTTGTCGCCGGTGGATGCGGAGGGTTGTTTCACGGCTGAAGCCGGGCGGTTTGCTGGTCTCAATGTTCTTAACGAGGGCAATGCGGCGGTGGTTGCTGCCCTAGCAGAAGTCGGGGCACTCCTGAAGGAGGAACCCTACGTCCACAAGTATCCCTACGACTGGCGCACGAAAAAACCAACCATCTTTCGGGCAACGGAGCAGTGGTTTGCCTCGGTGGCGGGATTTCGGGAAGCCGCTCTAGCGGCGATCGCCAACGTTACCTGGATCCCTGCCCAAGGGGAGAACCGGATTACAGCGATGGTGGCAGAGCGCTCGGACTGGTGTATTTCCCGCCAGCGCAGTTGGGGGGTGCCCATCCCTGTGTTTTACGACAAAGTCACCGGAGAACCTCTCCTGAGTGCCGAAACGATTGCCCATGTGCAAGAAATTATTCGCCAGCATGGCTCTGATGCGTGGTGGCAACTGAGTGTAGCCGAGCTGTTGCCCCCGTCCCTGCGCGATCAGGCGGATCGCTACGAGAAAGGCACCGATACAATGGATGTTTGGTTTGATTCGGGCTCTTCTTGGGCGGCAGTGCTAGGGGAGCAGCAAGCAGATCTCTACCTTGAAGGCTCAGATCAACACCGCGGTTGGTTTCAGTCTTCGCTCCTGACGCGGGTGGCAGTCAAAGGAGAAGCCCCCTACAAAGCGGTTTTGACCCATGGCTTTGTCTTGGATGAGCAGGGTCGCAAGATGAGTAAGTCCCTCGGCAATGTCACCGATCCGCGGGAGGTGATCGAGGGGGGCAAAAACCAAAAGCAGGATCCGCCCTACGGTGCTGACGTGTTGCGGCTGTGGGTGTCCTCAGTGGACTACGCCAATGATGTCCCCATTGGCAAAACCATTCTCAAGCAGTTGGCAGACGTTTACCGCAAAATTCGCAATACGGCTCGTTTCTTGCTGGGGAATTTGCACGACTTTAACCCCGACCAAGATGCCATCCCCTATACCCAGTTACCGGAACTGGATCGCTATATGCTGCATCGGCTGCACGAGGTCTTTACGGAGATCACAGCGGCCTTTGACAGCTACCAGTTTTACCGCTTCTTCCAGACAATCCAAAATCTCTGCACGGTGGATCTGTCGAACTTTTACTTAGATATTGCCAAAGACCGTCTTTACATCAGTGCACCTAAGGGCGATCGCCGGCGCAGTTGCCAAACGGTACTGGCCATTACGGTGCAAAACCTTGCCCGAGCCATTGCACCCGTCCTGCCCCACTTGGCCGAAGATATCTGGCAGCATCTCCCCTTTACCACCCCCTACACCTCGGTCTTCCAAAGTGGCTGGGTCAGGCTAGCTGAGCAGTGGTATGATCCCCAACTGGCTCCGCGCTGGGAGCAATTGCGGCAGTTACGGACAGAAGTGAATAAAGTTCTTGAGCAAGCGCGCACCGAAAAGGCCATTGGCTCCTCCCTAGAAGCGAAAGTGTGGCTCTACGTTGCCGAGCCAGCGTTGCGCGATCGCCTACTGGCGATGAATCCAGCGGACGCCTTGGCGGGGAATGGGGTTGATGAGTTGCGTTATTTATTTTTAGTGTCCCAAGTAACGATCATGACTGAACGGCAGCCCCTGCCTTTGAAGTACACCCTCGAGCAGCCCGATCTCTGGGTAGGGGTGGGCACAGCAACAGGTGAAAAATGTGTGCGTTGTTGGAACTATGCCGAGAGTGTGGGGCGCTCGCTAGCGCATCCTCAGTTGTGCGATCGCTGTGAAGCTGCCTTAGCAGGAGACTTCTAGGCCTGTGGTGAAGGGGAACATGAACAGCACCGATCCCCTGCGGCAACTCCTTGAGGCGCTGGCTCAAGGTCGAATCAGTGTTGAAGCCGCGCAGCGGCAACTGCAACACCAGACCTACGAACCCATTGGCGAATTTGCCCGTATTGATCATCAGCGGCACCAACGCACCGGTTTTCCAGAAGTGGTGTGGGGACCCGGTAAAACACCAGAGCAAATTGCGGAAATTTTGTGCCGGATGCGTCCCCACTATCCTTGTGTGATGGCCACTCGCATTACCCCTGAGGTTTTTGCCGCGGTGCGATCGCGCCTTGGGGGGCTGCACTATTTTGAAGTGGCACAAATCTGTAGCACGGCTCCCATTTTGCCACCTCGCTATGTAGGGCAGGTGGGTCTGGTCTGTGCCGGAACTGCGGATCTGCCAGTGGCGGAAGAAGCGGCCATTACCCTAGAACTCTCTGGTTTTGCAGTGGAGCGATTTTGGGATGTGGGCGTGGCCGGCATTCACCGCCTGTTGAGTGTGCGCGATCGCTTGGATCACATGCATATCCTGATTGTGGTAGCAGGAATGGAGGGAGCATTGCCCAGTGTGGTTGCCGGTCTCGTAAAAGCTCCCGTCATTGCTGTGCCCACCAGCATTGGTTATGGTGCTAACCTTGGTGGCATTGCCCCACTGCTAACGATGCTCAATTCCTGCGCCCCGGGCATCGGTGTGGTCAACATTGATAATGGTTTTGGTGCTGCCATGCTAGCCGCTAAGATGCTGCGATCCCTTGCTCAAGACACTCCTGCTGGTTCAATGTGACTGGGGAGTTCAAGGCAATAGCCCGCACCATAAACCGTCTTGATGTAGCGGGGACTGCGGGGATCTGGCTCCAGCTTTGTGCGTAAATGGCGAACATGAACCCGAATTGTTTCAATGTCATCATCGGGATCATAGCCCCACACTTCCTTAAGAATTTCACTGGGGGAGACGGTTTGACCATGGCGTTGCAGCAAACAATGGAGAAGCTCGAACTCCAAGCGGGTGAGCTTAATGATTTTGCTAAACCACGACACCTCAAAGCGCTCTGGAATGAGCGTGAGCGGACCATAACTGAGAATTTCCCGATGGCCAGCAGTTGCCGGAATGCGATCGGCGCGCCGCAACAGCGCCCGTACCCTTGCCAGCATTTCCTCTAGTTCAAACGGTTTGGTCAAATAGTCATCAGCACCAGCATTAAACCCTTCCACTTTGTTGTGGGTTTGGCTCAAAGCCGTCAGCATCAGGATGGGGATGTCTTGCGTGCGGGGATCTCGCCGCAAACGCTGGCAAATGGTGAAGCCATCCACTTGGGGCAACATTAAATCCAGCAAAATGAGATCCGGTGCGAGCTGCACCGCTAAGGCTTGCCCTTGCATGCCATCCAAGGATTTTGTGACATCGTAGCCTGCCATTTGCAGGTTAATCGCTAGGACATCGGCGATCGCAGGGTCATCATCAATAATTAAAATACGAGGCTTCATGGCGCTGACGTTACTCAATCCTCACAGGACAAGGGACAAGCACTTACCCAAGAATTATAAACATACCCGCAAAAAGCTTAACCCTTTGTTGAATTTCTTTAGCTTCTGCCACGAGAAGACCCGCACTATCATTGTTAGGTCAGCCAACGCGAGGATCATACTTGTTCACCTGAAAATGCATCAGATTTGGCGGCTGTCTAGAGATTGCCATGACTGGTACACAATTGGTCTAGGTCACTTTGTAACGAGGGATAGTTAGACGCAAAAACCAGCACCCTGTCAGGAATTGCAGCCTCAAAGGTCTCCCTTGATATACCAGTCATACTATTAGCCTATGCAGGCTCGACCGGATTTTTTGCAAACCTAGGCTATACTTTGGTAGTGCAACTCGGGGCAGAGACAAGCACTCTGTCCATTTTTGCGGAATCCTCTCTCATTAATGATGCTGTGGTTTGGACATAATATGCTGGCTCCCATTCTTTTGGCTCAAGCCGCTTTACCTACGCCACCGGCTACCACGGCCTATGTGACACCGACAAACTTTGCTTATTTTCCCCAAGATATTCGGCCGCTGCCGGGGCAATTGGACAATGTCCCCGTCTTCAACAGCAACAGTCCTGAAATGGTGCGCAGTGAGGGGATTTTACTCTCGACGTTTCCCCCCCAAGGAAAATGGCAACCGGCCGCTCATCTCAACTTTCCGCTGCAAGGGCGCTTTGATGTGTTCGCCCATCACATTACCCAATCTAACCGTGCTGTTAGCACGCCCACACTCTATTTGGGTCTATTGGCCTATAATCCCAGCGATCGCCCCGTGACCGTCACCTTTTTTCAGGCCGCTAGTTTTTTAAGTACGCCCGACGCTCCTTTTCGCAGTTTGCCCGCGATTCTCGATAACCCCATTGGCTACGTGTTTTCAGGCCCCGGTAGCCGTGTCACCACTCAAGTGTTGCGGGGAGTGCGCCAAACCGTCTTCCCCTCTCAAGTGATGATTCCACCGCGGGAAGCGCGGATGCTCGCTAATTTGCCGCTGCCGCTGCCCACCCAATTTCCCAATGCCGTCATTAACCGTGCTCGCGCCGAATTTATGATGATGAATCAAGGCGGCACCCTCCCCCTGATTACTGATACCAATCCCTTTGGCGAAGTTGCCTCCTCCAACGGTCGCTCGACCCTGATGCACCTGCAAAGTAATGGCCCCATTTACCTTGCTCAAATGTCCATGTTTGCCCGCATGAATGAGCAGGGTACGGAGCGCGCCCCCACCCTAGAAGAATGGTGGACAATGCTGCATCGGGGACAACTGGTGACACCGCGGGATATTCCTCCGAGTCCCCCCAATAGCAATCCCCCGCGCTTTTTCTATGGTCGTGTTGCCGGCGTTAGCAAAGGATCCCAGTGGCAGGCAACCCTCACCGATGACCATGGCCAAGGGGCTGCCCTGACGATTCCTGCCCCCGGGCGCGCCATTTCCTACGGCATTAGTACCCTCCACCGCGGTACCCTTGGCACTGGCCAAATTCAAAGTGCACCCATGTTAGTGCGTTATCCCGATACGGCCTACTACGCCCACGGCAACTATGGCGTTCACTACAGTTTTACCTTGCCTTTGCTCAACAACAGTCGCGGCTTCCAATCTGTGATTCTGACATTGCAAACCCCCCTGAAGCAGGATCACCGCAGTGCCAGTCTCCAGTTCCTCGAGCCACCGGCACCCCAAGTCTTTTTCCGGGGGACGGTGCGGGTGCGTTTTACCAATGATGTGGGTCAGCCCCAAGAGCGTTACGTTCACTTGGTGCAGCGGCGGGGGCAGCGAGGGGAACCCTTGGTGACGTTGAATATGCGTCCGGGTGAAAAACGCAATGTCACCGTTGATCTGCTCTATCCACCAGATGCCACACCGCCCCAAGTGTTAACGGTGGCAACGCTGCTGGGGCCGAGCTATCAAAACACCACCCAAACACCTGCAACAGACTCTCTTTCCTTAACGCCAGTGACTGCACCTTAGGGCACCGATGGGGGGCGATCGCCACATTTTCATTGGAGATGTCCACGGCCATTACGAAGGCCTGTGTCGTCTGCTGGAATGGGTGGCACCCACAGGGGGCGATCGCCTCTACTTTTTAGGAGACTTAGTGGATCGCGGCCCCAATAGCGCTGGCGTGGTTGAGCTGCTACGCCAAGAGGGCTATGCGACGGTGCGCGGCAATCACGAAGATATGATGCTGTTGACCTTTGAGCAGGGACAGTTGAACCCAGCCCGGCTCCACATCTGGTCTAATAGTGGCGGTGATGACACCCTAGCGAGTTATCCCTCAACCCATTTGCTGTGGGAGCATCTTCATTGGCTCGAGACGATGCCCCTGTACTACGACCTTGGTGATGTCTTTCTGGTGCATGCTGGACTTGATCCGGCACTGCCCCTTGGGGAGCAAACCAGCAAGCAGTGCTGCTGGATCCGGGAGCCATTTTTAACCCATCCCACCCCCTACTTTGAGGACAAGACGATTGTGGTGGGACACACCATTACGTTTACCTTTCCTAGGGTGTCGCCGGGGGCGATCGTGCGGGGCAACGGTTGGCTCGACATTGATACCGGCGCCTACCACCGTCGCAGTGGTTGGTTGACCGCCCTCGACTGGAACAATCAATGGGTGTGGCAAGTGAACGTTCTCAACGGTGGCGCCCGTCAGGGGGCACTCCCAGAGTTTGTCGTGGCTCTGCCCGCTGCTTGCTCTAGTGAGCTGGGTTGAGCATTTTTTAACCCCCTAGAGGGGCGGAGCTCGCTAGGTGACAATACTGATCTGAGAGCCTTGGGCTCCCTTGGTGACTTCAATGCGCGTTTGAAAGGCCTCCTTCAAGGCTGGCATGTGGGTGATGGCTAAAATACAGTGAAATTCCGGGGCGATCGCGTTCAGGGCAGCAATGAGTCGTTCGCAGCCTTGGGCATCTTGGGTACCAAAGCCCTCATCAATGATTAAAAACTGGACATCACTGCCGGAACGCTGTGCCAACAGCCGTGCCAAGGCCAGTCGCAGCGCAAAGTTAATTCGAAATGCCTCGCCGCCAGAATAACTCTCGTAGGGACGCGTACCCCGACAATCGGCAATGAGAATATCAAGGGTGTCAATCGGTTTGCCACTACCCCGCTGGCGACTGCGCTGGGTAATAAACTGCAGGTGCAGTTGATGATTGCTGAGCCGCCCTAAGATGGCATTTGTTTCCGCCTCGAGATGGGGCAGCACCGTTTCAATGAGCATGGCCGGAATGCCATTTTTCCCCATGGCTTGCGCCAGTTCGCTGTACAGGCGATGCTGTTGGCGCAATTGCTCAAGCTGCTGTTGACCCTCTTGGTGCTCCTTCTCTAAGCGGGTGAGGTGCTCAAGTTCAGCCGTTAGTTTACCGTGGGTCGCTAAATTCTGTTCCAGTTGCTGCTGTTGCTGAACAAGCTGCTGTTGCTGCTGGGCAAGGGCGACCTCAGTGAGGGGGCTACAGGTGGAAGCCAAGTGTTGCTGTTGCTGTTGAATAGTCTCTAACTGAGCAGCTTGCTGGGCAAGCATTGCCTCTAATTCTTCTTGTTGCTGTGCCAGTTCCGGCAGGCGCGATCGCCCCCGCTCAAGGTCTTGATAGGCTGCGAGTTCTGGTTGCAAGGCACTTAAGGCAGCTTGGACGGCAGCATGAGCCTCTGGGTCGTAAGCCAAATCCGCTAGTTCGGCATCAAGGGTTTGCAGGGCTAGGGCAACAGAGGAGGTGTGGAGGAGGTCGTGCAGTTCCTGTTGAAGCTGCTGCTGTTGCGCCTGTAGCAGAGGCAGTTGCTGCTGTAGCTGGCGATAGTGTCGCTTGGCATGGCGAAGTTCCTGCTGTTTGCTGTCGGCCCAGCGCCATTTTTCCACTTGCCCCCGGGCGATCGCCAAATTTTTTTCATCGTAGTGCAACGCCGCTAACTGTGCCTCGATGGCTTCTCGTGCCTTCAGGCGCTCAGAGTCCCAGCCCTGCGCTTGCAATTGCTGATCTAGTTCCTGCAGTTGTGCTGCCAAAGCGCTGATTTGTGGTTCCAGTTCGCTGGTCGCTTGCATTTGCTGTTGGAGCTGGCCACGCTGCTCAAATAACTGGGTTAGTTGCGACACTTCGTAGCCTACTGCCAAGTACTCCTGCCGCAACACTTGAATTTCCCGCTCGGAAACTGCCAGTTGTTCGCGAATTACCCACACCTGATTGAGCAAGTCTTCCTTTTCCTGCCGATTACGCGCTACCGCCTGTTGATAATGTTCTTCATTGAGGGGACGCTGACACACAGGACACACTGCTCCGGGTTGCTGCAGAAGCTCAAGCCGTTGCTCCAATTGGCCAATCTGGCGCTCGTATTCCCGCTGCCGCACTTGTAACTGTTCCATAAAACGGCGGCGCTCTAGCCCTTTTTCCCGCAAGTGCTCTTGGTAAATGCGTTGTTTTTCGAGGGTGTCAATTTGAGCCGTAATCACGGCCACTGCCTGTTGTAACTCCGGTTGACGATGAATTTGCTGTTGCAGGCGTTGCCAGTGCCGCTGAAGTTCTTCCCGACGGCTTTTAAGGCGTTGGTAGTGCTGCTGCCGCTCCACCTCAAGCTGGTGTTTAGCTTGCAGGAGTGGTAAGACCTGCTGTTGCAGTTGCTCAAGAGCTTGCAGTTGGGCGCGCGCCTGTTGCAGTTGCTCAAGGGCACTGAGAATCTCCGGCTCTTTGGCCATCAGGCGGCTCAATTGCTGGCACTGCTCTTGGAGTAGGTGAATTTGGGTGTCAACACTGTGCAGGCGTTGCAGTAGGGTCTGGCGTTGCTGTTCAAGGTGTGCCTGTTGGCGATCGCGCTCTTGGCGCAGCCGTTGATATTCAGCCACACGATGCTGCCACTCGCTATCTTGGGCTTTCAGTTGCTGCCATTGCTGCATTGCCGCCTCCAGTTCAGGAGCGCGTTCAACTAACTTGGCGATCGCCTGCCGTTCTTGGGCAATTGCACTGTGCTGCTGCTGCAGATGTTCAATAGTCGTCAAGAGGGTTTGTTGTTGCTGCTGTAGGCTTTGATACGCTTGTTGTTGAAGTTGGCGGGTGTGGTAAGCTGCCTGCTGCTCTTGCAGAACTCGCTGCTGCCGCGTCAGTTGCCGGCGCTGCTGCTCAAGCTTTGCTGTCAGCTGTTGATGTTGCGCTTCCAGAGCTGCTCGTTGTGCGAGTTGGGTTGCCTCAGTGGCTAGGCGTTGCTCGAGGAGGGTGATTTGTGCTTTGTAATCCCGGGCGCGATCACGGGCGGCCTCCGCCAGTACCTCATACTGCTCCAATCCCAAAAGTGCTGCCAACACCTGCTTGCGCTCACTTGGGCGCTTGGCCATAAATTCATCAGCTCGGCCTTGGCGTAAATAGGCAGAGTTAACAAAAGTCCCATAATCAAGGCGCAGAATTTGGTTAATTTTTTCTTGGGTCGCTCGCAGCGATCGCCCCGTCAAAGGCCGATAGCCGTCAGCTGTTTCCACCTGCAGTTCCAAGACTGTTCCCTGTTGCCGCCGTCGCACGCGCATGACCCGGTAACGCTGTTCCTGCACCGTAAACTCAAAATCAACCCTTGCCTCCATCTCACCGTAGTAGATGACATCATCCTCACGGCTAACGCGACTTTGCCCCCACAACGCCCAAGCGATCGCCTCCAGCAACGAGGACTTCCCCGCCCCATTGGCACCACAAATACAAGCAACATGCAAACCCGCAAAGGGCAGCGTTGCCTGCCGGTAACTCAAGAAATTACGGAGCACTAATTCCCGCGGAATCATCTCAGACTTGATCTCGGGAAGGCATGGTGATTCTCCTACTCAAAATAAATAAGTAGCGCTAATGTGTACCGCTTGGGAACTTTACCAGTCAGCTAGCCGACGCTGACTCTAAGAGTACAGTGCAGAATGTCAACACTCATCCCCAAGAAATGCTGGTTTTAACGCCCTCCATTAGTGGGCGGCGAATATAGTACCCAGAAGTCTAGGGCATTGCGAGCCAATACGAGCAAACCCGCTGAAATAACAGTAGCTGTTAGCGCCGTTACAAGGGTACCCACCAAGCTGTCCAACCGCTGACCTTGGCGCTGTAAGTCCTTGTTTGTGGTTGCCTGCTCCCGCTTAACCGCGTCAATATCTGCTCTGATAGCCTGAAGTTCCTGCAGAACTTTGGCCTCAAATTTTTCGTTTTTCTCACTATCAGGATTCATCATTGATTCCTTTAATGGAGCTGACGGGAGTCGAACCCGTGTCCGCCCTAGCTATTCATCGACTGCTCCTTCACAGGTTTAGCCTTTCTCACCCTCAGGCGGGAACTGTTCCTTATCCCGAACAGTAGGATGCTCTGGTGGAGTCTTTGCTAAACAGGCCACCAGAGAGACCTGCCTAGCGCATCCGTTGGGGTTAACCCGCTGCCCTTAACGGAGTCAGACAACGAGTGCTCGAACCGTTTTAGAGGTCTTAGGCTACCGCAGCAGCTTTACGAGCGAAAGGAACGATGTTGTTCGCAGTTACTTTTTGGTTTGGACTCTGGATTAACGAGAGATAGCCCACTCTCGACCTGCATCACAGCCCAACTTTCACTAGGACGTCGAAGCCGTTACAGCCCCTTGTTAGAGCTACTTCTACCTTAGCTGAATTTTTTGGAGCTGACAACAACCCTATTCAATTGAACGCCGCCCGACGGTCTTGGCTTTTGGGCGTGGTGCCGGAGGGGCTGCCTCTAATTGCCGTGCCAGTTGCTTCTGCGGTTGAAAGTGAGCTTGCCACAGCGCAGGGGCATCAAGGGTGTCACCCCCATGACGGGTCAGGCGTGGGCGCACCCGACACAAAACGGGTGTATTGACGCAGGCACCGGCAATAATCACCTGCCCTTTACTGAGGGCGGGCAGTTCTCTGAGCAGATCGCGCCCAGCGGCTTCAACCCCATGCTTCAGACTCTCTTGATCAACGGGATTGACAATGCGCAGAATAAATTGGCTCATGCACTGGGACAAAACGTCACTGTCGAGTTTCCCCGGGCGTTGGGTAATAAGACCTACTCCCACCCCAAACTTACGACCTTCGCTGAGGATTGTGCGCAAGACCTGCTTGCACTGGGAGGGTTCATGGGCAGGGGCAAAGCGATGGGCTTCCTCGAGCAAAATAAACACTGGGTAGGGCAGATACTGCTCGTCGCCTTTGGTAACCCGCTCCTTGTGGGTGTTGATGCGGGCATGAGTCGTTTGCCGCAGGATGGCGGTGGCAATCACCTGTTGTTCTTCTAAGGGAATTTCATGCATTTGCAGGATGGTAATTTGCCCCGGCTCAAAGAGCTTCCCCGGCGGTAGGTGCTCATAGGCATGGAAATAGTCGGAGCGCTGCATTTTTTCTAGCTTCCATCTCAAGGCAGGCGCCGAAGAGCCTTGCTGGCTGTTCCCCTCTTCATCAACGCTGCGATCAATGTCCTCAACCGCTGCAATTAAATCCGCCACCCCCCAGCGTTGTTCCCCAAAGCGGCTGCGCACCTGATCATAGGCTTTTTTGAGGATGGCCTGTTGGCGATCGCTCATCTGGGGCAATAGGGTCAGAAAATCGTAAAACTCAAGGGAGGAAACGCGAATTCTAATTTCTTCGGGGGTAATGATCTGCACCTTGGGCTGGTAGCCATCTTCACCTCGGAACACCGGATGTCCTTGTATCTCGCTTAGGGTGTGATATTCACCGTGGGGATCAAAAATGAGCACTGCTGCACGATTTTTAGGCAGCAGTAACTCTTCCAGCAACACACCTGCCGTGTAGGATTTACCCGAGCCGGTACCCGCCAGAATAGCCAAATGCGTGCTAACCAGCTCTTTCAGATCAAGGCTGATGGGAACCGCCCCCGCCTCCCGCAGCAGTAAGGAACCTATATGAGCAGATCCTGGTGCGTCAAGTGGTTTCTTGTTCAAGACTTGTTTGAGCAAAGCATCGTCGGCGCGATAGACCTTGGCACCTGGAGGAGGTAAACACCGCAGGTTACTAAAACCCAAGGTGGGATCAAAGTAGCCCATGACCTCGACCGTGATGGCATAAAGTTCTGCCGGTTCACAGGTAAAGCCAATGAGTGCGGCGATCGCCCCCGGATTGAGCTCATAGTCAGCAAACATGCGATCCGGCAAATGCTCAATGAGGCAACAGGCACTAATTTTGCCCAACACTTGCCGCAATGCGTTGGCCTCTTCAAGGGTGTAAAACACAAACTCGCCGATGCGCACTGGAGCGGCATCTGCCGTAATGAAAATGTACTCATTACCAGACTCGCCCGGACCTTTAACAATGCCAACAATTTCAGGAGACTTGGGTGTCATTCATCCTCAACTTGAGCAAGGGTTGCGAGGAGCCATCAGTCCCACATCAATCGGCGGACATGGACTCCCTCAGCTTGTGGTTTAGTCTATCAAAGTGAACTACCGCTTATCATCGCTACATGATGGATAAGCGACTTCCTTGTTCAACGGAACGTCTAGTAGAACCGTTCGCGTTAGCGGGACGGAGTCCTTTTGCTTTCCCCTCGCCATTAGGAGACGGCTTCTCACATCCATCATCTACCAAGAGCGACACGTAGTACTTCCCATCTGCGTCGAGGGAAACCGTCGCCGATTTGATTGTTCCCTCTATTTCTCGATGTTGACAGCAGTACAGCTTCCCAACAGTGCCGGGGAGTTTGACGTAATCCCCCTCGATTTTGACGTTTTGCGGGTAGGTAATGGATTGGCAACCCTTCTTGGACTTGAAGCGTGGTAGCTTAGCCCTGCCTTCAAAAAAGTTCTTGTAAGCCGTGGATAAATTGAGAGCCACCACTTGCAAGCACTGGGAGTACGCCTCCTTCAGCCAAGGGGATTCTTTCTTGAGGTCAGGGAGAAGTTTCTGGATAGCTAACCGGGATAACCCTTTGCCAGTGGTTCGATAGGTTTCTTGGCACAAATTCAGTGCATAGTTCCAGTACCAGCGACAAGCGCCAAAGCTCTTGGCGAGGGCGAGTTTCTGTTCGTTGGTTGGGTAGGCTCGGAACTTGTATGCACGAACCATTTATCACTTCCGGTCGTTACTGATAATATCTTAGCCTATAACCAAGACGAGGTGCTACGCCCGTTTTTTGGGTCGCAATTCATCCGGCGATTCACTTGCGGTAGAATCAGGGACTTCTTGCGACATATTGCTGAAAGCAGCCTCTTGATCTGTCCATACAAGGCTAGGGGCGGATAAGGCTTGGGCGATCGCCCCCAACTGTTGCGCCTGCACCACCAATTTTGCTTGGGTCTAAAACGAATGCACGAAATGTCAAACCTCCTTACCATAGATGAAGATTACGCGATTTTAAGTCCCCATGACTGATGACCTGCGGCAATATCTCAAAGTTTTAGAGGAGCGACAACAACTGCGCCGCATTAGCGTGCCGGTCAACCCCGATCTTGAGATGGCCGAAATTTGCAATCGTCTCCTTGCGGCAGGGGGGCCTGCCCTCCTCTTTGAAAACGTCATCGGCTCGCCCTACCCGGTGGCCATTAACCTGCTGGGAACGGTGGAACGGGTGTGCTGGGCAATGAAGATGAACCAGCCCCAGGAGCTGGAAGCCCTTGGCCAGAAACTGGCGCTCCTGCAACAGCCAAAACCCCCGAAAAGCCTGCCGCAAATGATTGACTTTGGCAAAGTTCTGTTTGACGTTGTGCGGGCTAAACCCAGCCGCGATCTGCTTCCCCCCTGTCAGCAGGTCGTCATCAAAGCGCCTGACCTAGACTTGCGGCAACTGCCCCTCATTCGTCCCTATCCAGGGGATGCGGGCAAAATTATGACGTTGGGTTTGGTGATTACCAAAGACTGCGAAACAGGCATCCCCAACGTTGGCGTTTATCGGCTGCAACTGCAATCGCCCACCACGATGACCGTCCATTGGCTGTCGGTGCGAGGCGGTGCCCGTCACTTACGCAAAGCTGCCGCCCGTGGGCAAAAGCTGGAAGTGGCAGTTGCCTTGGGCGTGCATCCCCTCATGATTATGGCGGCGGCAACTCCCATTCCTGTGGATCTCTCCGAATGGCTCTTTGCTGGCCTCTACGGCGGTGGCGGCATTCACCTTGCCAAGTGCAAAACCGTTGATTTAGAAGTGCCAGCGCAGTCAGAGTTTGTCCTAGAGGGTACGATTACCCCCGGCGAACTGCTCCCCGATGGCCCCTGCGGCGACCATATGGGCTACTACGGCGGCGTAGAAGACTCACCCGTTATTCACTTCCATTGCCTGACCCATCGCCGCAATCCCATTTATCTGACAACGTTTAGTGGCCGCCCTCCCAAAGAAGAGGCAATGATTGCCCTTGCCCTGAACCGTATCTACACGCCCATTTTGCGGCAGCAGGTACCCGAAATTGTGGACTTCTTCCTGCCCATGGAAGCCCTCAGCTACAAAGCTGCCATTCTTTCCATTGACAAAGCCTACCCCGGCCAAGCCCGTCGTGCTGCCCTTGCCTTCTGGAGCGCCCTGCCCCAGTTTACCTACACCAAGTTTGTGATTGTGGTGGACAAAACCATCAACATTCGTGATCCCCGCCAAGTGGTCTGGGCCATTAGCTCGAAAGTGGATCCCTGCCGCGATGTTTTTATTTTGCCCGATACCCCCTTTGACTCCCTTGATTTTGCCAGTGAACGCATTGGTCTGGGCGGTCGCATGGGGATTGATGCCACGACTAAAATACCTCCGGAAACCGATCATCCCTGGGGAGAACCCCTGACCTCTGATCCCAAGATTGCCAAGCAGGTGGATCAGCGCTGGCAGGAGTATGGTTTAGGGGATATTGATTTAACGGCAGTAAAGCCGCAGCTCTTTGGCTATGAGCTCTCCTGAGTCGTCTTGCTAGACTATGCTAGGAAAAAATAACGTGAGGGTGTCTCCAAATGGCGATTGGGAAAAACAACGTGTCGCGGCGTCGCTGGCAGTGGCTTTCGGTTGTTGGTTTAAGCGCCACCCTTTGGGGACAAGCCAGTGTAGCGGCGGAAAAAATTAGCTTGGTGTATCCACCCTTTGGCACGTTTAATATCAATGTGAGTGACTTAGCCACCTATGCTAAGACCGGTACTGCCAGTCCAGAACTGACATTTTTAATTCGTCTTCTCCCCAGCGATCAGGGGGTAAATCTGCGAGAAGCCCTCACCGAGAGTGCGGTCATTGAGGCCACCAGTGTTAAGCAGTTTGTCAGCAGTCCTATCGGCCAAGTTTTCCTGCAGCGCATTGGCGAAGTGATTCGTACCGATAACAACAGCAATGGCGCTCAAGCCTTGGGTCAAGCGCTGAAAACCGCTGCTGCCTCGCCAACTGGCCTCAACTTTTTGGGTGTGTTGAAGGCATTTCCGGGGCGGAGTGTCAACGTCAATGGCGACTTGGGCTTACGGGCAGTGGGTGCCTTTACCCGTGCAATCAATGAGGAACGGCGAACGCGTGAATTCATTGTCCGCTTGGCACAGTTACAACGGCCAGTTACGTTGCCTACAGGCATTACCCCCAGTCAGCCCGGATCATTCCAGTGGCAAAAGCAAACCATTCAGTTCAATAACCCAAACCGCTCCAACAATGGTATTCCAGCGGATCTTTATGTACCCATGGGGACTCCCACGGCTGCACCGTTAATTGTCATTTCCCATGGGTTGGCCTCGGATCGGCTGACGTTTGCTTTCCTCGCCCAGCACCTTGCCAGCCACGGCTTTGCGGTTCTAGCGGTGACGCATCCGGGGTCAGATTCCCGCCAAATCAGCAATTTCCTTTCCGGGGCACCTCTTGAGTATGAAAACCTCCCTAAGGATTGGGTACAGCGTCCGTTGGATCTTAAATATGCGATTAATGCGGTGGCTGACTTGGTACAGCAGAAGCCAACGCTGAAGATTGAGACCAATAATGTCGGTCTCTTTGGGCACTCGATGGGGGGCTTTACGGTTCTGGCAGCGGCAGGGGGCACGGTAGATTGGACGGCTGTGCAGCAACGCTGTCAGGCGATCGCCAACGATCTGTTTGTTTTTAACGTTTCCGCACCCTTGCAGTGCCGCAGTCTTGCCTCCCCCATGCAACCGACAGACTATAGCGATCCGCGCGTCAAAGCAGTCATTGCCGTCAATCCGGTCAGTAGCGTGCTCATTGGTTCTAGCGGCATGGCTAATATCAAGGTGCCAACGCTGATTGTTTCTAGCAGCAACGATGTGTTTGCCCCTCCCTTGGTGGAACAGGTGCAGCCCTTTACAGAGCTTTCAGCCTCTCCTAAGTACTTGGCTCTGCTGGTGCCGGGCACCCACTTTTCAACGATTGGCGTCAGCGAAGCAGGGGTTCTACCGGTGCCTAATGATTTAATTGGTCCTGATCCGCGCCTAGCGCAGCCCTTTATCAAAGGAGTCAGTGGCGCCTTTTTTGGTGTATTTAACCAGCAAAAGGAAGACTTGCGTCCCTTCTTGAGCCAAACCTTTGCCACGCAAGTAACCCAACAAACCCCCTTCCAAGCCTACTGGGTGGATCGCATTAACCCGCAGCAACTGCAAGAGGTCATTGCTGGCCGCATTGGCACTCAGCCCACCCGCAGGTAGTTCCACCCAGAGATGAGGGTGAGGGCGATCGCCCCGCCATAGATGATCATTGTCAGTAACTGCCACGCTTCCGGCAGGGGCGCCAGCAGCAGGGCAACGGCTAGGATCTGCGCCACCGTTTTTGCCTTCCCCCAGTAATTAGCGCCTTGAATCTGGGATTGTTGAACCCGCCAACTGGCAATGCCCAGTTCCCGCAGCAAAATGAGGGCAACGGACCACGCGGGTACTACCTGCCATTCAATACACAGCAGCAGAGGTACCAAAATCAGCAATTTATCCACCAGTGGATCGAGCACCTTGCCCAGATCGCTGACTTGATGAAAGCGCCGCGCCACGTAACCATCTAGCCAGTCTGTTAGTGCTGCCAGCAAGAACAAGCCTACCGCCCACCAGCGAGACGTTGGACTAGGATCAATGCTCAGCAGTACCAGAATCACTGGAATAATGAGCAGGCGGGCAAGGGTAATGCGGGTGGCCAGCGTCCAAGACACACTCATCTCAGGAAATGAAAGAGGAGGGGAGGTTATCCCCCCCAAGTACGCCCTAGACCAATTGCAGCGATCGCGGCTGCTTGTCGAACATGTGAATCGTATCGACAAAACGAGCGGTTTTAGACTGAGTGGAAATGACGAGGGATTGCGTGCGGGCACCGCCATTAAAGAAGCGCACCCCCTTCATCAGCACCCCCGGCGTAATGCCACACGCGGCAAAAAGTACCGTCTCGCCGGAAGCCAGTTCGTGGGCATCATAGACTTTGTCAGGATCCGTAATACCCGCTTTTTTCAGTTCCTCTAGGTTCCCTTCGCGGGTGCGCCCAGCCCACTCTTTGGTCATGACAACGGCTGGATCGTACACCAGTTGGCCTTGGAAGTGTCCCCCTAAGGCTCGCATCGCTGCTGCGGAAATGACCCCTTCAGGGGCAGCCCCAATTCCCATCAAAGCGTGGATGTTGGTGCCGGAAAAAGCACAGGACAACGCAGCCGACACATCGCCATCAGAAATGAGCTGTACCCGCGCCCCCGCTTCGCGAATTTCTTTGATCAGCTCATTGTGGCGATCGCGCTTCATGACCACAACCACCAGTTCATCAATCGCTCGATCAAGACACTCTGCCAGAATTTTCAGGTTTTCGGTGGCCGAGTTACGAATATCTACTTTGCCTTTGGCTGCTGGGGGCGCCGCCAACTTTTTCATATAAAAATCAGGTGCGGCAAATAATCCCCCTTTTTCTGAAATCGCCAGCACGGCCATGGAACCGGGTTGGCCGTAGGCACACAAATTTGTTCCTTCACAGGGGTCAACGGCAATATCAATTTCAATCAACTCTTCGGGGTTGCAGTACTGCGCCGCATCCTCACGGGTACAGATGCCAACTTCCTCGCCAATGTACAGCATCGGGGCTTCATCCCGTTCCCCTTCCCCAATCACAATCCGACCCCGCATATGGATTTGATTCATGCGGTTGCGCATGGCATCCACAGCTACCTGATCCGCCATGTTTTTATCGCCTTTCCCCATCCAGCGTGCCGCAGCGATCGCCGCTTGCTCCACGACTTCAATAATTTCTAAGCCGATGACGTTATCCACGCAACTCTCCTAAATGCACCAATGACATAAACAAATCGTTCGTCTCCTATCCGAGCTTACAGAACTTTGGGACGCCATAATTATTTTCTCAGCAGAATTTATTTACTCGAAAGTCCCCGCAAAAAAGAGGCAGAGGCATCTTGTCCTCCGCCTCCTGATTGGCCAAAAGTTATGAGTTCGTTACCTAGCGGCGCTGAGTGGACTGACTGCCCACCAACGAGGGCGACAGGCTCGACCACGACTGCTTCACCAGATCCGCCTCCGCCTTCACACTGCCGATGTAGTTACCAGCAGGTAAGGTTGGGAACCGTTTGTAGGGCACCACATCTTCACCGAAGTAGCGGCTGTACTCTGGACTGTTGACCATGGTTTCCACTGCTGCTTTCAGCCCTTGATCCGCCAAAATTTTGTTGTACTGGCGAATTTCCGCTTGGGTGGCGGGTGCACGACCTAATAAGTGCCGGAACAGGAACTCAATCACCTTCGTATTGGGGTAGGGGGTATAGAAGCGATTGCGATAAATCTCTGAACTGGCAAGGGTGGCCACGAACTCCCGCACGGTAATTTCACCGTTGCGCAAGCGGCTCTCGAGATCGCTACGGCGGAACTGGGAAGGAACTTTGCCACTGAAGACATCCATCACTTGGCAGTAAATGGCATTGATCACCTGCTCCACTTCCGCGGCGGGAGCCCCCACGGTCATTCGGAAAATCCGTGCTGGACGGCGACGACTAGTGCCAACCCCAGCCTCAACCGATTGACCATCGCCATTGTTGAAGGAGCGTCCCAATTCCACAAACCGTGGCTTAGTGGGGTCGGGTTGCTTGGCTTTTGCTTCCTGCTCGGCGATCGCCCGGCTCAGCAACGGCAGTTTGGTATTGTCAAGACGCGACTTCACAGGACTGAAGCTGGGTACCACAATCGCATCACTTTGCTTGGTGAGTTGATTGTAGAGTTTTTCCGTATTCGGGAAGTTTGCCGCTGGCAAGGTGGGGAAGCGGCGATAGGGCACTGTATCCTCGCCAAACACTTGGGCGTATTCAGCACTGCTGACCATCGCTTGGATAAAGGCTTTTAAGCCTTGGGTAGCCAGAATTTGGTTATACTGGCGAATTTCCGCTTGGTCTAAGGGAGCGCGGCCTAAAAAGTGTTTTGTGCCCAGCTCAATCACCTTAGTGTTGGGGTAGGGGGTGTAGAACTCTTTCTGGTAAAGTTCCGAGCAGCCTAAGGCTTCAATAAACTCCTTGAGCGTAATTTCACCATTCCCCAGCTTCGACTCCAATGCCGTAAACTCATTGCGGACAACGTAGGGGGCAATATCCCGCTCAAAAATTTGGCGGTAGGCAGCCTGAATCACCAGTTGCAGATTTTGCTTGTCATTCAGTTGGGTCAGCTTAAAGACTTTGGTTTGCTCGCGCCGTTTGCTTACCCCTTGGTTCGCGCGGAATTCAATGGCAGGCTCAGTGCGCAGTTCGGTGACAGCCCCTAATTCCACAAAACGAGGTGTCTCCACTTTTTCTGGCTTAATGCCAGTTTCACCGATGCTGCCGACGCGCAACGACCGTAAAGCCAACCCTTGGGGTGTAATGTAGCGCTCATAGGGAACCGTGTCTTCCCCAAACGCTTCGCTGTACTCTTGGCTATCAATGATGGCATCCACTAAGCCGTACAGCCCCTTCTTCGAGGCAATGTCAAAGTAGGTGTTCATCTCTTGACGGCCATAGGTGGGACGCCCCAAGAGACGACGATGGATGTACTCAATGGCCTTCGTGACGTACAGCGGCGTCCAGTAGAGGCTGCGGAACAGGTTTGATTTGGCCAAAATACGCACAAATTCGCGCACCGAGATTTCACCATTTTCGAGCTTAATCTCCGCCACTTTTTGGCGCTGCCCTTCGTACACATCGCGGCCAAATACCTGCAGGTAGGCAGCGCGAATCACCCGTTGGGTGGAGCTTTCCGCAAATTTAACGCTATCGCCTCCTGTGGCAACGGAGCGCTTACCAATGCGGGTGTTAATGCTAGGCAACTGATCCAGCTTGAAGACTTTTGGCCCCAAGCTCCCGGGGGCAACCCCACGGGCGGCGGGGTTACTCAGTTGGTTGTTAATTCCCGGACCGCGGTTAATCAGGATGCGTCGGGTATCTTTATTAAAGGGCTGCGGTTGAGTGTTGGGGTTTTTCTTCTCTTTCGGAAAGATAGCGCCAAACTGAATTTCTAGAGGATCGTTGCCAGCACCGTAGGGGTGCTGATTCGGCAAGGGCTGATCTTGAGCCGCAAACGTGGTGATAAACTGCGGCACTTTGCGGAAGGGGGCACTGTACTTAAAGAGGTCTTGCTGGGCGCCCCAGTTGCGGCACTCTTGCGCTTCTTGCCCCAAGCCCCGCAGGTAGGGAACGGTTTCTTCGCCAAAGTAGTCACTGTACTCTTTGGAATCCACAAGGGCATCCACAAGGGCGGGTAACCCTCCCTTGGAGATAATGGCGAAGTAGGTCTGCACTTCTTCGCGACTCGAAGGCCCCCGGCCAAGAATATGGCGGAAGGCCAGTTCAAGGGCACGGCTGTTGATGTAGGGTTCGTAGAAGTTTTTGCGATAGAGAGGGGATTTGGCTAGGCGGCGCACAAATTCCTTCATCGAAATAGAGCCGTTTTTCACCTGCGACTCAAGGTCGGAGAGTCCAAGGCCGTAGGCACGGGAAATATCCCGCTCAAAAATCTGGCGATAGGCGGCTTTGACGACTTCATTTTTTTCCGAGGCGGAGAGCCCGGGCTTCATGACAAATTTTGGACGGCGTTCGGCAGCATTGAAGTAAATTTGCGGCAATTGCAGTCCCTGTTGGTCGCCAGAGTTGCGCTGCCGCAGTTTATCGGAGGGGGCAGGGGCAATGAACTCATTCACGAGCACTTCAAAATACTGCTCGACAATGGCGCGACCTTCCGCATCTTTTTCAAAGTAGCTGACGGCAGCACGACGCATTTCCTGCAGTGCGGCAATCGTGGCATCGGCGGAGCAGGCCGCTTCAATAATTTCCCGCAGGCCACGGGTGTTTACAGCAATAATGTTGGGGTCACCTGCCACAATGGCGTAGGTGGTGTACCGCAAAAACCAATCCAGATCCCGCAGGGATTTTTGCATCCGAGCAGGACCGTAGCGGGCAATGTTGATGGGCTTAAAGCCTGCAGGGGTGCCGCCCCCAGAGGCACTAAAGACGGATCGCAATCCTTCGAGAAAGCCACCGCGAGTATCCACATAGGTGGCTGTCCCCAATTTCATGGCCTCTTTCATGTCAATCGGTTGGCCAGTGGCACCCGTGGTAAATTGTGGCTCTTCTTCAGTGCTGGGGCGGGACAAAAAAGCCATAGGTGAGCCACCGACAAAAATGCGGTTGGCGGCTCGGGAGACAATAATATCCGCGTTGCGGGTGAGGGTGGTGGCAATCTCTAGCCGTTTACTGCCAGACCGCAGATAGACAGCAAGCTCGTCCAATTCGCCACGATTCAAAAAGCGATCTTGCTGCTCTGCTTGAATAATGGTTGAAACGGGGACGGTTTGATAAAGTTGCGGGCGGGCAACCGAGCTTCCACCACTTGCTTTGACAACCATGGTTACTAAGAGGCTCCCTTTACTTTTAGTTAACGCGCTAACCTAGATTAGAACGATTCGGGGATGGCTCAGCAATTTTTTAAGAAATGTATAAATTCCCGCCAATTTGCTGGCGATCGCCCCGGTTATTTATGAATTTTTGTAATATTCCTTGACTTTTTGGTCAGTGCTCCGAGGGGCCGAAGTGCTGAAAACGCTGATCGGGCTCAAGAGGAGTCACTGTTTTGCCCTGTTGCAGTAGCATGTCGGAACCGGCTGTGATTTCGCCAATCATTGCTGCCTGCTCACCAGCAATGGTGCACAGCGCCGGGGCGATCGCTGCCGGCAAACAAAGCACCAGTTCAAAATCTTCACCGCCGTAGAGTGCCCATGTCAAGGCTTGCTCTGGCGCTAGGAACGGAATTTTGGGAATGGCTTCCGCCCAGAGTGTTGCTCCCACCCCACTAGCGGCGCAAATTTGTAGTACGGCATCGGCTAAGCCATCACTGCTATCCATCCCTGCAATTCGCATGGGAGGAGCTTGCTGCCACAACCACGCCACCACATCTAAGCGAGGCTGGGGCTGCTGATGGGTCTTAATCCATTCCTGTCGCAAGTCTGCGGGGAGGGTGGCGGCCCATTCGGGTTGGAGCAGACATTCCAGCCCCGCCCGCGCGGCACCGTGCACGCCGGTTGTAACAATAACATCCCCCGGCTGCGCCCGATGGCGGTAAATCAAACGCTCCCGTGGTGCTGCCCCCAAAATGCTAATACTGAGACTGAGCACCGAGGAGCGACAGGTATCACCCCCGAGAATGCCCGTGCCGTAAGTGTGACAACAGGCTGCCAGTCCTTGGTAGATTTCCTCAATCGTGGCCACAGAGCAGGTACTTGGGGCGGCGATCGCCACCGTTAGACCCAGGGGCATTGCTCCCATGGCAGCAACATCGGAAAGATTCGCCGCGGCTGCCCGCCAACCCACATCAAAGGGACTCATCGTCACCCTTGGACAAGCCATTCCCAAACTAAAGTGCACCCCATCCACCAAAACATCGGTACTAAAAACCAGTTCTTGATCAGCAGGCGGCGTCAAGACGGCGGCATCATCGCCAATGGCTGAAGCCACACAGTAGGGGCGCAAACGTTGAATCAGTTGGTGCTCCCCACACTGTGCCAACGTAGGTTTTGAGGTTGGTTCAGCCATCGGGGGCATTAGTCAAACATACGAAAGTAGGGGGGGCGGATGGGGGCACCCGGCTCCTTTTCCAGATCAAAGTTAATCACATCCCAGCGTTCATCGGGGTTGGCCGGTGGGCTAAACTCAACCGGTAAGCCAAACAGCCGCAGCATTTGCGGATCAGTAGCCCCACGCCATGGCGTATTGCGTTCGAGGTAGGCGCAAAAGAGATCGCGGTAGCGGTGAGCAATAATCACCTTGGTGGCGCGGTAACCTTGGGTGTAAAGCCGATCAAGGGCATCGTGAATTTCAAAGCGAATGCCATCCGCGTGGGTGTGCTGGCGATACCACTCCCCATCCCAAAGGCGCCAAATTCGACCCGATTGCAGGTGCATGAGTTCTTTTGTTTTGGCATCCGCCTCAAAGGGACCATGGCGGGGACATAGGTACGTATCTGTCAAGGTCAACGCTGAAATCACTTGGCGACAGTGGGGACAGCGAATTTCAGGACCAAAGATCGGGTAGTGAGAGCCGGATGAGATCATGCACAGTTACCACACAGCGGCAGTTATTCCACCGCGATCGCCCTTATTATAGCGACTGGCTTTCAGAGAGCGGTCGAGCAACCTTGTGAGCTACAGTGAAAAAAACTAGGCGGCTTCCGGCTAGGTATTGGCACAATTGGGTTCCCAATGCCAACAACGTCAAGCATCAACAGGTTAGGTTCATAGACTATGGAACAGCAGTCTCCCGCTGAAGTTGAAATTACGGAAATTCCAGACCTCTCTGAGGCAGAGCAAACGCTCTTGGATATGCACAGTATTCTCAATACTCTCAATATCCTCATGGGAGAACTCCAGTTTCTGGGCTTAGAAATCGGTGATCTTGAGGTGCTCCAGCCCAGCTTACAAGCTATTGAACAAATTCTTAGTGCCCTCAGCGATCGCCCCACTATTTTGGCCTACCTGCAACAAATCAATGCCATTCGCCAACAAGTGATCGAAAATTTAGAGGCTGCTCTGCAGAAGTATCCTCACTGTGGCGAGAACCCTGATGTCAAGGAGGCGATCGCCAACATTCACTCTGTCTTTGACGTTGTCGAAATTCGGGTGCAGCAATTGCTGGCTCGCGAAGCTAACCCCGATCAGTGGGTCGCTGTTCCCATTGATCAATTGCAAGCCGAGTTTGAGCAGGTTTTTCATGCCATCGAAAAAAACAGTAAAGGGCGCTACCGTATCTTGCACAACATTGCTGCTCAAAAACCCTCAGACTACTACTTAGTTTTTGACATTCAATCCCCTGACGGGAAGACCGTACTCATACCACCGATTTTCGAGGATGTGATGCGGGATCTCATTGCCAATGCCCGCAAATACACCGCGCCCGGGGGCAGAATCATTGCTGGCCTTGTTCAGTGTGCCGATCACCTGAAATTCGTTGTCGAAGATACCGGCTGTGGTATTCCCAGTGATGAAATTAAAAAAGTTGTTGGCTTTGGTCAACGGGGTTCCAACGTCCAACAGCGCCGCACCATGGGGGGTGGCTTTGGCCTCACTAAGGCCTTCATCGTCACCAAGCGCTTCGGCGGACGGATGTGGATCCGCTCCCAAGAAGGAGTAGGTACCCGTATTACCCTGACATTGCCCCTCCCCACCCTAGATGCTGTTAAAACCAGCACCTTGGCAGGTGAACAGACCGCAGAAGTTACTGGCTAAAACGGGCATTGAGGCAGCACCATTCCCCACGTCGCCACACGCTCCCCAAGAGCCACCCTTGCTGCTCCAGCACCGCTGCCACCTGATCCGCTTGATCCAATAGAATGCCGCTAAAAATGCCCCATGTCTTGGGCTTCAAGAGGGGGGGTAACTGCGGCACCAGTTCCACAATGACCCCCGCTAAAATGTTGCAGACGACCCCATCGACCGGCTCAGGGATTTGCTCCCAACTGCCTTGAGCAACAACTAACTGCCCTGCCGCAATACCATTCAGTGCTGCTGCCCGCTGAGTGGCGGTCACTGCTAGGTCTGACACATCCACCGCATAGACTTTGCTCGCACCCAACAGGAGCGCCGCCACCGAAAGAATCCCACTGCCACAGCCAATATCAGCAATGACAGTAGGAGGCAATGGCCCAAACGTGTCATCCAGTTGCATTTCCAACGCCTCAAGGCACAGTTGGGTCGTGGCATGGGTGCCAGTGCCAAAGGCCATGCCCGGATCTAACTTCAGCAAAAGACGCTGATCATCCAGCGGCGGATCTTCCCAAGCAGGACAAATGAGGAGGCGATCGCCCACCGGTAGCGGGTGCCAATAGGCTTGCCAACTGTGCGCCCAATCTTGCTCATTCACCAACTGCCACTGTAATTTCGGCGGCAAATACCCCTCAGCCACCACATCCTGCTCAATCCATGTCCCTAGGGCGGCAATATCCAAAAGGGAAGCTTTTTGCTGGGGAAGGTAGCCCTGCACTAATACCCGTCCATTTTGTTGCTGCGAAGCCGTCCCCTGGCACCCAAAGGACTGCAGCCGCCATGCCACGATTTCTTCGGCAGCAGCTTGGCTTGTAACGGAAATTTCCCACCAGCGTTGAATCACAGCACCTGTGCCAAGCCCCTAAAGATTGACAATATAGGCATCGCGAATCCCTGGTACTTTCACAATTTCCTCCAGCAGTCCTTCCGGCAAGGGGTCATCAAGGCTAATCACCATCACCGCATTGCCGCGCACCATTTTGCGTCCCACCTGCATACTGGCAATGTTGACGTTAAAACTCCCCAATAGTGAGCCAATTTTACCGATAATACCCGGCATATCACGGTGCAGCGTCAAGAGCATGTAGCGAGTCGGCGACACACTAATGGGAAAGTCATCAATACTCGTGATGCGGAGTTCGCTGTGCCCCAGTAGTGCCCCAGAAACAGAACGGCTTTCGGAAGCACTTTTGGCAATCAGGGTCAGGGAACCAGCGTAGTCTCGCTGAGACTCATCCCGCGTTTCCACCACCCGGATGCCCCGCTCCTTGGCCTCTAAGCCAGCATTGACGTAGTTCACTCGCTCCCGCAAAGCTGGTGAGAGCAAGCCCTTGAGCGCCGCAATTACAATGGGCTGACTGTCATTCGTGGCTAATTCTCCTTGCAAACGCACCTCAAGGGACTCTACCCGTCCTCCGGCCAACTGCCCCACCAAGTTACCCAAGGTTTCCGCCAATTGCATGTAGGGGGAGAGCTTTTCAAGCACATCAGGGCGCAAACCCGGAATATTCACCGCTGAGCGGGCGGGTAAACCGAGGAGAACATCGCGAATTTGCTCGGCCACATCAATGGCCACATTGACCTGCGCCTCTTCTGTTGAAGCCCCTAAGTGCGGGGTTAAAATTGCCTCCATCCCTAGCTCACGTAGTGGAGAATCAGCCTCCAGCGGTTCGTTTTCAAACACATCGAGGGCAGCACCCGCCAATTTGCCTGCCTTCAGGGCAGCAACAAGGTCGGCCTCATTAATAATGCCCCCGCGGGCACAGTTAATAATTCGTGCCGTGGGTTTCATCTTGGCAATCGTATTGGCATTAATCAGGTGCTGAGTTTCCGGTGTTTTCGGTAGGTGCAGGGTAATAAAATCCGACTCAGCAAAGAGCACATCCAACTCCACAAGGCGGCACCCCAGTTGATCGGCGCGCTCCGTGGAAAGGTAAGGATCGTAGGCCAAAAGTTTCATCCCCATGGCACGGGCAACGGTGGCCACATGGGAGCCAATTTTCCCTAAGCCAATAATGCCTAGGGTTTTTTTATAAATTTCGACACCTGTATAGCGCTTCCGATCCCATTCGCCCCGCTTCACAGAGGCATTGGCATCGGGAATGTGGCGAGCCAGCGATAGCATCATGGCTAACGTGTGCTCTGCCGCAGCAATGGTGTTCCCCTCTGGCGAATTCACCACCATAATCCCCTTACGGGTGGCCGCTGGCACATCGACATTGTCCACCCCCACTCCAGCACGGCCAATAATTTTCAGTTGGCTGGCGGCTTCAATGACTTCCTTGGTGACTTTGGTTCCCGACCGAATCATTAGGGCATCGTATTCGGGAATAATTTTGATTAATTCTTCGCTGGAGAGGCCAACTTTGACATCCACTTGGGCAACTTGGGCAAGCAAATCAAGCCCCACCTGCTCAATGGGATCGGAAACCAGAACTTTGGGCATAGGTAAACGCTATCTATAATGCCAGATCGTAAATCCTAACATAATTTTGCTTCCTAATACTGTTCTAAGGAAGAACACAAGTGAAGGTTCCCAGTTCCACAAACAGCTCTTCGCTCTTGGGAATGGTGAGGTTAAAGGTACACACTTCTCGTTCAAAGCGAACTTGAGCAGTGTAGTCTCCGGGGGCTAGGGTATCGAAATAAAATTGGCCATTGCGGTTTAGGGGAGAGGCTAGGGTTTCTTGATCCCGCTGTAGGGTAAGCTCTCCAAGTGCTGGAATAATTTGGGTGCCTGCCCGTTGCAAAACCACGGTGCCAATAAAGTTTTGGATGCGCTGTACGGTAAAGCGGGCAATGCTGCCGCCGCGGAAGGGGGGAGCAATTAAAAGGCTGTCGGTTTCGGCAAGGTAGTTCTCAGGAACGCTGTCCGGGTCAATGCTGATTTGGTTGCCATAGTAAGGAATCAAGTTAGGAATAATCACTTTGCCTTGGCGGTTGGTGCGGCCAATGAGTTGATTACTCAGGAAGGTTGACACTCCTGGTACATTGCTACTGAGATCAACCAAGACAAAGCTGTTGCGAATTGGGCGACTTAGGTACAGCCCACCACCGATCGCCACGATCGCCCCTTCAAGACCCAGCAGTGTATTGTTCGTATCGCCAATACGGCTGTAGCCCAACTGATAGCTGGCCCAAGGGGCATTGTACAAAAACGTGTTTTGAGCGCGTCCCTGCTCGTTTTGCTGTTCCAGTTGCACTCGGTAGCCGTAGCCCTCCCCTTGGGGCAAATACCGCTGCACAGAAAAGGAAGGCACCCCTTGATTGCCCTGTTGCTGCCACCCTGCATTCAGGTTCGTGTTCCCGCCAAGGAAGTAATTGAGGTTGACAGAAAACCGATTTTCTGGGGATTGGGATTGAACTTGCAACTGCGAGGCTTGGATAAACAAGTTCAAACTGCGGCTGAGGCGAACTTGAGCGGCAAGACTAATTTGGTCACGGGCAACCGCATCCCGCTGATCGGTGTAATTGTACTGGCCGCTGAGGTTAATCCGTGGACCAAGGGACAGAGAAGCTGTGAAAAAGCCTTCTAAGCGGGGGCGATCGCCCTCAAAAGGCAGACTTGTGTTGGCATAAAAGTCACTTTGCAGGCGCACCCCGCCACCAAACCCTAGCCACCGTCCCGGATAAAAATAGGACACCGCCACCGCATGACCCATCACCCCTTCCTTACTACTCACTGCGGCTGCCACATCCATAGTCCCTAAAGGCAGGGCGGTACTAACAGAAACCCCTGTGCTGATGAGTTGCTCTGTTGCTTCAATCCGTCCCCCAAGTGTCAGGTTTGGCAGTACCCCTTGACGATAGGTGCCAAGGAGACGCAGCGTGTCATCGTAGCGAAAGTTATCGGTGCCAACGTTCTGCCGCTCTGCCCCAGCCGTAATAAAAAACTCTGACAATCCGGGTTTCAGCAGTCGTGAAAACTGTACGTAGCGGGAGTCAAACACTTGGGTCTTACCCTCGGCATCCGTAACCACAACCCGCACGTGGTTGAAGCCAGAATTGTAGGGAAGGTTTTCCAGCCGAAAGGGGCCAGGGGGCAACTCAAGGGTTCGCAATAAACGGTTGTTGAGGTACACCTCTGCCTTGGCAGGGCTTGCAACCACCCCCGAGGCACTAAAACTAGGCTGGCGAATGAGGTAAGGGCTGAGTTCAAAATTCCGTCCCCAGCTAATGCCCCCCAACAGACCACCTCCTCCTAGCGTGTCAGTTGTCACAAAGGCATCGCCAAGGGCAAGGGTCGTGAGGTTTTTCGGGTTATCAAAAACAAGATTGGTGATACCGCGCTGCAACCCATTCTCGGCATCTACAAACCAACCACTGGCAAAGGCATTGCCTGCAAAACTAATAACGAGTTCTCCCCCTGCGCTTAAGGTTTCAAAATCCTGCCAGTTGACTCCGTAGTTGAGATAGGCACTCAGGGGTTGGCTGTAAATTATGCCGCTGGGTGCGTTACTGGGGTTAAAGTCAATCACTCCCGCTGCTAGGGCTGCTGCAGGTGTTTGTAGCCGCAGTGTTTGTGCCACATCATCGCGCTCAAAGGTAATCCCGGGGGCAAGGGACTGGAGTGAGACGTGCTCTACCCCAGCAATAATTTCGCGATCGCCCCCAATATCCTGTAACCCAACAGCTACCAAATCCTGCCAGGGAATCCACACATCCTCTCCCCGTAAATAGACCACCACTTCACCCCGTGGTGCTTGGTTCACTACCAGATCGTAAATTGCTGCCGGATCTACCGGAACTTGAATAACGGGTGCAGGCTCAGGCAACTCTGGTGTAGGTGCAGATGGCGTTTCAGCAAATGCAGGTAGCCAGCCCACTACCGATAACAGCGCACCACTAACGGCAAACACCCCCTGCCGTAGGCACAGAGGTTGAGAGGGGATTCGCTGGATTTTCGAGGCGAATGTCAAGACGTTGAACAGCCCCACAATTCTCTTGCGGCAATGCAACAGCACTAAAGGTGCGGGTCACCCCCGGTAATATATAGACCGAGTCCAGTTTTTTTTCAAAAATGGAACGACCCTCGCTGTTCAAACCAGAGACCAGAATACTGAGGGTTTGTAAATGCACATTACCTGTGTTGCGCAGGCCAAAGGATAATTGCCCTTGTTGCACCCGGGGTTCGACAAATTCCCCCTGCCGCTGGACGCTGGGTGGCTCAATAAACACGGGTAAGCTGTGCTGGGTGAGAAAGCGAATTTGTAACTGCTGAGTTTGGGGTGCATTGGGGGGAGGTAACTCCGCAATCAACAGCCGATAGGAAGCCTCAGTCGCAGTGGGGGGGACACGACGACTAAGGCGGATGTTGCGTGCCTCGCGGGGAGGAATATTTAAGATTAAGGGAAAAACAATTAGTTCAGGGCTGTTGGGCGGTGCCGGGGTCAATTCATCCCGACCATCCGCCATTTGCCGCCATTGTTGTAGGCTCACTTCAAAATCAACGGGAACATCCCCCGTATTCGTAATTGTGATTGTGGCGGAGCGTTGCCGTGGCGAGAGAAACACTCGTGTGCCACTGAGCTGATAGCGCGCCGACTGCGCCAATAGAGGCAACACCCCTAGCCCGATCGCCCACAGGGAGACGCTAACTAGCAATAAACCAAACCTTTGTTTCATGAACGGATTCCCATTACCCTCGGCACAAAAGAACTGTATACACTGTATATCTGTCCAATTCTACTGGGTATCAATGGCAAAGAAAGAGTGTGGGAACGGCTCTTAAAAAAAAGAGATTGATCGCTCACGAGCAATTAATATCAATTGAAAACGATCAATCTCTTATATGTGTCCCGACTCTATCTTTTTATCGATCTAGAGGCTTAGTTCATCTCAGTTGATGAGTCACTCACTGAACCCTAGGACATTCCTAAAGCGACCTCTGTTGAAATTGATAGACCCCGCTAACCTAGTAGGTCACAGTGATAGTCACATCTTGACTGTAGTTACCCACGGGTTTGAATTGACCGCCAGGAATACGACCATAGACAGTGACACTATTTCCCCCTTGGGTTGGGTTCAAAGATTGAGTATTGCTCGCATCGCATCCCCATGGAGTGCCACTGGTACGATCTGCTTCAGTGCGATACAATCCGTAGCTCAAGCTGTTAGACCCATCAGACATGGCTCGTACCGGTGCGGCGCAGGTTCCTGACCCTGGATCTAGACCAATGTTTACAGCAGTTGGGCTAGAGCAAGTAATGCTGATAGTCCCTGTAGTGTCCTTAGTGGTGCCGTCATAGTTACCGAAATCAATTGAGCCGCTAACAGTGCAGGTTTGAATCACACTCGCATTCACGGAGAAGTTACCAGTACCTGCATCCGCCGCTTTTGCCACTGGAGTCATCAGAACGCTAATTCCTGCAAGAGCAGTCAGCGAAACCCCCGCCAGCAAACATTTCCGTAGCATAGAACACAACATAATATCCCCCTTTTTCCCGATTTGGGAACACGAAACCGCCCTCCTTTGGCACTGTAGCTTCAAGGCTCACGGCATTCCTCTTTGAGCACGCAATCTTACGAGAGTTATTGTCTGAAACGATTGAATGAAGCTACGCTAAACCAAGGTGTTTGGTCTTTTGCTAACTTGAGTACTGGAACATTTCTTTAACGCATTAGTTATTTGTTCCAACAGTTTTATTATAGGGATTACGATGGTAAACTTCAAGAACCGATGCAATGGTTTGAATCAAAATCTTGAAGATTTGCAAACAAACTTCAAAATATCCACAACTCGCTACACTTGGGCTATTCGTACTGAGAACCGTTGATGGATGAGTACTTCCCTGCCAACACCCCGATGGCGATCGCCCCAATCATGGCGGCTACGGCTGAGCTAGGTTTTCAGATGTGTTCGGAGCCGCTGACTGGATCGCTCCTGAGCACGTTAGCGGCCAGTAAGTCGGGGGGCAAGTTTTTGGAGCTAGGGACGGGTACGGGCACGGTCAAGATGCTGGGGTGTTTTTAACTCACCTTGACCCAACTCAACTGGGCGAGTGGCATTATCATTGCTGCCAAAGTTGCCATCCATGAAGAAGCTGCATCTTGCCCTTAGCACCCATAATATTGCCGCAGTTGTGGCTGACTACACTCAACGTTTAGGGCTAGCCCCCTGTCTGCTGATTCCTGAACCGCCGTAAGTCCTTCGGACAGCAAGCAACGGTCTACTCCCCAAAAGGGAGAAGAGGCTCCAGATTCAAAGTCCCTCTCTTTTCTTGGGAGAGAGATTTAGGGTGAGGGGTTACGAAAGTGGGATATACCCAGTGTGTTTGGCAATGGTAACCCGTTAGATTAGGATTAGCGGAGGTTTGGGTGTTGCTGAGAGGCGATCGCCATGGCAGATGTGCATACCCTCAATGAGTTTCATCGCCGCTATCCGACAGGCAGCTTGGTCAGTGACTTATTACAAATTCATGATGGCCTTTTTATCGTCAAAACCTCTTTGCTAGTGGGAGGGACTGTTCTGGCCACAGGAATGGCAGCCGCGCCCACCCTTGAACAGGCGGAAGATAGTGCCCGGCAACGTGCCTTACAACTGCTTGGTATTCACCTACCGCTGCAAACCCGCGCTGAGTTAATTCCTGCTGAGGCGTCTCCTGCCCTGCCAACGGGACAGCGGGCAGCACCACCATGGACGCAAGAAGAACCCTCCGAGCTGATTCTTGAACCGGCACCGCCACCAAGCTCGCGTCGGAGTCGAGCACCCCAAAAAGCTTCAACAGAAAAGTCAACGAGTAAATCAGAGCCGGTGGACTTTGCCGATGAAATTGCCCAAACCACTGTGGAAATGAAGCGCCTCGGTTGGACAGAAGCACAGGGGCGTGCCTGTTTGCTAGAGCGGTATGGCAAACGCTCCCGCCAGCAACTCAGCGATGAGGAATTACTGGACTTTTTACACTTCTTGCAACAACAGCCCAGCGCGGGCGAACCCTCGTTTTAGACCAGTAGCAGCGCTGGTAAAGATTATTTATACTCTGCTTGAAACTTAAAGAAAAGCTATAGATTTTTACGCCACTCCTGATCCCGCCTTTAGCTTCATTACCATGAGGAATGTTGCTGTCGAGGAAAAATCAGTGCTTGGGCGCTTTGATCTCCAGAATTCTCCCTTAGCCGTTGGGGTAAGCAACCGTCGTCAATGGATTTTCCGACTCGTGCTGCTAATGTCGGTCTTTACCCTATTTTTGATGGCCGTTGGCAGCGCCACGCGAGTCATGGATGCGGGTCTTGCCTGTCCTGACTGGCCGTTGTGCTTTGGCACGTTAGTCCCGCAAGAGCAAATGAACCTACAGGTCTTTCTGGAGTGGTTTCATCGTCTGCTGGCCACCAGTTTGGGTGTGATGGCGATCGCCCTTGCCGGTTTGAGCGCTGCTTGGCGGCAGGATTTACCCCACTGGGTGCCCCCAGTAGCGGGCGCTGCCGTGCTGCTAGTGGTGTTACAGGGTATCCTCGGTGGCCTGACAGTGACGGAACTGCTGCGGTTTGAAATCGTTACTGCCCATCTTGGCACTGGCCTCCTCTTTTTCTGCCTGTTGGTGGGCATGACGGTGGGGCTAGCTCCCTTTGTCGGCACAGGTGCTGCCCAGCGGCTGCGGATAGCGGCTGCCATTGCCACGGTTTGCGTCTATGGTCAAAGTATTCTGGGTGGGCTAGTGTCGTCCCAATGGGCGGTGCAGCAGTGCCTCTACGGCGATCGCCTGTGTCAGGTGCTCAACAGCCACCTGTTGGGAGTGGTGCCCGCCACGCTAAGTGTCCTTGCGGTGGTAGTGGTGGCATGGCGTAGTCCCGCTTTGGCCTCCCTGCTGCGACAGTTAAGCTTTAGCCTCCTTTTTGTGGTTGCTGCCCAAATTGGTTTAGGGGTGGCCACGTTTCAACTTAAACTTCAATTTCCCCCCCTCACGGTTGCCCATCAACTAATTGGCGCAACGCTATTGGGCCTCCTTGTGGCACTGACCACACTTGCCGGACGCGATGGTGGGCGCGCCGCCTAAACTCTACCGGATTGATCGATATGCCAGAAACCATCTTGACAGCCACAACCTCAAGGGCTTGGTACAGTTTTTTGGGCGACTACTGGCAACTCACTAAGCCTCGCCTCATCCTCCTGTTCTTAATTACTACCGCTGCCGCGATGGCCGTGGCTAGCAAGGGCACAGTTTCCCCCAAGTTGCTGCTGGTGACGCTCTTAAGTGGTGCGTTTGCTGCGGCGGCGGCTAACACGATTAACTGCCTTTATGATCGCGACATCGACGCGATGATGGAGCGCACCCGCCATCGTCCGTTGCCCTCGGGACGGGTCTCAGCGACAGAGGCGCTCATTTTTGCCATTGCCCTTGCGACCACTGCGTTTACGCTGTTGGCGCTTTTTGCCAATCTCCTGAGTGCTGGTTTGGCGATGGCCGGCATTGCTGTTTACGTGGGGGTCTATACCCACTGGTTAAAGCGCTCGTCTCCGCAAAATATTGTCATTGGTGGTGCGGCGGGTGCCATTCCTCCCTTGGTGGGCTGGGCAGCGGTGACCGGTGAGCTCAGCTGGCCAGCTTGGGTGCTTTTTGCCATTATTTTTGTTTGGACCCCACCCCACTTTTGGCCCTTGGCCATGCTCATTCAAGAGGACTACGCCCGCGTTAAGGTGCCAATGCTACCGGTGGTGGATGGGGAGGGTGCCACAGCGCGGCAAATTTTTCGCTATACCCTTGCCCTGATCCCCACTTCTTTGTTACTGGTGTATCCCTGTGGTGCTGTGGGCTGGGGCTACGGTCTGGTGGCGATCGCCCTCGGGGGGATGTTTCTTTATCAGGCTTGGCAACTCACGCAAATGCCGAGCGACAAAGAACGGGCGCGTTCCCTCTTTAAGTTTTCAATTTTGTATATGATGCTTCTGTGTGGCGCTATGGCATTAGATCGCATGATTTTGGCACAGCTTGATTGGAGCCTGCCCAGCGACTTGCAAGCCCTCACCTGTCTGCTGCCATGGAGCTAAATTAATGAATGCCCCCGAGATTCTTTACCGTGACGAATACATTGAGTGCGATCGCCACGGTCTGACAATTCACTGGTACTTTTTCCCCTTTGGCGACAAGCGGGTTGACTATACTACTATCCGCCACTTTGAGACCGTTGATCTTAACTTTGAAGGCAAATGGCGCATCTGGGGCATGGGTTTGGTTCCCCATTGGTTTCACCTCGATCCCCGGCGCCCGCAAAAATCTCAGGGCATCTTAATTGACGACGGACACCCGATTAAGTTTGTCATTACCCCCGATAACGTGGATCAAGTCTTAGGGATATTACAAACCCACACAACCGCCCCACCCCCCTAAAACAGGCAAGGATTTCAGCCCCCGCTAACCGGAAAAGCTATAATTTAGGCAAATAAAATGTAATGATCCTTTACAATTTGCCCTAGACCTCTGTGACCACACTGCTGCAACGTTTAATTCTTATTTGTCCCTTCTTTTTCTGGGGCACGGCAATGGTGGCCATGAAACAGGTGCTGCCCCAGACTTCGCCGTTTTTTGTGGCAGCGGTGCGCTTGGTGCCAGCCGGTTTGTTGGTGTTGGTGGTGGCGATCGCCCTTGGTAAATCACAACCACGGACGGCTGTTGCGTGGGGGTGGATTGGTCTTTTTGCCCTTGTGGATGGGTTTCTCTTTCAAGGCTTTTTAGCCACTGGCTTAGCAAAAACCGGTGCAGGCTTAGGCTCGGTGATGATTGACTCCCAACCCTTGGCCGTGGCATTGCTCTCCCGCTGGCTTTACGCAGAACGCATCGGCGGCTGGGGGTGGTTGGGGCTGCTGCTGGGGCTGCTAGGCATTAGCTGCATTGGTATTGGTGATGATCTGCTGTCCCTTGTGCAACACCGGCAGGGGCTAGCGGCGATACCGTGGCAGGAGTGGGGAGAACGAGGTGAACTGTGGATGCTCCTTGCTGCCCTGTCGATGGCCGTGGGAACGATCTTGATGCGACCCGTTGCCCGCCATAGCGATCCAGTGGTGGCTACCGGCTGGCATATGATCTTGGGGGGACTGCCCTTGGGGGCGATCGCCAGCTTCCAACAGCCAGCTCCTTGGTCAGCACTACACATCGCAGATTGGCTGAATTTAGGATATGCCACCCTTTTTGGCAGCGCCCTTGCCTATGGCGTCTTTTTCTACTTTGCCGCCAAAGGCAATTTAACAAGTCTCAGTGCGCTGACGTTCCTCACCCCTGTTTTTGCCCTCACGTTTGGCCATTTGCTGCTGGCGGAAACCCTCAGTCGCCTCCAATTGCTAGGGGTTGGCTTAACCCTCATTAGCATTTACCTGATTAATCAGCGTCAGGTGCTCGGGGGCTGGTGGCAGCAGTTACCCCTTCCCGCCCGCTTGCGCCAGTCGCAGACGGTTCCCGTCAACCTCTCGGAGCGCCCCTAAATCATGCTGAAACGAGAACTTGGCTTAGGAGGAGCAATCCTCACTGGACTGGGCTCCATGATCGGCACGGGGATCTTCGTCAGCCTTGGCCTCGCAGCGGGCATTGCTGGGCCTTGGGTACTGGTTGCCCTTGTTTTGGCAGCGGGCTTAGCCCTGTGCAATGGCTTAAGTAGCGCGCAGCTGGCGGCCAGCCACCCGGTAAGTGGCGGCACCTATGAATTCGGCTACCGCTACCTGAACCCAGCGCTGGGGTTTACGGCGGGTTGGATGTTTTTAGTCGCTAAGTCGGCATCCGCTGCCACCGCTGCTTTGGGTTGTATGGGCTATTTGTTCAGTGCGCTGCCATTACCTCCTGCGATTGCGGTTGTGGGAGCTGTGGTTCTCATTTGGGGCCTCACTGGCGTCGTGCTTTTAGGGGTGCGACGCTCCAACCAAGTAAATTTGGCTATTCTCACCGTGACCTTTTTGAGCTTATTGACATTTGTCATCGTGGCCACCCAGTATGCCCAGCGCCAAGGGTGGGTAGGGTTAACGTGGGGCTGGAATACCTTGTCGTTGCCGGACTTGCTCCAAGCCACTGCCCTGATGTTTGTTGCCTACAGTGGCTATGCTCGCATTACTGTCCTTGGTGAGGAAATCAAAGAACCTGAGCGCACCATCCCCCGCGCCATTGGTTTAACCATTGGTCTGGTTTTACTGCTCTACCTAACAGTGGCGATCGCGGCTCTGGGGGGGGTAGGCGCCACCGCTTTAGGACAGGCCACGTACCAGCAAGCTGCTCCTTTGGAGGTACTGGCGGCAAATTTTAATGTGCCCCTCGTGCGTCCCCTCATCGCTGTCGGCGCCTTGACGGCAATGGTAGGGATTTTACTCAACTTGATTTTGGGTCTGTCCCGCATGGTGCTGGCAATGGCACGGCGGCGGGATCTACCGCCAGTTCTAGCCCGTCTGAATCGAGAAGGAACCCGGCCAACAGCAGCCATTCTCACCGTTGCCTGTGGCATTTGCTTACTGGTTCTTTTTGGTAATGTGAAAACCACTTGGTCGTTTAGTGCTTTTAGTGTTCTCATCTACTACGCCATTACTAACTGGGCCGCACTGCAACTTCCGGATCAGCGCTTTCCCCGTTGGATCGCCATTGTCGGGCTGATCGGCTGTGCCACACTAGCAGTCTGGGTGGAACCGATGGTCTGGCTCAGTGGCAGCGGCCTCATTGGGTTGGGTCTAGGATGGCACTACTGGCTACGCAGGGGGAAAGCGGCTTGAAACTGCTCGCGGGTCATCGGTTGGCTGACTTCTAACCCCTCCCCACCCAGAACGCGTAGTGGTTCTCCCTCGATGGAAATCCACACGCGCGCACTCGGGTCATTGGCCGTTGCAGTATAGATAACTTGCCCTAGGCGCCCTTGCATGGAAGCACTGCCACCGCCGCGGATAAAGTCCGCTGACAGATCAATGTGGATGCCATCCGGCTGCACTTCAACGCGATTCAAGCGCGTATTGTCGGGAATACTTGTGGCAACATCGCCATTGGCTGGGCCGGCGAATAAGCGCTCTAGGCGTGCCTTGATGAAGAGCTCTGGCTGGGCTGGGTTTGCTTCCAGACGCAGGGTTGTCGGTACAAGTACCAAGCTGTCGCCTTTATTTACCAGCCAAAACACTTGTGTTTCCTGCTGTTGGGCAACATTTGTAGCAGGAGGGGGTGAGTCGCCGCCGTCAAAGCGAGGGGGATTGAGAGTGAACCATACGGCGGTGCCTGCCGAGGCCAAGCCCACAGCCGCCAGAACAATCAGGGCGGGACGGGAACGGGTAACTTTTGAGATCATTTGGCGTGCCTTTTGGTCGGGGTGGACCTATCTAATTTGGGACGCTATGGAATAGGCGAGCGGTTCCCTTTAGAGGCGCTGCAAGTAGAGGCAGTGACGCTGAGCATGGGTTAATGGTGTAACAAAACCCTGTACATCCAGAAGCTGTGCGGGGTAGCGCCGCAACAAACCTGCTAAGGTGGTTTCCTCCGCCGCCGTCCATTGGCCGCGATATAACACTAGAATACCGCCTCGGCGCAGACGGGGTAAACCATACTGACAGCAGCGTGTCAGATCTCCCACCGCCCGAAGCATTGCTAAATCGTAGGTGTCTAGATGCGCCTCTGCTCGCCCCCACTGTGCCCTCAGGTTGCTTAACCCCAACTGGGAGGGCAAAGATTCAAGGAAGCGTACCTTTTTTTGGGTGGCTTCCAGTAAGGTGATTTGCCAGTCAGGACGGGCGATCGCCACCGGTACCCCCGGAAAACCGCCGCCGCTGCCAATATCAATCACCCGCTGAATAGGAACATCCCACGGCCTTTGGGGTGACTGCAACCATGGAGCAATGCCCCGCAGTGAATCCCAGAGGTGCTTCTCCCAAAAATCAGCCCCCGCTGTAATACGCGTGAGGTTTACGGACTGGTTGGCCGTTAAAATCGCACTGTAGAAACGCTGAAACTGTTCCTGTTGCTGTTGTGTTGGCTGCCAGTGCAACGTTTCCTGCCACAGGGACAGATGGACGGGTAAATTGATGGAGTTAGTTGTCACCATCACTGGACGGCAGCTCTTTTTTGCCTGTGAGAATGTCCCATGCGGCTTTTAGGCGCTCCTCAAAGTCTTTAACATGTACCGTGACTGTATCTGCGTTGGCTTTCAGGTCGGCGATCGCCGCTTCCAGCGCCTTTTGCACATCCGCAGGCAAGGCTTTCAACTGAGTTGCTGCAAAGCGTTGCAGGGCAGTCACTAGGGCTTTTGCGGCTTCTGTCACCTCTTCAACGCTAGCGGTGGCCGATTCCGCCGCAGCCGCTGTTGTCGATTCCGTGGATTCAGGCGTCGCGCCCTCAACGGTTTCTGTTGTGGTTGTTTCTTCAGAGATAGGTGTTTCTTCAGACATAAGTGCAATTGCTCCCCTATAGACATCATCTACTCGTGAGTATAGCTTCTGGAATTGGATTACCGCGAAGCCTGTACCATCCATGGGCGTGGATCAACACATTCCCCATTGACGTAAAGCCCCCAGTGCAAATGGGGGCCAGTCGATGCACCCGTGTTCCCAACGGTGCCAATCACTTGACCTGCTTCTACCATTTGTCCCTCTTGGACACGAATTTGGTCTAAATGTAAGTAAATGGTTAAAACCCCTTGACCATGATCAATGCCCACGGTGTTGCCGTGGATGAGAAACCCTTGCGCTTCCCGACCCACAAGGGCAACCCGCCCCCGCTGTGCGGCTAACACGGCTGAGCCGCGCGGACCGGCATAGTCAAGGCCGCGATGGAAATAGTCTGGGGCGAAAACGCCATTGTAGTAGCGACGGACACCGTAGGGGGTAGTCACAGAGCCACTGTTGGGGCGGATAAAGGCACCATCCCACAGCTTTTCCGGCGTGACCAAGGCCTTGAAGGCATCGACCCGATCAAATTCGGCATCGGTTCCTTGGGAGTCTTTGCCCGGGGGCAGCCAAATCCGCTGTACCGGAAACGAGCGATTCCCAACCCACAACAGCATATTCCGGGTTTCCCCCCCTGCCCGCACAATGAGCGATCGCCGTCCGGGGGTCTGCAGCGGCGTTGTCGGCACAAAAGCGCGCCACTGTTGAGAACCAATAGGAAACACCGGCATTGGCTTACCGCCTGCTTCCACGGTCGGTTCTTCGCTGGCTGTCACTATAATTGCAAAGGTATCCCCTAAAACAGCACGATCCGGAGTCACACTCACATTGAGGGGAACGGTGGCTCGTGTAAGGGGTGCCGTAAGGCTAATGACGGTAACAACCGGCAAACACCAAGGCAAGAGGCGCACAGACATGGGCAAACCCTCCACAACAAACTCAAGGGGATGGTACGTCAAATAAGACGCTAGTCATGTAGCGCTCAGCCCACGCTGAGCCAAAGGCTTTTTCTAAAACGCGGCGGGTTTTGTCATTTTGCTGCTGCTGTTGGCAGTACTGCTGCTGACCGGCCAGCACGAGCTTGGGGTCTGCCACGGGCATGCTCTGCTGGCTGAACTGGCAATGCAACCGCAGGTAGTCACTAACGCGATCTAAAAACTGCTGCTCTTCCTCGGCTCCCTGGGGACGAATAAAGAGGCAAAAGGGCGAAAAGATATAGCCCCAGGGGGGTAACTGCCGTGGCTCGTTGAAGGCGATCGCTGGCAAAGCCTGCAATGCTGCTGCGTAGGCAGGGGGGAGCTGCCCCGTCACGGGTGAGAGATCCACAATGGCGGCACTAATTTGTCCCCGCCCCCCCACCAAATCACAGCCAAACATGGGCAAGTCGTAGTTGGGCTGGGGAAACATCACGCAGTGCAAAATATCGAGGCTGTTACCGACCCGCGCCAATTCGAGATGCAGTTTCCGAAAGGGCGGTGCTTGGTAGCAGTGGTTTTCAATAATGAGGCGTTCTCCCTCCAGTTTGCCCTCGACGTAGCCCAAATCAGCGGGTAAGGCGTAGGGGGCAAGGCGAAGATGCTCCTGCCAAATCTGCTCAACGCGATCGGCCAAACGATGGATGAGGGGATGTTGCTGCTGACGAAGAGACATAAGTACTCATCGTAGCCCAAGGTGTGGTAACTTGCGACGGGGCATAGCCACAGCTACACTAAACCTTCAGTTAACAACCGAGAGACCATGCCCACTGACGTTGCACCTGCCATTGATCAACAGAAGCTCCAACAAGCCATTCGCGCCAGCCAAGACTATCTGCTGTCACAACAATACGCAGAAGGCTACTGGTGGGCGGAACTGGAGTCGAATGTGACCATGACGGCAGAGGTCATTCTGCTGCACAAAATTTGGGGGACAGAGCAGCGACTCCCCTTGGCCAAAGCCGAGCATTACCTGCGGATTCACCAGCGGCAGCACGGTGGTTGGGAACTGTTCTATGGGGATGGGGGTGATCTCAGTACTAGCGTTGAAGCCTACATGGGCTTGCGGTTGTTGGGGGTGCCCGCGGATGATCCCGCCTTGGTTAAGGCACGCCAATTTATTCTGGCACGGGGCGGCATTAGTAAAACGCGCATTTTTACCAAGCTGCACCTAGCACTCCTTGGGTGCTACGACTGGCGGGGCATTCCTTCCCTACCACCGTGGATTATGCTGCTACCAGAAGGCAGCCCCTTCACAATTTACGAGATGTCCAGTTGGGCGCGGGGGAGTACAGTGCCCTTGCTGATTGTCATGGATCGCAAGCCTGTCTATCCCATGAACCCTCCCATTAGCCTTGATGAACTCTATGTGGAAGGACGCGCCAATGTCTCTTGGGAATTGCCGCGACAAGGCAATTGGGGCGATGTTTTCATTGGCTTGGATCAGGTGTTTAAGTTCTGCGAGGCATGGAACCTGACTCCACTGCGCGAACAGGGGCTGAAAGCGGCTGAGGAGTGGGTGCTTGAGCGGCAGGAGGCCAGTGGCGACTGGGGCGGCATTATTCCCGCCATGCTGAACTCGCTCTTAGCGCTGCGGGTACTTAACTATGCCGTGGATGACCCGATTGTGCAGCGGGGGATGGCAGCGGTGGATCGCTTTGCTATCGAAACAGAAACAGAGTATCGCGTCCAGCCCTGTGTGTCGCCAGTGTGGGACACTGCTTTGGTGATGCGAGCCATGGTGGATTCAGGGCTGGCACCGGATCATCCTGCCTTGGTGAAAGCCGGGGAGTGGCTCCTCTCGAAGCAAATTCTCGACTATGGCGACTGGCACGTTAAAAACAAAAAAGGTCAGCCCGGCGGCTGGGCCTTTGAATTTGAAAACCGCTTCTATCCCGATGTGGATGATACGGCGGTGGTTGTGATGGCGTTGGCGGCAGTGACGCTCCCGGATGAAAAGCTTAAACGACAGGCGATGGAGCGAGCCGCAGCTTGGATTGCCTCAATGCAGTGTCGTCCGGGGGGCTGGGCGGCGTTTGATGTGGATAACGATCAAGACTGGTTGAATGCTATTCCCTACGGTGACCTCAAGGCGATGATTGATCCGAATACCGCAGATGTCACGGCACGGGTGCTGGAAATGGTGGGGCGCTGTTCCCTCACGTTCGACAGTTCGGCCATAGATCGCGCCTTGGCCTATCTGCGCAGTGAACAGGAGCCGGATGGGTGTTGGTTTGGCCGCTGGGGCGTGAATTACATCTACGGCACCAGTGGGGTGCTGGCGGCCTTAGCCTTGGTTGCCCCTCGCTACGATCGCTGGCGCATTCGTCGGGCAGCAGATTGGCTAGTGCAGTGCCAAAATTCTGATGGTGGCTGGGGGGAAACCTGCTGGAGCTACAATGATCCTTCCCTCAAAGGCAAGGGGGATAGCACGGCTTCGCAAACGGCGTGGGCGCTGATTGGCTTGCTGGCCGCGGCAGAGGCCACGGGGGATGCCGCCACAGAGGCCATTGAGCGGGGAGTGGCTTATCTTTTAGAAACCCAGCGCAGCGATGGCACATGGCATGAAGATTATTTCACCGGCACAGGGTTCCCTTGTCACTTTTACCTCAAGTACCACTACTACCAGCAGCATTTTCCGCTGACGGCACTCGGACGTTATGCCCAGTGGCAAAGCCGCTGACGGCACTAGTTGAAGGAGCGCAGCGTTTGCTGGTAGGCGAGAGTATCGGTGCCACACTGCGGTTGCGGTACGGTGAGGCACTCATTGGTTAAGCCAGAGCGAATTAGATTCTCAGCAATCGCTTGGCGATCGCCCGGGGCAGGGTGAGTACTCAGAATCGTGGGGGGGGTTCCCCCTTGCTGCCGTAGTTTCTGGAGGAAGGTGACCATGGCTCGGGGGTCGTATTGACTGCGCACCAGTAGGTTGAGGCCGTAGCGATCGGCTTCGAGTTCCTGCTCCCGACTGCGGGGACGGCGAAAGGCCAGTTCCATTGCCATTTGCACGCCGCGATCGCGATCAAGACCAGCGGCGGTCATCAGTCCTTGGGCAATGGCGGTCTGCTGTAGCTGCCGAATGACGTGGCGTTTATCGATGTGGCCAATTTCATGGGCAATGACACTCGCTAACTCCGCCTCGTTTTCTGCCCGCAGCATCAGGCCAGTGGTGACATAGACAAACCCGCCCATGGTGGCGTAGGCATTCACTTGCCGGTCTTGAATGATCTGAAACTGGTAGGGCAACCCACGGCGATCGCCCACATTCACCAAGCGCTGACCAATACGATTGATGTAGTCTTGGGCAGCTCGATTGCGCACCAAACGCATCCCTTGCCGCAGCATTTGGTCATGAATTTGCTGTCCTAGAGCCACTTCCTGCCGTGGTGAAATATTCGACAGTTGGATCACTTGAATGCCTTGGAGCAGTAGCCGTTGCCAAACATTTTGGCCATAAACGGCTAGCGGCTGGAGGGCAATGACTAGCCCACACACTACACTCACCAGTAACAGAAACCAACGTCTTTGTTTCACGGCAAACTTGACCTTAATTTGGACAGTTGAGACAGTAGCTGAGTATTCGCAACATCCACACCCGCGCCTAGGGGCTACTTGCCCTCTTCTGACCTTTCGCCGTGGGGCGGTGTTCCCACCCCTTAAGCTTTCTTAACCTCGGGTACCCGCAGCCCCTTTGTGGCCAGCCATTCAGGGTTAAAGAGCCGGGATTGGTAGCGGGAGCCGCCATCACACAACACCGTCACAATCGTGTGACCGGGGCCCAGCTCCTTGGCCAAGCGCACGGCTGCCGCAACATTGATGCCAACGGAGCCGCCCATAAACAAGCCGTCGTAGTACAGCAGTTGATAGATCACCTCAAGGCACTCTTGATCCTCAATTTGAATAGCATCATCAATGGGAGCGCCCGCTAAATTGGCGGTAATGCGGCTATTGCCAATGCCTTCGGTAATTGAGTTGCCACGACTGCTGAGGGTACCTGTTTTGACATAGCTGTAAATAGCACTGCCCATCGGGTCAGCAATCACCGTGCGAATGGCCGGGTTCTTTTCCTTGAGGTAAAAGGCCACGCCCGCATAGGTACCGCCAGTACCGGTGGCCGCTACCCACGCATCTACTTTGCCATCAGTCTGCTGCCAAATTTCGGGGCCGGTGGTTTCGTAGTGCGCTTGCCGATTCGCCAGATTATCAAACTGGTTAGCCCAAATCGCATTCTCCATTTCAGCGGCAATCCGCCCCGAGAGCTTGACGTAATTATTTGGATCTTTGTAGGGCACTGCCGGAACTGGGCGCACTTCCGCCCCAAGGGTGCGCAGTAGATCAATTTTTTCTTGGGACTGGGTATTGGGGATCACAATCAGGCATTTGTATCCCTTGGCATTGCAAATGTGGGCTAAACCAATGCCTGTATTCCCGGCGGTGCCTTCCACCACTGTGCCGCCGGGTTTGAGCAGCCCTTTTTTTTCAGCATCTTCAATAATGTAAAGGGCAGCCCGATCCTTGACTGAGCCGCCGGGATTGAGGAATTCCGCTTTGCCTAAAATGTTGCAGCCTGTCAGCTCACTGAAATAGTTCAGACGAATTAATGGCGTTTGGCCAACCGTACCCACAAAACCTTGTTTAATATCCATGCTAGAGCGGAAAAGATGAACTGAATACTCCCATGGTGACATCCTCCCGACGCTGACCTTACAGGTGGGGACGCACTACGCGAGCAGCGCGGGCTTCCCAACCTCGCGATTGGGTATTCCTGCCCCACGCCACTTACCTAGGTCACCAGACCCCCGGCAGAACGACTTGGCAGGCGGTTTCCTTTCCCCAGCGTCCCTGGGTACCGACTTGTTCCAGTCCACGATGCAAGATTATCTGTGCGCCAGCGTGGTCACGATGCGTTCGATACCTGCACTCAGGACAATAATGTTCCCTGTCTTCCCATCCCTTGCTCACCGTAGCAGGGCAACGAGGGCATTCTTGACTGGAACCTCTGGATTTGACTTTAGCAAAATAAACCCCGCACTTCCAGCACACCCATTGAAGCACAGACAAGAACTGTCCAAATGTAGCATCCAAACAGTCTTTTCCCAGCATCCCCCGCGCCAACCGTTTGTCGTTGAGGTCTTCTGCAAAAATGGTTTGTGCTTGGGCACACAGGTTATGCGCCGTCTTCAGGTGAAAATCCTTGCGACAGTTAGCAATCCCCATGGTGCATCCTAGCTACTTTCGTCTGGGCTTTCTTCCAATCTTTGAGTTCGCGCAAAGCATAGTGATAGACACTTCTGCACGTCTCAAGCCACTCCAACAGTTCAGCCTGTTGCGTGGCATTTGGATAGATGCGGTACGTGTAGTTCATTGTCAGCATGTCGATAGTTTATCTCATCCCCATCGCCTGGGGAATCGACAAGCGCGGGGAATCCATGTATCCCGACGCTGGCTCTACGAGCGCGGCGCGGGACTTATAGCTCCCCGAACCCCTCAAAAGTTAAAGGGGAGAGCGGCTAGAATTCCTACTGCGATCTTATCTTTGCGTAGGGCGATCGCCTTTGCTATGATAAAGTCCCGTGCTACTGGAGAGGTGGCAGAGTGGTTGAATGCGCTTGACTCGAAATCAAGTTTAGGGTAACACCTAACGGGGGTTCGAATCCCCCCCTCTCCGCTGAAAAACCGTGCCGAGTTCGCCTCGTCAGTTGAGGTCTAGGTTGATGATAGCTCATCTAGTTTGAAACGCGTTAAGGCTCAAAGGCAGCAGCTATTGTTGGCATGCCACTGCTTTGGCTGCATGAAGTTGCCCTTGGTGCTGATCCAGTAATTGCTGGGCGGCGATCGCGTCGAGACCCGTCCAGTGCATTAGGAGCGCCCGTTTGACATTATGACCGCTGCGCTCGAGCAGTTCTGCCGCCGCCGGTCGGTCAATGCCAGTCACATCACTGAGAATCCGCAGCGCCCGATCCAAGAGCTTACGATTTGTGGCCGCCACATCCACCATGCGGTTGCCATAGACTTTGCCCAGTTGCACCATTACGCCCGTTGAGATGATGTTCAGCGCCATTTTTGTAACCGTGCCCGCCTTCAGCCGCGTTGACCCTGCCAGTAATTCTGGCCCCACCACCAAGCGAAGGTCAATATCCGCAGGGCGTTGGACTTGATCGGGGGGCACACAGGCCATAAAGACCGTTAAAGCCCCAACTGCTTGAGCCGCGTCTAGCGCCCCATGGACGTAAGGGGTGGTGCCGCCAGCGGTAATACCAATCACCACGTCTTGGCGGTTGATCCGGCGATCGCCCACCACGGCCACACCATCTTCGTAGCAATCTTCTAGCCCTTCCGAACTGCGCACCAAGGCCGCTTCGCCCCCCGCCAAAATTCCCTGCACCAACTCTGGTGGGCTGCAAAACGTGGGGGGACACTCCGCGGCATCTAAGACCCCCAGCCGACCACTGGTGCCCGCCCCCACATAAAAAAGCCGACCGCCTTGCCGCAGTCGTGCTGCCGTCGCTGTGATCGTTGCTGCTAGAGCTTCGCGAGCGTGGGCGATCGCCCGCAGGGTTTGCTGATCTTCGCGGTTAAATAAATCCACCAGTTCCAGTGGCGAGAGCTGATCCAAGTTAACACTGGCGGGATTGATCTGTTCTGTGAGCAGATGGCCGCGACTGGGCAGTTGGTGCAAATCTGTCATGGGCGGGCGTTAATTTCGGCGAATTCAATCACCCGATCATCGTAGTCCTTCACAAGGAAATTCAAGGGGCGATCGCTGCGCATTTTGTAGCGCAGTTGACGACGTTGTATGCGCTGCAGAATCATTTCTAGGCATTCCCGATCAAAGCACACATGCCGCTGGCGATTGCGCTCCCCCTTACTGGCACCGCTAATGACGTGCAATTGGGTGTTTTTTTTGAGTTGGTACCACAGACCATCACTGGGGCTGGAGCGCTTGGGGCTGCTGTAGCTCAGGGCAGAGGGCACGTAGAGGGGATCTAACGAAGCAATGCCCAAGGTTTGTTCGTAGTTGTAGTAGTAGTGCAGTGGCACATCGGCAATGGGCAAGCGCAATTCTTGCTCATAAAATTGGCGGGCGAGTTCTAAATCGGACACCATAATCGTGAACACTTTGGGCGCACTGGAAAGAAAGAGCCACATGGCACCCGCGTAGCCCATCAGGAGCATAATCATGATGCCTTGGGTGGAAAATACACCATCCCAAAGGCCATCGAGCCACGCAAACAGTAAAGGAGGAATCACGACCATGCCACGTACTACAAACCCTTGAAGCAGATATCCTTTGATACCCCCCAGTTTAGCGGCATCCCGAATCAATAGGCAATTTTCACCAACGGCTCTGCAAGCTGGCACTTCTGTTTTTTCCAGTTCGCTGGAACTGGGCTAGAGTGGAAAACAGCGAACCGAACAACAGTGGTCATGATTGGTAAAACCCTTGGCAGCCGTTACAAACTCATTCGCGTCTTGGGAGCGGGGAACTTTGGCCAAACGTTTTTAGCGGAAGATAGTCACCGACCCGTGCGCGCCAAATGTGTTGTCAAGTACCTGCGTCCCGCCCGCACAGATCCGAGTTTTTTGCCCTTGGCGCGATCGCTGTTTCAGCGGGAGGCCCAAACCCTTGAACGCTTGGGCAATCACGATCAAATTCCCCGCCTGCTGGCCTACTTTGAAGAAGATCATGAGTTCTACCTCGTCCAAGACTTTATTGAGGGTCAAGTCCTGCGCCAGCAGTTGATGCCCGGCACCACGTGGTCCGAGGCAGAGGTGCTCTCCTTTTTTCAGGATGCGTTGGGCATTTTGGCCTTTGTGCACCAGTGTGGTGTGATTCACCGCGACATTAAGCCCGATAACCTGATCCGTCGCCACTCGGATCAGCGCCTTGTCCTGATTGATTTTGGCGCAGTGAAGGAAATGGGGGTCTCCATTGGCGGCGGCACGCTTGTGGGGGAAACAACGGCGCAAACCATTGCCATTGGTACCCCCGGCTACATGGCACCCGAGCAAGCCCAAGGACGACCCCGTCCCGCCAGCGATCTCTACTCCCTTGGGATGATTGCGGTGCAGGCTCTGACGGGTTTAAGTCCCTTACAGCTCACCCAAGACCCCTACGGTTGCTGGCAGTGGCATCCCGCAGAACCAGTGAGCGATCGCCTCGTCCAGTTTGTTAACAAACTCATTCATCCCTCGCCCTACGAACGTTTTGCCACCGCTACCGAAGCCTTGGTCAGCCTCCAACAGGTGGAACCGCCAAAATCCCTGTGGCAGCGTCTGGGCACATTTCTTAAGACCCCCGTCCAAGACCTGTGGCGATCGCCCACCAGCAAAGCGGCGCCGACAACCAGTGCTCCCTTGCCTACCCCAACCACCCAGCCCACCCAACCATTACCCATCCCGGCCACCGCCACCGCTGCCCTCCCGCCTCGGGGGCGTCACGTGTTCATTAGCCACTCCAGCGAGGGCACAGATCTGCAACTGGCCACCGCACTGCAAGAAGCCCTCCAAAAAGCGGGGCATCATCCCTTTATGGCCAGCCAAAGTATTCGTATGGGAGAAGGCTGGGCTGAACGCATTGATCAAGCCCTCAAAACGTGCGATTTCTTTTTACTACTGCTCTCCCAAACGGCGGCGCAGAGTGAGATGGTGCTCGAAGAAGTGCGCACTGTTAAGCAACTGCAATCGCAGCGGAGCGATCGCCGACCGTTTATCCTGCCGGTGCGGGTAAACTTTCCCCTTGATTTACCCCTGAATTACGAGCTACGGGGCTACTTGCATCGGCTGCAGCAGCGTTTTTGGCAAAGCCCCGCCGATACTCCTCAGTTAATTCAAGAAGTGTTAGATCTCGTGAACGCCACAGCGGATCCAGTCGTTCCCACCAGTGATGGCATTCCCGAAACAGCGGTTGAACAAGGTCGAAGTGGCACCTTCGTGGGGGATGGGGCACCGGTACCGGTGGCTGAACCGGAACTACCGGAAGGCCAAGTGGAAGTGGCCTCGGCTTTTTACATTGAGCGCCCCCCCATCGAGCAACGCTGCCGCGAAACCCTCTTGCAGCCCGGCTCCCTCATTCGCATTAAAGCGCCTCGCCAAATGGGCAAAACCTCCTTGATGGCGCGGCTGCTGTACCGAGCCACCCAGGAAGGCTATGGCACTGTACCCCTGAGCTTTCAATTGGCGGATGCCCACGTCTTCAGTGATCTTGAAAAACTGCTGCGCTGGCTGTGTGCGGGGGTAGGGCGGCGGCTGGGGCTAGAAAACCGCATTAAGGACTACTGGGACGACATCTTTGGCAGTAAGTACAACTGCACCGCCTATTTTGAAGAGTATTTGCTGCCCAACTGCCAGAAACCCGGCACTCAAATGGAAGGTCGCCCACTGGTGTTGGGCTTAGACGAAGTAGATCGGGTGTTTGAGTACCCGGAAGTGGCCAGCGATTTCTTTGGTCTGTTGCGCGCTTGGCACGAAGAGGGCAAAAACCGCGACATTTGGCGGAATCTCCGCCTCATTGTGGTGCATGGCACAGAAGTTTATATTCCCCTTGACATTAATCAGTCCCCCTTTAATGTGGGCCTTGCCATTGATTTGCCCGAGTTTAACCATGAGCAAATTCAGGAGCTGAGTCGGCTGCACGGCCTTGACTTAGACGCAGCCCACCTAGAGGAACTGCAACAGTTGGTGGGGGGGCACCCCTACTTGATTCGTCTGACACTGTACCACTTAGCCCGCAACGAGGTGACTTGGTCGGAATTGATGGCCAATGCTGCCTCTGAAACTGGCCTGTACCGCGATCATTTACGAGGCCAATGGTGGCACCTGCATCAGCGACCCGAACTGGTGCCTGCCTTTGCTGCCATTGTTAACAGTGAAACCGGTGTTCCGGTCGAAGCCACAATAGGCTTTAAGCTTCACAGCTTGGGGTTGATTAGTTTACAAGGGAGTGTGGCGCGGGTGCGGTGTGAACTCTATCGCCGTTACTTTGGCGATCGCCTGCGCAGCCAAAGGTAACCATTGGGGAACCCCTAGAGGGCACTCGAGACAGGCGAAGCAGGTAAAGAAAGGCTGGCAATTTGCTCGAGGCGCTGCTTGACGGCTGTGGCATTCGGGTAGCGTTCGCGAGGATCTGGATGCGTCAAACAGTTAATTAAATCCACCATCAACGGATCTAAGTGGGGAATATCTTCGGCGTAAAGGCGATATTCTCGCGCCCCCCAGCGAAAATAAGTATCTGGCTCATTGCCAGTGAGCAAGTAAACAAGGGTCGCCCCCAAGGCGTATAGATCCGAGGCAGGCTCAGGTTTGCCTTCCTGTTGTTCTGGTGCCGAGTAGCCCACTGTGCCAATGAAGGTACCCGACTCAGAGGTGAGCGCCGATGCCTTGCCCCAGCCCACCAGCACAACATTTGTGGTTTCACGCTTGACGTAAGGATGGATGAGGTTAGAAGGACGGATATGCAGGTGCAAAATGGGTGGATCCTGCTGGTGGAGTACCTCTAAGAGTTCACACAGCGGAATGAGCCAGCGGCTGGCTTCCACAACATTCATCACGCCATGATCTTGAATCCACTGCTTCAGGGACGAGCCATAGACCATTTCCGAGACAAGGTAGGAGTCGGCACCGTCTTGAAAGCCTTCCCAAAACTTCGGCAGTACTGGGTGTCGCATTTTGCACAACTGCCGCACTTGCTGCTGAAAAGCACGAATTTCCCGCTTAGAGGCAGCTAAGCTGTGTCCCTTGACCACTGCTGTTAAGCCATTGCGCCAGCCCAAGAAGGTGTTACTTTGCCCAAGGGCCTTAATGATTTGATAGTGGCCAAGAGTCTTCCACACCTTCAGGGGAACCCCACATTCAATGCAGAACACATCGTCCGCTGCAGCACGGCTGTGATGACAGTCTGGTGGCGCCCGCCAAGCTGCCAACAGTTGCACCGGTAGTTCGCCTTCAACCGCAAACTCTTCTTCTACTTCTTCTGCCTCGGTCACCCCCCCCTGTGGTGTCACCTCAGCCTTGGACTCAGCGGTTGCAATGGGTTCAGCATCAGTCCCCATGGCCTCCTCTTCACCGGCGTAGGTGCCTTTACTGAGATCTGCCTGAGCTGTTTCCGGAATCGTGGCCATGCGCGCATTGGGAGGCGTAGGTTGGTGATCACCACTGAGGCGAACCTGAATGTTCGGACCGGAGCGCGCCAAGCGGAGAATACCACCATCTAAGAGCGGGGCTTGCTGTATGCGTTTTCCATCCAAATAGGTACCATTGGTTCCTAAGTTCACCACTTCCCACTGCAGCCCATTGCGCCGCAGTTCCACATGGTGCCGCGAAACCACCGCACTGTAGAGCACAACATGGTTATCCACGGCGCGGCCAATCCGAATCACCGATTCCGTATCAAACGTCCAACTTTGGACGGGAGTGGCTTGTACGGGATGCAGAAGTGTTAGTGTAATCACGTTACCGCCTCTTGTCTGTCACTACCCTAAAGGGTTTCTAGGAGGTGAGTTCGTAAATAAACGTCACTAAGTCTCCTTTGCCCAAAGCAATGCGATCGCCAGCTTTTAGACGGTGCCGATTGCCCGGATAGAGAGGAGCATTATTAATATACGTACCATTGGCACTCCCCACATCTTCAATGTAGTGGGCATCTCCTTCAACGCGAATATCGGCATGAATGCGGGAGACAATTTCAGAATTAGGAAACCCAGCGACATCAATATCCGGTGGAATGCGGTCGTTGGGCTTACCGATGTGAATGACAGTACGACTAGGAGGCAGCTCTAGCTCAGTACGGGTTTGCACATGGATGAGCTTGGCGTAAATTGGCTTTGTCGGGATAGCTGTTTTTGGAAATAGGTGGGGTGGCGGCGGTGGCGGCGGTGATAGGGTGGTCACGAACTCTTGGGCTGCCTCAGCGCGCTCCATTACAGGTGCTGCAGTGGCTACTAAAGCTGGCAAATCTGGTACCGGTGGTGCATTGACTGGCAACTGGCGCAGGTTAAAGCCGCATTGGCCACAGAAATTTGCATCTGATTGAACCGGCGCGCCGCAATTGGGACAAGTATTCATACTGGGCATGGGCGAAAAGCAGGCTTCACACTGAACAGCACCAACTGGGTTGGGGTGGCAACACTCAGAACAGATAATCATAATTATGATCCCCTATTCCAGAGCCGCTCCAATCACTTTGCAACTAATCTACCCAACTTTCCCCCAAAAAGGTATCAGGAGGGTCACTTTCTCGCTTATCTGCTCTCAAGAAATGCGCAATTGTGTGCCTTTCTTTTCCTGCCCCGATTCTTTTTCGGAATCGTCTCTGACAAGCGTGACTTTCTCGTCTTTGTGGTCACAGCACCAGCCATTACTGACTGGACTCGCCTCGGGTAGGGTAGTTGCGGTTACCAGCCGTTGCAGGTTGCTTGCGGCGTTGAGATCGCGATCATGGTGGGTGAATCTACTGCCAATCACGCAACTTGCGTTTAGGATGTTTTCCATGACTATACATGATTAATCACAAAAGTCAATAGTAGAGTCGATCTCCACTATAGCTAATTGACTTTGACTCTCTAATACTATACACGTTATACAAAAAACACTTTGTCAAAAGTAAACCCTGACCAAGTGCCTCTGGGGCTGGATTTGACCGATGTCAGCGGGAAGCCCAAGGGGAATCATTGCATTTCTTAACAAAACTTGACCTTGGCAAGAGGTTGGGATAGGGCTGAAGAGCGGACGACTTAGAACCTTTACCTGTCAGAACTTTTACCTGACCATTGCATTAGACAATACACCATGTCTTGGCTTCCCAACGCCTCTAGCCAGAAGGCTTGCAGATAATCCGATCTAGAGAAGCGATCGGGAGTGCGTGGCAGCGTTCGGCTCCATGGGCTACTCAACGTTTAATTGGAACCTAGCTGTTCCCAGCCCCATCCCCTTTTGGAGTAGGGTAATTGACGAGGCATAGAGTGTTAAGTTGTAAACTACCCGCCGACTAAAGTCGAGGGCTTTTGGTGGCTCTGTTGGAAAATCCGCCGAGCCTCTGGGCTGGTTTACAGCAGCTCCAATCGACTGTTACCAGTGCCTTGCAAAAAAGCTGTTTCTGGTGTCGGCGATCAATATTTTATCAAATGCGACTTTCGTCGCAGACGCTCCGAAGGAGAAAGTCGCAAGCGCTTTTCCTTCCCTCACTTTAGTGCGGGGGCTTCCAAGCGTAACTCATGTGATCCTCATCACTTGCAATTTAGGGCTGCATCAGTAATATTAGAACATGACTCAGTACTATCCGAGTCATCAACAGGGAACACACAACGAGCCGACAGACTGTAAATAAGTTTGTCGGTTTTTTTTGGGTTGCATTTATGGCTCGTAAGAAAGTTACCCTTAGCCTTGATCTGGACCTCTATAGAGCTCTCCAGTGTTGGCAGGCGCAGCAGGCACTCGACTCCCTCAGTGAGGCGCTGCGGACAATTCTGCAGCAGTTTTTTCATCCACCCCAATTGAGCTGTCCAACGGTTTTGCAACGCTTAACGGCATTAGAGAGGCAGGTGGCTGATCTGCAGGCTCAATTGCGACCACTACAACCGGCTCTAGCAGACTTGCCCCTTGCGGACTTGGAGGGACTGCATCGCAGCCAATTGGTGGCGATCGCCCGGGATTTGGGTGTTTATAGTTACAAGCTCAACAATCCGGCACTGCGGCAGGCGATTCTGGTCGCTAAGCGAGAAATTTATGGGCACTAGGGGCAATGGTATGCTGAGGGGGTAGTGTCAAAGCCAGTAATCTGCCGGTGGTTGAGCTAAGCAGCACTGATCGATCTCGCTTATGGTGGGCGGCCATTAAACTCCCCATGTACAGTGTCGCCGTGATGCCGATTTGGCTGGGTACTGCCGTTGCCTGGGAACACACTGGGCACCTAAAAGCCGTTCCTTTTGGCTTATTTTTGGCGGCTGCTATTCTCATCCTTGTCTGGCTGAATCTGAGTAATGATGTGTTCGATGCGGAGACGGGCATTGACCGCCACAAATATCACTCCGTTGTCAACTTGACGGGGAAGAAACAGTTGATTTTTGGCTTGAGCAACCTCTGCTTGGCCATGGGCTTGGCGGCTATTGCTGCGATTAGCTGGTGGCAGCAGGATGCCACGGTTTTGTTACTGGTGCTGTTGTGTTGTGCCTTGGGCTATAGCTATCAAGGCCCTCCTTTTCGCTTAGGGTATCTTGGCTTGGGGGAGCCTATCTGCTTTGTCTGCTTCGGTCCGTTGGCGATCGCCGCCGCTTACTACAGCCAAACCCAAACGTGGTCGAGTAGCATCCTGCCCGTTGCGGTCTTAAATGGCTTAACCACGACGCTGATTCTGTTTTGCTCCCACTTTCACCAAGTGGCGGACGATATGGCTGCCGGAAAGCGATCGCCCGTAGTGCGCCTAGGAACTGCTCGCAGCGCTCAGGTGGTCTCCGCCAGTTGCATCATCTTCTACGGTTGTTTGGTCGTCAGCGTGATTTGGCTGGGCATGCCATGGCCAACCCTACTGGCTGTTAGTTCCCTACCTTGGGCGATTTATTTATGCCAGCGGCTGCACCAGTTTCATGCGGTTCCCGAAGAAATTAAAACCTCGAAGTTTATTGCAGTGCAACTTCAATTTTGGAGCAGTTTACTCTTGGGGCTGGGCTATCTGCTGTGATCCGTCTTCTGGTTAACCGACCAGTGGTAATCAACATGACCACCGCTGAGTTGCCACGCTTCTTCAAATTGCTTTTGCAGCCGTAGCGCTTTGCGCAGGTGAATGACCGCTGCGTGGAGTTGTTGATAGGCCTCAGAGGAGGGGGGCAGCGATGGCAAAGAGACCTGCTCTAAAATCTGGAGCAGCGACTCATAGTGAATGTGGGATGGCACCGGTACAGTGGAACGAGTTGAAGGGGAAAGGGACACAGAACAAATAACCTCCACGAAAACAAAAACTGGCAGAATTCATGCTCAACGTCGGCGTGGCCGTCGATAGGTCAGCCGCTCGGAGCGATCGCGCTCGTAAGCAATTAAACGACCGTAAATCTCGTGTTTCGTTAAATTTAGGGAAAAGAAAACATGACGCCGTGGATTGCCAAACCCTTTGCGAGTAAAGAACTTCACCGCTGCCGTGTTGGCGGGGTCGGTATCAACGAGCATAAACCGTGCCCCCTCCTCAATCATGCGCTCGATGAGTTTATCCACTAATTTGTCGGCCACCCCTCGCCGCTGGTAGTCAGGGTGAACCCCAAGCCAGTTGATGTAGCCATAGACCCACGGGGCTTTACTGATAATGGTGCCCAAGACAAAGCCAGCCACTTGAGTGTCGGCCTCTGCCACTAAGCAGTATTCCGGATCGGTATTGTAAAAGCCAATAACCTCCCACTCGTCCCAAATGCGGTAGAGGGAGGGGTACAAATCACTGGTGAACAGGGCTTCCCCCAGATGAAACACTGGCGCAATGTCGTCAATGCCCATCTCGCGAATGAGAATGTTAACCGGCGGTTCGTCGTCGGGTGTTAAAGCAGCATTTTCGAGTTCCGCAAGATTATTTTCGAGGGAATCATCAGGGTGAAGGGACATACAAAATGAGCTAGCAGACTACTTTTAGCTTAACGTGAAGTCTCCATACCGTTGCTGCCTTCAGCCGTAGGGGCTCCTAACTCAGCATGAATCGTGAAGCGCACATGATTCAGTGCCAAATCCCCTAAGCGGACACCGCGATCGCGATAGTTCGTGGTTTCAAAGCGAATCCCTTTACTGGCTTCAACGTGATACCACGGCAGTCCCATAAAAAATCGGGTTGGATAAGGACCGCGCTCTACCACATCATCCGGATTGGATTCCATGGGCAACCAGCCAATGCCGGGCACATAAAACTCCAACCAAACATGGTTGTAGGTGGGTTCAAGAGGAATACCACGCCGTTCTGGATAGGGCGGGCACTTGTAACGACCGACGGTGCGACAGGCAATGCCGTTAAGACGCGCTAAGGCCAACAGCACGCCGACGTATTCGCCGCAGGAGCCTGTACCCCGCTCCAAGACAATATCTGGAGTGTCAATTTTGGGTCGCATGCTATAGCTGAGGCGATCGTACACATAGTTGCGAATTTTCAGCATTTTCCGTAAAACGTTGGTTTCAGTGCCAACGGCGACCCGTGCTGCCTCTTGGACAATGGGTTTATCCATTGCCAACTCATCGTTGTCCACCAAATACTGCTCAGCAAAGCCGGGGGGCAGTTCTAACGACTCGTCAATATCATCAGGGGTGAGGTGATACTTGATCCCCCGCACCTCTAACCAAGCGCGCCAGCCAAAAAAGCGGGCTTCGTGGGGGCGTAACTCTGGAAAATCAAACACCGCCACCTGTTGCTCATCTACAACTTCAAGGCGAAATGGCGTGCCTAAGGGCTCAACCCGCAGCAGGGTCTGGCGCAGCGAGTTCGCAGGCAGGGCAATCCGCCACTCTAAGTTATCCAAGTGGACGGCATCGAGGGGGGCAATTTCTTCTAAGTAGGCCATCTCCACCAGATAGCCATTGGAGAGGGTGTAGTGCTGTCGGGGGGCAAAAACTAAGGGATGGATGGCACAAATGTCGCGGTGGGCAATTTCAAGAGGGGTGTCGCGGTTGTTGGGGTTATCGCGCAGATAGGGTTCTTCACCGCCATAAACCACCCAAACTTGTCCCCTATTATCAAACGTCAGGGCTGTCGGTTGGGCAAAAGGGGTCAACGCAGCCGCCTGAATGGCTCCCGTTTGGCGATCCAAGCAATAGACTGACTGTTCGAGGCGATCGCTCACCCATAAGTTTCCCCCATGAAGGGCTAAGTTTTCTTCGCCAATGCCCGGCGCTGGGAAACGACTCACCTCCTGAGCGCGATGATCAAAGCAGTGAATGTAGCCCGATTTTTGACAAGCCACGTAGATGTGGGTTTCATCCACCGCCACACCGTAAATGGGGTATTTGCAGCGCAGCACCGGCTCAACTTGCCAATCCGGTAGATAGCAGCGGTAGAGGGTATCCTCACGGCAAAACCAAAGGCTATCTTGGCATAGGCACAACCCCGCCGCATCTAAAAATGGATCCAGATCATAAGGGTTGAGGATTTCGCTGTGATCATTTTCGCCGTTGATCAGCAAGATAAAGCCCCGCACCCGATCCAAAGCCAAAAAGCTGGCTCCTAGGGTTGCTTGGCAAAAGGGCAAACGGGGCAGTTGCCGCAGCCACAGAGCATTGGCATCTACCCACGTCAACCCCTGAAGCTGGTAAGCCCCCAGTGGCCGAATGGTTCGCCAACTCGTATCGAGCAATGGTGACCCTAACTCGACTTCAAGGGCATCGGGAGCATCAGGCATGGGGGAACATCTCGTTGTGCTTATTCAACCGACTGGGGCAACAGCTCCCGCCGTTGCTGCGGCTGAATTTTAACTTGACCGGATTCGTCCACATCAATGAGAGCCGTGTCTCCTTCCCGCACTCGACCAGAGAGCATTTCCTCGGCAAGGGTATCTTCCAATAGACGCATAATGGCTCGCCGTAGCGGACGCGCCCCGTAGCTGGGATTGTACCCTTCGTCAATGAGTCGCTCCTTGAAGCGATCAGTCACTTCGAGGGTAATGCCTTTTTCAGTGAGACGTGAAAACACTTCCTTGAGCAGGATGTCGGCAATCTGCTTCACTTCGTCTTTGGTGAGTTGACGGAAGACAATAATTTCGTCCAGACGGTTCAAGAACTCTGGTCGGAAGTACTGCTTCAGTTCCTCGTTCACCAAGGAGCGAATGCGATTGTACTGCGACTCTGCCGCGTCTTCGGTACCAAACTCAAAGCCGAGACCCCCCGCACCTTTTTCAATGACTTTCGAGCCAATGTTCGAGGTCATGATCAGGAGGGTATTCTTGAAGTCAACCGTGCGACCTTTGGAGTCGGTCAGGCGGCCATCCTCCAAAATTTGCAGGAGCAGGTTAAAGACATCGGGATGCGCTTTTTCAATTTCATCAAAGAGCACCACGGTGTAAGGACGCCGCCGCACGGCTTCAGTGAGCTGGCCACCTTCGTTGTAGCCGACATAGCCGGGAGGAGAACCAATGAGTTTGGAAACGGTGTGCCGCTCCATGTACTCGGACATGTCAAGGCGAATCATGGCTTCTTCCGAGCCGAAGAAGTAGGCGGCTAAGGCTTTGGTTAACTCCGTTTTACCCACACCCGTTGGCCCCGAGAAGATGAAACTAGCAATGGGACGGTTGGGGTTTTTCAGGCCGACACGAGCACGGCGAATGGCACGGGAAATGGCTTTGACCGCCTCATCTTGGCCAATCACCCGCTGGTGCAGGGTGTCCTCCATGTGCAGCAGTTTTTCCGACTCGGTTTCGGTGAGTTTGCTCACGGGCACCCCAGTCCAAGAGGCCACAATGTGGGCAATGTCTTCTTCCGTCACTACGGGGGTATCTTCTTCACCAATGGTTGTTTCAGCTTTTTTCTGCTGGGCAATGGCGCGAATTTGGGCTTTCAGTTCCATTTCGCGATCCCGCAGTTCTCCCGCTTTATCAAAGTTTTGAGCGCGGACGGCATCATCTTTTTCTTTGAGGACTTGCCGCAGCTCTTTATCCAACTCTTTGGCCGCAGGAGGGAGCTGGGAGTTAATTAAGCGCACCCGTGAACCGGCCTCGTCGATGAGGTCGATGGCTTTGTCCGGTAGATAGCGATCGCTAATGTAACGATCTGAGAGTTTGGCGGCGGCTTCGAGGGCTTCATCGGAAATTTTCAGCTTGTGGTGCTTCTCGTAGCGCTCCCGCAAGCCGTAGAGAATCTCGATGGTTTCTTCCACTGAAGGCTCACCCACCATCACTGGCTGGAAGCGGCGCTCAAGAGCAGCATCTCGCTCAATGTGTTTGCGGTACTCATCCAGAGTAGTGGCACCAATGCACTGCAATTCACCCCGGGCAAGGGCAGGTTTGAGGATGTTGGCCGCATCAATGGCACCTTCGGCGGCACCGGCACCAATGAGGGTGTGGACTTCGTCAATGACGAGAATAACGTTCCCTGCTTGGCGGATCTCGTCCATGATTTTTTTCAAGCGCTCTTCAAACTCACCGCGATACTTGGTACCTGCCACAAGCAGACCAATATCAAGTGTGACCACCCGCTTATCTTCGAGAATGTCCGGTACATCTTTGTTGGCAATGCGCTGAGCTAAGCCTTCGGCAATGGCGGTTTTACCGACACCGGGTTCACCAATCAACACGGGATTATTTTTGGTACGACGACCCAGAATTTGAATAACCCGCTCAATTTCTTTTTGGCGACCCACAACGGGATCCAGCTTGCCATCGATCGCCATCTGGGTGAGGTTAGCGCCAAACTCGTCGAGGGTTGGGGTTTTTGTCCGTCCTTGACTGGCACCGGCTGTGACTTCCGCCGTCTCTCCCAGCATCCGAATCACTTGGGTGCGCACTTTCGAGAGGTCAACGCCTAAATTCTCTAAAACTCGGGCAGCCACCCCTTCCCCTTCGCGAATTAAGCCCAATAAAAGGTGCTCAGTGCCAATGTAGTTGTGCCCGAGTTGACGAGCTTCCTCCAAGGACAGCTCAAGGACGCGCTTAGCCCGGGGAGTAAAGGGAATTTCCACGGCCACAAAACCAGAGCCGCGGCCAATAATTTTTTCCACTTCGATGCGGGCATCTTTGAGGTTAACGCCCATTGAGCGCAACACCTTGGCGGCAACGCCTGTGCCTTCGCCAATGAGACCGAGGAGGATTTGTTCTGTGCCAACAAAGTTATGACCGAGGCGGCGTGCCTCTTCCTGTGCCAGCATGATGACTTTAATGGCTTTTTCTGTAAACCGTTCAAACATGACCCTTCCCCTAATGGCTCCTGCGTGCTGGTAACACTAATCTTAACACGTCCATTTTGACCCGTTTTTGTGTGCAAACTTATCCACCACTTTAGACATTAATTCCAATTTTTGCAGGTGCGGTTGCCCATATCGACATTCGAGCAAGACAACTCAAGATAAACTACAGGTGCCGTGCTGAATGGAGCTTGTTGTCATGCTGGATCGTAGGCACCCTCGCGCCTTCATTTTTGATATGGATGGGGTCATCTGCCACACGATGCCCTACCACCTGCAGGCATGGGAGGTGTATGTGGAGCGCACCCCAGAACTGCAAGGCAAGGTCAATTTACAATCCCTGCGGCAAATGGGGGGCAAACGCAATGCGGAACTGTTACCAGAATTACTGGGGCGATCGCCAACGCCTGAGGAACTTGTCCGCTGGGGCGCGGGCAAGGAGGCGGTATTTCGGGAACTCTTGGCACCCCATCTAGAACTACTGCCGGGGGTGCTGCCGTTTCTGAAAAGAGCGAAAGCCCTTGGTTACCGCTTGGGCCTAGGCACTTCGGCCTGTGCGGCTAATGTGGAATTAATTCTCAGTTGCGAAGGCGTGGGTACTTTTTTTGACACGGTGGTGATGGAGCAAGATGTGCAGCGCGGCAAACCCGACCCGGAATGTTATTTACTGGTAGCGCAGCGCCTAGGGGTGCCACCGCAGGAGTGTTTAGTTTTTGAAGATGCAGAGGCGGGGGTTATTGCGGCGGTGCGCGCTCAGATGACGTGCTGGGGAGTGCTCACGACGCAGTCAGAAGCGGCTTTGCGGTCGGCGGGTGCTACAATTTGTATTGAGGACTTTACCGACCCACGGCTGGATACTCTGCTATCCCGTCCGGCGATCGCCCCCACGGAGGTAGCACTTTAGCAACTCAGTGCGGCTTCCCTTGCTGGTTATGCACTACTCACGACTGCTGCTGTGTCAACTAGTTATGCACGCCGCTGTCAACGTAGGGTACATCCCACATTTGTATTCCTCACTCTCAATCCCTCTCCCAGAGCGAGAGAGGGACTTTGAGGCTGCCCCCTTTCTCTCTGTTTGGGAGTCGCTCGAAGAGCGTGGGAAGCATAGGATTTGTTCGCTAGTATCAAGGATTTCTTCAGGCGAACGCGCCAGTAACATTTTGCACAGCTAACTCTTTCGCAAGCGTTCAACGGCTAAAAACCATAGTATTCAATGGCTTCGAGAATGCCTTGGGCATAGTGCCCCTGGGCAAAGTAGATGTGGGGATGCTGCCGCAGTTTTTCTAGTTCAGGACTGTGGTTGCCCACAACAACCGCTAGGGTATTGCCTGTCAGCATTTGCTCATCATTGCCAGAATCTCCAGCGACCAGTAGTTTTTGTAATGGATAGCCCCACTTGAGGGCAAGGTAGCGCAGGGCATCTCCTTTAGAGGCGCGCAGGGGCAAAATATCTAAAAATTGATTGTGGGAAAAAATGGGGCGACAGTGGAGTTTTTGCTGTCGCAACAGCCGCAACACGGGGGTAATGGTGGGCAGAACCTCAGTATCGACGGTGTAGCTAATTTTGTGGGGGCGTTGGTTTTCTTGGGGTTGCAGGGTGAGGCCGGGCACGCTGGCAAGGGTTTCTCTGACCCGCTGTGGCTCCCAGCGATAGCTGATGTGCTGGGTCCAACTGGTGTCGGGGACAAGGTGCGGGCCATAGTGAATTTCACTGCCGACGGCGGTAATGAGCACATCGGGGAGCGGCACCCCCCACTCCGTTAAGACTTCGAGGGTGATTTCTAAGTGGCGACCGGTAGCAACGCCAAAGCCCAACTCGGGTCGCTGCTGGAGGAGTTTTAGCAACCGTTCAAGGGCGGGGCGATCGCCAATGAGGGTATTGTCAATGTCACTGATAAGAAGACGATCAAGGGTGAGTAGGCGATTGCGATTGGTGGATGTGGTTGGACGGCGGTAGGGAGAGGACTGCCGTTGCACACTCAAAGCCGGCAAAACAGATTTTTCCGCCAGTTGTTGGATGGCCTTGAGGTAGGCTTCCACATGGCTTTGCCATGAATAGTGCTGCTGTACGCCCTTAACGCCGTTTTCTGACCATTCCTGCCACTGGGCATCACTGGTAAATGCTCGATGTAAGGCGGTGCGAATGGCTTCTGGGTCGAGGGCATCAAAGAGTAAACCATTCCGACAGTTGCGGATGATTTCCTTGGGGCCGCCATCGGCAGTCGCTAAGATGGGCAGACCGCAGGCGGAAGCTTCAATGAGGGTGAGGCCAAACGGTTCCGTTAAGGCTGGATTGATGAACACCCCCCGCTGCTGTGCTGCCAGACGATACAAATCCGGCACCTCATCACTGGTGTGGGTTTTGGGGTAGGCTACCTTGCCATAGAGATCGTAGCGATCCACAAGGATAAAAAGCTCCGTTAAGACTTGGCGGGGGCTGGCTTCCATTTTGCTGATGTCGGTGCGATTGCCCAGTACGAGCACAAGGTTTGCCCGCTCCTGCAACATCGGATCGGTGCCATACACCTTCACCAAGGCAGCCACATTTTTACGGGGGACGGGTCGCGAAAGACAAAAAATAAAGGGTTTTTGCGGCTCTACTAAAAAGCGGCGCAACTCTTTCAGCATGGGTAAATCGGGGCTCACGGTTCCGGGGTAAAAGCGGTCGGTATCAACGCCCGGAGGAATCACCGCCATGCGTTCGGGATTGTAGTGATCGTAGAGACTGTATTGCTCCTCCACCTCTTGGTGCGTGCTGGCAATAATGAGGGCAGCACTGGCAAGGGTTTGCTCTTCTGCTTCGATGCGGGTGGTGAAGTGAAACTGCTCCTCAATGAGATCGGGCTTGCTACCTTGATCTAGCAGCCGTTGCCGCTTGACTCGTCCGAGGGAGTGGCCGGTATGAACTAAAGGCACGCCCAACCAACCCGCCACACGACAACCGACATACCCGGCATCGGCATAGTGACTGTGGATAACATCGGGCATGCGACCCCGCTGGCGTAAATGGCGCAACAGTTCATCAGCAAAAACATCGAGGTACGGCCAGAGGACTTCTTTGCGCAGGTAACGGCGGGGGCCACAGGGTAAGCGCACAATGCGGGCACGATCAGCAATCACTTCAATAGGTTGGCCGTAGTCAGCGCTGACTTTCGGATCGTTGATTAGGCGCGTCACTAAATCCACTTGTGCCACATTAGGATGAGCGGCTAGTTTTCGAGCCAGTTCCACGACATACCGGGTCTGACCACCGGTATCGGCATCCCGACCCAATTCAAGGCGATCGCCCCTAATCAAGCCATGAATGCTGATGAGGACAATGTATAATCCCTGTTGCATGGTTCCTCCCCTTGTGTGGTTGGTTGCTCACCCAGTTGGGGATCACAGTTCCTTCTCACCCTACCGAAGATTATGTCAATTGTCCAAAATCCTCAGTCTTCAGAGGTGGCGATCGCCCTGCGGGAGGTTTCCTTTGGCTGGTCAGCGGACACGTTGCTGCTGGATCGCCTCTCGCTGACGATTCCCCAAGGGCAACTGTGGATGCTCCTCGGGCGCAATGGCAGTGGCAAATCGACCCTTATTCGCCTGTTGGCAGGCCTGCTACCGGTGGCGGCGGGGACGTGCTATGTGGCTGAACCGCTGGGGTTTGTGTTTCAGAATCCAGATCACCAGTTAGTCATGCCCAGTGTTGGTGCCGATATTGCCTTTAGCCTGAATGGGGAAGCCCTCAACTATTGGCAAGTACGGGAGCGAGTGAGTGCTGCCCTGCAAGCGGTCAACCTGCAAGGACTGGAGCGACGCCCGATTTATGCCCTCAGCGGCGGTCAAAAGCAGCGAGTAGCCATTGCTGGGGCAATCGCCCGTCAGTGTCGGGTGCTGTTGTTGGATGAACCGACTGCCCTGCTGGATCCAGAAAGCCAGCAAGAATTACTCGGTTATGTGCGGCAACTGGTCAACCGCCAAGGCATGACAGCGTTGTGGGTGACCCACCGCCTCGATGAGCTGGCGCAAGCCGATGGTGCCATTGTGCTGGATCACGGCAAAATTATTGGCCAAGGAACTCCCCAAGCCATGATGCCCTTGATTTATCAACAACGAACTTTAGCTACACATGAGGATTCAGGACTCTTGGGCAGCAATTAAGAGGGCGCAGCTACTAAAGCCAATTAAAAGGGGCATCAAGGATTGATACCAACAGCTCAGGCCTGTGGTCACAAGGGCGATCGCTAACGCGAACACCTGTAAGCGCCGCTGCTGTGGCGAGGTCACCGTGGGTAATTCAATGAGCTGCAACGCTTGCGAGGGTAGGGGTAAAGGCATCACGCCCCCAGGAGGAAACGCCCAGTACTGGTACTGCTCAATAAAGAGATCGGTCCAGCCATGCTCTTGGCACCACGCCAATGCCGAGGTGTAGGAATATTTCAGGAGGGCAGAGGGACGATTCATAGGTGGTGCTGGACTCAAAGGATGATGGGACTGACCCCTTTATTGCGACCATAACAGACAGGAGGAAACCTCTTGAATGGGTTGTTGTAACTCTTAATCTCCTAGTTTCGGAGAATAAATAAAACGCGTTCTTCCGTTACGGATGACTAGGACATTGTTGCAACAAACTGCAACACTTGATGAACAGCCTTAAAAGTTGCAATCAAAATCTCAAAATGCTCACCTACAGCTCAAACCACTTTGCGGGAGTTATTGTACTCTCCGTGTATTCTGTCCTCAAAGTCAACGTTATATGCTGAACGAGAAGAGGCAAGAGGCTGATCAACAGCAATGGAACTGCAGATTGTCCATGCAACCAGAGGACGGGTGCGATTTCGGGTACCGCGGCTGCAGCGGGATCCTGACTATGCTGAACGTGTGGTGCAGTTGCTAGAGTCCTTGGCTATTGTGGAGCGGGTGCGCTGCAACCGCCAAGCCGCCACGTTGGTGATCGAGTATCAGCCCCAGTTACTCAGTGACAGCAAAATTCACACGACACTAAAAGATTGCTTTGACCAAGCCACTGTTGCCGTCCCTCAGCCAGTTCCTCCTGTGGCAGCGCCTGCCGATGCGATCGCCCTTGAAGATTACGAAGCGCAAGTGGAGGCCGATGCCCGCCTCGAAACGGATTGGGAACGCTTAGGACTGCCCCTTGTTGCTTTGGGGGTTTCGCTGCTGAGCCTTCCCTTGGAGCTGCCCTTTATGGTGGTGGGGGCAACGGTATTGGCCAGTGCATGGCCATGGTTTCAGCGGGTGGGGCATCAGGTGAGCCAGGGTCACCCTCCCAATGTGGATTTACTGGATAGCCTTTGGATTGCTCTCCATACAGCTAATGGCGAATTTTTAGCGCCAGCATTAAAAACGGCGATGGTGGGGATGCGGGCAGATGTGCGCGATCGCCAACGGCGCCAGCAACTCCATGCCTATCCCAGTGTTTTGATGGCTCACTATCGGGAATTGACAGTACAGCGAGCAGGGGTTAGCGAAACAATTGAAAGTCAAGCCTTGCAGGCGGGGGATACCTTCTGGTTACAGCCCGGTGACCTTGTCCCAGCCGATAGCCGTGTTCTGGTGGGGATTGCAGAAATTGAGCCAGCCCACTTTCGTCCTTCACGCCAGTTACAGGTTGTGCGGCCGGGGGACTCTCTCGATGCGGGTGCCCAAGTGATTACGGGGCAGGTGCAGGTGCAGGCTATCCGCACGGGCTGGCAAACTCGCTTAGGCTTGATGACCGATTTACTGCAAACCGAACCGGTGTATGACAGTGCCCTCGCCCATCAACAGGGGGAATTTGCTCGGCAGGCGGTTCTCCCCACGCTGGCCTTGAGTGCTGCCCTTTGGCTGAGTACTGGTGCCTACGGTCCGGCGATCGCCCCGTTGCAGTTTGATTTTGGCAGTGGCGTTCAGCTTTCATTGCGCACCGTTTTGCTCTCGGCTCAGGTGTTTGCGGTGCAGCAAGGGGTTTACCTGCCAACGGCGGGCACGCTGGAAGCCCTTGCCCAACTCGATTGCCTCGTCATTGATGGCCGCGCTGACATTCCCGACCCGGCAGGCGCTCAACGCTTGATCCAAACCCTGCGGCGGGTTGGCATTGCCACCTACGTGGTTCACTCCGCAACAAACCCCATCGCCCTAGAGGGTGCAACAGACGTCACTCCAGAGCGGCTGCAGGATTTACAGTGCTATTTACAGGGTAAACAGTACCGGGTTGGCTGGGTCAGTTTTGGTGACACCTGTACCTGTCCCATTCCTGAGTGGCTACCGATTCGCTGGGCACCAACTCACTTTCGCCCCAATAGCAAACACGTGATTTTACTAGACCCCGAGTGGGCTGCCCTCAGCCGTGGCATTGCCCTTGCCCGGGATGCCCTCGAGCGGACTTATCAAAATGTAGCTCTCATTTCTCTGCCGAACCTTGCTGTCACGTTTGGTGGCATGTTCCTTGGGCTGCACCCTGTGGTAAATGTGGTCACGAATAATGCGACCGCTTTTGTGGCTGAGTTTCTGCATGGCACAGCCCCTCAGTTCCGCACTGAGCTTGGCGCCCCCCCTGCCGCCCCACAGTTACCTCAAGGCGTCCAAGGCGGGTTGAGCGCTCTCCAGTTTGCGGTTGCTTCCTAGAGCACTAGGCCTCGTAAAATAGATTGTGAGTTCTTGGAGTACAGGGTCTTGGCACAGGGATTGCGGATTGGGGTTTTAGGGGCAACAGGTGCTGTCGGCACTGAAATTCTGGCGATCTTGGCGGAGCGATCGCTCCCGATTGCCGATTTGCGCTTACTGGCCTCCCCCCGCTCCGCTGGTCAAACCCTCTCGTTTCAGGGGACGCCTTTGCCCGTGCAGGCGGTGAGTGCTGAAACCCTGCAAGGTTTAGATTTAGTTCTCGCTTCTGCTGGTGCCAGTGTCTCGCGGGAGTGGCTGCCGATTGCCGTTCAAGCGGGGGCGATCGCCATCGATAACTCCAGCGCTTACCGCATGGAACCCCATGTGCCCCTCGTCGTTCCGGAGGTGAACCCCCAAGACTTGCAGCAGCATCAGGGGATCATTGCCAACCCCAACTGCACCACTATCTTGATGACTGTAGCGCTCTGGCCACTCCACCAAGTGCGCCCCATCCGCCGCATTGTTGCTGCAACCTATCAATCCGCCAGTGGGGCTGGCGCAAAAGCCATGCAAGAACTCAAAGACCAAGCCCTTGACATTCTCAAAGGGGAGCCTCCCCGTACCCACGCTTTCCCCTATCCCTTGGCGTTTAACCTCTTTCCCCATAACTCCCCCCTGAACGAGCAAGGGTATTGCCAAGAGGAAATGAAAATGGTCAATGAAACTCGCAAAATTTTCCATGCCCCCGATTTGCGGGTGAGTGCCACCTGTGTGCGTGTCCCTGTTCTGCGGGCGCACTCGGAAGCCCTCAACGTTGAGTTTTTTGAACCTTTCCCCGTGGCAGAAGCCCGCGATCGCCTGCAACATGCCCCCGGCGTGCAGTTTGTTGAAGACTGGCAGCGGAATTACTTCCCGATGCCCCTCGACGCCACCGGTAAAGACCCCGTGTTGGTGGGGCGGCTACGCCAAGACCTCTCCGAACCTAATGCATTAGAACTTTGGCTGTGTGGCGATCAAATTCGCAAAGGTGCTGCCCTCAACGCCGTGCAAATTGCTGAATCCCTCATTGCGCAAGGTTTACTGTGATGTGATTTAGGGAGGAAGGCCATGACCAACGTCCATCCCAAACCACAGCAACATCCCCGCGAAGGCCAAGATCGGCTGATTGTGGAACGACTCCTGCAAGAAGAAATGAGTGATTATAACCTTGCAGAGTTAGCGCGCTTGCTCATTCGCTACAACGGTTTTCCGGGGGCAGACAGCCTGAAGGAATTGCTGGCACAAGTTCTCCAAAAGTGGAACCTGACAGAAGCAGACCTCTTTGCCCGTACCCGCGCGATTCACGCTAGGGGTGGCATCTACAAACCTGAAACTACGAAAAGGGAAGATTGGACCTAATGGAGTGCCTCTTTGCCGTAGAGGCGATCTAGTGTACGAAAATCTCTCTCCACCTCCCGCCAGAGACCGAGGTTATCGGGGTCTGCGTTGAGGGCGCGGTTCAGATATTCCCGAGCCATATGAGGTTGGCGATCGCGAATGAGTTGGCGCGCCCAGCACTGATAGGTGACGGCTTGCCACTGGCGCACTTCGGCATCGTGGGGCAAGCGGCTGGCTAAACCTTCCACAAGGCGGAGGGCGCGATCATAGCAGCGGTATTTCAAGAATTCTTGCAGTTGACGATAGCTAGCGTGCTTTAACTCCATCTCAAAGGCAGTGATGAAGGGTGGCGCGGGTGGCGGATTGGCCACAGGTGCAGAACGGGGTGTGGTCAGCACTCGGGTGAGCTTCTCGTAGGCCTGTTGCAGCAGAATAAACTTGTCGTGAGCGGCGCGATCGCCGGGGTTAACATCTGGGTGATAGCGACGGGCGAGGCGGCGGTAGGCAGACTTGACCTCTGCTAGAGAAGCGTCTTGCGGCAGTTCTAACAGCCGGTAACAGTCTGCTAAATTCATACTCGATTAAACTAGTGTCCCTTGGATGCCTGCTTGCTGCACTGTCGAGGCGAGGCAGCTAATTTCCGGCCAGGCGATGACAAGGCTGTTGTAGGCGATCGCTTCTTGAGTCCAGCCTTTTTTGTCACAAATGTTGTAGAGCCGGTAGGCGAGGTCGCGGGCGAC